>SXGT01460095.1_pt1 | contig 16023 bp, 12 predicted proteins | sample 3176221 | NCBI WGS metagenome assembly SXGT01 (sample SAMN11356862, study PRJNA531348) | freshwater metagenome | isolation source: freshwater sample F1-120 | place: China: Fuxian Lake, Yuxi | collected 2017-12-25
GCGGCCGCCCCGGCAGGGGCGGCCGCGCGTCTGGCGTAGCGATCCCGACGCGGGCCTCCTTTCTGCGGGTAGTCCGCGTCGGGGCGCGCCCTCACCAGCCCGAGAGGATCGCGTAGCGTTCGCGGTGCGCTTCGGGTGTGCCGTAGAGCGCGCGATTCGTCAGGGCCCGGGCGAGCCACGCCCGCAGTTCCGGGGCTACCGCTCCCCTCACTTCGCAGGCGAGTTCGGCCGCACGCACGAAGAGATCGCCCACTCGAGCCTTGACCGCCGAAGCGCGGCGCGAAGCGTCGCGCGAGCGCTGGTCGAGAGCGCCCGCCGCATCGAGAAGCAGCCGCTGCGCCGGAGCGAACTGATCGTGGGTCTCGGCGAGCTGCATCTGGGCGGCAGCGTTCGTCTCTCCCGATCCGGTGGCGCAGAGATCGAGCACGCGCCGGGTACCGCCGAGACTTTCCGCGGCGAGGCCGAGCGCGGCCATGTCGCCGAGTCGGTCGAGCGCGGGCCAAGCCATGCCATCGCGGCCAAGTACGCAATCAGGATCGAGGGCGACGTCGTCGAAACTCAGAGCGAAGAGCCGGCCCGCTCGATCGACTTCCGGGAGCGGCGCGCGCTGCACGCCCGGCGTGTCCGCCGGAATGAGGAGCACGCTTAGGCCACGTGGTGATCCGGCGGAACCAGAGGTGCGTGCCACCACCAGCAGGAGGTTGGCGTTGCCCGCGTCGGGCACGAAGAGCTTCTGTCCGGAGAGCCGCAGACGGCTGCGCGCCCGCCGCGCCCGCAGAGCGATGCCCAGCGGCGTGAAATCGTCGTCGTCGTCGCGCCACGCCACGGTGGCGACGGTTTCGCGCGACGCCAGTCGGGGGAGCCACTCCCGGCGCTGGCGAGGCGTGGCGAGCAATTCGATCAGCCGCGGCGCGAGTACTTCCTGAGCGAGCAGGGGTGGGGTCGGGAGGCTGCGGCCGGCTTCGTCGAGCAACCGGGCGGCATCGGCCATGCTGCGTCCGAGGCCACCTTCGCCGCGCGGGATCCCGACTCCGCTCCCGTGCGCGCGCTCGCGGTCGCCGGGTGACGCGAGGGGCGCTACCTCGACGTCCGCGGGTAGGTCGCGCGGCGGGAGAGATTCGTTCGGTCTCGTTGCCGGCGCCGTCTCATTGCCCAAGCCGGACATTCTCAGCTTGCTTCCCGCGTCGCCGCGGCGGCGCGAGCCCAGCTCGTCACGCTTGGCGCAGCACGCTCGGCGCTGAACGGCGGCGCCTTGTCGGCCGTGGCCGTCGCGCTCCCGGAGTGCGTCGCCTCGCTCATCACCGAGCTCGTGTTGGCGGTCGTAGGGCTTGCCGAGGCGAGTCGTGCGATCGCCTCGGCGTGTTGCCACGCCCAAGCGGGTTCGGGTGTTCCGCGCGTCGGGATCGGTCGCACGAGTCCGCCGGGGAGGCCCGCCAATTCCAGCGCGCAACGGCAGATGTCACGGTCGGCCCGGCAGAGTTCGCGTGCTGCAATGCCGGCGCGGCCCAGGTCGGGGCGGCCCGCCAGTGCCTCGTCGAGGACGAGATTCGCGAACGACTCGGTGGCATCGACGCGCGTCGCGAGGGCAGCGAGGATCTGTCGGACGCGCCCGTCGCGCAGCACGCGCTGGCCGGCGCGTGATTTGTGCCGGGCGAACTCGACGAGGTCGTCGAGCCGTCCCCGCGTGGCGGTCGGATCGGCCGTCAGGATCTGGCCCTCGGGGTCGAGCGCGAGGACCGCCGGATCGCCGGCCGCGAAGCGCGCGAACTGGTCGTCGCTCGGGACGCGCACCTCCCGCAGGAGGAGTTCGTCGGTGTCTGTCGTGAGGCCGCCCGTGCCGGTGGTGGAGAGCAGTCTGACTCCAGCGGCGCGCGCCGGGACCGCGAGCCAGCAGGTGTCGGCGCGCCGTGTGGTGCCAGCGGTCGCGACCTGTATTCGGAGCAGGATCCAATCGGCCAGCCGGGCCAGCGGTGACACGAGTCTGCGGCACGACGTGATGTGGACTGCGCCGTCGTCGAGCAGAGTTGCCGGTGCATCTCCGCTGGGGTCTTCGGGCGCCGCGCACTCGGCGATGCACCAGAGATCGTCCGCGGTGGCCAGGCGGGGCAGGAAGCGCATCTGTTGCCCGGGGCTACCCGCGCGCAAGAGCAGCGGCGCGACCCGCCGCAGTCCGGTCTCGCCGATCAACGCCGGGAGGCGTGCCCGGGCCAGTTCCTGTTGCAGGATGAGGCGCCGCGCGAGCGTGGCCGTGTCCGGCGCCCCGGCTTGCAACCCCGCCAGCGCGAGATGGCCTGCGCCATGGAGGCTGCGTTGCCAGGCGCGAGCCCGTTCGACGGCGGTGGCATCGCGAGTGTCGATCGCGGGCGCACCCCCGATGGCGCCTGCGCGGCGAGCGTTGCGGCGCAGCCAGTGGCGCAACTCCCCGCGCAAGGCGTCGTCGGCATGGCTTGGGGGTGGGGGCACGTCGGAGGGTATCGCCGCAGAATGGAGTCCGGGTCAACCCCTCAAGGCCCGCCGCAGGTTCGCCGATCTACGGACGCGAGCGGTGGTGGGTCTCGCGGAGGTGGTGGATGCGGTGGGGTTGGAGGATCGGGCGTGCGCTCGTGGCACTGCTTTGCGCTGCGGCTGGGGCCGAGGCGCGTCTTTGTGGAGGGGCTGTGCCCTGCGGTTGCGGGGATACGGTCGCCACAGCAGTGGTGCTCGCGGCTGACTTGCGGGACTGCCGTGCGCGCGGCCTCCGGGTCGTGCGGGGCGGCAGCCTCGACTGTGCCGGGCACGTCGTCGCCGGCACGGGCATCGGCGAGGGCATCGTGGTTGACCGCGGCGAGGCCGCGCTCGTCACGCGTTGCGTCGTGGTGGATTTCGCGGTCGGGCTGCGCGTGCGCAGCGGAGGTGACAACCGTCTGGAGGCGAACGAGATTCTCGGCAGTGCGCGCTACGGGATCGAACTGGCACGCAGTGCGCGTGCGACGCTGGTGCGCAATAATTTAGTGCTGGACAGCGGCGACGAGGGCGTTCATATCGGCAGCGGAGCCGTGGGCACGCGCATCGAAGACAACGAGATTCTCGGCAGCCACGCCGAGAATCTATATCTGCTCGCGGTCGAGGGTGTGCGTGTGAGCGGGAACGTGCTCGGCCAGAGTGGTGCGGCCGCGATCTATGTCAAGCATTCCTCGGGGAATACCTTCGAGGACAATCTCATCGAGGACCGGGTCGTCCATCTCCGTGGCCGCTCGCAGGCGAACTTCTTTGGCGGGAACACTCTCGTCGGAGCCGGCTTCGTGTTCGAAGCTTATGAGGAGTCGCTCGACGTCGCGCGCCATCCTGGCTGGACGGCGCCGCTCGGGAACCGGATCGAGGGTGGCTCGGTTGCCGGGGCGAAAACCTGCTTCCGTTTTGCCGGGGCCAGCGCGAACCTGGTCAGCGATGTCGGGGTCGACGACTGCCTCGTGGCTCGTGAGGAGGAGCGCGGCGGTCTCATTGCCGCCGACAATATTGTGCGGACGCGAAGCCTCGGCGCGGTTAGCGGCTTTTGAGGGGCCCGGCGCGTGTACCTGGCACGCGGAGGTCCTGCCGCAGCGAGGGCATGTGCGTCCTGCCGCCAGGCGCTCCAGGTCTGGCACGCGAGGTTTCGCGTAGTCGTGCCGTCGCGAGCCCACGCGCGTCTTCCCGTATAATTAGTTGACTGACGCGAGTCCGGCCGCGCCAGTCGTGTCGCCGCAAGTCCGCGTTCATCCTGCTGCGACTCGGTCAGGCATCCGTGCCAGTGCCGCTGGAGAGAACTGCAAGGCCCCTTTCCTCGGGCGAGAGCAGACCTGCCCGCGGCCGATCGGGTCAACGCAGCAGCCGAAGGTCGCGCCGCCGCGCCTGCACGTCGAGAGCGTGCAGATAGCGCGGGTCGGCCGGTTCGTCGCTGTCGTTGGCGAGCAGAGGGACGGCGGCCGGGCCCGGTTGGCTGCGGGCACGCAGCTCGAGGGCGCAGGATTCGCAGACCCAGACGTCGAGCGGAGGGCCGGTGGGGGTGGTGATTTGCTGGCCTACGAGCTCGCTGGCGGCGTCCCCGCAGCAGCGGCAGCGATCCTCGAGCGCCTGCGCGGTGCGGGCGAGTGTCTGAATCTCGGCTGGATCGAGGTCGTGATTCTCGAATCGGCGATGGCAATCGGCGCAGAGCAGGACACGGCGATTCTCGTGGCCCCCGAGCAAGGCCGCGTAGGCCACCGGGCCGTCGCTACATAGATCACAACGCACGAGCCGCACTCTATCACCTCACGCGGCCCGAAGGAGCGGGGGCGACCGCCGCGTGGACTCAGGCCGGGTCTCTCCGTGCACCGTCGGCGGAGCGATGCCCGGATCTCGCGCCCATGACACCACGCAGACCTCGGGCAAGTCCGTCCGTGCACCGTCGGCGGAGCGATGCCCGGATCTCGCGCCCATGACACCGCGCAGACCTCGGGCAGGACCGTCCGTGCACCGTCGGCGGAGCGATGCCCGGATCTCGCGCCCATGACACCGCGCGGACCTCGGGCAGGACCGACCGTGCACCGTCGACGGCACCATGTCCGTAGGTCGCGCAAACAACACCGTGCGGACCCCGGGCAAGTCCGTCCGCCGTTGCGGCCCGGACGATCTTCTGGCATCGCGCCTGCCCTGACAACCGCGTCACGGGGCGCGGCGGGAGCGGCATGAAAATGATCAGACGAATGTCCCTGGTGGTGGCGGCGGTCCTCTTGCTGGGTGGTTGCGAGGCCGTGCAGGAACAGCTCATCCGGCGGGGCGCCGAGCGGACGTTCCTGCCCGACCGGTTCGAGCTCGCCGATGATGGCGTGCTCCACGTCGTCCTCTGCGGGACCGGCTCGCCGCTGCCCGATCCGGCACGAGCTGCGGCCTGCACCGCGGTGATCGCCGCCGGACGCATGTTTTTGGTCGACGTCGGGCCGGGCTCCTGGGAGAACGTGCAGCGTTGGCGGTTGCCGCGCGAACGACTCGCCGCCGTGCTGCTGACCCACTTCCATTCCGATCACATCGGCGACCTCGGCGAGACCACGACGCAGAGCTGGATCGGTGGCCGCCCCCAGCCGCTCGAGGTGATCGGACCTCCCGGCGTCGAGGCGGTCGTGGAGGGATTTGCGCGGGCTTATTCCGCCGACGCGGGCTACCGGACCGTGCATCACGGCGCCGACGTGCTGCCGCCCGAGGGGGGACGCACGGTCGCGAAGTCGGCGCCGGTGCCGCCGGGGCAGAAGGATGTGGTGGTCTTTGACGGCGACGGCCTGCGCATCACCGCTTTCCCGGTCGATCATGCCCCGGTTGAAGCGGCTTACGGCTATCGCTTCGATTACAAGGGCCGCTCGGTCGTGATCAGTGGCGACACCAAGCCGACAGCGTCAATCGTCGAGCATGCGCGCGGCACCGACGTGCTCGTGCACGAAGCGCTCGCCGCGCACATCATCCGCATCGGCACCGAGGTCGCGCGCGAGAAGGGCAACGCGCGTCTCGCCAAGATGTCGACGGACATCATCGACTACCACACGACTCCGGCGCAGGCGGCCGAGGAGGCCCGGCAAGCCGGCGTGCGGATGCTGGTCTACACCCACCTCGTCCCCGGCGCGCTGCCCCCCGTCATCGGCCGGGCGGCTTTCATGAGCGAGGTCGAAACCGGGGGGGAACTCGAGATCGTGATGGGCGAGGACGGGATGCTCATCAACCTCCCCGCCGAGAGCACGGAGATCGAAATCGTCGACGTGCTCGACTGAAGCCCGTGGTCTGCTCGGCGCGCACGAGTGCCGAGAGCGGAGCGCAACCTCGCTCCCGATCTGCAGGCAACCGCGCGGCCTGCTCGGCGACGTTTGGATGCTGGGGGAGCTTTCCGCCCGCGCGAGTAGGTGCGAGACTCGGCTCATGTCCGAGGCCGAGGCGAGCGCACTCGATCAAATCCGCCGGGTGGTGGGCGAGCGCGGCTGGGTTTCCCCGCAGGAGTGGGAGCGCTTTCTCGTCGAATGGCGGGGCCTCTGGCACGGCCGACCGGCGGCGATCGTGCGGCCGGGCAACACCGCCGAGGTCGCTGCGGTGGTGCGGATCTGCGCCGGCGCCGGGCTGCCGATCGTGCCGCAGGCCGGAAATACATCGCTTTGCGGCGGCTCGGTCCCGGACGAGAGCGGCCGTGAGGTTGTGCTCTCGGTCGAGCGCCTGGATCGGATTCGTGACGTCGATCCGCTCGACTTCACGATCACGGCCGAGGCTGGCTGCGTGCTCGCCGAGGTCCAGCGCGTGGCGCGGGCCGCCGACCGGCTCTGTCCCCTGAGTCTCGCCGCCGACGGAAGCTGCCGCATCGGCGGCAACCTCGCCACCAACGCCGGCGGCGTTCATGTCCTGCGCTACGGCAGCGCGCGTCGGTTGGCACTGGGCCTCGAGGTCGTGCTGCCGGACGGGCGGGTGTGGGACGGCCTGCGCCGGCTGCGCAAGGACAACGCCGGTTACGATCTGAAGCAACTCTTCATCGGTGCCGAGGGCACGCTCGGCATCGTGACGGCGGCGGTCCTCGAACTCTTCCCCCTGCCGCGCTCCCGCTGGGTGACCCTTGCGGCCGTGCCCGAGCCCGGGGAAGCCCTGGAATTGCTCGCGCACACGCGCGAGCAGGCGGGAGAGGCGCTTTCGAGTTTTGAATGGATTTCGCGCTTTGCGCTCGATCTCGTGCTGCGGCACATTCCAGGCGCGCGCGATCCGTTGGCCCGCGCCTTCGAGCACTACGTTCTGATCGAGCTCGACTCGACGCTCGAGGGCGACGGCCGGTTGGCCGAGCGCGGCCTCGCCCTGCTCGAGGAAGCCGGGCGTCGGGGCGTGGTCTGCGATGCCGCCGTGGCGTCGAGCGAGCAGGAGGTTGCCGGGCTCTGGCGCTTGCGCGAGAGCATCTCGGCGGCCCAGAAGCACGAGGGAGCGAGCGTCAAGCATGATGTATCGGTGCCTTTGAGCCGGGTGCCGGATTTCGTCGCCGAGGCACGGCGGCGGGTCGAGGCGGAGTGGCCGGGGGTGCGGGTCTGCGCCTTCGGCCACCTCGGTGATGGCAATATCCACTTCAACCTGAGCGCACCTGCCGAGGCCGACGCTGCCGCGAGCCGTGCTTTCCTGGAGCATTGGGGCGCCTTCAACCGACTCGTCCACGAAGTCGTGTGCGAGCTGGGGGGCAGCATCGCCGCCGAGCACGGCATCGGCAGGCTCAAGCGCGACGAGCTCCGGCTCGTCCGATCGGAAACCGAACTCGACCTCATGCGCAGGCTCAAAGCGACGCTCGACCCGGCGGGCATCATGAACCCGGGTTGCATCCTGTGACGGCACCAGAGCCGGTGCGGGAGGTCTCGCCGGCGGTCGAGCGGGTCACCCGCTTGCCCGCGCTCGAAGGCTTGCGTGGGGTGGCCGCTCTCGTGGTCCTGGTCCGGCACTGGTGGGAGACCGTTTTCCCGCTGGCGTGGGAGGGTCGCGAGTGGCTGCACGGACCGCTCGCCCCGCTGCTGACCGCCACCGGCGCTGTGCATCTCTTCTTCGTCCTGAGCGGTGTCGTGCTCACGGGGTCGCTAGAGCGAGGCCGCGGTGGTGCCGCGGTCGCGCAGTATGGCGTCAGGCGTGTCTTTCGCCTCTACCCGCCCTTCATCGTGGCCGTGTTGTTCTCCTGGATCGCGAGCTTCTTCTACCTGCCGTCTCCTCCGGGCAGCGGCGTGACCAATCTCGTGCGCATGTTGAGCGGTACTCATTTCACCTTTGACCAGGTCTTCCCCGGCCTGCTGATCCTCGGGCCGGTGGGAGGGGTGCTGCCGGTGGGCTGGTCGCTCGCGATCGAGGGGGTGTTCTCGGCCTTGCTGCCGGCGATGGTGGCTCTGGCGCGCCGCTTCACCTGGACCGTGCTGCTTGTTGGGCCGATCTTGGCGCTCTGGATTCCGGGATCGCCCGCCCACCTGCTGCATCTGCGCGGTCTCTTGCTTTGCTCCTTCGATTTTGGACTGGGCGTCGGCCTCTGGTTGGAGCGCGAGCGGCTCGCGCGATGGGTCGGTGGCCACCAAGCCGTGGCCCTTGCGCTGGCTGTGGTCGGAGCTTTCCTGCTCGGCTGGCCGACGGCCGGGCGCTGGGGCATCCATCTGCCCCCGGCGGTCGTCTCGATGGCACTTGGCGCCGCAGCGTTGGTGGTGGCGGCACTCCACTTCCGGCCGCTCCGCCGCGTGCTCGAGTCCGCGCCGATTCTCTTCGTCGGCCGGGTCTCCTACAGCCTCTATCTCCTGCATCTCGCCGTGCTGATCCTGCTCGCGCCACGCATCGTGCGCCACGGCGGCACGGCGACGGAAATGGTCCTGCTCCTGGCCCTGGTGCTCGCGGTCTCGTTGCTCCTCTCCTTTGCGGCGTGGCAATGGATCGAGCGCCCGGCGATCGCGGCCGGGAACCGGGTCGTGCATCTCCTGGCGCGCCGGCTCGGCGTCGCCGAGCGGCTCTCGCGGCGCTGAGCGGTGCGCGCGGGGCAGCGCAACGCCGTAGAACGCGCGCTTGCGGTCAACCTCGCAGCAGCGAACGGGGGCAAGCGTGGATGCGTTCGGGTGTGGAGGTCGAAGCGCAGGTGGTCGCGAGTACGGATGACGTGTGGGCGGGCTGGCGTTGCGACGGAGCGCACGTGGCGATAGGCGTGGCGCGTGGAGGCAAGGACCAGATGGTGACCTGGGGAGCCCTTCTGGCCGGCATCGGGGTCGTGCTCGGCGCCTTCGCGGCGCACGGTCTGGCGGACCGTCTCGAACCTGTCAAGCTTGAATCCTTTCGGACTGGCGTGCACTACCAGATGCTGCACGCGCTGGCGTTGCTGCTGGTGGCGGCGCTGGCGCGCGGGGATCTCGTCGCGGCGGCTGGCGCGCGTGTGGCCTCGATCTGCTTTCTGCTCGGCGTGCTCTTCTTCTCGGGCTCGCTCTACGGGCTCGCGCTCGGCGGTCCACGTTGGCTCGGTCCGGTGACACCGATCGGCGGGACGTTCTTCATCGCCGGCTGGGCCGCGCTCCTGTGGGCGAGCTTGGCGCGGCCCGGTTGAGCGGCCCGCCGGCGGCGCGAGCGGGTACGGGTGGCCAACCCGCTCGCTCGAGCGCTGGGCATCGCCCGCCCAGGCGTGGCAAGCTCGGAGCATGAGCCCGAGCCACGCGGCAGGCGCGACGGTACCGATCGTCGACATCGATTCGCACTGGACCGAACCGCCCGATCTCTGGGCCTCGCGCGCTCCGGCGGCCTTGCGAGCATCAGCCCCGCGGGTCGAGGCCGACGCCCAGGGGCGTGAGCAGTGGGTCGCGGCCGATGGCCTCGTGCTGGCGCCGGTCGGGTACTGCGCGGTGCGGCGCGACGGCAGCAAGGCGGTCGGCCGCGTTACACTTGACACCTTTGCCGAAGTCCATCCCGGAGCAGTGCGGGCCGACGCGCGGCTCGCCTGGCTCGACGAGCACCACATCGCGGCGCAGGTCGTCTATCCGAACGTGCTCGGCTTCACCGGCAGTCTGGTCATGCAGATTCGCGACGCGGAGCTGCGCCGTTTCTGTGTCACGGCCTACAACGACGCCGCCGCCGACCTGAAGCGCGAGAGCGGAGGGCGGCTGCTGCCGCAGGCGGTGCTGCCGATCTGGGATGTCGCCGCAGCCACGGCCGAACTCGTGCGTTCGCACGACCGCCTTGGCCTGCACGGGATCGTGCTGCCCGACGCGCCCGAGGTCTGGGGTCTGCCGACGCTCTCGGATCCGTCCTGGGAACCGCTGTGGTGCGAGGCCGAGGCCCGCGGCGTGCCGGTCAATTTCCATATCGGTGGCGGCGGGCCGATGGGCGCACTCTGGGGCGGCATGAGTGAAGCCGCCACGATCGCCGCTCTCTCGTCGCTGGCCGACACGAGCAACATCCGTTGTCTCGTAAACCTCATATTTTCGGGATTGCTCGATCACCATCCCTCGCTGCGCTTCGTTTCGGTCGAGAGCGGGCTCGGCTGGATCCCCTTCGTGCTCGAGCTGGCCGAGTATCAGTTCGACGAGAACGGGGTCACCAGCCTGAAGCTGAGGCCACGCGAGTATTTCCGGCGCCAGATCTACGCCTCGTGGTGGTTCGAGAGCGACCTCGGCCCGGCACTCGCCGCACTGGGCGAGGACAACATCCTCTTCGAGACAGATTTTCCCCATCCGACCTGTCTCTACCCAGAGGTGCGCGGCCGGATCGCGCGGAGTCTTGCCGGCCAGCCCGTGCGCGTGCAGCGCAAACTTCTCTACGAGACCGCGGCGGCGATCTACGGCGTCCCGCAGGCGCTGCTCGACGGGTCGCTCGCGGCGTGAGGATCGCTGCTTGCATCCGCCGTCCGTCGAACCGCGAAGTGGTCGCGGCTCGACGGCCGCGGCGAGGGGATCTGCGCTGGGGCGCGCTCAGGAGCGGGTCGCGAGTCGCGCACGCAGTTCCCGCTTGAGGACCTTGCGCGAGGGGCCGAGCGGAAACGCATCGACCAGATGCCACTCGCGCGGCACCTTGCTGCGGCCGAGGCGGGCCCGGGCAAAGGTCGCGAGTTCTGCGGGATCGGGCGGTGCTGCCGGATCGGCCGGCACGACGAAAGCGACGATCTCCTCGCCGTAGTAGGGATCGGGCCGGCCGACGACGGCGACCTCCCGCAGCGCGGGATGGGTCGCGAGCACGGCCTCGACCTCGGCGGGGTAGACGTTGTTGCCGCCGCGGATGATCATATCCTTGATGCGATCGACCACGCGCACCAGCCCGCTCGCGTCGAGGCTGCCGATGTCGCCCGAGTGCATCCAGCCACAACGCAGGGCCTCGCGCGTCGCCGCGGGGTCGTCGAGATAGCCCGACATCAAGTTGTGACCGCGGATCAGGACCTCGCCCGGTTCTCCCGCCGCCACTGCGTTCCCTAACGCATCGACGATCGTGATCTCGATTCCGGGCACGACGCGGCCGACCGTGCCGATGGTGCGGGGATGGGGTGGGGCGTCGAGGGTCGCGAGCGTGGCCTCGGTCATGCCGTAGGCCTGCCGGATGGTCGTGCCGAGGCGCGCCTCGGCGCGGCGCAGCGTCTCGTCCGCGAGTGGCGAGCCGGCCGAGAGGCACCAGCGCAGCGGCGGGCGCGGGCCTGCGGGCAGAGCCCCCCAGGCCGCGAACATCGTCGGCACCGCCGGCACCCAGGTGGTGCCGTCCGCGACCATCTGCGCGAGCGTCGCTGGGGCGTCGAAGCGCGCGACGAGCAGCGTGCTCGCTCCGGCGACCAGCGTCGCCAGCATCACCATGCGGGCCCCGTAGGAGTGGCTGAGCGGCAGCACGCCGAGGATGCGATCCGCTGGGCCGAGGCCGATCACCGTGCGCGCGAGCAGGCTCGTGTGCAGGACGAGCGTGCGGTGCGAGATCACGGCACCGCGCGGCGTGCCCGTCGTTCCGGAAGTGAAGAGAATCATCGCCGGGGCGTCGGCGTCGACCGGCGCGGGCGACTCGAGCGCCCCGGCCGCGTTGGCGTCGATTTCCGCCAGCGAGAGGGTTGCCAGTGCTGCGCCGGCTAGCCGAGCGGCCTCGCATGCGACGGCGGCGCGGGCCTCGTCGTGCAGCAGCAGTCGGGCGCGGGTGAGCTCCGCTCGTTGCGCGATCTCCACCGCCGCCGAGACGATGGGCAGGGGCACGACCACGGCACCGGTACGGACGATACCGAGCCAGCTTGCGACGAAGCGCAGGTCGTTACCGGCCGCGAGCAGCACGGCGTCACCGGGCGCGATGCCGCGTCGCGCGAGGGCACCTGCGACGGTGGCCACGGCGCGCGCGAGTCCGGCGAAGTCGAGGCGTGGCGCGGCAGGCGAATCGTCCGTGAACGCGACGGTCTGGGGCCAGAGTGCGGCCGCCCGCTCGACGAGTGCGGCAAGCGGGTTTTGCCCCGCGGCGAGGGCTTCGGCCCAGGCCAGTGCTTCTCGCTCGGCACCTCTGGTCACGGTCCCGATGGTCTAACAGGGAGTGGCGAGTCCGGGCACGGTGGAACCGCGGCCGCGGCGTGTCGCGTTCTCGATGCGTCCCACAGGGCGTGACGAGTCCGGGCACGGCGGAGCAGCGGCCGCGGGCGCGCCGCGTCGTGTTCTCGATGCGTCCCACAGGGCACGACGAGTCCGGCCACGGAGGGCGCGTTGGTTGCGCTTCGCTGCCTCCCGGTCGATGACGGGCGGGTGTCGCTGCTCGAACGTGTGCCCACGCCTGGTCACGAGCCTGTCGCTGCTGGGGATTCGACACCGACGGACCTCTTGTGCGCGTCGACCCTTCGGCCGGCCGCGGCGGTAGCGGGCTGGTGATTGCGCTGGGGACGCTTGCCGCCCTGATCTGGTTCGCGTGGCGGGGCGCCCCCGTCGCGGGACTCGTGCTGCTTGCACTCGCGGCGGCGATCGAGGGCCGGTTGTTGTGGCGCCTGGCACGCGCGACCGCGGGCGGCGTCGGCGGCCATGCAGAATGGGTGCGTGACGTGTCGCTGCGGCCGCGCTTGAGATCGAGTCGTGGCTGGGCGCTGGCTGCGGCGTTGGCCGTGGCCGGCAGCTTGCTCTGCCTCGTTGGTTGCGCCGATCCGGCGGTGGTCATCGCTCGGCCCGGCGTCACTTCGCTTCTGCCCCATCTCGCACCCGCCGCCTCGAACGAGCGCCTGCTCTACGGCGGCGAGGCCGTGCTCGCGGACGTCGCGCGACCGGTGCTCGATCAGCTTCGCCCCTTCCCGCTCGCCGTGCACTGCGCTGCGCCGTCGCCGGGCGTCGCGCCCTCGTGCAGCTACACCCTGCCAGCGGACCTGCCGGCGGCCGGCCTCGTGCTCGTCGAAGGCTGCTGGCCGGCCGAGCCGCCCCCGATTCCGGGTCAGACCGAGGATTGGCATTTCGTCGCCCGCGGGGTTTCGTTGAAATGCTGGGTCGATGGAGGCGGCAACGAGGCGACCTGTTTCGATCTCGCGGCCGACCCGGGCGAGAGGACACCGCTCCCGCCCGAGACTCGTCCCGGACTGGCCGAACTCGTCGCGGCAGCGAGTGCCCATCGCGAGCACGCGCTTGCCCGGCCGGCGGCGTCGCAGCGGCCGCCGTCGCGCCCGATAGCGGAGGACGCCGAGCGCCGCCGCAAGCTCGAAGCCCTCGGTTACGTCGAGCGCTAGCGCGCGGCTTGTCCCGGGGTCGTTGCCAGGTCCTCGCGCACCCAGACCTCGAAGCCGATTTCGCCCATCTCGAGCTGGGCGGTGAAGACCGGGTCGAGCCAGGCATAGAAGTCGCGTTGCAGATAGGTCGAGCGCACCGTCCAGGCCAGGCGGTAGGGTTGCTTGCCCGCGCGCAGGGCTGCGGCGTCGGCGCGCATCACCGGATTGGGGATGCCGCCGCGCTCGAGCTGCACCGCGAACCACTCCGGCAGGACGAAGACTTCCGGTGCTTCGTGCCACCATTCTCCCGGCTGGACCGTCAGAACCCCGAGGCCGCGTGCTTCGAGTGGTCCGTTCAGCCAGAAATATGGCGACATGCCGTGCGGCAGGGCGACGCGCAACCGGCCGCTCGCCGGGCGCTCGACGGACGTGTCGATCCAGGTCGCGATGGCGCGTTGCTGATCGAGGGAGAAACGCCCGACCTGCGAGACGGTGAGACCTGTCGTGGCGACGAGCACAAGGAGCACGAGTCCGATCCGGAGTCCGGTGGCCGTCGAGCTCGGGGGGCGTGTCGGCTCGGCCGGGCCGGCCAGTACGCGCGCCGCGAGCACGACGAGGATCGGCAGGAGCGGCAGCAGGTAGCGCAATGCATCAATGGCCGAGAGTCCGATCGGCAGCAGGTAGGCGACGAACGCGACCATCAGGATGCGATCGACGGCGTCGCGCCGCCGCAGCGCGGATCCCACGCCGGCCATGGCCGCGAGCCAGAGCGGCCAGCCGAGCGAGTAGGGCAGGGCGACCAGGAGCTGATAGACGTAGGGTCGGCCACGCCAGCCGAGACCGGGCACGAGGGCTGTCCTCCAGAAAGCTAGATTCTGCCAGCTACCCGCGGTGGTGAGCATCGACATCGAGCGCAGCAGGCGGTCCGGACTGGTCACGCAGATCGGGCAGGCGAGGGTGAATCCGAGCCCGAACGTGCAGAGCGCCGCCGCGGCGAGAAGGACGAGCCGCCGCGGCGAGCGTTGGCGCCACGCGGCCTCCACCACCGCCCAGGCCACGGGCACTATGACCGCGAGGCCGGTGTACTTGGTGCCGAAGGTGAGGCCGGCGGCGAGGCCCGTGGCGAGTGCTGCGCCGGTCGTTCCGACGCGGGCGAGCCGGCAGGCCAGCAGCAGAGTCGCCATCATGCCGGTGCCGAGCAGAATGTCGACCGAGACCAGATGCGAGTGGATCACCTCGAGCGGCAGCACGGCGGCGAGTGCCGCCGCGAGCAGGCCGGCGCGCGGCGAGTGCGCCCGCCAGGTGAGCGCGCCGACCAGGGCTACGGTGGCGAGACCGGCGGTAGATGACAACATCCGGGCGAGCAGCAGGGACTCGAACACGCTCTCGTGGGGTGAGGGCACTAGCCCGAGGGCGTGGGCGAGTGCGGTGGCGAGGCCCGCCAGATAGCCGAAGAGGGTCGGGTAGAAGAGGGCCGCGACGGTGTCGGGTCGCTCGAACGAGGCCGCGCCGAAGGGCACGAAGGCGCGGAGGTACTTCGACCAGATCAGCAACTCGTCGGGGAAGGCCATGCGCTCGTCGAGGAGGCCCCAGTCGAGTCGCCAGAAGCGCAAACCGATTGCGACGGCGGCGATCGCGAGGACTGCGCCGCAGCGAGCGGTCGGGCTTCCGAGCCCGGACGGCCGCGGGCGAGACCCGGCGGCAGGGGTGGGAGGGCGCGCCACGGCGATGCTGCGAACTCTCGCACGCCTCTGCGTGCGCCGGCAACCGGCGGGTCCGTGGGGGCCGGTCCGTGGGCTCGGCGACCACGTCCGCCGCGCTCGACCTGGCTCGCGTCGCGTTGCCCGGCAACCGAAGGGTGCGCTCTGCGCGCCGCGCATCCCCGCTGGCCTCCGCGCGGGTCGTGCGGTCACCGTGCACCATTGAGCAGGACGCGGCGCGTGCGGTATGAGTGCGGGGCCTCGTCGCGAGGCGCTTGCCCGATGCAGTTCGACAGCGCCGTATTCCTCCTCTTCCTGCCGGTCGTCTTCGTTCTCGCCCACCTGCTGCGCGACCATCTGCGGGCGCAGAATGCCGTGATCGTGGTCGCCAGCATGGTCTTTTACGGCTGGTTCGACTGGCGGCTCTCCTTCCTGCTGCTCGCCTACACGCTGCTTGCCCATCAGGCCGCGCTGCGGATCGAGGCGTCCCACGACGAGCGCACGCGACTCCTCTGGCTGCGCGGCAGCGTCACGCTCTGTCTCGTCGGACTCGGATTCTTCAAGTACGCGGGCTTCGTCGTCGAGAACGTGAGCCGTGCGATGCAGATGCTCGGGCTCGCGGGTGATCCGGCTCTGCTCGAGATCCTCCTGCCGATCGGGATCTCGTTCTACTGCTTCCAGGCCATCGCCTATATCGTCGACGTCTATCGTGGCGAGGTGCGGGCCGAGCGCGATCCGATCACGTTCGCGGCCTTCAAGTTCTTTTTTCCGCTGCTGGTGGCGGGCCCGATCGAGCGCGCCCGCCATTTGCTGGTCCAGTTCCAGCGCCCACGCACGGTGACGCGGGACCAGGCCACCTGCGGCCTCTGGCTCGTGGTCTGGGGGCTCTTCCTCAAGGTGGTTTGTGCCGACACGCTCGCCGGGTTCGTCGCGCGGGTCTGGCAGGGTGAGCCCTCGATCGAGGGCTGGGCCGTGCTCGGAGGGGCGGTGGCTTTCACCCTGCAAATCTACTTTGACTTCAATGCCTACAGCGTCATCGCCAAGGGGGTTGCCGCGCTCTTCGGCGTCGAGTTGGTGTGGAACTTCGAGCGGCCCTACTGGTCGACCTCGGTGCAGGAGTTCTGGCGGCGCTGGCACGTGAGCCTCAGCACCTGGTTGCGCGACTACCTCTACGTACCGCTCGGCGGCAAC
>SXGT01650941.1_pt1 | contig 16020 bp, 14 predicted proteins | sample 3176221 | NCBI WGS metagenome assembly SXGT01 (sample SAMN11356862, study PRJNA531348) | freshwater metagenome | isolation source: freshwater sample F1-120 | place: China: Fuxian Lake, Yuxi | collected 2017-12-25
CGATGCAGGAGAAGCAGGTCACCCTGGGTGACAAAACCTTCAAGCTGCAGGAACCCTTTCTCGTGCTGGCGACGGAGAACCCCATTGAACTGGAGGGCACCTACCAGCTGCCCGAGGCGCAGGTGGATCGCTTCATGTTAAAACTGCGCATCGACTACCCCAGCCGTGCGGAGGAACGGCGCATCTTGGACCTCATGGCCCGCACCCAGAATCTTCCGCAGGCCTCGCGCGTGGCCAGCGCCGCGCAGGTGATGCAGGCGCGCCGGCGGCTCGACGACCTCTACGTGGACGACAAGGTCAAGGACTACATTGTGGATCTGGTCTGCGCCACACGCGATCCCAAGGCCTACAAGCTGGACATTGGGCACCTCATTCACCTGGGCGCATCGCCGCGTGCCACCATCTTTCTGGCGCTCGCCGCCAAGGCCCACGCGTTTTTGCAGGGGCGTGGCTATGTCACCCCACAGGATGTGAAAAGCATCGCGCCCGACGTGCTGCGCCACCGCGTGACCACCACCTACGAGGCCGAGGCGGCCGAGAAGACCAGCGAGGATGTGGTGAAGATGCTGCTGGACCATCTGCCGGTTCCCTGAAAACCGCGCCATGCTCTCTCCCGAGATCCACGACAAGGTCCGGCAGATCGAGATCAAGACCAGCCGGCTGGTGACCGAGGTGATGGCCAACCAGTTCCGGAGCGCCTTCAAGGGCCACGGCATGGAGTTTGAAGAGGTGCGCGAGTACCAGCCGGGCGACGAGGTGCGGTTCATCGACTGGAACGTCACGGCGCGCATGAACCATCCCTTCGTCAAAAAGTTCGTCGAGGAACGCGAGCTGACGGTGATGGTGGTGGTGGACGTGAGTGCGTCGGGCCGGTTTGGGTCTCAGGCACAGTCCAAGCGCGAACTGGCCGCCGAGCTGGCCTGCGTGCTGGCGCTGGCGGCCAACCGCAGCCAGGACAAGGTGGGCCTGGTTCTCTTCACCGACACGGTGGAAGTCTTCGTGCCGCCGCGCAAGGGCCGGCGTCACGTGCTGCGCGTGGTGCGCGACATCCTGCATCATCCGCCGCGCCGCAAGGGCACGCGGCTGGAGGCGGCGCTGGAATTTCTCACGCGCATCTCCACCCGCAAGGCAGTGGTGCTGCTGCTCTCGGACTTCCTGGATCCCCTGCCCCTCAAGCCGCTGCGTCAGGCGCACCGGCGCCACGACGTCGTGGCGGTGCAGATCACCGATCCGCACGAGCACGCCCTGCCCTCGCTGGGCCGCGTGCTGCTGGAGGATGCGGAGACCGGGGCCGTCGCTGAGATTCACACCGGCCGTGCTGGGCCTCGCGAGGTGTTCGCGCGGGAGCGCGCAGAGGCGCAGGCCGACCTCTCCGTGCAGCTGCGCAATCTGGGCATCGACACGTTTTGCGTGCAGACCGGGCAGGACTACGTCAGATCCCTCTCGCGATTCTTCGAAGCGCGCGCGCGACGCCGGATGCGCCGGGGATGAACGCCACTCTCACCAACGCGCCCCCGGTCCTGCTGGTGGGCCTCAAGCCGCCCGTGGAGTTGCCCGACCCTTGGGCCTGGCTTTGGTGGACGTTGGGTGGCATTGCCGCGACCGCTACACTCGTCGCCGCCGGGGTGTGGATTTATCGGAAGGCAACCCGCCCCCCGCTGCCGGAGTTGCCCCTCGTGCGAGCCCGCAGGCAGTTGCGTGAAGTGCGCGCCCTGCTCGGCGATCCGGCCGCATTCTGTGCGGTCTTAAGCAGCGTCATTCGCGTCTATCTGGAGGGGCGCTTGGCCATGCGGGCCGCCGGTCAGACCACCGAGGAATTCCTCGCGGCCATGGAGGCCAGCCCCCAGTTCAGCGCGGCACAGAGCATTGCCATGACGCAGTTCCTCCGCCAGTGTGACCTTGTGAAATTTGCGCAAGACCGCCCGGCGCGCGAAGTGCTGGAAGGGCTGCACGGCACTGCTGCGAGGCTGGTGGAAGAAACTGCGCCCAAGCCCACCGACGGAGCTCGCCCCGCGCCATGAAGAGCGTGCCCTCACGCGTGGGCTTGCGACTGTTGCTCTGGCTGGCGCCGGTGGCGGCGGGTGCGTGGTGGGTGCGTGGGTCGGGAACGTCGTTCCGCGATCCGTGGTACCTGCTGCTGTTGGCGGTGCTGCCTTTGGCGGGCTGGCTGCGCGGCAGGCGCGGCGAGCCTGCGGCGCTGGTCTATTCCTCCATCACGCTTGTGGCACGGCTGGCGAACCCGCATCCGGCGCGCGCGGGCCAGGTGCTCTCGGCGTTACGCTGGCTCGCACTGGCACTCTTCATCGTGGCTCTAGCGCGTCCCCAAAGTGAACTGGGCGAATCGCGGCGCGAGCCTAGCGGCATCGACATCGTCCTTTCGGTGGATCTCTCCGACAGCATGCTGGCCGATGATCTGGCGCCCAGCCGCATTGTCGTGGCCAAGCAGGTGCTTGAGGAATTCATCGAGCACCGCCCCAACGACCGCATTGGTCTCGTGGTCTTCTCTGGCAAGGCGTACATCGCCAGCCCCCTGACACTCGATCATCCCTTCCTCGCCGCCAGCCTCAAACGGCTGACGGTGGACACGTTTTCCACCAGCGATGAGGAAGGCACCGCCATCGGCTCGGGCATCATGGCGGCGGTGAACCGGCTGGTGGATTTGAAGAAGTCCAAAAGCAAGATTGTGGTGCTGATGACCGACGGCCAAAACAACGCCGGCAAGGTTCCCCCCGTGCAGGCCGCCGAGGTGGCGCGCGCGCTGGGCATCAAGGTGTACACCATCGGGGTTGGCAAAAAGGGAACCAGCCGGCTGCCCCGGCCCAATCCGTTTGTGCCGGGAGGTTTTGTGTACGTGCCCCTCAATGTGGAGATTGACGAGGAGACGCTCCAGAAAATCGCCACGCGCACCGGGGGCAAGTTCTACCGCGCCGAGAGTGCCGACACGTTGCGGCAGGTGTACGACGAAATCAACCAGATGGAGACCACCGAGCGCGACGCCAAGCGCTTCCGCGTCTACCGCGACTTTTTCGCCGAGGTGATCCTCGCGGGCCTGCTGGTGCTCTTGTGCGAACTGGCACTCACCCACACCGTGCTAAGGAGGATTCCATGACCCGCTGGCTCAAACCTCTCGCCCTCTGGGCGGCTTTGCTGGCGCCGGTGTGGATGCTGCTCGGGATGAGCGGGCGCCTCGGCCTCTCATGGAAACAGCCGGCGCGCCTGCAATGGCTGTGGGTGCTGCCCCTGCTGGGCGTCCTGTTCCTTTGGGCGCTCTCACGGCGGGAACGGCTCTGCGCGCTGTTCGTCCAAGCGCGGCTGCTGCCCGATCTGGCCGGCGCGATTTCTCCGGCGCGCCAATGGCTGCGGATGGGGTTGTTGCTCTTGGCGCTCTCGGCTGTGCTGCTGGCGTGGGCGCGTCCGAGGTGGGGCACCGAAACGGTGCGCTCGCAGCAGAGCACGCTGGACATCGTGGTGGCGCTGGACACCTCCGCCAGCATGCTTGCGGCCGATGCTCGCCCCACGCGGCTGGAACACGCCAAGCTCGCCGCCAAGGAACTCAAACGCGCCGCCATCGCCGAGCGCTTCGCGCTCATTCCCTTTGCGGGCACGGCCTTTCTGCAATGCCCGCTCACCACCGAGGAGGAGGTGTTTCGCCAGAATGTCGAGGTGGTGCGCGTGGGCATCATCCCGCAGGAGGGCACGAGCCTCTCGCAGGTCATCGCCACCGCCCAGAAAGCTTTTGTGGATGAGCCGGAGCACCAGCGAGTACTCGTGATTTTTTCCGACGGCGAGGATCATGAGGGCGAAGCACTGGAGGCCGCGCGCAAGGCGGCCGCCGAGGGTCTTAAGATTTTTACCATCGGCGTTGGAACCGTGGCGGGGGATGTGATGTCCATCCGTCCGTGCGCCCATTGCGACACGCAAAACCTGCCCGAGGCACGCACCTGCGAGCGCTGCCACGCGCTGCTGGGCGAGGCGGAGTACCTGCGCGACGCCTCCGGCGCCGTGGCGCACACGAGACTGGAGGAAGCCCTGCTGCGCGACATCGCGCAGGCCGGCGGTGGCTTCTACCTGCCCCTGCGCGGAGAGCAAACAATGCAGTCACTCTACAAAAACGGGCTGGCCCCGCTGGCGGAGTCGGAAGATACTGGCTCGGTCGAGCTGGCGGTGGCGCGCGAGCGTTACCGCTGGCCGCTGGCCGCGGCAATGCTGCTGCTCCTGCTCGAACTGTTCATCCCCACGCGCCGCCGCACCCCGGCGGCGGCCGCCAGTCCGTCGGCACTCACTCCCGCCGCCGTCGCTGCCCTGCTGCTTCTGGCTCCTTGGGCGCACGCCTCGCCTGCGACCCTGTACCGTGACAAGAAATTTGCCGAGGCTGCCGCTGCGTACGAAGCGCAGCTCAAGGATCCCAAGCAGGCTGCAAGGTTCCCGCACCTGATCCACTATAACGCAGGCACGGCCGCCTTTCAGTCGGGCGACTATCACACGGCGCTGCGCCACTTCACAGCCGCCTTGGAGGCCGATGACCTGGCTCTGCAACAACGCGCCTTTTACAACTTGGGCCACACGCACCACCAGCTGGGCGTCCTGGAAACCAAGGTGGAAGGGCGCATCGCCCGATGGGATGAGGCGCTCCAGCATTTTGGGGCCGCGCACCGGTTGGATCCCGCCGACAAAGAAGCCGCCGCCAATCATGCCACCCTGCACAAAAAACTCGCGCAGGAGCTGGCCAAGATTCCCATGGTCGCTTCGCCACTGGCGCTGGGCACGATTCCGGCGATGCGCAAGAAGGACGCGGTGCTGCTCACCATTCACCCACCCGAAGGCTCGCCCCCGCCCGACCGGCCGTACTGGCGCATGCTGGTGTTGGATGAATACCGTCAGGGCGCGGCGCGCGTCAGCGAAAGTCTGGCCGCGCTGGACAGCAGCGCGCTGCGGGGCACTTACCGCTCGGCCCACGGCAACCGCGAACCGGCCGAGGAGGACGCGTGGGCCGGCGAGTGGCGCTTTCAACTCGAGCCCTTGGCCAGCGCGCACCTGCCCGCGCCGGGTCCGTTTGAGACGCTCACCCTGCAGTCGCCGCGTCCCTTCCAGTACAACAACACCGCACTGCACGGGAGGCTGGCCCAAGTGCCGGTGAAGCCTGTGCGTTACCAGCTTCTGGATCCGTTTGGCTCACAGCAAATCTCGATGGCCGACGCCGACCGTCCACTGACAGAGACCCCGCCCGCGCAGGCCGAAGGCTATCCTTGGACCACGCTGGAGCTGGACCTCACCCCCGCCGAGCGGCGCGAACTGACGGCGATGGTCGCTCAGGTGCTCAACGGCCAGACGCTGGACGTTGCCGCCTTTGCAGAGGCCGCCATGGCGTGGCTGCATCGCCAGCATCCTCTCGCCGAAGAGAGCCGCCTGCCCTCCGGCGAAGGCGACCCGGTGCTGCGCTGGATGAAGACGCGCGAACCCGGCGCCAGCGACCTCTTCGCGTTTGCCTTCCAATTGCTCTCGCGCGCCTCGGGCAATCCCGCCCGCGTCGTGTGTGGCATGGTGGGTGCCGACCACGTGGCCGCGCAGAAGCGGCATGTGGCGCACTACAAGCATCTGCACGTGTGGAACGAGGTCTTCACGGGCACCCACTGGCTGCGCGTCGACCCCGCGCCACCCGACAAGAATTCCCAGCCTCAGAACGGAGAGGGCAACACGCCACCGCCGCCCAATGGCCAGCCGCAGAACCCCAACGGGCAGTCTCCCAACACGCCTCAGGGTGAGCCGCAGCCGGGCGGTCAGCAGCCCCCCGAGGGCAACAAGCCCGAACCGGGCGACTCCAAGCTCACCCCCAACGAGGCGCGCGAACTTTTGGAGGCATCGCGCGATCAGGAAAAGCCGCTGGTGTTTCCGCCCGGCGGCAGCGAACTGGGCCAGCGCTCGCGCCCCCCGCGGCGCCTGCTCAAGAACTGGTGACATGTACTCGCGCCTGCCTTGCTGCGTCAGCATTCTTGGATTGGCATGCCGCCTTTCCGCACAGGTGGATGACGGGGTCGTGCGCAACGACTTGGCATTTCTTAAGGTGGTGATCCCCGCCGGTGAGGTGTACCGCGGGCAGATGTTTCCCGTGGACATGCAGGTTCATTTCCCCGGGCACTACGGCCGGCGCATTGACATCAACGAATTGCGCAATCATCCGCCCCGCGCCCGCACCGAGGGCATCCGCTTTCTCCTCAACCGCTCCCTGTTCCAGCCCACGCAGCAGGCGATCGCGGGCCAGGTCTATCCCATTTACCACTACCGCGACGCGGGCGTGGCCACGCGTGCGGGCAAGCTGGAGCTGCTCTTTAACACGGAGCTGGTGCTCGACGACTTCACGGAGGTCATCCCGCGCCAGATCAAACTCAAGCTGGCCAGCCCGGTGGTGCCGCTCACGGTGCTGCCGCTTCCCACGCAGGGCAAACCGCCCGACTTCAGTGGCGCTGTGGGCAGCTTCCAGCTCATCGTCGAGGCCGACCGCACGCGCGTGGAGGTGAACAATCCCGTCGCCCTGACCCTGACGGTGCGCGGCACCGGCCCGCTGGATTTCGTGCCCTCGCCCATGCCGGCCAATGGCTGGGAGGGTTTTCGCGTGGATGCGCTCAGCCCGCGTCTGGAGACCGGCGTGCTCGATCTCGCCAGCATGATGGTGTTCTCCACAAAAACCTTCCCCTTGCGACTCTTGCCGCGCGCGCCGGGACGCCAAGCCATCGCGCCCGTCCGCTTCAGTTGGTTCGACCCGCAGAAGCAGTCCTACCACACGACCACCTCACCCGCCACGCCGCTGGAAGTATTTGGCGACGCCCCCGCTGATCCGCCTGAGCCGCCGGAAGGCAAAGCGCAGATCACACCCGCGGCACCCAAGCCCACGCCCGAATCGGCCCTGCCACCGCTGCGGGCCACCCTCGGCACACTCGCGGCGGCCCCCACACCGTGGTTGCGAGAGCCGTGGTTTTTTGGGGCGCAAGCCCTGCCGCTTCTGGCCATGGTGGGTGCGATCGCATGGCGGCGGCGGCTGGATTTTCTGGCGGCGCACCCGCGGCTGGTCCGGCGGCGCCGCGTCGCCCGGCTCCTTCGGCAGGGACTCCGAGAGCTGCACCGACACGAACAAGCGGGGAATGCGCCGGCGTTTTACGAATGCGCCATCCGTCTGCTGCAGGAGCGCATCGGCGAACGGCTCGACTGCCCGGCCGGCGGCCTCACCGAGGCCATCGTGCCCGCGGCGCTCGCCACTCGCCTGCCTAGCGCGTCGGCCGACTCCTTGCGCGCCCTGTTTGACTCAGCCAATCGCGTGCGGTTTGGCACGGGCTTTGCCACAGGTTCGCTTGCGCAAGCCCGCGCGCAATTGCAATCGGTGCTCGACGCTTTGGAGGCGCTGGAGGCGCCGCGCGATGCGTCCTAGCCTGCCCTTGCTCCTCGTGGCGGGCTGCCTCAAGGCGGCGACACCGGCCGATGCGCTCTTCGAGCAATCCCACGAAGCATTTCGCGCCGGCAAATTTGCCGACGCTGCGGCGAGGCTTGAAACGATTCTGGCAGAGCATGGCGCCTCCGCTGCGGTCCACTTGAACTTGGCCCACTCCTATTTCCAACTCAGCACCGCGACGGGTGCCGGAGCCCCCCGACTGGGTTGGGCCATTCAACACTGCCACGAGGCGTTGCGGCTGGCGCCGCGGGATGAACGGGGGGCGCGCACTCTCCAAGCCATCCGCGCGCACGTTCATGGGCAGGCACCGCGGCCAACGCTGGCAGCATCGATCCTCGGACACTTCTCGATCAACGAGTGGACTTTTGCCGCGTCGCTCGCGCTCACGGCGTGGTCGCTGCTCGTGGTGCTGGATCGGGCGATGCGCGCCCGCGGGTGCTGGCAGGCTGCTCTGCGCCCGTGGCTGCCGGTGCTGGGGACATCGGCGCTGCTGCTCATACTGGTGGCGGCACTGGCTTGGCGCGAACAATCGTGGGTGCGCCGCGGTGTGGCCGTGCGCGACTCGCAGGTGTATAAGCGCCCGCTTGCACCCGGAGACGTGCCCGAACTTGTGGCGCATACCGAACCTGAGCCGCTGCGCGATGGCATGGAGGTGAGGGTGGTGGACGAACGCCCGGGTGGTTGGTGGAAGGTGCGCTTTGCCAGCGGCATGAACACGCGCGGCGGCTGGGTGCGCAGTGTGGTGGGCGGCGAGGCGCCTCTCACCAACCTCGTGCGGCTTCCGCGTTAAATAACAGGCGAATTTCCGGTTGACCGGTTGCGTCTGCCACCTACCATGCCCCACACTCCTATGAAGCGACGCCTTCCCCTGGTGTTTTGTCTGGCCGCAATGCTCGCCCCCGCTGCCGAGGGCGGCGTGAAGATTGCCGAGAAGGACGGCAAGCTGCGCGTGGAGGTCGACGGCAAGCTCTTCACCGAGTATCACCACCGGGATGTGCCCCGCCCGTTCCTCTACCCCATCCTCTGGCCCGACGGCACGGCATTGACGCGCCATCACCCGATGAACCAGACCGCCAAGGATGAGGACACCGATCACGTCCATCATCGGAGCGTGTGGTTTGGGCACCGGCACGTGAAGGGCGGCAAGGACGGCGGCAACCATGATTTTTGGGGCGAGTCGGCAATGAGCGGGCGCATGGTGCATGAGAAGTTCATCGAGGTGGCCTCGGGCGACGACGCGGGCGTCATTCGCGCGCGCAACCTGTGGACCTCCAAGGCCGGCGAGGTGATCTGCAGCGATGAACGCACGGTGCGCGTCCACCGCGCTCCGACAGGTCGCATGCTCGACTACGAGATCACCATCCACGCCTCGCACGGGCCCATCGTGCTTCAGGACGACAAGGATGCGGGCATGGCCATCCGCGTGGCCGAGAGCATGCGCACGGCCCCCAACAAGTTTTACAAGGACAAGCCCCCGGGGCACATGCTCAACAGTGAAGGCGTGAAGGACGAACCCTGCTGGGGCAAGCGTGCCAAGTGGATTGACTACTACGGGCCGGTGGGTGGCCGCACCTTTGGCGTCGCCATCCTGGATCACCCGCAAAACCCCAAGCACCCCACCTGGTGGCATGCGCGCACCTACGGGCTTTGCTCGGCCAATCCCTTTGCGCGCGCGCAGTTTGAGAAGCTGGCCGACAAGCACGCGGGCGACATCGCGCTCGACGCGGGCAAATCCATCACCTTCAGATACCGCTTCATCTGGCATGATGGCGCGGCGCAACCGGAGAAAATCGAGCAACAATGGAAGGCGTTTAGCGCCAGGAAACCCAACTCATGAGCAAATCCAAGATTCAATCCCCAAGGTTCAACCGCCGCTCGTTCCTGAGCAGCACCCTGGCGGCGACGGCCGTCACGACGTGGACAGCCAAGAGCTGGGCGCGCGTGGCCGGCGCCAATGAAACCCTCAACGCCGGCGTGGTGGGATTCCGCGGACGCGGCGGCAGCCACATCAGCTCCATCCTCGGTATGGAGAAGAACGAGAAGGGCGTGAGGCTCGCCGCGCTGTGCGACGTGGATCGCAAGGTGCTCGATGCCGCCACGGCCAAGCACTCGGTGCCGGGCTACACGGATGTGCGGCGCATGGTCGAGGACAAGAAGCTCGACGTCGTGGCCATCGCCACGCCCAACCACTGGCACTCGCTGGCGGCCATCTGGGCCATCCAGGCCGGCAAGGATGTGTATGTGGAGAAGCCTGTGAGCCACAATGTGTGGGAGGGACGCCAGCTGGTGAACGCCGCGCGAAAGTACGGGAAGATCGTGCAGACCGGGACGCAGAGCCGCTCCAGCTCGGGCATCCGTGAGGCGACCCAGTGGGTGCAGGCGGGCAATCTCGGCAAGGTGCTGATCGCACGCGGTCTTTGCTACAAGCCGCGTGGCAGCATCGGCAAGGTGGCCGACGGACAGAAAGTGCCTTCGGAGGTGGACTATGACCTCTGGTGCGGGCCGGCGCCGAAGGACGAGATGCGCCGCAAGAACCTGCACTATGACTGGCACTGGATCTGGAATTACGGCAATGGCGACCTGGGGAACCAGGGCATCCACCAGATGGACATTGCCCGGTGGTTTCTGGGAGTGAACGAACTCTCGCCTTTGGTGTTCAGCGTGGGCGGCAGGCTCGGCTATCAAGACGACGGGGAGACCCCCAACACGCAATATGTCTGGCACGGATACGAGAAGGCGCCGCTCATCTTCGAGGTGCGCGGCCTGCCTTCGGGCAAGGGCGCCAAGGGCATGGACAATTACCGGGGTGCCGGCGTCGGTGTGGTGATCGAATGTGAGGGCGGCGAAGTGGTGGTGCCCAATTACAGCGGCGCGATTGCCAAGGACAAAACGGGCAAGGAAATCAAGAAATGGTCGGGCAGCGAGGATCACTTCGCAAACTTCATCAAGGCCGTGCGCAGCCGCAAAGTGGAGGATCTCAATGCCGACATACTAGAGGGGCACTTCAGCAGCGCGCTCTGCCACACGGGCAACATCTCCTATCAACTGGGCCGGCCGACGCCCTTGGCGGACATTCGCAAGGCCGTGGACGCACATCGCGGCGGCGTGGAAACACTCGACCGCATGGTGGCGCACCTGGAGAAGAACGAGGTCGATCTTGCCAAGACGCCCCTCACTCTGGGGCCGGTGCTCAAGATGGATCCCAAAAAGGAGAAGTTCATCGGCGACGCGGCGGCAGACAAGCTGCTGACGCGCGACTACCGCAAGCCCTACGTGGTGCCGGATCTGTCGGTGTAGCCAGACGAGCTTCTTAAATTTACCGCGCCCGTGGAAACTCTGGCGCGGTTTTTTTCATTTCAGAGCCGGCCCTCGTCGGCGTCGATGAAATCCACGAAACACTGGATGTCATCGCGGTGGCCCATGCCCGCATCGGTCTTGCGTTTCTGCAGCAGGGCACGCAATTCAGTTTGAGCTGCGTCGCGGCCGTGCTGGAGCATCTTCTCGCGAAACGCCGTGCGGTCGGCGGCGGACCCTTTCACATTCACCCGCACCCAGTCGCACACCTGGCCGTCGGTGAGGGACTGGCGGACGACATCAATCATCTGCCCGGCGGCGACACCGGCTGCCTCCAGCCACGCGGCGTCGAAGCCCTTGACACAAAAGTTGGGTTGATAATCCGCCGGCAGTCTGCCGGCCAGATGAAGGCGGATCTTGTCGATGAACCGCGGCAGATAACACCAGCCGGCCATTTCCTCACGAGGGCTGCGCGGAAAGAGGGGCAATTCCATGCCTCATAGGCACACGGGCCGGAGCGCGCGTCAACCCGTGTCATCACAAAAATTGGCATTGACAGTCACAGGCACCCTGCGAGAGTCCGAACCGTCACAGCCCAGCCAATCTGCAGAGGATCATTCTGTCGAAGCATTGCCATGACCACACCCCAAACCCCGGAATCCCACGCGGCCGGCGCCCATGCCACCGTCGCCGACATCGAGCGAATCCACCATATGGAAAGCCAGATCCGAATCTGGCGGACGGGCATGGTGCTCGCCATCCTTGCCATCTTCGCCATCAGCGCGTTTTCCATCGTCAAGACCGTGAAGACGATCGTGTCGGGAAAGGGTCCTGACCAATTCGCCAAGTCGCTGATAAAACAAGCTGACGCCACGCTGCTTCCCGGCGTCAAGCGCATGGGCGAAGCCGCCTGGCGCAAGTCGCGCGAGACCGTCACCCGCGAGGTGCGCAATCTCATCGACACCCAAGGCCCGCAGCTCATGGAGCAGGTGGCGAAGGAAATGGAGTCGCTGGTGGATTCCGTGCCCCAGTCGGCCTCCGCCGCCTTCGACGCGCAATTGGGCATTGCGCTCAAGAAACACTTGGGCGACATCAGCGCGTTGGACGGAAGCAGCCCCGGCGCCGAGCCGGGCCGGCTGGCCTTCGCGTTGACCGACGAACTCTTTCTCGCCGCCACCAATCGCACGAGCTCCATTCTCAGCACCATGTTCCAGCCGCACCTGGAGGAGATGGCCACGATGACCGAGCATCTCAACGTCATCTACGCCAAGGAGAAGCCCACCTTGAGCTCGCGCGAACACGAGTTTGGCCTGTCGCTGGCGTTGAAACTCATGGAACGGGTGAGTGAACAGCTCAAGGAAGCCGAGGACTCACTGCGTGTTCGGAAGGAATTGGAATCCCCCAAGCCCCCCCAACCCGGCAGCAACCCCAAGAAAACGACCCCTTCCGGCAATGCGACGAGCAGCAAGGCCAGCGGCAAACCGTAGCAATCCCGATTCCTAAAAACCCTTTTTCCCCTACCCCACCATGAGTGACCCCAAAGAAGCCCCCATCAGTGGAGAACAGGCAGCCATCAACTTCACGCGGGACCACATGCACCGCATGGAAAAGTCCCTCAACACCACCCGCATCGTTGCCTGTGTGCTCGTCGGGTTTGTGTTCCTGTACATGAGCTACATCGCGGGCCGGCTGCGCGAAAATCTGACGCATGAAAATCTGAGCAGCCTTCTGGTCAGCCGCGGCGAGGAGCTGATCAACCAGCATGTGCCGCCCATGATCGCCGATGCGCAGGCGCGCCTTCCGGAGATGATCCGCAACGAGGCGCCCAAGTACGTCGCCTCATTGCTGCCGGAACTGCGTGTCGGACTCCAGGATCAGGCCACCAACTTCTTCAACAAGGCCGTTCTGGATCTCGCGCCGCAGATCGACCAGGCCATTGGCGACCTCATCGGGACGCGAAAGGCCGACGTCAAGGCCTACTTGGAGACCATGAAGGAACTCAAGGCCGCGCCGCCCGAGCGCAGGCAGGCGCTGGAGCAACGGGCGCGCGCGCTGGTGCGCCTCATGGTCACCGAATTGCTCGACAGCCTGGAGGCCGTCGCCGAGGTGCGGCAATTTGACAACCCGGACTTGGATCTGCTCTACCGGCGCTCGCTGTCCACACTGCGCGCGGGCAATCAGGAGGTGAAACGCCTGGCCACCGGGCCCAAGCTCACCAAGGACGACGAGGACTTGCGCTACGCCGTGGCGGTGCTGCTGGAAAAGGTGGATTGGAGCAGCCCCGTGCTGACTCCGCCACCGCGCAAAGTGCGGCCTCCCAAGACCCCGAAGTCGGGAGGCAACAACGCAACGAAGCCCGCGGCGAACCCCTAGGGGCGCCAGAAATTAAGAGCGAAGGTTTTCCCCCTAGCGGATGGGGGAATAGTCCGTCGCGCGCAGGAACTCGCTTTTCACCCCATCAGTGGCAGCGGTCAGCGAGCCGCCGGCCTTGGTCTCCGACGCCTTGCGCGCAGCCACCCAGTCTGGATCGACTCGGAACGCGTCAAACGACGCCTTGGCCGCATCGCGGCTGTCGTGCGCTAGAATGTACACGAGCTGCGTGTCGGCATTTTTCTGGTCGGGCATGAGGTTCCAGTACGCCAGATTCACCATGCCGTGCTTGGCAAAAAGCTTGCAGGTGTGATCGCGAAACCGGGAGTTGAGCGCCGGCAGATTCCCCTTTGACGCCGTGTAGGTGCGCATCTCAAACACACGCTCCTTGCTGCCGGTTCCGGGCTTGATGGCGGCCGAGTAGTCCGTGGCGGTCATGTACATCGATTCCACCTTGGCCACCAGCTTGCCTGCCTTCTCGCTCGCAGCGTAGGCGGCCTTCCAGTCGGGATCCGCCACAAAACTCTTCCACGACGCCTCCCGCGCCGCGCGGCTGGGATAGGCCAGCACGTACACCAGCTTGCGCTCCGGGTTTTCCCCCTCGGGCACCCAGTAGCCCAAGTTGGTGATGCCGTGCTTCTCGAAGAGCTTGAGCGTGTGATCGCGAAAGCGCGCATGGAGCGCGTCGAGCTTGCCAGCAGGCGCGTAATAAATGCGCATCTCAAAAACGCGGGCATCGCGCTCGGCCGAAAGCAAGGGGGCTGCGGCAGCGAGCAACCCAAGAACGAGGGAGGACATTTTCATGGTGCGAGGCCAATGATGAGGTTCGTGCCGTTGGATTGGCAACGCATTTTTGGCCCCCCGGCGACAAAGGGATTTGCGTCAACGGGGTGTCCGGCTATCGTCTGCCGCGATGGCGACCGCGCCGCAGACGCTTGGCCTCATTGCCGGCAACCGCTCCCTGCCGCTGCTGCTGGCCCGCCAGGCGCGGCAGGCTGGAGTGCGACGGCTGGTCGCGGTGGCCTTTGAGAACGAGACCGACCCGGCTCTGGCCGGCTGCGTGGATGACATCGTCTGGCTGCGCGTCGGGCAGCTCTCCAGGATGATCGAGGCGTTCACGAGCCGCGGCGTGCGCCAGTGCGTGATGGCCGGCCAGATCGCGCCCAAAAACCTCTTCGACCTTCGCCCCGATCTGCGCGCCATGCGCCTCTTGCTTCGCGTCAAAGAGCGCAACGCCCACTCGCTCTTTGGCGCCATCGCCGAGGAACTTTTGGAAGCGGGTGTCGAACTCATCGACGCCAGGCCGTGGCTGGCGCCACTCATGCCCGGCGCGGGGTTTTCCATTGGGCCGGCCCCCACACCAAAGCAACGCGAGGACATCGCGTTTGGCCTGCATATCGCCAAGGAGATTACGCGCATGGAAATCGGCCAGACGGTCGTGGTGAAACACGGCGCCGTGCTGGCGGTGGAGGGCTGGGAGGGCACCGACGCCTGCCTGACGCGCGGCGGCGCGCTGGCGGGATCGGAAGGCGGCGCGGTGGCGGTGAAGGTGGCCAGGCAAAGGCACGACGCGCGCTTCGATATTCCTTGTCTTGGCGCGGCGACTTTGGAAACCTGCGGCGCGGCGCGGATCGCGGTGCTGGCGTTCGAGGCGGGCACGACTCTTCTGCTGGATCGCGAAATTGTCGAGGCCTCCGCAGCCAAGCTGGGAGTGAGTCTCTGTGCCGCGAGCGCGCCCGAATCATGCTCAAATCCCATCTGATGTTTGGCTTCATGTCGCCGGCGCTTGCGGGCCGCATCGTGGACGACATGGCCGCGGCCGAGAACAAGGAAGTGTATGAGTCGGCACTCTTCAATGTTGCGCAGGCCCAGCGTATGCGCCCGATGTTTCTTCTGCGACAACCCAAGGCGGCGCGCACGCGGATGCTGCTGGACTCGGTGAAGAAACCGATGTTTGAGGAAGCCGCCGGCGTGCTCATCCGCGGCTGGCTGCTGGAAAAGCAGAAGGATCTTCTAAAAACCTTCCTCGACGCCCTGGGCGTGGTGCACAAGGAAGGCGTGGTGGAAGGCGACCTGCCCGAGACGATCGCCGATGACCGGTTGCACGCGGGCGTGGAAGCCCTGCTGGCCGCGCACGACCGCGAGGTGGTGGTGGTCTACCTCCACGCGTTCCACGCCATGAACGGCGCGAAATGGGACACCTTGGAGCAACTGCTCGACAAGGACGCGCGGTTGCAGTTTTCTTGAAACGCGCGCGGCGCACCCTTCGTCAAAGGCAGCATGAATCCGCTTTCCATCCCGGTCATGCCAAGGTACATACGCGCCGCCGGGAGGCATTAACACTATGAATCCACAGGGAGACATCGCATTGATTGGACTGGCCGTGATGGGCCAGAACCTGATTTTGAACATGAATGACCACGGCTACACCGTGGTGGCCTACAACCGCACGGTGGAGAAGGTGGACGAGTTTCTCGCCCATCAGGCCAAGGGCACGCGCGTGCGCGGCGCGCGCTCCATTCCTGACATGGTCTCGCAGCTCAAGCGGCCCTGCCGCGTGATGATGCTGGTCAAGGCGGGCAAGCCGGTGGACGAACTGATCACCCAGCTTCTGCCGCACCTCAAGCCCGGCGACATCATCATCGACGGCGGCAACTCGAACTTCGAGGACACCCGGCGCCGCGCCAAGCAATTGGAAGCGGCCGGTTTGCGCTTTGTGGGCACGGGCGTGTCGGGGGGCGAAGAGGGCGCGCGACGGGGCCCTTCCATCATGCCCGGCGGTTCGGAGGACGCGTGGCCGCACGTCAAGGCCATCTTCCAATCCATCAGCGCGAAGGTGGAGGATGGCTCGCCCTGCTGCGACTGGGTGGGCGCCGATGGTGCCGGCCACTACGTCAAGATGGTCAACAACGGCA
>SXGT01710367.1_pt1 | contig 16018 bp, 16 predicted proteins | sample 3176221 | NCBI WGS metagenome assembly SXGT01 (sample SAMN11356862, study PRJNA531348) | freshwater metagenome | isolation source: freshwater sample F1-120 | place: China: Fuxian Lake, Yuxi | collected 2017-12-25
GTCGCGGCGCCACTATTGCTGGCGCTGTGCCGCATGGGGCAGGGATTGGGACTGGGCGGGGAGTGGGGCGGGGCGATCTTGCTCGCCACGGAGAATGCGCCGCCGGGCAAACGCGCGTGGTTCGGAATGTTTCCGCAATTAGGCGCCCCGATCGGTTTCATCCTCTCCGGCGGCCTGTTTCTCATTCTCAGCGAAACGCTCACCGACGAGCAGTTCTTTAGTTACGGCTGGCGCATTCCGTTTCTCGCGAGCACGGCGCTCATTTTTGTCGGCCTGTATGTGCGCCTGAAAATCACCGAGACGCCGGCCTTCGAGGAAGTCCTGAAATCGAACAAGCGCGTGAAGATACCCACGATCACCGTCGCCACAGACCACACACGCGCATTGATTCTCGGCGTGCTCATCGCGTTGTGTACTTTTGTGCTTTTTTACCTGATGACCGTGTTCACGCAGACTTGGGCGATTAAGGAAATGGGATATACCCGCTCCGATTTCCTGCGCATACAGCTCCTGTCGATTCTGTTCTTCGGCGCGACGATTCCCGTGTCGGCCGCCTGGGCGGATCGCATCGGGCGCCGCCGTGTGCTCATTGGCGTGTCGCTCGCGATTGCGGCCTTCGGATTTCTCACCGCGCCGATGTTCGGCTCCGGCGACCGGTTCTTGATCACGGCCTACCTCTCGCTCGGGCTCGCGCTGATGGGTCTGACCTACGGCCCGCTCGGCACGATGCTTTCCGAACTCTTCCCGGCGGAAGTGCGCTTTACCGGCGCCTCGCTGACCTTCAACCTCGCGGGGATTTTTGGCGCGTCGCTCGCGCCCTTCATCGCCGTGCGGCTCGCGGACAGCCTCGGCCTGGCCTACGTCGGCTATTACCTGAGCGCGGCCGCGCTCGCCACGGTCGTGGGTCTAGTTCTTACGAAGGAAACCAAGTCGATTAGTGAGATGCGCTAGGCGCCTATGACCTCGGTCAATACTTCATCGAGCATCGCCAGCGCGCGGGCCATTTCGGCGTCGGCGATATTCAGTGGCGGCGAAAGCGTGAGTACGTTTCCGGACGATACTTTGAAGCTGAGCCCCCGGCGCAGGCAGGCGTAGAGCACGGCATCTGCGGTATCGGCTGCGCGACGACCCCGCCCGGAATCGTCGCCGAGTTCCACGGCAAAGAGCATTCCGCATCCGCGAACGTCGTGAATGATCGGATGTCGCGTTTGCGAAGCGCGCAGTTTTGCCAGCACTTCTTCGCCCATGCGGAGGGTTCGTTCCAACAAGCGATCCTGGTCGATCACATCCAGCGTTGCCAGTGAGGCCGCCGCACCGACAGGACTCTTCTCGTGCGTGAAGTGACCGATCGAACTCGATGCGACGATGTTCAATTCGCCGCGCGCTACGATGGCTGCCATGGGAAACACGCCGCCGCCGAGCCCTTTTCCCAAGCAGACGATATCTGGTTCGATGCCGGTATATTCACAGGCAAACATATGCCCTGTCCGGCCCAAGCCAATGGGTATCTCATCGAAAATGAGCAATGCGCCGTACCGATCGCAAAGCTCCCGCACCCGCCTCCAGTAGTCGACGGGCGGTTGCACGACGGTAGTGCAGCGAATCGGTTCTGCGATGAAGGCCGCGATGTCATCTTCGCTATCGAAGATGAGCTCGATCTGCTTCAACGACTCCTCGGGCGATACGCCGTCCGCACCGCCGGGCGGCGGCACGTGCATCGCGCCGGGGAGCAGCGGGCCCAGGCCGTCGCGAAACATCGCCTCGCCGCCGACGCTGATCGCGTCGAGTGTTGCTCCGTGAAACGAGCCCCACCAACTGATCGTCTTGTAACGCCGCGTGACCAGACGCGCGAGCTTGAGGGCCATACTGACTGCAGACGCGCCGCCCGGCGCGAACAGTACGCGCGCATCCTTCATGGGCGCGAGTGTCGATAATCGCCTTGCCAGTTCGACCGCAGGGCGGTTGGTGTATCGCCTCGGGCTGAAGGGAAGCGTGTCGAGCTGCTCGCGAATCGCGCGCAGCACCTTCGGATGGCCGTAGCCGATTTGGTGCGCGCTGTTGCCGTGGAAATCGAGTATCTCGCGGCCTTCGAGGTCCACGAGCGTCGATCCGTTACACGATTCGAGTGCGTTTAGACACGGCGTCGACAGGGCCTGGTGCAGAAAATACCGCGCATCCTCGTCCAGCAGCGCGCGGGCTTGAGCGCCAATGTGTGCTGCCTGCCAGCGCGCGCGGAGCGGACTTATATTTACATCGCCCTCGCTTCGATCCGTCTCGGGGCGTTCTGAATTCACGTCACGGTCTCAGGGCCGTTCGCCGCGCGCGATGCGTTTTTCGATATCGGCGATACATTCCATACAATCGGCGAAGCCTTCGACCGCGTAGTGTGCGCCGGCGTCCCGCATTGTCTTCGTCGCAGTCACAAGGCGCGCGCGGCGTTCCGCTTCGGGCAAGGCCTCCGCTTCGCTGAAACTCAAGCCCAGCATGTTTCCGGTGCGCGTAACGCCGATGGACCACACGCCCGCGTTCCGCCCCGATATAACATCCGGCAAGGTATCGCCGATATTTACGACGGCAGCGGGGGGATAGACACCCAGCGCCTCCATGCAACGATAGATCATCCAGGGGGCAGGCCGGCCACTGGCAACGTCCTCGGCACAGAAGCTGGCGTCTGGGACGAAGCCGTTTCGCGCGGCACAACCGAGAACGATTTCGAGCATCTCGCGGTTGTAACCCGTCGTCGCAGCGACACGGATGCCGCGCGCGCGTAGGGCCGCCGTCGTTTCGATGACGCCCGGAATCACGTCGCCGTAATCCGGCAGGCACTGCACCTGCAGCGGGATGAATTCGCGATACATATCGTCGATCATCGCCTCATCGGGCACAGTGCCATACACGCTGCGCCATTTCTGCTCGACCTCCGGTTCGCGGATCAACGTGGCAATGTGATCCCGCTTTTGCGTTCCCATCGGACCGCGCGCGACTTCCTGCGTGATCGGAACGCCGCGTCGGCGAAACAGTTCAACGAAGGCGCCGGCGGGCGCGCAGCTTCCGTAATCCACCGTCGTGCCGGCGAGATCGGCCACCAGCAGCCGGATTCCAGTCTGTGATTGAGCCATTCCCGTTCCTCAGCCGATGTGCACCATTTCGACGGCCATCGCCACGAGCGCTTCGCGCACCCCAGCGATCAGCCGCCGCATATCATCCGGATACAAACGCCCGATCGAGCCGATTCGGAAACAATTCGCACCGCCGACTTTGCCCGGATAAATCGCAAACCCGCGATCGCTCAGCAGCCGGTAGAAGGTATTGAAATCGAATTTTGGATGATCCGGATAGTAGAACGACGTAATGATGTAGCTTTGGTGTTCCGGCGCGAGATATGCGCGGAAACCCAGGGCCGTCATGCCTTCGAGCAGCGCCGCATGATTTTCGGAATAGCGCGCGGCACGCCCCGATACGTCGCCCTCGGCATCGAGTTCGGCCAGCGCCCGATGAAACGCGAGGATGGCGTGGGTCGGCGGCGTGAAACGGAACTGGCCGTCCTTCTCCAGTCCCTTGAATTGTGCCAGGAGATCGAACGATACGCTGCGCGCCCAGCCTTCCGTCGAGTCAAGTGCCTCCCGGCGCGCAAGCACAAACGCGAAGCCCGGTACTCCTTCGATACATTTGTTCGCGGAGGACACGAGGTAATCGATCCCGGCGTCTCGCAGGTTTAGCGGAATCGCTCCGAAGCTGCTCATGGCATCCACGAAGAAACGCCTGCCGGCGGAGCGAACAATTACGCCAACTTCTTTGACCGGATTGATCACGCCGGACGTCGTCTCGCAATGGCACATCGACACGTGTGTGATGGACGGGTCCTGTGCAAGCGCGGCCGACACCTTCGCCGGGTCGACCGGTTCGTTCTCCGCGAATTCGAGTGAACGTATCGCAATACCGAGCGTTTGGCCGATCTGCGCGAGCCGCCGGCCGTAGGCCCCGTTCACGGCGACGAGCACCTTGCCCTGCGGCGGCACCGTGGACGCGAGCACGGCCTCCAGACTAAACGTCCCGCTGCCTTGCATCAGTACAGCTGTGTATTCCGGCTCCGACACGCCGCCCAGCGCGACCAAACGGCGGCGGATGTCGCGCACGATCGCGATGAAGGCGTCTTCGCGAGAGCCGAGATCATGCAGCATGGCCTGCTTCACGCTGAGGCTTGTGGTAAGCGGGCCGGGCGTGAACAACAATTTATCTGCGCGCGGCGGCACAGGATTCATCGGACGGGAGTCTCCAAGGGCCGGCCTGGCCCGAAACGCGGAGCGCATTATACAGAGCGCTCAGGCGCTTCGCCTTCGTATGCCCACACGAATGGCTAACAATTGCCGCGCCTGGCCTCGGGGCCTTCTGCTACCATGCGCGCCATCTTGTTCGCTGAGGGTATGCATTCGTGAAACTGCTCAACCTCTCCCGCTGGCAATGGACGACCATGCTCACGCTGACCGTGGGCTACGCGGGCTATTATTTTTGCCGATCCAATCTTTCGATTGCTGCGCCGCTGTTGTTGAAGGACTTCGAGGGGACGATCGACAAGGCAAGCCTCGGTACCATCTCGTCGGTGGCCGTTTTCTTCTATGCCGGCGGAAAATTCATCAACGGCGTGCTCGGGGATTTCGCCGGTGGCCGCCGCATGTTCCTCTTCGGCATGCTGGCATCTATCAGCGCCACAGTTCTATTCGGATTGTCGTCCGGCTTCGCCGTGTTCCTGGCGGTGTGGTGTTTTAACCGCTTCGTGCAGTCCATGGGCTGGGGCGCACTGGTAAAGACCGCGTCGCGGTGGTTTCCCGCGCATCTCATGGGAACCATCCTCGGGATTCTGTCGCTCAGCTATCTTTTCGGCGATGTTCTGGCGCGGCTTTTTCTCGGCCAACTCGTTTCAGCGGGAATGGGGTGGCGCACCATTTTCTTCGCATCCGCCAGTGTGCTCAGCGTGATCTGCATCGCTTCTTATTTCCTGCTGAAATCGAGCCCGACCGAGGTCGGGGAAGAGGAGCCCGCCGCCAATGCCGCGAACCTTTTCGGCGAAGCGGGCAACATGGCACGCCCGAAAGATCTTTGGGATCTCTTGCTGCCGTTTCTCACCAGCTTCCCGTTCTGGCTCGTGTGCGGGCTGAACTTCGGCCTCACGCTGATTCGCGAGACCTTTAATTTCTGGACGCCGACCTATCTGACCGAAGCCGTCGGAATGTCGAAGGGCGCCGCCGGCATGGCGAGTTCGCTCTTTCCATTCTTCGGCGGGATTTCCGTGATTGCGTCTGGCATGATCAGCGATAGAGTACTTGCGGGCCGCCGCGGCATGGTCATTATTCTGTTTCTCGTGCCGGCTGTCGGCGCGCTGTATGGCCTGGGCACCCTGACGCAAACGGAGTCCACATGGGTTCCGCTTGCGCTAATCTCGGCGGTGGGACTGCTGATCCTCGGCCCGTACTCGTTTCTGACCGGCGCGCTCTCGGTCGACTTCGGCGGCAAACGCGGCAGCTCGACGGCTGCTGGACTGGCTGACACCGCGGGATACCTGGGCGGCATCGTCTCCGGCCACTACGTCGGCTCGATCGCGCAAGAGCAGGGCTGGTCCGCCGCGATGTCGTTCCTCGCCTATATTCTTGCTGCGACGACCGTCGTCGCCGTCGTCTATTGGTTCGTCCACGAGCGGCGGCTTCCGCGCGTGGAGGTCAGCAAGAACTCATAGCACACCGACTCGCCGTTCCCAGCCTGTCGGCAGCATAGCCCGGTTCTCAATCTCGATCCTTCGTGCATCGCCCTTCTCGTGCGCGAGGCGGATATCGACCCGCCGCTCCGGCAGCATTCCTTTCGCGCGCTCGGCCCATTCGACTACGCAGACGCCGTCTTTAGGGTCGAAGAGGTCTTCGTAACCGAGATCGAGAACTTGTTCCGGAGCCGTGATGCGGTAGAGGTCGAGATGGTACAGCGTACGGCCACTGCGGTATTCGTGAACGAGCGTGAAGGTTGGGCTGGTTACGCGCTCTGCCATGCCGGCGAACTCCGCCATCCCGCGCACGAAGCAGGTCTTGCCCGCGCCGAGGTCGCCGTAGAGCGCGATGAGTGCACCGTCGGGGATCAATTCCATCAACGCGCGGCCGAGCGCCTGAGTTTCAGCGGCGGAGTGGGTGACCAGTGCAAGCCGCTCGGGTGACGCCGTGCTCATCGCTTGCCGGTGACCGCTGCGAAGGGATCGGGTTCGAGGTAGGTCGTTACGCGGAGCTTCGGCAACACGGTCTTCAATTGGGCCGTCATCAGCGGGACAATGGGCATTTCTGTGCCGTGGTGCCCAGCATCGATTAGGGCGAGCCCGCGCTCTTCCGCATCGAGCGCCTCGTGGTATTTCACATCGCCGGTGACAAACACGTCGACGTCGCTGGGCACATCGACCGCGTGTGAACCGCCCGCGCCGCCCATGACGGCAATCGTGCGGATTTTTCGTTTGGGATCACCGACGAGCCGCACATGCGAAACACCGAGCGCCTTGCGCACCAGTTCCGCGAAGGCGCCGAGCGGTTTCGGTTTTTCGAGAGCAAAGCGGAGTCCCAAGGATATCATCGGGTCCGGGTTTTGCAGTTTGAGGAGGTCGTAGGCGATTTCTTCATAGGGATGCGTTTCACGCAGAGCCCAGAGGACATTGGAAAGTTCGTGCTTGGGAAAAATGGTTTCGAAGCGGCGCTCAGGCTCTTCGTTGAGCTTGCCTTTTTCGCCCGAAAAAGGCTTGGCTCCCGCGCCCGGCATGAATGTACCCGTGCCGGCGACGCTGAACGTGCAATGCGTGTATTTCCCGACGCCACCGGCGCCGCCTGCGCCACACACGGCGCTGCGCACCTTGTCCAGATGCGATTCCGGGACGAAGGTGACCAGCTTCCACATTTCCGCCTGCGGGACCGGGAAAAGCGGGGATGGGTTCGCGGAACCCAGCTTCGCCGCGAGCACGCGATTTACGCCGAAACGCGCGACGTCCAAGTTCGTGTGGGCCGAGTAACAAGCGATTTTCGCGGCGGCGATCTCGACGCAGAGCGTCGCGCGTGCGTTGTCCTCGCGCAAGCTCGTCAAGGGATCCCATATCAAGGGATGGTGCGACACAATCATCTGCGCCTTGGCGTGCCTGGCGACGGCGAAGACTTCGCGCGTCACGGTGAGACAGGTTACGACGCCGGTCACGGCCGCATTCGGATCGCCGGTAGCGAGTCCGGATTTGTCCCACGCATACGCCAAACCCGGCGGCGCCCACTGATCCATGACCTCGATAACGTCGCTGACTTTCATGCCTTCGCGTGTCCATTCCCCGAGGGCTTGCCGTTGCCGCCTGCGAAGTTCTTTGTCCCGCGCTGCTCGCGCACGGCCTTGATGGCTTTCTCGATGTGGGCAAGCAGGTATTCCTGCCGGGCGCGCTCTGAACGTATCGCGAGCAATTCCACGCGCTGCCCGAGGGTGAGCCCCGCATCTCGCGCAATACGGAAGGCGAGGCCAAATTCCGCGTCGCTGATGTCCGGCTGCTTCTCGCCAATCAGGCGGTAGAGCTCGGTAAATTTTTCGACCAGCTTCGCGCGGGTTTCCTCGTCAAAACTGGGATCATCTTCTGGAAACTCGACCTGCGCGCCGGAATACAGTTTGCCCGGGACTTCCTGCTGCACTTCGAGGATGTGAAATACCCGCACCCCGCGAACAATGATGTCCATCTCGCCCGTGTCGTAGGTCTTCAAGATCTTGACCAGCTCGACTTCCGCGCCGTAGGCCGACAGGCCGCGCTGCGAAGCGGTCGGAATACCGAAGTGAATTCCCTCGTCGCGGCATTCGGCAATGAGCTGCCGGTAGCGCGGCTCGAAGATGTGCAACGGGACCGTCTCGCCCGGAAAGAGCGCGAGCTGCAGGGGGAATATGGCAAGAAGCATGGGATTCATGGACACCGTTCACCGACGGGCGCGAGTATACGTGTGCGGCGAACAGAGCGGCAAGGACAGGCATTGATCGAATGCCGCGCGCAGCGATATTATCGGCTTCTTTCCGGACAACCGCGAGCGAGTGGGGGACTATGCCGACTGAAATCCTGTCGTGGAACGTAAACGGAATGCGATCCGTGCTGCAGAAAGGCTTCGTCGAGTTTCTTGACCGTGCGCGGCCCGATGTTCTGTGCGTGCAAGAGAGCCGGGCGCTGCCGGACGACCTCACCCAGGAGCAGCGCGAACCCAAGGGGTACACGTCATTCTGGATGCCTGCCGAAAAAAAAGGGTACTCGGGTGTCGCAGTGTTTTCGAAGAAAGAACCACTGTCGGTCACAAATATGGGCGTCCCGGAATTCGACGCCGAAGGCCGGGTGATCGCGGTCGAGTATCCGAATTTCACCGTCGTCAACGCGTACTTCCCCAATAGCCAGCCCGAACGAAAGCGCATCAAGTACAAGCTCGATTTTGTGACCGCGATGCGCAAGTTCTGCAACAAACTCGTCAAACAGGGCAAGCACGTTGTTCTCTGCGGCGACTACAACATCGCGCACACCGAAATCGATCTCGCGCGCCCGAAACAGAACGTGGACAATCCCGGCTATCTTCCTGAAGAGCGCGAAGCGATGACGGACTTCCTCGACGCGGGTTACGTGGATACCTTCCGGCATTTTTGCAAGGACCCGGGACACTACTCCTGGTGGTCGTTCCGCGGCAACGCGCGCGCCGGAAACGTCGGGTGGCGCATCGACTATCATTGCGTCGACAAAGAACTGCTGCCGCGCGTCAAGTCCGCACGAATCCTCAACGACGTTACCGGCTCGGATCATTGTCCGGTCGGCATCGTGCTCAAGTAGAAAGCCGCGATGGCCAAACAATCCCGATCGCAAGTGACCACCAAGAAAGGCGACCGGGGTACCACGGTCACCATCGCCGGTGTCGAATACCCGAAGTCCCATCCGATCCTTGAATGCTGCGGCCAGATCGACGCGCTGCGATCGTATACCGCGCTGTGCCGCATCGAAGTGCTCGCGTCGAAGCGGCCCGACGCCGAGCACATCGGAGAGTTTCTGCGCTGGGTCCTGCACATTTATTTTCTGCTGGGTTCCCAATGCAACGATCCCGAGAACCGCAAACCCGAGTACCGCAAGATCGACGTGAGTCAGGAACACCTCGCAAAACTGGAAGCCTTCCAGGCCGGACTCGAACGCGACGTGAAACTGCCCAGGCAATTCATCCTCTCGGCGTCCAATCCGCTCTCCGCCCGAATCGACTATGCGTGCACACTGGTGCGCCACGCCGAACGCGCCGCGGTCCGCCTCAAGGAAACCGTTCCGGCCTTCAAAAGCGAGCACATCCTCGCATTCCTGAATCGTCTCAGCGATACTTTATTTATGCTTGCCCGGTATCTGGATGGGGGAAATTACCTCACGGTGGACTACGGCGCGATCGATGCGAAGGGGCCGGGGATCTAGCTCAGAACCGCGCCAACGCAGCCCCCAGTGCCACGCCTTTACGTACTTGAGAAAAAGGGAAGCCTTTTGCGTATACTACCGCCCTTTGCCGGGGAAGGCAGGCGAAATTACACCGGGGCGACGCGCGGCGGGCATGCGCGCGCGTGGCGTCCCTCGGTTTTTTCGTTATACCGCGATATACAGACGCCGCGGCCTGACATAACGGGCCCGGTGGAGACCGTTTCTTTTGCGTTACGCCATAATTTCTGACAACCACGCCAACCTCGAAGCGACGATCGCGGTGTTCGCGCAGATCGACAAGATCGGCGTAGACAAGATTATTAATCTCGGCGACATCGTCGGATACAACGCCAATCCCAACGAATGCTGCGACCTCATGCGGCAGCGGAACATCCCGACGATCTGCGGCAACCACGACGCGGTCGCGTGCGGACTCGAAGAACCGTGGGGCTTCAATCCAGTTGCGCTCTCGGCCGCCATGTGGACACGCGAGACCCTGCGCAAAGACAATCTCGATTGGCTCCGCGGTCTGCCCGACGTCCAGAAATTCGGGAACTTCCTCGCGGTGCACGGTTCGCCGAACAACCGCAACTCCTACCTGTTCAATTGGGAAGACATACTGCCGCACATCCGGCAAGTGCAGGACCAGGGTTGCCGGATTTGTTTCTTCGGACACACGCACAGCCCCGGGATTTTCTCGCGCGACGGCGCGTACAGTTTCAATGCGGAAATGAAATTCGACCTCAGCGGCGACAAGCTGTATTTTGTGAACCCCGGTTCCGTCGGGCAACCGCGCGACGGCGACCCGCGCGCCTCCTTTGGCCTCTTCGACTCGACCACCAACATCTTCCAGCTGGTGCGCATTAACTACCCCATAAAGCAGACGGCCGACAAGATAACGAGCGCCGGCCTGCCCGCGTTTCTGGCGGAACGGCTCTTCCTCGGCCGATAGGCTACACACCCGGCGCTACAACCCGGAGCGGGAGCAGGCATGCGGCAAGGCGAGATATCCCGGCAGACTAAAGAGACCCAGATCCGTGTGTCCGTCAACCTCGACGGCACGGGGCAGTCCGATATCTCGACCGGGATCGGTTTTTTCGACCACATGCTGACCCACCTGGCCAAACACGGCTTCTTCGATATCCAGGTTAGAGCCGAGGGCGACCTGCACATTGATGCGCACCACACGGTCGAGGATGTGGGCATTTGCCTGGGCCAGGCTTTCCTCAAGGCGATCGGCACGCCGGAGGGCATCCGGCGCTATGGCCATGCCGTCATTCCCATGGACGAAGCCCTCGCCGAGGCGGCAGCCGATTTCAGCGGCAGGCCGTATCTGGTGTACCGCGCCGATTTGCCCAAAGTGATATTGGGCACTTTCGATACGGAGTTGGCCGAGGAATTCTTCCGGGCCTTTGCGATGAATGCGCGGCTGACCCTCCACGTCATCCTGCGCTACGGCGGCAACGCCCACCACGGGGTCGAAGTGATGTTCAAAGCCTTCGCGCGCGCCTTGGGCGATGCGCTCAGCCGCGATCCGCGGGTCAAGGGAGTGCCCTCTACCAAGGGCGTCATCCAGACATGATCGTCGTCGTCGACTACGGCATGGGGAACCTGCGCAGCGCGCAGAAAGGCCTGGAGCGCGCCGGGTTTGATGCCGTGGTTTCGCGGAATCCTGCTGATCTGGCGGATGCCGCAGGTATTGTGCTGCCCGGTGTTGGGGCGTTCAAAGACTGTTTCACTGGCTTAAAAGAAAGGGGATTTGTCGATCCGCTACTGGAACAAGCGCGAAACAACAAACCTCTTTTCGGCATCTGCGTCGGTATGCAGTTGCTCTTCGAGTATGGCGAGGAAGGCGAGGGTTCGCTTGGCCTTGGCATTCTTCCCGGCCGCGTTGTCCGCTTTCCCGATGCAGGTCCGACCGGACTCAAAGTGCCGCATATGGGTTGGAATACGCTGGAGCCTGTTGCGGGACGGCGTTGCCCCTTGCTCAAGTACACCTCGGCATCGCCCTACGTCTATTTCCTGCACAGCTACCATCCCGTCCCCACGGATCCCGGCATCGTTTATGCCACCACCACCTACGGCGTTCGCTTCGCCTCGCTGGTGGGACGCGGCTCGGTGTTTGGTGCACAAGTCCACCCGGAAAAGAGTCAGCGCGAGGGTATCGGCATCCTGCGCGCCTTCGGGGAATTTGTAATGCAGGGCGCGGCCTCCGCTAGACTGTGAGCCTTGGGGGCGCCAGGGGGCGCAGGGGCGGCATGATCAAGCAAATCCTAGTACCGACAGACGGCAGCGAACACGCCGCCCTCGGTGTCCAATATGGGATCGGCCTCGCCAAACAACACGAAGCCTCGCTGGTCGGCCTTCACGTCGTCGACATCCGCCTGCTCGAAGGCCCCTTTCTCCGAGATATTTCCGCGTCTCTTGGCACGGCGCCCTACGTAAATTATCAGAATAATATGGCACTCATTTTGGAAGAAAAAGGCAAGGTCGCCCTGGACGATTTTGCACAGCGCTGCGAGAAAGCAGGCGTCCAGTTCACGTCATCGCAAATGACCGGAGCCGTGGCGCACACGATTATCGAACAAAGCGAATTGGCGGACTTGGTTGTCATGGGCCGCGGCGGCGAACACAGCGAATGGCTGGGTGGCCTCATCGGCTCAACGACGGAAACCGTGGTCCGTCATTCCAAATGCCCGGTGCTGGTGACCGGACGCAAGGAAGCCAAAATTCAACGATTCGTCGTCGCCTACGACGGCAGTCCGCACGCGCGGCACGCGCTGCAATTCGCCACGAGCATCGGGGAAGCGTGGCTCGTACCCTTCGAGGTGCTCGCGGTCGCCAAGGACGGGAAGCATCTGCTGGCAGATGCGAAGGCGTATCTTGATGCACACGATCTCGCGGTGGAATATACTGTTCTCGAAGGGGACCCGCGCGATGTGATCGTCGATTTCGCGCGAGACCGCCAAGCGGACTTGCTCGTGATGGGTGCTTACGGTCACTCCAAAGCCCGGGAATTGTTGTTGGGGAGCACGACGCAGTACGTGATCAATCACGCGCCCTGCCCCGTGCTATTGACAAGGTAGTCGCAACACAAAAGGTGGGGGTATGTCAGAGGGAAACGGGACATTAGGCAAGATCATATCCAGGATCGGCGATCTGCCGGCGATGCCGGCGGTGGTCGGTGAAGTGTTGGCACTTACGGCGAATCCGGACATCCCATTGTCGGACGTCAGCCGCGTGATCGAACGCGATCCGATTCTTACCGCCAAGCTGCTCAAGGTCAGTAATTCCCCGTACTACGGCATGCGCCAGGTCGTCGGCACGCTCAAACTCGCGCTCGTTATACTCGGCGTGCGCGAAGTGCGCAATATCGTTATCGGCGTTGCGGTGCTCGATTCCATGCGCGACAAAGACACCGAAACACTGTTGCACCAACACGGACTGTGGGCGCATTCGACACGCGTGGCGGCACTGTGCAAGAAACTCGGCGCGCACGCCAAGGGCGCCTTCCAAGGCGAAGATTTCATCGCAGGGCTGCTGCACGATGTCGGCAAGATGGTCTTGTGGCGGCATCTGGAAGGCGAATACCGCACACTCTTTCTCGACGCCAAGCGTCTCAACCGGCCGCTGCATGAAGTGGAGCGCGATCGCTTCGGATTCGACCATGCGGACGTCATCGCCGCGCTGGCCGCCGTGTGGAACTTGCCGGAATCGCTGCGTATCGCCCTATTGAACCATCACGATGCGCCAGGACGGGATCTCGGAACCTGCAAGTCACCCAAACTGGCTGCGCTCGTACGCATTGCGAATGCGGCCTCGCACGATGACTGGGTCGGCAATGGCAAGGACCCGCAAAAACTCAAGTCCTGTTCCGATCCCGCGTGGCGGCTTATCGAGGGCTTGGAACTCCAATCGTCGCCCTTAGGACATTATTCCACGCTGTCTTCGTTCGTCACCGAGATCGATAAAGCGCCTGCCCTGGCGTTTGATTCATAGTCAATACAGGAGCACTTAGCGATGAGCCTCGAACCTTTGAAGAAAGAACTCGAATCCATCGATCTGGAGCTGGAATCGGCGATGCAGCTCTTGAGCGAAACTTCGCAGCGTGTCGACGATCTGCTGGCCGATTTCAGCGCGGACGAAGCGACTGCGGCTCGCGCACGCAGACCGCCCCTTGTTCTTCACACCTCGGAAGCAACGGAAGAGGTGGAAGACGAGAGCGCCTCGAAGGATTCGGATTCACAGGAAGACGATAACGAGGAAGAGGTCGCAGGCTAACGCTTCGCGTTCAGCCCGGCGAGATAGGCTTTCCCGTACTTCGCGAATCCATAGAGCAAAGCCGAAACGGCAACCGTAAGCCCGGCGAAGCCATCGAGAAATCCGCGCTTGAGGATGTATCGCCGCACGAAGGCCCACCCGCCGTGGAGTATTGGCGAGACTGCGGACACCCGGCGCCCGCTTTTCACCAGTTCTGCCGCGGCGATGTCGGTGAACTTGTTCAGCTTGTTCAGATGATCCGAGAGGCTTCGGAACGAATAGTGATGTAAGTCACCGGCAAGATGGCCCGTCTCGCCACCGGACACCATCACGCGGTCGTGCGGATTCACACCACCCCAGTGGCATCGCCGCCGATCGAAAAGGCGCACCTTGGCGTCGGGATACCACGTGTAATTTAGCCATCGGTACAGGTAGTAGGTCCTGCGATTGAAAGACCAGGCAACGCGCTCCTCTAGATGCCCTTTGGCGGCCAGAATCGACTTGGCCAGCTCTGGGGAAACGCGTTCGTCGGAGTCGAGGCTCAGGATCCAGTCATTTGACGCTTGCGCCACCGCGAAATTTTTCTGTTCGAGATAGCCGAGGAAGGACTGATCGATCAGCCTGTCCGCGAGTACTGTTGCGATCTCGCGCGTGCGATCGGTACTGCCCGAATCGACGACGACGATTTCGTCCGCGACGCTTCGCAAACTTTTCAGACAATCTTCGATGCGGTCTTCCTCGTTGAAGCAGATGACACACGCAGAGATTTTAGGCATCGAGAGAAGCGCCCCGCTCGGAATTCACCATAGTAGGGGAGCGCGCACGGATCAGACAAGTCCGCGCCTAGAACCGCGGCCCGTCCGGCCCGTATAATCGAGCCTCCGTTTCGGGTGACTCCCATCAGCCTCGTCCGCCTCGAAAATATTGTGAAGAGCTTCCACGGCCAGCCTGTGCTGGACGGCGTGGATCTGCGCGTCGAGGAAGGCGAAAAGATCGGCCTGATCGGGCGGAACGGCTCTGGAAAATCGACCCTGTTCCGCATCATCACCGGCGAAGTCACCGCCGACTCCGGGAATGTCGAGCGTATGCGCCGCGCGCGGCTGGCATGCCTCGCGCAGTTGCCCGAGGTGCACGCGGACAAGTCGATTCACGACATCGTCTTCGAACATTTCAGTGTGATTGCCGGCCTCGAGGCGCGCCTCACGGAACTTGAGCACCTGATCGCGGCGGGCGACGAATCGGCCTTGGAGCCCTACGGTAAAGCCCAAGACGAATTCACGCTTGCGGGGGGATACGAGTTCCGCGCGAAGGTCAATCGCGTGCTGGGTGGGCTGGGCTTCAGCGAAGACGAGTATGGGCTGCCCTTCGGTTCGCTCAGCGGCGGTCAGCGCACACGGTTGATGCTTGCACTCGTCCTGCTCGAAGACGCCGACCTGCTGATGCTCGACGAGCCGGAGAACCACCTCGATCTGAGCGCACGGGAGTGGCTCGAAGACTTTCTGAAAGATTGGCCGAAGACGCTCGTCATCATCAGCCACGATCGACGTGTGCTCAACGAAGTCACCACGCGGACGATTGAAGTCGAACGAGGAAAGACCCGCAGTTTCCCCGGGAACTACACGGCCTATCAGAAAGAAAAAGTCCGGATCATCGAGGACCAAGAAGAAAGTTTCCGCCGGCAGCAGGAGGAAATCCGGCGCGAGGAGGCCTGGATCGATCGCTTTCGCTACAAGGCGACCAAGGCCAAGCAGGTGCAAAGCCGGATCAAACGCCTCGACAAGCTCGAGCGCGTCGAGGCACCCCTGAAGGAAATGAGCAGCGCCGTGTTCCGCCTCGGCGACGTCGTCCGCAGCGGGCAGATCGTGCTGCGCGGCGACAACCTCGGCATGGCGTATGGCGATCTCTGCTTGTACTCCGGGCTGAATATCGAAGTGAAGCGGGGGGAACGCATCGGCATCATTGGGCCAAATGGTTCCGGGAAATCTACCCTGCTCAAGCAACTTGCGGGCGAACTCGAAGGCGGCACCGGTAAAGTCGAATACGGCTACAACTGCAAAGTTTCCATGTACGATCAGCACCACATGACGCTAAACGCCGAGCGCGACATCATCGGCGAATTGGAAGCGGCGTATCCGCAGTACGGCCGGCAAAACCTTCGCAGCTTTCTTGGGCGATTCCTTTTCACTGGTGACGACGTATTCAAGAGTATCAGTCGCCTGAGTGGAGGCGAGCGTAGCCGCGTCGCATTAGCGAAGCTCGTCCTCAGCGAAGCCAACGTGCTGCTGCTCGACGAAC
>SXGT01007794.1_pt1 | contig 16016 bp, 8 predicted proteins | sample 3176221 | NCBI WGS metagenome assembly SXGT01 (sample SAMN11356862, study PRJNA531348) | freshwater metagenome | isolation source: freshwater sample F1-120 | place: China: Fuxian Lake, Yuxi | collected 2017-12-25
AGCCGACGCCGGTGCCGCCGGCCGCGCCGCCGGTACCACCAGGTTGGTTCACGGGCGTCGTGACACCGCCGTTACCACCGGCGCCTCCGCTCCCGAGGAACGCCCCGCCGAATCCACCAGTACCGGACTTCCGCCCGTCGGTGACCGTCGGGTTGCAGCTCGCCGTGTTGCTGCCACTGCTCGTCGGACCGTTGATTCCGGTACAGCCCGTGGAGGTGCCGTTCGTGCCAACCGCGGTGGAGTTCGCAGCAGCAATTCCGGCTTGGGCACTGACCGCGACGTTCGCCAGGGTGACGTCGGCACCGTTGATCGCTCGAACGCCGTACACGCTCGAGCCGGCCGCAAGGCCCGTGTTCAGTCCGTTGAAGCTCATCGTGTCGACGACGATCGTCTTGGACCCGCTGACGAGCATCGCCTGGCCGATCGCCGAAACGCTGGTGTCGAGGGGGTTCGCCTGACCGCTCACGCCCGCCGATCCGGGTCGGGTCCAACCGTGGTACTGGTTGAACCCGCCGGACAGCGCCTGGTTGTTCAGCGGCGCGATACCCCCGCTGGCCTCCGAGTAGCTCCCGGCGCCGATGATGATCTCGCCGTTCGTACCCGCGGCGGTGATCGCGGCCGCGACCGTCTGCTTCGGCGCCGCGGCCGTACCGGGATCGGCGTCGTTGCCACCGGGCGAGACGAAGATCGCGTCGCGGACTTCGAACGTCACGGTGTTGGAGACCCCGACGTTGCCGGCCCAGTCGAACTGCTTGGCCACAGCCGTGTAGATACCGTCGGCAAACGGAGCCTCGAGGACCGAGAACTCGCCGACCGACACGGCTGTGAACGCGCTGCGTTCGATCGGTCCGAGCGTGTCAGTGCCCTGATGGAGGTCGATGCCGATCAGCGGAAGGTCTGTTGCCTCGATGCCCGCGTCTCCGGCGAACAGCACCGAAGCACTCTCATCCGTGTTCGTTCCGTTGATCGGGGCCGTGAGCGTGATCGTCGGAGCGACGGTCTCGCTCATCCCGAACAAGTCCGGGCTCGTTGTCGGCGCACTCGAACCACCTGCGTTGACGGCGCGAACCTGTGCCTTGCAGGTCGCACCGCAGGCGAGGCCGGCCATCGAGGTCCGTCGGCCGGCACCGGTCGGCAACCACGCCTCGGTGTCGAACGCAAGGTCCGTCGAGATTCGGTACTCGTAGTCGATCGTGGCCGCACCGTTGTCGTTGGCCGGAGCGAGCCAGCTCAGGTCGATCCCGCCCGGCAGCGCCGTCGATGCCACGCCACCGAGGTTCGTCGGGGAGTCCGGCGTCAGCGGGTCGTCGTCGAGAATCGTCACGAGCCCGATGGGCTTCACGTAGTTCAGTACCTGGCTCGTCGGATGGTGCGCGTAGAACGTCACGCGGAACGACTCGGTGCCTTCCTGCATGAAGTCCGGAAGGATGTTCACCTTCGCCTGGCCGCTGCGGGCTCCCGCCCCGATCGCAACGGTGCCGAACGGGGTACCCGGCGTCGACGACTGCTGGAAGTCGGCGCCGCTCGTCGCGGCTCCTGGCCCGGCGGGCAGCGCGATCGCCTGCCACTTGATGACGAGCGGCACCGGCGCCGGCTTCGACAGCGAGATGTTGACGAGGACCGCGTTCTTGTTCGATCCCGCGCCTTGCTGGTCGCCTTCCCAGATGATCGCGTCCGACACCGAGACGTCGATCGTGCCCGACGTCGGGTTGTCGTCGTCGACGATGGTGATCGTCCCGACCGAATCCGCCATCAGTGCCGGACCGACGAGCGAACTCAGCTGGACGGTGAACGTCTCGTTCCCCTCGTTCGACGCGTCCGGGACGATCGGGATCGGGATCTCCTTCCAGATCGTCCCCGCGGGAATCGTCAGCAACGGGCACTTGTGCTTGTAGTCGGATGGTGCAGTTGCCAACCCGTTGACCGTGCAGGCACGCACCGTCACGGTCGACGCCGCGGGCTTGTCGAGCGACAAGCGACTGCGAGCGTTGTTCGTCGTGGTGCCGCCCGGGTCGGTTTCCTTCAGCGACAGGTCTTGGATGTACATCCGCGGCGGAATGACCGACCCTTCGGCGATCGTGCCGTTCTCGGAGTCGGTGCCGCCGGCATCGACGGTGGCGCTGAATCCGAACTCCTCGAAGTCACCCTCATAGGTGCCGTCGGGAGCGGTCGGAACCGAGACCGTCTGGATCATCGGGAACACGCCGGGGTTGAAGGTGAGCGTGCCCGTCGTCGTCGTGAAGTCCGACGGCGCCGAAGCCGACGAGTCGCTCGTTTGGTAGTCGACATCCGTCGGGACCGTTGGCGGACGGAGGAGACGCACCGTGCACGTCACGGGGCTGCCCTCGAGCGCGGTACCGCACGCGACATCGACATCGCCACCCGTCTCGTTGTCGATGATGCGACCGGCAACCGAAGGGCCGATCGCGACACCGGGAGCACTGGTCGCGATCAGCGAGAAGTCTTCGGGATCCTCGAGGTCGCCGTCGTCGATGAGGTCGACGGACACAGTCTGAGTGAGCGGTCCGCCCACCGTGAAGACGAGCGATGTCGTCGAGGAGTCGTAGTCGGTGCCCGCGGTCGCCGAACCGTCCTGGGTTTCGAGGTCGACCGTCGTGTTCGCGGGCTTGGTGAGGGTCACGGAGAACGGCACCGGCCCTCCGTTCTCGGTGCGAGTGCCACCGTGAATCTCGACCAGCGGAAGGTCGACGATCGCGTAGGACGAGGTCACGCTCGACGGGTTGCCGTGGTTGTCGGTCGCATTGACCGTGAACGTGTAGTTACCGGGGACCGACGTGTCGAGGTTCGATCCGTTCGGCAGATCACCGACACAGGTCGCGACGCCCGCCGGGTCGGCACACGAGAATGCGACGGTCACGGCCGAGCCCTGCGCGTACGACACACCGTTGGCCGGCCGGACGATCGTGATCGCCGGACCGGTGAGGTCGGGGGCGACGATCGCCGTCGAGTGCAACGACACCGCCGGGGTTCCCGGGGCGTAACACTTGAGAATCACATCGAGCGCGCCGATCACGGGCGCCTGAATGTTCACCGTCAGATTGAGCGACGGGTTGGTGGAGTCGTTGTAGGTGGGCGCGCCGCCGAGGCGGAGTTCGATCGAGCTGTTGAGGGGACCGCTCGACGTGAGCGTGTAGGTGATCGTGGGGATCGAGATCGTGGAGAGCGGGGCGAACGAGTTGTTGTTCGTGAGCACGGACCGGTTTCCGCCCGGGCGAGTCAACACCCAACCGGGCGACCCACCCGCGATCGAGACGTTGTTCACGACCGCATAGTCGGGGTCGGGGATCTCGGCACGAAGGTTCTTCATGTTGTTGACCGGATAGCCGCTGTTCGACGCCGGGACCTCGATCGGGTCCATGACGACCGTGGCGATGAAGGTCTGCCCCTGCAACACCTCGTCCGGCGCCGTGACCGTGAACGTTGCCGGCGTCGGCGCGGCTTGGGGCCCGCCCGCGAGCGCGTTCTGCGGATAGGCCAGGCAGTTCATCGTCACCGTCGAGACACCGCTATGAGCATCAGCGCTCGGAGAGAACGTTCCGGCCGCCGCGAAGAGCAAGCCGAACGTCGCCGCAATGGCCATGACCCGACGCCGCATGACGCCTCCCCAGGAGTCGCGAGCTCCCCCGCTCGCAGCATTCCGACCCCGCGAATCCCCGCTCACGGTGGTTCGGAGAGGACGGTACATCCATTTGGCGGCTCTAGACACGAATCTCACAGTTTTTTTCGAACAATCAGTTCCGGGGTCCACCCCTCACTCGTAGAGCGGTTGGCCGAACGATTCACGGAGCCGAGCGTCCCGCAGCAGCGAGGCCCGCACCACGCTTCCCGTGCCGAAACGGGCATGGAGTTCGTCGAGGGCCGAGTCGAGTTTGCGGTGGTCCCGCCCGGCGGGAGGGCTTCCCGGCCGGGGAAACGGCAGAACGAGCTGCATCGGATCGACCGGAACCAGGTTCGACACCGCCAGCCCGAGCAACGTGACCCCGCGCTCGCAGAGCAGGACGGCGTTCTCGCGCAGGATCGCTCGCGCCAGCTCGCCGATCTCCGCGGTCGCGTTCGTGGCGACGTCGAACGACGCTGCGCGCGTGATGCGCTGCGAGTCGGCGAATCGCACTCGCAAGGTCACCGTTCGAGCGAGGCGCTCGTCGGCCCGCAAGCGCCGAGCAACCCGATCGACGATACCGAGGACGACGAGCTCCATCTCGGAGAGATCCCGACGCGGCCGGCCGAGCGCACTTTGCGATCCGATCGACCGCCGCTTCGGACGACGTCGGATCCGACGTGGGTCGACGTTCGACGCGATCGCGAGCAGATGCGCGGCGGCCGCGTTGCCAATCGTGGTGGCGAGCGCCGCTTGCGGTACTCGCGCGAGTTGGCCGACCGTCGAGATGCCGACCGCGTGGAGTTTCTCGGACGTCTTCGGACCGACGCCCCAGAGTCGTTCGATCGGGAGTGGATGCAAGAAGTCGAACTCGCCACCCACCTCGACCAGCAACACACCATCGGGCTTGGCACTCGCACTCGCGACCTTGGCAAGGAACTTCGTCGACGCGATGCCGATCGACAAGGGAAGCCCGACGTCGTCGCGGACCCGTGCTCGCAACCGTTGCGCGATCGTGAGCGGCGCACCGAGCAGTCGACGCGCGCCCCGTACGTCGAGGAACGCCTCGTCGATCTAGATGCCCTCGACGAGTGGCGTCACATCGTCGAAGCACGCGAACACGGCGCGACTCGCGTCGAGGTAGGCGTCGAAGCGCGGTGGAACGACGATCGCGTTCGGGCACAACGAGCGGGCGTCTCGCTCGTTGGTCGGGGTACGGACCCCGCACCGCTTGGCCTCGTAGCTGGCGGCAACGATCACCCCACCGCCGACCAACACCGGCCGCCCCCGCAGTGCCGGGTCGTCACGTTGCTCGACCGACGCGAAGAACGCATCGAGATCCGCGTGCAAGATCCCGGGCTCGGCACCGTCCACGAACGTATGTTCGCATATCGGCTCGGCTCGGGCAACTCTCGATGACGGGCGGGTCGACACCTGAAACCACTCGCGACGAGAATCGCTTCCGTCGACGCGGGCCGCCGTCGGTTCGACAGACTCCAGGGGGTACCCATGACAGCCACCCTTCGGTCGCATCGCTGGTCGGTCGCGTCAGGACGACGAGCCGACCGGCGCGGGGTGATCCGTCGATTCGGGATCGCCACCGTCGGCCTCGCGTTGTTGTTCGCGTCCGCGTGTTCGACGACCGACGTCGGAGACGAGGGGAAGGCGACGAACGTCGACCCGACTGCCAGCGAGCCCAGCGACAACGATGAAGGCACGGTCGAGCCCGGCCCGACCACCGGTCTCACCGACACGACCATCAAGATCGCGATCGGTGTTCCCGACTTCACCGCGCTCGTCGAACAGGGCCTGGTGCCGAACCTCGGCGATATCGAAGCCGAAATGAAGGCCTACGTCGCGCACGTCAACGCCGAAGGCGGTATCGCCGGCCGCGAGATCATCGCGAGCTACCACGTCTACGACCCCGCGGACCTCACGGGCGAGAGCGTCCGCACCGCGTGCATCGAGGCCACCGAAGAGGAGCAAGCCTTTGCCGTGATCGGAATGCCGGCGTGGTTGGCGTCAGGCACACTGTGCGTCGCCGCCGAACACGACACGCCGATCATCGCGACGACGTCGCTCACCCCGTCGCTGCAGAACGCGTCCGAAGGACGAGCGTTCTCGATCGCCATGGGACTCGTGCGCATGTTCGGCGGTTGGGCCACTGGGCTCCACGAACGCGGCGAGCTCGAGGGCAAGACCATCGGTGTGATCACGGGCGACACCGACGACACCGTGACCGAGGCGATCGACGACGGACTGATCCCGACGCTCGAAGCGCTCGGCTACACGGTCGCCGAGTCGATCGTGCTGCCCTGCGCATCCGTCGTGTGCGAACAACACGACACGGCGGTCGAACGGTTGCGATCGTCGAACGTCGATCTGCTGTTCGACGCGCTCGGCCCGGTGTCCAGTCCGACGTTCATCGGGGCCGCCCAGGCCGCCGGATATCAGCCGGAGTACACGATGAGTTCGACGCTCCTTGCCGACACGGTGGCGAAGTTCCACGAGAGCGTCGCCGATGAACTCGCGGGCTCGCGCGGGGTGGGTGACTTCGGCACACCGGTCGAGGGACTCCCCGAACCGACCGACACCTACGGCGAGGCGTGTGTCGCGGTCTACAACGATGAGGTCGACGAACCCATCACCGATGACGCGGCCGGGATGATGCGTCAGGGCTGTCTCATGCTCGACATCATCAAGCGCGGCGCGGAGAACGTGGATCAACTCGGACAGGACTCACTCGTCGTGGGCATCGAACGCCTCGGGTCACTCGATTGGCTGGCGGTCGACGACCCGAACTGTGAACCGTCATTCCGACCGGGCTCGTTCGGACCCGGCAAACACGACGCCGGGAACTGGCTCACCTTGAACGAGTTCGACCCGGAGCTCTCGGTGTTCCGTCGTGCGGAACCGTGCGTGTGGTTCGAAGTCGACGCCTGATCACGCCCTCGACAGATGCCGGCCCACCGAGTCACCATCGCGCGGTGAACATGCCTCGCGACGACGCCGCCGCGCTGAGCGCCGCGATGCTCGACCATGAGGCGCGACGACTCGCGACGCAGTCCGAATCGAAAACCACCGCGACGCTCGCGGATACCGAGCTCCCCGGAGTCGGCGGCGAGTCGATGGGTTTGCGCGAAGCGCTGCGACGCGAAGGCGCCCGAACGGCGATCGTCGTGGGACTGCTGGGCTTCGTCGGCGACTTCGACAACACCGCGGTGAGTGTGCTGGCTCCCGAAATTCGCGACTCGCTCGGACTGTCCCAAGGAGCGATCGTGGTGCTCGGCGTGATGTCGACCGCGATGTTCTTGCTCGGCGCCGCCCCGATCAGTTCGCTCGCGGACCGGTACCCCAGGCGGTGGGTGCTGGTCGGTTCGGTCGCGTTCTGGAGCGGCGTGGTCGCGCTCACCGGTGCGGTGCGCAACGGATTCCAGTTCTTCGTGGCCCGGCTGGGTGGCGGAATCGGCCATTCGTATCAGCTCCCCGTGAACGGCCCGCTCCTCATCGACACCTACCCGATCGAGGCGCGCTCCCGTGTCTTCGCGTTCACCGGGTTCTTGTCGATGATCGGCTTGACCCTCGCCCCGCTGTTCGCAGGCGGCGTCGGCGATGCCCTCGGCTGGCGATGGGTGTTCGTGCTGACCGCGATGCTTGCGATCCCACTGGTCGTCGCGGCCTCGACGCTGCGCGAACCCCGCCGCGGTCGACACGAGATGACGGCGGTCCTCGGCGCCGAACTCGCCGAGTCCGACGAGCTGCCGATCTCGCTCTCGGTCGCGTTCGAACGCCTGCGGCGAATTCGCAGCTTCCACTACTTCCTGACCGGCATGGCCGCGTTGGGGTTCGGTCTCGTCTCGGCCGGCTACTTCTTGAACTTCTACTTCGACGAAGAGCTCGGCTTGTCGGCCTTCGAACGCGGCCTCGTGGGTTCGGCGACGCTGGTTCCCGGTTTGGTCGTCATACCGTTCGTCGGCCGATCCGCGGACGAGCGGTTTCGCGAGTCGCCACCGCGATCGATGGTGCTCGTCGGCGCGCTCATCGCAGGTTTCGGTGTCTTGTTCACACTGGGCTTGTGGATGCCGACGCTCTGGTTGATCGTCCCGTTGCTCGGCGCGGCGAACGCGATGTCCCGCGCCGCGTACACGGTCTTGCCCGCCGTCGTGTCGACGGTGATCCCGTACCGACTGCGTTCGCGCGGCAGCGCCCTCATCGGCGTGTACGTGCTCTTGGTCGGCGGACTCGGTGGCGCAATCCTGACGTCGCTGTTCGCCGCCGCGTGGGGCGAGCGACCCGCGCTCACCGCGATGCTGCTTCCGTCGAGCGTCGTCGGTGGGGCGCTCATCGCGAACGGCGCACGGCACATTCGGCGGGATATGTCGCTCGTGGTCGAGGAGTTGCGTGAGGCGCGCGACGAGCACGAGCGCCTGGCCGACACGGCCGTCACGCCGCCGGTGCTCCAGGTCCGGAATCTCGACTTCTCGTACGGCAACGTGCAGGTGTTGTTCGATGTCGCGGTCGAGGTCCGACGCGGCGAGACGCTCGCGCTGCTCGGAACGAACGGTGCCGGCAAATCGACGCTGTTGCGCGCGATCAGCGGCCTGGGTGTACCCGAGCGCGGCGTGATCCGGTTGAACGGGCGCACGATCACCTACACCGATGCTGAACTCCGCGCCCGCCTCGGCATCGTGCAACTGAGTGGTGGCCGTGCCACGTTCGGCGATCTCACGGTCCGCGAGAACTTGGCCATGGCGTGTTACCGCTACCCGATCGACGAGTCCGCGGTGCGAATCGACCGAGTGTTCGACCAGTTCCCCCTGTTGCGCGAACGCCGCGGAACGCGGGCCGACGAGCTGTCGGGTGGGCAGCAACAGATGTTGGCGCTGGCGATGTCGCTCGTCCACGATCCCGAAGTCCTGCTGATCGACGAGCTGTCGCTCGGACTCGCGCCGGCCGTGGTCGAGGAGTTGCTCGGCACCGTCGAGTCGCTCCGTGCCCGAGGCCAGACCATGGTGATCGTCGAGCAGTCGATCAACATCGCGCTGGCGATCTCCGACCGCGCGATCTTCCTCGAGAAGGGCGCGATCCGCTTCGAGGGACCAACCCGCGAGCTCGCCGACCGCGACGATCTCGCGCGCGCGGTGTTTCTCGGCCGCGAAGGTGGATGAGGGCGGTGGTGATCGTCAACGCCATCGGCGCAATCGACATCAATGCGCAAGTGGCGTTCAACGGATTCGTCGCCGGCACGACGTACGGCGTGCTCGCGGTCGGACTCATCCTCGTGTACCGCTCGAACCGAGTCGTGAACCTCGCCTACGGCGAAATCGGAGCGTTCGCCGCGGCACTGCTCGCCCGCATGGTGATCAACTGGAACGTGCCGTTCGGCGTCGCGCTCGCGACCGCGCTCGCGGTCGGAGCGCTGATCGGCGCGGCGATGGAGGCGAGCATCGTCCGGCGCCTTGCTCGCGCCCCGCGGGTCATCGTCATGGTCGCAACGCTCGGCGCGGCGCAACTGGTGCTCCTCGCGCAGTTGCGACTCCCCGACCTCGAACGATTCGATCGATTTCCGACACCGTTCCGATCCACGTGGACGCTCGGAGAGGTTGTTGTTCGGAGCGAGCATCTGCTGATCATGATCGTCGTGCCGATCACGACACTCGCGCTCGCCTGGTTCCTCACCCGAACGCGGCCGGGCACCGCGATCCGAGCGACCGCCGTGAACCCCGACGCGGCGCGCCTCGCGGCGATACCCGTGCGGCGCCTCTCGACCACCGTCTGGGCGCTCGCGGGCGGCCTGGCGGCGCTCACCGCGATCCTCATCGCGCCGAGTCGAGGCTCGACGGCAGCGACCACCGTCGCGCTCGGTCCCTCGCTCCTGGTGCGGGCCCTCGCGCCGGCGTTGATCGGCCGCATGCGCTCGTTGCCCATCGCACTCGTCGCCGGAATGCTGATCGGCGTCGTGGAGGCCGTGCTGTTCTTCAACGGTCAATCCGATCCCGGGCGCATCGACGCGTTGCTGTTCGTCGTGATCGTCGGGGCAGTGTTCATCGTCGGTCGCTCCGAACGCGCCGATCGATCGCCGTGGCGGTATGCACCTCGTAGCCGTCCGCTGCCCGCGGCGCTTGCGGACGCAGCCTGGATTCGACGTCTGCCGCCGCTGGCGGTGAGCGCCGCGCTCGTCGTCGCGATCGCGCTGCCACACCTGATCGATCGACCATCGCGTCACGCGCTGTGGGCGAAGATCGCGCTGTACAGCCTCGTGGGCCTCTCCCTCACCGTCCTGTCCGGCTGGACCGGACAACTCTCGCTCGGGCAGTTCGCGCTCGTCGGTTGGTCGGCCATGGTCACGGCGAGCCTCATCGCCGGGATGTCGGTGCGCGTCGGCGACACGCGCTTCGATCTGCGTCCGTTGCCGTTCGAGATCGCAGTCCCCGTCGCCGCCGCGTCGACCGTGCTGATCGCGCTGCTGATCGGGTCACCCGCACTTCGGATTCGGGGCTTGTTGCTCGCGGTGACGACACTCGCGTTCGCGGTGATGGCACAGACGTGGTTGCTCGAGCGCCCGTTCCTCACCGGCGGACGCTCGATCGTGTTCGTCGGACGCCCGCGATTCGGCGACGCGGTGTCGTTGGAGTCGACACGCGCGTACTACTACCTGTGCCTCGGTGCGTTGGTGCTCGGGATCGTGATCCTGCGACGAGTCCAGAACAGCGGCGTCGGTCGAACGTTTCGAGCCGTACGCGACAACGAGCAGGCGGCCGCCGCGTTCACGATCTCTCCGACTCGCACCAAACTCGTCGCGTTCGCGTTGAGCGGCGCGTACGCGGGACTCGCCGGCGCGCTGCTGGCCTCGCTGCTCGGTCAGATCGAACCGGATCGCATCTTCACGCCCGACGAGTCGCTACGGGTCGTCGCGATCGCGGTGATCGGCGGACTCGCGTCGATCACCGGCGCCGTGCTCGGCGCACTGTGGGTGATCGGACTGCCGACGTTCTTCGACGACGCCCAGACCGCGCAGCTCCTCACGAGCGGCATCGGGCTGATGATGCTGCTCATGTACCTGCCCGGCGGCCTCGTCCAGATCGTCGACGCGGCGCGGGGCGCGCTCTACCAACAACTCGCTCGCCGCGTACGAACTCCGAGCCCCGAGCCGTCGCTCGCCGCGACGATTCCGAGCCGCGTCGAACGCGCGACGGTGCGCGAGCACGCACCGGAGACGTCGGTGGCGCTCGCGGCCCGCGCCGTTTCGGTGAGCTTCGGCGGGAGGCTCGCCGTCGACGCTGCCGACCTCACCGTCGGGGCTCGCGAGATCGTCGGCCTCATCGGCACGAACGGGGCGGGCAAGTCGACGCTCATGAACGCGATCGGCGGATTCGTCCCGAGTCGCGGCGCGGTCGAGATCGGCGGAACCGACGTCACGGGATGGAGCGCGGCCCGGCGCGCCCGGGCCGGCCTCGGGAGAACCTTTCAGAACGCCGACCTCTTCGGCGACCTCACCGTGCGCGAGACCTTGCTGGTGTCGCTCGAGGCCCGCGACCGCGCTGGCGTGTGGTCGACGATCGCCGCGCTCCCCCGCGCGCGCCGCAGCGAACGCACGAAACGCGCCGAAGCCGAAGAGTTGCTCGCGTTCTTCGGGCTCGGCCGGTACGGCGACCACTTCGTGAGCGACCTGTCGACGGGAACGCGCCGGATCGTCGAGTTGGCCTGTCTCATGGGTGTCGACGCACGGATGCTCTGTCTCGACGAGCCGACGGCCGGCGTTGCCCAACGCGAGACCGAAGCGCTCGCCCCGCTGATTCTGCGGGTGCGCGAAGAGCTCGACGCCGCGTTGCTCGTCATCGAGCACGACATGCCGTTCATCATGGGGATCAGCGATCGCGTGTTGTGTCTCGAAGCCGGTCGGATCATCGCCGAAGGCGCACCCGACGCCGTGCGCAACGACCCGCTGGTCATCGCGTCGTATCTGGGCACCGATCGCCGTGCCATCGAGCGCAGCGATGTCGGGTGATGCGGTCGTACAGCCGCCGCGGCGCAGACTCGACGCGGCTGCGTACCATGGGGACGAGAAGCTCGGAGGTGGAGCCGTGTCCGATCACCGACCTGTCGTGATCTCCTGCGATGGCCACGCAACGGGTCGTCCCGACGACTATCTCCCGTACATCGAATCGAAGTTCCACGAGCAGTACCAGGAGTACGCCATGGGACTCAGGGCCCAGCGCGCCGCCGCCCGTCGAGCGCGCCAGGACGGCACCTCCCTCTTCACCGACGAGGGCAGCTTCGGTCTCGACGACGAGACGGGCGACGACCGGGACGGCGAGTGGAACTCCGCCGTTCGCGAGCGAGTCCTCGAAGGCGAAGGTGTCGTCGGCGAGGTGCTGTTCCCCAACGGCGGCGTTCCGTTCGGAGGATTCGGGGAGTCAGCCGAACACGACTTGCGGGCCGTCGGCAACCGCGCGTACGACCGGTGGCTCGTCGACTTCGCGAACCAGTCGCCCGGTCGGCGGGCGGCACTTGCGATGCTGTTCGTCCACGACCTCGACGCGTGCGTCAGCGAGATCGAGTGGGCGAAGCAGAACGGCATGAAGGGAGTGATCATCCCGACCGTCCCCGGCGACGGGCTTCCGCCGTACATGGACCGCTGCTACGACCCGATGTGGGCGGCATGCCAGGACCACGAACTCCCCGTGCACGTGCACGGCGGTGGCGGAACGCCGAGTTACGGCGACTACGGCGTCGTCAGCATGCTCATGTACGCGACCGAGGCAACGTTCTTCTCGGCTCGCAACCTCTGGATCTTGTTGTGGTCGGGCGTGCTCGACCGCTTTCCACGGCTGCAGCTCGTGCTCACCGAGACCCGAGCCGACTGGGTACCCGACACGCTCACGCTTCTCGACGGCATTCATCGCGCGCCGTTCTTCCGCAACATCGAGAACACGGCGCGGCTGAAGCCGAGCGAATACTTCGGGCGGCAGGTCACGATCGGTGCGTCGTTCATGGCGGCCCGCGACGCGGCTCGGCGCCACGAGATCGGGGTGGGCAACTTGATGTGGGGCGCGGACTTTCCGCACGTCGAGGGCACATGGCCGCGCACGAAGCGGTCCCTGCAGGCGTGCTTCCGCGGCATTCCCGAAGCCGACGTGCGGGCGATACTCACCGACAACCCCGCCCGGATCTATGGATTCGACGTCGGCGCGCTGCAATCGGTGGCCGATCGAGTCGGCCTCACGATGGACGAACTCGTCGGCGCCGAAACCGCCTGACGGTCAACTGGCTCAGGCCGCGGTGATCTCGACGGGGAACTCGGTCATCGCGAGGGTGATGGGATTCATGATCGACAGCGGCGTGTAGGTCGGCGCGGCGAGCGGTTCGATGTCGGCGACCCGACGGCAGAACTCGTCGAAGAAGAGAGCGATCTCCATCTTGGCGAGGTTCGCGCCGAGGCAATAGTGCGGCCCACCGCCGCCGAACGAGACGTGGTGGTTCGGAGTCCGGGTGAGATCGAACTCGAAGGGACGATCGAATTCGTCATCGTCGCGGTTGGCGCTCGGGTACCACAACGTCACCCGTTCGCCCGCGGCGATCGTCACCCCTCGCAGTTCGACGTCGGACATCGCCCGACGAGCGAAGTACGAGACGGGTGACGTCCAGCGAATGATCTCGTCGACTGCCGTTCGCAGCGCCGGCGCCTGAACGCCGCCGCCCGCGGCGACGATCGATCGCAGCGCCGCCATCTGTTCGGGGTGTTCGATGAGTGCGTGGACCCCACCGGCGATGGCGCTGCGCGTGGTTTCGGAACCGGCAACGGTGAGCAGCAAGAAGAACATGTCGAGCTCGATCTCCGAGAGGCTGGTGCGTTGCCCGTCGTCGGTCTCGATCTCGACGGTGGTGAGCGTCGTCCACACGTCGTCGGCCGGGTTCGCGCGCTTCTCGCGCCCGAGCGTTTGTGCGTACTCGAACATCTCGAATTGCACGGCGAACTGTTCACCGGGCGTCTCGAACTCTTCGCCTCCTTGCAGAAACTTCTTCGTGAGCGTGAAGAGCCAGTCTCGATCGACCACGGGAATGCCGACGATGTCGGCGATCATGTGCATCGGCAGTTGGTAGGCAACCTCGTTGACGAACTCGCAACGTCCGGCTTCGAGCGCTCGATCGATGATCGATGTCGCCCATCGGCGGGCTCGTTCTTCCAGGTGCGCGATCATCCGGGGCGTGAAGCCCGCGCTGACAAGGCGACGCAGACGAGTGTGGTCGTTGCCGTCGAGCGCGACGAGCATGTTGCCGGGGAACCCGTCGACGACAGCGATGCTCGGTCCGTGGTAGGCGCTGAAGCGATCAGCGTCGCGGTTGGTCGTCTGCACGTCGGCGTGCTTCGTCAGGATCCAGCACCCTTCGTCGCCAGCCACCCCGAGGTCGAAGCCGTCGAGCGGCAGCCAGCTCACGGGGGACTCTTGCCGCAGCCGGGTGAACTCGGCATGGGGGAAACCGTGGCGGAACACCTCGGGGTCGGCAAGGTCGACGGGGCAGGTCGGACGGGTCGAGTTCGTCATCACTGCAGTCTGCCAGATGAGGTGAGGCATCGAGGCCGAGACATAACACCTGTTGTGATGTACGTTGCGGCCATGGCGACCAGCGTCGACCCGCTCGTCTACAACCCGTACGCGTTCTCCGTGCACGACGACCCGTACGAGCTCTACGCCCGCATGCGCGAGGAGGCGCCCGCCTACTGGAACGCGGATCTGCGGTTCTGGGTGCTGAGCCGATTCGACGACGTGCTCGAAGGTTTCCGCGACTTCGAGACGTTCTCGTCGGCGGGCGGTATCTCGCTCGAGAACCGACGCCCGCTCGGGCGTGGGAACGCCGGATTCGAAACCATGATCGAGATCGACCCGCCCGAACACACTGCGTACCGAAAGCTCGTCAACCGCGTGTTCACGACCCGCAAGGTCGCGGCGATGGAAGACGAGATTCGTCGCATCGTCGACGGATACCTCGACCGGGTGCTGCCGACGGGAGCGTGTGATCTCGTCGACGACATCACCGGCCCGTTCCCGATGGACGTCATCAGCGCGCTGCTCGGCATCCCCGAGGCGGATCGTGCGCACCTGCGCCATCACGCCGATCAGATCCTCATTCGCGAAGACGGCAAGATGACGATCCCCCAGGCCTCGCTCGACGGCATCTTCGGCCTCCTCGAGTACTTCATCGCCGACCTTCCGAAGCGGACGCCGGGCGACGGTTCGGGGATCATCAGCGACCTGCTCGGCCTCGAAGTCGACGGTCGGTCGCTCACGCAGGAGGAGCTGCTCGGCTTCTGCGTGTTGTTCGTCATCGCCGGGCACGAGACGACCACGAAGATGGTCGCGAACTCGATCGAGTTGTTGTCACGCCACCCCGACCAGCGCGCCGCACTCGTCGCCGACGCGACGCTCGTTTCCGGCGCTGTCGAGGAAGTGCTGCGCTTCCACAACTCGACCCAGTACATGCACCGCACACTGACGCGCGATATCGAGCGTCACGGCCAGACGCTGCACGAAGGCGATTCGGTGTTGCTGCACATCGGCGCCGCGAACCACGACTGGCGCGAGTACGGCGACACCGCCGAACAGTTCGACATCTTCCGTCGACCCGAACGAGTGCTCTCGTTCGGCTATGGCGCACACTTCTGCCTCGGCGCCGCGCTCGCGCGCATGGAGGGCAAAGTCGCACTCGAACAGATCCACCGACGCATGCCCGACTACGAGGTCGACCACGACACCAACGTCCGCTTCCACAGCTCGAACGTCACCGGCTGGACCAGCCTCCCCATGAGGTTCACACCGCAACGAGTGAGCTCAGGCTGAGGCGACCACGGACCCGGACGCGCTCTGGCTTCGTCAGCGTCTCGGTTTCGCGAGGGCGTCGAAGGCGCGTTGGAGGTGCTCGCGCTGACGTTTGGGTGGCCAGCGCTTCGGGTCGACGACGGCTTGGAGCGCGATGCCGTCGACCAGCGCGACCAGATGGCGGGTCGCGTCGAGCGGGTTGCCCGCCACCGACTGAGCGAGGCGCGGCGGCAGGTATTTCTCCCACCAACGCAAGATGCGCGCCGGGTAGGTGCGCAGGTTCTCGTCGACGATCGCTGCGGCCCGCACACTCAACGCGAAGCGCCAGTTCTCGCGGGTGACCGCATCGGTGGGGAGCACGAGCGCGAGCACCTCGACAGGCTCGGCGTCGGCGCCGGCCGCTTGCACGCGCTCGACGATGACGCGCGCGGCGTGGTCGAGCGCGGCTTCGAGCAATTCGGCGCGATCCGCGAAGTGGTGCGACACCAGGCCGGTGGTCGCGTCGAGCCGGCGAGCGAGTGTCCGCAGCGAGAGTCCTTCGAGGCCCCGTTCGGCAATCAGTTCGTAGGCAGCCCGTG
>SXGT01807608.1_pt1 | contig 16016 bp, 14 predicted proteins | sample 3176221 | NCBI WGS metagenome assembly SXGT01 (sample SAMN11356862, study PRJNA531348) | freshwater metagenome | isolation source: freshwater sample F1-120 | place: China: Fuxian Lake, Yuxi | collected 2017-12-25
CCGGACTACCTCACGTCGGTGAAGGAAGGCGAGTTCTATGGCTGGCCCTACGCGTACTGGGGCCCGAACGTGGACCGCCGCGTGCAGCCTCAGGACGACAAGAAAGTGCAAGCCACGGTGCGCCCGGACTTCGCCCTGCCCTCGCACTCGGCGCCTTTGGGGCTTTCCTTTGTGCCGCCGGGGTTCGCGGCGCCGTTTGGCGAAGGCGCCTTCATCGGTTTGCACGGGAGCTGGAACCGGGACGAGCCCGTGGGCTACAAGGTGGTCTTCGTGCCCTTCGCCAACGGCCGCCCCAGCGGGCCGGCGGTGGACGTCGTCACCGGCTTCCAGAGCGATGGCAAGACCATGGGCCGCCCGGTCGGCGTGACCGTGGACCCCAAGGGCGCCTTGATCGTGGCCGACGATCTGTCCAACACGGTCTGGCGCGTGGCGCCGGCGCGCTGAGGAGGCTGCCGCCACGATAATGGGCTTTGCTCCAGACGCAAAGGCCTGTTCGATGAAACACTTTCTGCCGGACCCTTCGGACCTGCGGCGGCTTGTGCGATCGCTCGATCTGCGGTCGTTCTCCGCCGCCGCACGGGAGATGAACGTGGCGGTTTCGGTGGTCACGCGTGGCGTGGACCGCCTCGAAGCCGGGTACGGCGTGAGCCTGCTGCGCCGCTCCACGCATGGGCTGTCGGCAACGCCCGAAGGGGCCGAGCTGGCGCAGGAAGCGCGTGCGCTGCTGGCCCAGATGGAAGACATTTCTGCCGCGCTGTCAAAGCAGCGAAATCGCGTCGCCGGCGCGCTTCGACTGGCCTCGAGCCAGGAGATCTGCGAGGAACTGGTCGTGCCGTGCCTGGCCCAGCTGCGCGAGCGGTATCCGGCTCTGCGGATCGAGCTGGTGGCCGATGACCGCGTGGCCGACCTGGTGACGGATGGCATCGACGTGGCCTTGCGCACCACGGTGGGCAGCAGCGAGTCGGTGGTCGCGCGCGAGCTGGGGTCGTTCGAGCGGCGCCTGTATGCCTCGCCCGCCTACTTGCGCCAGCATGGTGAGCCGGCCGATCCGCATGAACTGCACCAGCACCAGACCGTCACACACACCGGGCAAGGACCCGCCGTGACCTGGACATTCCGCAAGGCGGGCAGGGTGGTGGATGTCACTGTCCGGTCGCAGCTCGCCGCGAACACCTCAGCCCTTGTGCACCACGCTCTGGTGGCCGGGGCGGGCATCGGCATGCTGTCGCGTCCGTTGGCCGCGGCAGACGTGGCCAGAGGCCACCTGGCCGAGGTCCTGGCACCGTTCGCCTCCGGCACGGCCTACACGATGTACGCCGTTTCGCTGCCCAGCCGGCGCAACGCAGCCAGGGTGCGGGCCGTGATCGGTTTCCTGCAGGAAGCCGCCCGCCAGCAGTGGCGCTTGACGCCCTGAGCGACAGAGCCCGCCGCCGACGTTTCTGGTCATGGAAATTCTCCGCAAGCAGGGCAGGCGGGTGGATGCACTCGCTCAGAGTGCGTTGAGGGGGATCTTCAGATAGGCCACGCCGTTGTCTTCCTTGGGCGGCAGTTCACCGGCGCGGATGTTGACCTGCACCGAAGGCAGGATCAGGGTGGGCATCTCCAGCGTGGCGTCGCGCCTCGTGCGCATGGCCACGAACGCGTCTTCGCTCACGCCGTCGTGCACGTGGATGTTCCTGGCGCGCTGTTCGGCCACGGTGGTCTCGAACGCCACCGGGCGGTCGTCCGGCGGGTAGTCGTGGCACATGAACAGGCGCGTTTCGGGCGGCAGGCTCAGCAGCTTGCGGGTGGAGGCGAACAGCGCCCGGGCGTTGCCGCCGGGAAAGTCGCAGCGCGCCGTGCCCACGTCGGGCATGAACAGCGTGTCACCCACGAACACCGCGTCGCCAAACCGGTAGGCCGCGCAGGCCGGTGTGTGGCCGGGAACGAACATCACTTCGCCAGACAAGGCGCCCAGCGGGATGGCCTCCCCTTCCTGGAACAGGTGGTCGAACTGCGAGCCGTCCATCTTGAAGCCGGGTTCCAGATTGAAGATGCCCTTGAACACCTTCTGCACCGTGGTGATGTGGGCGCCGATGCCGATCTGCCCCCCCAGCTGCGCCCGCAGGTAGGGGGCGGCCGAAAGGTGGTCGGCATGGGCATGGGTCTCCAGGATCCAGCGCACTTTCAGGTCGTGGGTGCGCACGTATTCGATCACCCGGTCGGCCGAGGCGTGCCGCGTGCGACCGGACTTGGGGTCGTAGTCGAGCACCGAGTCGATGATGGCGCACTCGCTGCCGGGGCCGTTGTGGACGACGTAGGTCACCGTCCAGGTGGCGGGGTCGAACTGGCCGTGCACTTGCGGTGCGGTACCAGATGGGTTCATGGTGGGCTCCTTCAAATAAGCTGATGATAGTTTATTGACAAATATATTGTTAGTCAATATAGTCTGAGCATTGACGATGAACCGGAGATTCCATTGCGATGAAGAACGCCACCCTTGACCTTGACGACATGCAGGCGGCCGCGGCCGAAGCCTGCCGGTTGATGAAGGTGCTGTCCAACCCGGACCGCCTGTTGATCCTTTGCCAGCTCTCTCAGGGCGAACACCGCGTGGGCGAGCTTGAAGAGCTGCTCGGCATCGTGCAGCCCACGCTGTCGCAGCAGCTCACCGTGTTGCGCGAAGAAGCGCTGGTGAGCACGCGCCGCGAAGGCAAGAACATCTACTACCTGCTCGACAGCCCCCAGGCGCTGGCGGTGATGCAGGTGCTGTACGCACAGTTCTGCGACAAGAAGGGAAAAAAGCGATGAGCATCGATTGGGCGAATTTCACGCCGTGGGCCTCGCTGGCCGGCGGCATTCTGCTGGGTGTGGCTTCGGCCTTGTTCATCCTGCTCAATGGCCGGGTGCTGGGCATCAGCGGCATCCTGGGTGGTCTGTTGCCGCCGAAGGTGGGCGACGCCGGCTGGCGCATCGCCTTCCTGCTGGGCATGCTGGCGGCACCGCTGGTCTACGGCCTGCTGGCGCCCGCCGGCTTCGCGCAGGCACCGCGCATCGACGCGGGCTCGGCCACCATCGTGGCCGCCGGGCTGCTGGTGGGCCTGGGCACGCGCTACGGCTCGGGCTGCACCAGCGGGCACGGGGTGTGCGGGCTCTCGCGCCTCTCGCCCCGCTCGCTGGTGGCCACCCTCGCCTTCATGGGCGCCGGTTTCGCCATGGTCTTCGTGGTTCGCCACGTTCTGTAAGGAGCCTTCACATGCACCGCATCACCGAATTTTTCGTGGGCCTGCTGTTTGGCCTGGGCCTGCTGCTCTCGGGCATGACCGACCCGGGCAAGGTGCTCGGCTTCCTGGACCTCTTCGGCACCTGGGACCCCTCGCTGGCCTTCGTCATGGGCGGCGCGATCGCCGTGGGCTTCTTTGCCTTCGCACTGGCGCGCCGGCGCACCACCAACCTGCTCGGTGGCGCCTTGCACCTGCCCAAGGCGACCCAGATCGACAAGCGCCTGGTCATCGGCGGCCTGACGTTTGGCGCCGGCTGGGGCCTGGCGGGCTTTTGCCCGGGCCCAGGCATCGTCTCCATGGCGTCCGGCGAATGGAAGGCCGCGGTGTTCGTGGCGGCCATGCTGGGGGGCATGGTGATCTTCGAGGTGGCCGAGCGCACCGGCCTGCGCCGGCGCATGGGCGCCTGATGAATCAGGGCCCGCGCGCATGACCCTCTCGCCCCGCTGGCGCCAGTGGTTGCCCTCGCTGCCGGTGTTGCAGTGGGGCCGGGCCTACCATCGCGAAACCCTGCTCGACGACAGTGTGGCCGCGCTCATCGTCACCGTCATGCTGATTCCCCAGAGCCTGGCCTACGCCATGCTTGCGGGCTTGTCGCCCGAAGTGGGGCTTTACGCGAGTGTGGCCCCGCTGTTGCTCTACGCGGTGTTCGGCACCAGCCGTGTGCTGGCCGTGGGGCCGGTGGCGGTGGTCTCGCTCATGACAGCGGCGGCCATCGGGCAGCACGCGGTGGCGGGCACGCCCGCCTACTGGGCGGTGGCCATCACGCTGGCGTTTCTCTCGGGCTTGCTGCTGCTGGTCATGGGCCTGTTGCGCCTGGGCTTCCTGGCCAACTTCCTCAGCCACCCCGTCATCTCGGGCTTCATTTCGGCGTCGGGCATCCTGATTGCGGCGAGCCAGCTCAAGACGCTGATGGGCGTGAAGGCCGAAGGGCACAACCTCGTGGAGCTGAGCCTGTCGCTGTGGTCCCAGGCGGGGCAGGTGCATGGGCTCACGCTGGCCATTGGTGCGCTCACCGTGGCTTTTCTGTTCTGGGTGCGCAGCGGCCTCAAGCCGCTGCTGCAACGCCTGGGCATGGCACCTCGCGCCGCCGACATCGTGGCCAAGACCGGCCCGGTGGCGGCGATCGCCGCGACCACGCTGCTCACCTGGGCGCTGGACTGGCCGGCCCAGGGCGTGAAGATCGTGGGGGCCGTGCCGCAAGGCCTGCCGCCGTTCACGCTGCCCCTGTGGGACCTGGGCCTGTGGCAGCAATTGCTGGTGCCGGCCCTGCTCATCAGCGTGGTCGGGTTTGTGGAGTCGGTCTCGGTGGGGCAGACCCTGGCGGCCAAGCGGCGCCAGCGCATCGAGCCCGACCAGGAACTGGTGGCGCTGGGGTCGAGCAACCTCTCGGCCGCGTTCACCGGCGGGTTCCCGGTGACCGGGGGCTTTGCCCGCTCGGTGGTGAATTTCGACGCCGGGGCGCAGACGCCGGCCGCCGGCGTGTTCACGGCCATCGGCATCACCCTGGCCTCGCTGTTCCTCACCCCGGCGCTGTATTACCTGCCCCAGGCCACGCTGGCCGCCACCATCGTGGTGGCGGTGCTCTCGCTGGTGGACTTCCGCATCCTGCGCAAGACCTGGGGCTACGCGAAGTCGGACTTTCTGGCGGTGGCCGCCACCCTGGTGGCCACGCTCACCGTGGGGGTGGAGGCGGGCCTGGTGGTCGGCGTGGCGCTGTCACTGGCGCTGTACCTCTACCGCACCAGCCGCCCGCACATGGCCGAGGTGGGCCTGGTGGCGGGCACCGAGCATTTCCGCAACGTGCAGCGCCACACCGTGCTGGTGAGCCCGAGGGTGCTGAGCCTGCGGGTGGATGAGAGCCTGTATTTCGCCAACTCGCGCGCGCTGGAAGACCGCATCAACAACGCCGTGGCCACCCGCCCCGACCTGGCGCACGTGGTGCTGCAGTGCTCGGCCATCAACGACATCGACGCCAGCGCGCTGGAAAGCCTGGAGGCCATCGACCTGCGCTTGCGCGGCGCCGGCCTGCGGTTGCATCTTTCAGAGGTCAAGGGGCCGGTGATGGACCGCTTGAAGAACACGCATTTCCTTCACGGCCTCAGTGGCCAGGTGTTTCTCACCCATTACCAGGCCATCCAGGCGCTCTCGCCCGAAGTGGTGCCGGGGTGATCGTCCGGCTCAGGCCCGGCCAGGCCTGAGCCCAGCAGCAGCTGTGGTCGAAGCCGGCCAGGTCGCGCCGCTGTGTGGTGGGTGGCAGCCCCTTCGCGCTTCCCTGCGCCGCCAGAAACGCATCGAGCACACGGGCGGGGACCACGGTGTCGCGCTCACCCGCGAAGTGCCATTGCGGCAGATCGCGCAGGCGCTGAGCGAACGCGGCGGGGTTGAGCGATCCCGTGAGTTCGTCCGTGTGGGTCTCGGCGGCCCAGGTGGTGGTGTCCAGAACGCCTGCCACGGTCACGAGCCCCGCCACGTCGTTTCGGCGCGCGGCCAGCAGCGCGGCCATGGCCCCGCCACCCGAGTAGCCGATCAGCACCAGCTCCTTCGCGCCGAAGGCCGTGACCAGCTGGTCCAGCGCCTGGTCCATGGCCTCGACGAGTTCGGGGGCAAAGCGGTGGCTGGTCCAGTGGCGGGGATGGCAATGCCGAAAGCCCGGCCCCTGCACGGACTGGCAGGGCCGCGCCAGGTAGACGGCGGACCCGGACGTGTCCGCCATGGCCAGGCGCAGGGCCAGGGGGTCCAGCGGCGTGGGCGCGAACGACGGGGTGTGGCGGTCCAGCCAGGCCAGGCCATCCCCCTCGATGTAGACATGCAGGCGCCGCAGGGCTGCCCGATGCGGTGGCGCGAACGCGCGCAGGTCGAAGTCGCGCGCCTTCAGCGTCAGGGGCGACCAGCCTCGCGCGGCGGCCACGGCCTCGACCCGCAGACCGCGTTCCTGCGCGCTCGGCAGCGCGCACGCGGACAGGCACGCCGCCAGTGCCAGCACCAGGGCATGCCAGGCGTGCAAGGGCCGCCTCAGAAGAGCCAGGAGAAGCGCACGCTGGCGCGCTGTTCCTGCACGCCCTTGCGCACCAGCAGGTCGTAGCGGGCCTGGAGCTGCGTGGCTTCGCTCGGGCGGTAGATCATGCCCACGCCCAGCTCGGCCACCTCGCGCGCCCGAGGCACGCCTTCAATGGCAAAGGCAGGGCCACCCCCCGCAAAGCGGGCGACCACGGTGTCGTTGCCGCTTTTCAGGTCGTAGCACCGCTCTGGAGGTTCACCGAACCGCCCGGGTTGATCACGGGGCCGCTGATGCGCGCCGTGGGGCCCTGCAGGTTCAGCGTGAAGGCTTTGCTCGACCACACACGGCCATCGATCCAGCCGCTGTTGTTCAAGGTGCCCAGGGCGCCGTCGTTGTCGATCGCGAAGGCCCCTGCACCCCCTGCGCCACCGCGAATCAGCCCGCTGTTGTTGAACGTGGGGACGATGCCCAGGTGGTTGATCTGAACCGCCGAAGAGCTTGCGAGCAGTTCACCGGTGTTGTTCAGGGTGGTCACCTCGCCATGCAGGACAAGCCCGACAGACCCTTCGATGGTGCCGGCGTTTCGCAGCTCGGTGATGGTGCCCGTGTTCCACAGCCCCCATCCGTCGGCGCGAATGGTGCCCGTGCCGGTGTTGTGGAGCAGGCCGATCGTGCCGCTGTTGAAGACGCCGTCCCAATTGGTGTTGGCGATCGTCCCGCTGTTGTTCAGCTCGGCGATGGTGCCCGCGTTGCCGATGGTCTCCATGCTGTTGGAGGTCAGCAGACCGTTGTTGTCGATGCGCACGCCGGTCGCGCCCGCTCCGACGGAAACGGCGCGGTTCGCTTGCCCGTCGATGCTGCCGGTGGCGTTGACGGTCAACTCCGCGTTGGAACTCAACGTGCAGGTCTGATTGGCCTGCGCGGTGGACACCGTGATGGGACCCGCCAACCCGTCGCACAGCCCCGCACCCCAGGCGGGGGCGGCTGCGCCCATGCACAGCGCCGCCGTGGCGGCCAACGCAGTCCCCACACCTGGGCCCCCTCCTGCATGGCGTGCGGTTTCAGGCGCCACTTGTGCGTGGGAAAACAGGCCGCTTCGGACCAGGCGGTAGATGTGGTTCACGTGAGGGTTCCTCGTGTCGTCGAAACCGTGCTTTTAACATGTAACAAATATGTAAAAACATAGCACTACATCGAGGAGGAGAGCCGATCGCGCAAAAAAAAAGCCCCCGAAGGGGCTGTGAAAAAGGTGGAGTCATCTGGGATGGACCACCCTTGGAGAGTCGTTGCGGCAGCGCCGCCAGATGTTGGTCTGAGCGGCGCCTTCCAGAAAAAGTTCAGAACGTGTGGCGGATGCCGACCGCGAACTCGGTGATGTCGTTGTCCACCGCCGAGGTCAGGCCGGCCGGCAGGGACGCATTGAAACGGCCCACGCCACCGGCACCGGCGTTCGCGTCGTTGCGGAAGCGGGTCAGGCTCGAATACAGGGCCGTGCGCTTGGAGAGGTCGTACACCACGCCCACGCCAAAGGCCTTGCTGTCCGCGTTGCTCAGGTTCTTGGGCGAGTTGAGCACGTACTGCGCCTTCCAGGTGGTCTTGCCGGTCTGGTAGTCCACACCGACCCAGGCGCCTTCGCCATCGAGATCGGCCACGCGCTTGTCGTCGAAGTTGATGTAGCCAGCCACCACGCGGAACGGCGCGAAGTTGTAGGCGCCCGACAGCGTGCCGATGCGCGCGTCCGTCGAATTCACGCCGATGCCGCCGCGGGCCTCGTCGGTGAGGTAGGAGCCGATCACGTCGAAGCCATGGCCGGTGTAGCGCACCGAGGCTTCCATCACCTGGTTGTCGCCGCTGGCGCCCGCGACTTCACCCATGCCGTAGACCGCGCCCAGCTTGAAGCCGGCCAGGCTCGGGGATTCGTACTTGATCGAGTTGTTGATGCGCGCGGGCGCACCGTTGCCCGTGGCGCCCGCCTGAGGAGGCGCTGCCGTGGCAGACGCGCCGCGCACCAGCTCGTAGCCACCACCGAAGCCACCGATGAGTGCGGTGGACGGGCCGGCGGGCGCGCTGGTGAACAGGCTGTGGTCGTTCGTGGCGGCGTAGAGCGCGGTGTATTGGCGGCCGAGCGAGACCGAGCCGAAGGCGCCGGACAGGCCCACGTGCGCCTGGCGGCCGAACATCGCGCCGCCCTGGCCACTGGTGCCGTCGTCCAGGTTCACGCCGCCTTCCAGCGTGAAGTTCGCGCGCAGCCCGCCGCCCAGGTCTTCCGTGCCACGCAAGCCGAAACGGCTGCCGGCCAGGCCACCCGACTGCGCGCGGGACAGCGAGTTCGCGCCATCGGCGTACTGATAGAACATGTCGGCCACGCCGTACAGCGTGACGCTCGACTGGGCGAAGGATGGAACTGCAAGTGCTGCAAGAGCGGCTGCGGCGGCGATCTTTTTCATGGTGTCTTTTCTTGGGTAAAGAAAGTTGAGGGCGAACGAGGCCGTCCCCGGCGAAAACCGGGGTTGGCATTTCCATGGAAGGAACAGGGGGGCGGGGACGGTCAGGAAGGCGGTGGAGCCGCGGCCTGGAAGACGGCGCGAAGCGCGCTTGCGCCGATGGCGCCATGAAGATGACGAAGGAGGAAGCCCATGGAAAGAACTATAGGCACGACCTCGCTTCAGATAAAGACGATAACCAGGAGTAGTCTGTTTCTATTGCGTCAACAATGCACTCATCTCCCACCCACCCGGCCACCGACCCAAGGAGCAGATCTTCGATGGAACCCACCACCCCTTCCCTGCCGCATGCGCCCCTGCCCGCCTACTACCGCGACGAAGCCGACCATGCGCGCTACGTGCGCCGCATCTTCGACGAGACCGCCGTCGACTACGACCGCATCGAGCGCGCCATGGCCTTCGGCACCGGCGGCTGGTACCGGCGCGAAGCCTTGGCCCGCGCGGGCCTGGCGGCTGGCGACAACGTGGTGGACGTGGGCATCGGCACCGGCCTGCTCGCGCGCGAAGCCTGCGCGCTGATCGGCGAACACGGCCGCCTGATCGGCGTGGACCCGAGCCCCGGCATGCTCGCGCAGGTGGACCTGCCGGGCGTGGAACTGCGGGCCGGCCGCGCGGAAGAACTGCCCTGCGCCCCGGGCGAAGCCGACTTCCTGAGCTTCGGCTACGCCTTCCGGCACGTGTCGGACGTGGACGCCGCGCTGCGCGAGTTCCACCGCGTGCTGCGGCCCGGCGGCCGGCTGCTGATTTTGGAGATCAGCCAGCCTTCGAGCCGCGTGTCGCGCGCGCTGGTGAAGTTCTACATGCGCCGCATCGTGCCCACCCTGGCGCGCCTCGTGGCCCGCGAGCGCGGCAGCGCGGAGCTGTGGCGCTACTACTGGGACACCATCGAAACCTGCATTCCGCCGGCGCAGATTCTGCAGGCCATGGAGCGCGCGGGCTTCCAGCAGGTGCAGCGGCACACCGAGCTCGGCGTGTTCTCGGAGTACACCGCCGTGCGGCCTTGACCCTCAGTCGGCCTTCATGATCGTCTCACCGCGCAAAGGCCCCATGTCGCGGATGTTGAGGCGGTGCCGCTTCCAGCCCGCATAGGTGCGGCGCCAGTTCGCCACCGAGACCACGTAGTAGATCAGCTTGAACATCAGCAGCGACAGCCGATACGCCGGGCCGTGGTGAATGTCCGCCGCCAGCAGCGACATGAGACCCTGCTTCACCTTGAACCGGTTGTTCGGGTGCATGAACATGTCGCGGATGGTGGGGTTGGTGACGCGGTAGATGAACCACGAGTAGTCGCGCGGGCCGATGCGCACGCGCTTCTCGTACGCGGCGCGCGCCGCGGGCAGGCGCTGCGGCGCGTCCAGCGCCGTGGCCACGAACTGCGCGCCGTCGAAGCCACTCTGCATCGCCAGAAACACGCCCGAGGAGAACATCGGGTCGATGAACGTGAACGCGTCGCCCACCATCAGGTAGCGGTCGCCGGTGGCGTGCGTGCTGGAGTAGGCGAAGTTGCCGGTGGCATGCACCTTGTCGTCCACCAGGGTCGCGTTCTTCAGGCGGTCGTGCAGCTCCGGGCACAGCGCGATCGTGTCGAAGAAATAGTCTTTCAGCGGCTTGTCGCGCGCCTTCAGGTAGTAGGCCCAGCACACCGCGCCCACGCTCGTGGTGCCATCGGCCAGCGGGATGAACCAGAACCAGCCGTGCTCGAACCAGCAGATGCTGATGTTGCCTTCGCGCTTGCCCTCCAGGCGCCGCGCGCCGCGGAAATGGCCGAACAGCGCCGTGCTGTTGTGGTCCCTGTTCTTCTCCTTGCACCTGAACTTGTTCGCCAGCAGCGTGTCGCGGCCCGTGGCGTCCACCACGAAGCGGGCGCGCCAGCGGCGCGTGTCACCGCTGTCGAGCACCGCCTCGGCACTGGCGCCCTCGTCGTCGAAAGCGACCTCGGTGACCTTGGCGCCTTCCAGCGCTTCGGCGCCCACCTTGGCGGCATGGCGAAACAACAGCTCGTCCATCTCGGAGCGGCGCACCTGCCAGGCCGAGGCCATCGACGGGTCCCAACCCTCGGCGAAATCGACATAGCTGCAGTAATCCAGATCGGGCGGAACGAACTCGATGCCGAACTTCGGCATGCCGATTTTCTCGATCTGGTCCCGCACACCGAGCTTGTCGAACAAGGCCACGTTGCCGGGCAACAGCGACTCGCCGATGTGGAAGCGGGGATGGTGCTCCTTCTCCAGCAACACCACCTTGCGGCCTTCGCGCGCGAGCAGGGCCGCGATGGTGGAGCCGGCGGGGCCGCCGCCGATGACTAGGACGTCGCAGTTCTCGGCAGGCTGCATTGGGGGCTCCAGGGGTGGGTCAGACCGGCTGCGGTCGATAAGTTTGGTGCACGGGTGCCAGGGGTCACCGGAAACATGCACTCACTGGTCGATCTGACTAGTCTTAACGGGAGGCAACTGCAGCAGGACTACATGTTGTTGGCTTTGCCGACAGCTCCTTCGTGAAATCCAGATCGAATGCGTCACGTCCTTGCACGGAAAGATAGTCTCTCAACAGGGCCGCAGCGTAGGGCAAACGAACCTCTACGGATTGGGCGTTGGACACGATGTTGCGCGCCGTGGTGGATGACCTTGAACGTTGTTCGCCAGAGAAGCAGGTCGAGGCGGTGAAGTACGTGGCGATGCTCGCCGCGGGCATGACCCCACCCCCATTGCCCACGGTGCCAATCGCTCCAGCTCGAAAGCCCCCAGCCAAGGGCTCAGCACCCACCGGGCAAAAGAAAGGCGGCTAGCCAGGGCTACTGGCTGAGCCGCTTTCAGTCAATCCATCGATCGCGGGCGCACCCGCGCAAGCAGGCTACTTCAGCCGCATGTCGTTGCGCACGGCGGTCACGCCGGTGACGGACTGCGCGAGGGACGCGGCTTTGGTGATGTCGGCCTGCGAGCTGACGAAGCCGCTGAGTTGCACACGGCCCTTGTAGGTCTCGACGTTGATTTCCGACGATTTGAGCGAGGGCTCGTTGAAGATCGCAGCCTTGACCTTGCCGGTGATCGCGGTGTCGTCCATGTACTGGCCGGTGCTCTCGCGCGTGGGGGTGGCCTGGCAGCCGGCCAGGCCGGTCAGGGTGGTGGCGGCCAGCACGAGGGCGGCGAGGGTGAGGATCTTTTTCATTTCAGGCTTTCTTGGGTTTTCTGCACACCCGGGGGCGTGGCGAGGCGCCTTCGGAAGCCGGCCGATGTTCGGTGGCTTCAGGCATCGCGGCTGTCACGGTGCGCCGGGGGTGACCGCCGGTCTGTGCGGTGGCGTACGGTGAGCCGGCCCACATGGGCGTACCGTCAGGCCACGATTCGCCAGCGCCCCGGGTCCGCCAAGACCCTGGCGGTCCTTTCACCTCCAAAGGACACCGCCATGCCCAACCCCTCCCGTTCAGAACCCAGCTGGGACACGTCTTCGCTGGGCGATCCGGCCGATGTGTCCGCGCTGGAGCGCGTGGCGCTGGCCGACCACCTGGCCCATTGCGGCACCCTGCGCGGCCCGCTGCAGGCCTTGCAAACGGCTTCCGACGAGGTGCAGGGCCTGTTGGCCGGGCGCTTCGTCACCGCCGTCGTGTTCGTGACCTTGCTGGTCGGCGCATCGTGGCTGGCCCTTTAGGCGCATGGCCGTGTCCTGGCACACCGGCCTGTGGTCGTGGGTCCCGAGTCAGATCGCGCGCACGCTTGATCCGGCGCTCGGCCCGGTGCTGGAGCCGATCCGTTCGGAGGTGTTCGGGCGCGACCGCTTCGAGCAGCACGCGCGCAGCCTGGCGGCCACGCACCGCGCTGGCAAGGCATCCTTTCGCCAGTCGACCTTCTACCCGAGGCTGCAGGACAACATCCGTTCGCTGAAGGCGTCCTACAGCCGCATCGCGGCCCAGACGGACGACCCCGACCCCGGCCCGGCCGCCGCCTGGCTGCTGGACAACTTCCACCTGATCGAAGGCCAGCTGCAGGAAATCCGGCGTGGCCTGCCGGGGCGCTATTACCGCTCCCTGCCGGTGCTGCAGGAACAGCCGCTGGTGGGCCTGCCGCGCATCTATGGCGTGGCCTGGGCCTTCGTCGCGCACACCGACAGCGAGTTCGACGAAACCCTGCTGCACCACATCCTGGAGGCCTACCAGGGCGTGCGCGAGCTCAGCCTGGGCGAGCTCTGGGCGCTGCCCACCACCTTGCGCGTGGTGCTGGTGGAGAACCTGCGCCGCCTCGCCGACCGCGTGGTGAGCCACAAGGCCGCGCGCGAGCTCGCCAGCCTGTGCGCGCAGCGCATCGGCCGCTTCACGCCCACCTTGGCGGCCGAGCTGCTGGCGGTGATGGTGCAGCGCGGGGTGGACGGTGTGTTCCTGGCGCACCTCTCGCAGAGCCTGCTGGCGGCGCGCCCTTCGCCCTCTCACCACACGAACCTGGCCGACATGCGGGCCTGGCTGCACGAGGCGGTGCCCGATCTGGTGGCCTTGCAGGTGCAGCTGCACGCCTCGCAGGCGGCCGACCAGATGAGCCTGGGCAACGCGGTCACGGCGCTGCGCAAGATCGGCACGGCCGACTGGGCCGCCACCGTGGCGCGCTGCAGCCGCTCCACGCAGGTGATGCTGGGCTCGGCGGTGTTCGAGGCCGAGGACGACGACACGCGCACCACCACGCTGCACGGGATCGAGCGGCTGGCTTCGCTCAGCGGGCAGAGCGAATCCACGGTGGCGCTTGCCTTGCTGCAGGCCATGGCGAGTGGCAGCGGGCATGCGAGCCTGTCGGCGCACTGGCTCAGCGGGGGCGGCGCCGCGGCGCTGCGCCAGACGATCGGCCTCAAGCCCGGCGTGGCGGGCCGCTGGCGGCCCGACGGCGTCACCACGGCCACCGTGCTCTACCTCGTCGGGGTGCTGGGCGCCAGCGCGCTGCTGGTGGCCTGGCTGCTTGGGTTGCCGAGCGACGCGGCGCCCCGCGGGCTGGCGCTCACGCTGCTGGCGGCCGGCTTGATGTGGTGGCCCGCGTGTGAAACGGTGGTGGCGGTGGTCAACCGGCTGGTGGGCGAGTCGGTCAAGCCGGCGCACCTGCCGCGCCTGCTGCTGGCCGGCGGCATTCCACCGGCCGCGCAGGTGATCGTGGTGGTGCCGGCCCTGCTCACCAGCCCGGCGGGCATCGCCGCGCTGGTGCACCGGCTGCACCTGCACCACCTGGCCAACCCCGAGGCCTGCGCGCAGTTCGCGCTGCTCAGCGACTGGGCCGATGCGCCCAGCGCGCACACGCCCGACGACGAGGGCCTGCTGTCCACCGCGCGCGCCGCGCTGGAGGCGCTGAACCGCGCGCACCCCGCGCCCGAGGGCGAGCCCGCGCGCTTCCTGTTGCTGCACCGCCCGCGCAGCTGGTGCGAAACGCAAGGCCAGTGGCTGGGCTGGGAGCGCAAGCGCGGCAAGCTCGAGCAGCTGGTGGCCGCGCTCGCCACCGGCGACGGCGCGGCCTTCTTTTCGATGGGTGCGCTGTCCACGCTGGCACCGCACACGCGCTACGTGCTCACGCTCGACAGCGACACGCGCCTGCCCCCGGGCTGCCTGCGCACGCTGGTGGGTGTGGCCGAACACCCGCAGCACCGGCCCGAGCTGAGCGTGGACGGTCGGCGCGTGGTGCGCGGCTACGGCATCTTCCAGCCGCGCCTGGTCGCGCCGCTGCCGGACGCGGGCACGGCCAGCGGCTGGCAATGGCTGGGCGGTGGCCAGCGCGGGCTCGACCCGTACAGCGCCGTCACCTCCGATGTCTACCAGGACCTGTTCCGCGAAGGCAGCTTCACCGGCAAGGGGCTGCTGCACGTGGCCACGCTGCACGCGGTGCTGGGCCAGCGCCTGCCGCCCGAGCGCGTGCTCAGCCACGACCTGATCGAGGGCGCGCTGGTGCGCTGCGCGGTGGTGAGCGACGTGACGCTGATCGAGGCCGAGCCCGAACACGCCGACGCCGCCGCCGCGCGGCTGCACCGCTGGATCCGGGGCGACTGGCAGTTGTGGCCGTTCCTGGTCGCGCCACGCGCCTGGCCGCTGGGCGCCATCAACCGCTGGAAGCTGGCCGACAACCTGCGCCGCTCGCTGGTGGCACCGGCCTCGCTGGCGCTGATCGTGCTGTCGATGGCGCACGCCAGCCTGAGCCTGCCGGTGGCGCTGCTGCTGGCCGCCGCGGCGCAGGCCGCCGGCCCGCTGATGGGGGCGGTGGCCGGTGGCATGCCGCGCCACTGGCACCACGTGGGCCAGCGCTTCATCGTCAACGTGGCGCGCGACCTGCTGCGCACCGCCGGGGGCGCGCTGTGGCACCTGGCGATGCTGCTGCGGCAGGCGCTGCGCGCGGTCGATGCCATCGCCCGCACCGTGCACCGCCTGGCCGTGAGCCAGCGCCACCTGCTCGAATGGACCACCGCCGAAGCCGCGCAGGCGGGCCTGGGCACCGGCCTGCGCGCGACCTTGCGCCGCCACCGCGCCGAGCCGCTGGCCGCGCTGGTGCTGCTGCTGGGCCTGTGGTGGGTGCAGCCGCGCACCGACGCGCTCACGCTGGCCGTGATCGCCGTGTGGGCCGCCACGCCGGTGTGGATCTGGCTCATGCACCTGCGCTGGCCCACCGGCGCGCGCCGCGCGCTGCCGCGCGCCGAACAGGCCTACCTCGCGGGCGTCGCGCGCGACACCTGGCGCCTGTTCGAGCGCTGCGTGGACGCGCAGAACCACCACCTGCCGCCGGACAACCTGCAGACCGCGCCGTTCGACACCGTGGCGCACCGCACCTCGCCGACCAACATCGGCCTGTACCTGCTCAGCGCCCTGTGCGCGCGCCGCTTCGGCTGGATCGGCACCGAAGGCCTGCTGGTGCGGCTGGACGCCACGCTGACCACCCTGCACCAGATGGAGCGCCACCGGGGCCACTTCCTTAACTGGTACGACACCGAAACCCTGCAGCCCCTGCCGCCGCGCTACGTCTCCACGGTGGACAGCGGCAACTTCAGCGCGCACCTGCTCACGGTGGCGCAGGCCTGCCTGGAACTGGCCGCCGAGCCGCACACGCCACGGCCCGCGCAGGCCGCCATCGCCGCCTCGCGCGAGCGCCTGGCGCCCTGGCTGGGCCGCTTCGAGAGCCTGCTGCACCAGCCCCTGCACACCCTGGCGCTGGGCCAGCTCTGGCCGCAGCACGCCGCCGAACCCGGTGCCGCGCCCACGCGCGCGCTGCTGCAGCAGGCCGGGGCCGAGCTCGACAGCCTGGC
>SXGT01662455.1_pt1 | contig 16013 bp, 7 predicted proteins | sample 3176221 | NCBI WGS metagenome assembly SXGT01 (sample SAMN11356862, study PRJNA531348) | freshwater metagenome | isolation source: freshwater sample F1-120 | place: China: Fuxian Lake, Yuxi | collected 2017-12-25
ATGCCGGCGAGGTCGATCAGACCGCCTACGTTTGCAACGGCGCCAACGGCGCGACGGGCGCCAACGGCCTGAAGACGCTCATGATCGTCGACGCCACCGTCGGCACCAGCTGCTCGGCTTACGCCGGTACGGGCCAGCGCGTCCGGGTCGGTCTCGACGACGGCATCCCCACCGGCACCGCCAGCAACGGCATCTTGGAGAGCGGCGAAATCGAGTCGACGTCCTACGTCTGTAACGGAGCGAACGGAGCCACTGGCAGCAACGGCTTCAAGTCGATCGTCTTCATGGACACCACCGTCGACACGAACTGCGCTGCGTACGGCGGCAGCGGCGAGCGCATCCAGACCGGACTCGACGACGGCGCGCCGACCGGCACCGCCAACAACGGCATCCTGGACTCCGGCGAAATCGACCAGACCGCGTACGTTTGCAACGGTGCGCAAGGATTCAAGTCGCTCATCCTCGTCGACGGCGTCGTCGGCGCAAACTGCAGCGCATACAGCGGCGTCGGCCAGCGCTTCCAGGTGGGTGTCGACGACGGTGCTCCGAGCGGCACCGCCAACAACGGAATCCTCGAGAGCGGCGAGGTCGAGTCGACCAGGTACGTATGCGACGGCAAGAACGGGACGAACGGCATCAACGGCACCAACGGCTTCAACGACATCACGCTCACGGATACACAGGTCGGCACGAACTGCTCGGCCTTCGGCAACAGCGGCGGCACGCGGATCCAGAACGGGCTCGATGACGGCCTACCGACCGGCACCGCGAACAACGGCATTTTGGAGTCCGGCGAGGTCGACCGAGCGGCGTACGTCTGCAACGGGCTGAACGGCACCAACGGGACCGGCTACAACACGATCGTCCTGACCGACACGACGGTCGGCGCGAGCTGTGCGGCATACGGCAACAACGGCGGAACCCGCATGCAAAGCGGCCTGGACGATGGCCTGCCGACCGGTGTGTCGAGCAACGGCACGCTCGAGTCCGGCGAGGTCGACCGCACGGCGTTCATCTGCAATGGCGCGAACGGCACCAACGGCACCAACGGCACCAACGGCACGAACGGCACCAACGGCTTCAGCACGATCGTCGCGACCGACAATGCGGTCGGTGCCTCGTGCGCAGCGTTCGGGGGCTCGGGCCAGCGGATCCAGATCGGGCTCGACGACGGCCTGCCAAGCGGCAATGCGCGTAATGGCCTGCTCGAGTCGGCCGAGATCGAGGCGACGGCTTATGTCTGCAACGGCCTGAACGGGACGAACGGGACGAACGGGACGAACGGCACGAACGGCACGAACGGCCGGAGCGCCATCATCGTGAGCGACGCCGTGGTCGGCGCGAACTGCGCGGCGGCAGGTGGCACGCGCGTGCGCGCCGGTGTCGACAACGGCGACGGCGGCGGTAGCGCCGGCAATTCGCTGCTCGAGGATGGCGAGGTCGACACGACGGCGTATGTCTGCAACGGCGCCGCCGGGACGAACGGGACGAACGGGGCCAATGGAGCCAACGGGCTCATTGCGACGGACACGGCGGTCGGCGTGAACTGCGGGGCGAGCGGCACCGGCACGCGGATCCGCAGCGGTGCCGACGACGGGCTCCCGACCGGCACGCCGAACAACGGCACGCTCGAGGCGGGCGAGATCGACGCCACCTCGTACGTCTGCAACGGAACCAACGGAACCAACGGAACCAACGGAACCAATGGAACCAATGGCCTCGGTGGGCACTCGGCGCTGATCGTCTCGGACGCGCAGATCGGGACCAGCTGCGACTCGCTCGGCAACGGCGGACGCCGCCTGCAATTCGGCATCGACGACGGCCTGCCGTCGGGCACGGCCGACAACGGCCTCCTCGAGCCGGGCGAGCTCGACGCGACGACGTTCGTGTGCAACGGCGGCAACGGCGAAACGACGCTCGTCACGACCGACACGACGGTTGGCACGCAATGCGACACGTTCGCTGGCACCGGCACGCGGATCCGCCTCGGCCTCGACGACGGCGCTCTGGCCGGCACGGCGAACGACGGGATCCTGCAGGCCGGCGAAGTCGACAGCACCGCCTACGTCTGCAACGGCGCGGTTGGCGCGACCGGCACGGCGGGCGCCAACGGCCTGGTCGTGAGCGATACGCAGGTCGGCACGAGCTGCGATGCTTTCGGCAACGGCGGCCAGCGCCTGCGCATGGGACTCGACGATGGCCTCCCGAGCGGCACGGCCGCCAACGGCAAGCTCGAGGCGGGCGAGGTCGACGCGACGACCTACGTCTGCAACGGCACGAACGGCACGAACGGCACGGACGGCCACAGCTCGCTCATCGCGGTCGACACACAGGTCGGCACCGCCTGCACGACGCAGGGCAACGGTGGTCAACGCATGCGCACCGGGCTCGACGACGGCTCGGGCGCCGGGGTCCCGGATGACGGCGTCTTGCAGACGGGCGAGGTCGACTCGACGGTGGTCGTCTGCAACGGCGCCACGGGCGCAACGGGCGTGCGCGGCTACGCGACGATCATCGTGACTGACGGCGCGGTCGGCACGTACTGCGACGCGACCGGCAACGGCGGGCGCCGATTCGCGGCCGGTGTGGACGATGGCAAGCCGACGGGCACGCCCGACAACGGCGTGCTCGAGGTCGGCGAGATCGACAGCGAGACGTACGTCTGCAACGGCTCCAACGGCACGAACGGATCGCCGGGGGCGACCGGATTCGACACGCTCGTGATGGTCGACGCGGTGGTCGGCACGAGCTGCGATGCGTTCGGCGGGGTCGGACAGCGGATCCGCAACGGCCTCGACGACGGCGCCGCAGGCGGCATTGCGCGCGACCAGAAGCTCCAGGACGGCGAGGTCGACGCGACATCCTACGTCTGCAACGGCGCCGATGGGCACGACGCGCTCATCCAGCTCGACGAGAACGTGGGCAACCACTGCAACGACTCGGGCGGCGCCGGGCAGCGGATCCTGATCGGGCTCGACGACGGCTCCGGAACGGGGGATCCGGACGATGGCAAGCTCGACGACGCCGAGGTCAAACAGACGGCCTATATCTGCGATGGCCTCGCCGGGACGACCGGACCGGCCGGACACGAGACTTTGCTCGTGACGGACGACCAGGTCGGGACCGGTTGCGACAACGGCGACGCGGGCGGAACACGCGTGCGCAGCGGCCTGGACGACGGCCTTCCGAGCGGTCAGGCGGACAATGGCAAGCTCGAGGACGGCGAGGTCGACGCGACCGCGATGGTCTGCAACGGCGCCACCGGGGCCGGCGAGCCGGGGCACTCATCGATCGTGCAGGTCAACGAGGACGGCGGGATCGGGTGCGCGACGCACAGCGGGTACTCGCTTGTCATCGGCATCGACGACGGTGCGGGCGGGGGTACACCCGACAACGGGCGCCTCGAAGACGGCGAGATCAACTTCACGCAGCCGGTGTGCGACGGGGCGAACGGGTCGGTCATCCAGGGCGGATGCGCGGCCGGGGACGACGGGGCATCGTGGGCGTGGGGGCTCTTGGCGCTGACCGGGTTGGCATTGCGGCGGCGGCGCTGACGGCCGTCGCGAGCGGGGCGGCCGACATGGCACGTGGGCGCGCCCCGTGGCGGCCGTCTTGCCCAAACCCATCTCGCCGGGCACGCTGCTGGGGAGATGGGCGCTCGCGCCGAGCCGCGGTGCGAACGCTACCGCGGATGGACGAGCGCGCTATGATGGCGCCTCGGGCACTCGCGGCCATGGGCCCGCCCAAGCGTGTCGAGAGGTTCACGATGACGGACACGGCGATGACGGATGCGATCCACCGCATGCGCAGCGCGCTCAATGGGGTGACGCTCCAGCTCGAGGTCGCACGGCTGGCGATCGCCCGGGCGGACGAGGCCCGGCTCGTGCGCGCCGTGGAAGGGGCAGCGCAGGCGAGCGTCAACGCGGCGCGCGAACTCGATGCCCTCGCGAAGGCGCTTCTGGAGGGGTCGTGAAGGCCGTCGCCCCGCCCGAGGGAGGCACACCGAGCGGTTGGCGAGCGCTCGTCGTCGAGGACGACGCGCTGAGCTGCGAGGCGCTGGTGGCGCTGCTCGAGCTGGAGGGCTTCGCGGTCGAGACCGCCGAGGGAATGGCGAGCGCGCGGGCGCTGCTCGCGCCGCAGCCGTCGTTCGACGTGGCGTTCGTCGACTTCGGGCTGCCCGATGGGGACGGCATGGAGCTCGTGCCGCTCGTCGCCTCATTGCCGATGGGGTGTGCGGTGGTGGTGCTGACGGGCGAGCGGCGGCTCGAGCGGGCGGTCGAGGCGATGCGGCGCGGGGCCGCTGACTACCTGACCAAGCCGCTCGATGGGGCGGCGCTGCAGCTCGCGCTCCACCGCTTGCGCCATGCCCTCGGCGAGCGCGACGAGCAGCGACGACTCGCGCGCGAGCTGATGCGTCACGGCGGCTACATGGGGCTCATCGGCAAGGCGCCGCCGATGGTGCGGGTGTTCGAGCAGGTCCTGCGCGCCGGGCCGACCGAGCTGCCGGTGTTCGTCCGCGGCGAGAGTGGGACGGGCAAGGAGCTGCTGGCGCGGGCCATTCATCAGGCCTCGCGGCGGCGCAGCGGGCCGTTCGTCGCGATCAACTGCGGGGCGATCCCGGCGCAGCTCGCCGAGAGCGAGCTCTTCGGGCACGAGCGGGGCTCGTTCACGGGCGCCGATCGGATGCAGGTCGGGGCGTTCACGCGCGCCAACAAGGGCACGTTGTTCCTCGACGAGCTTACCGAGATGCCGCTCGAGCTGCAGGTGATTCTGCTGCGCGCGTTGGAGGCCGGCGTCATTCAGCGTGTGGGGGGCTCGCGCGAGCTGCCGATCGATGTGCGGGTCGTCGCCGCGACCAATCGGGATCCGGAGGAGGCGGTGCGCGCGGGGCGCTTGCGGCAGGACCTCTACTTCCGGCTGCAGGTCATCCCGATCGCGCTACCGCCGCTGCGCGAGCGGACCGCCGACGTGCCGCTCTTGGCGCAGCACTTCCTGGAGGGCGGCGAAGGGCCGACCGTGACCTTGTCGGCGGCCGCACGCCAAGCGCTCATGCGGCATGCGTGGCCGGGCAACGTGCGGGAGCTCAAGAACGCGATCGCGCGGGCACGCGTCTTTTGTACGGACGATGTGATCGAGCCGCGCGACCTGGCGTTGCCGGCGGCCGACGCAGGAGCGCCGGCCGAGACGCCGCGCGCCGAGGCCCACCAGACGGGGGCGCGGCCGGTGGAGGATGCGATCGCGATCCCGCCGACGATGACGTTGGCCGGTGCCGAGCGGCGGCTGGTCGAGGCGCAGCTGCGGCGCCAATCGGGGAACCGCGCGCGCACCGCCGAGGTGCTCGGGATCGCGCCCAAGACGCTCTACAACAAGCTGAAGGCGTGGGGGATCGGCGCGCCCGACGACGGGTAGTCGCTCGCGAAGGCCTCGCGTGGGGCCGCCTCGGCCCCCGGAGCGAGGCTACCCGCGAGTAAGTTCTACCGGTAAGAATGGCCGGCGGGGGCGGCGGCGGCGCAGGCCGTCGCGCGCGATCGCGCATGGAATGCGGCTTGGAGGGGTGGAGCGCTTCTTGAGTTCCAACGTGTGCGGGGCGCCCATCCCGGAGCGCCGCCGTTCACACGGAGGATTTCATGCGACGTGCTTGCACCGCCGTCACAGCGTGCGCGCTTGGGGGATTGTTCTTGGGGTTAGCCGGCTGCGGCAGCGATGCCGTCGATTCCGGTCTGGACGCGGTCGGCGAGGACTCGCTGCAGATCGGCTCGGAGACGGGTCTGGTCGGGAGCGAGGTCGAGTCCGAGGTCGAGTCCGAGGTCGAGTCCGAGGTCGAGTCCGAGGTCGAGTCCGAGGTCGAGTCCGAGATCGAGTCCGAGACCGAGACCGAGACCGGGTCCGAAACCGAGACCCCACCACCGGTCATCGTGCACTTCGCAAGCGACTTCGCGACGATCACCACCGGGGGCCGGGCGACGCTCGCCTGGGAGACCTCCGACGCCGCGACGATCGCCATTCTCGCCGACGGCCTTCCCGTCGACCTGGCCGGCTGCGTCCCCGCCGGCGCCGCTCCGTGCGCGGCCGCCGGCACCCTCGCCGGCGCACCGACCGGTCGGCGAACCTTCACGCTCGTGGCGCGCGGACCGGACGGCGCGTGCTCTGGCCGCGACGGCGCCTGCCCCGAGGCATCAGTGACCGTCGACGTCGCCCCAGCCGCAACCGTTACGCTGACGACCGACGCGGCCGTCGTCTCGGCCCACTCCGCGGTCGAGGTCGCCTACGCCGCCAGCGCCGCGACGTGGTCGATCGGCGTGGTCACGACGGCGACAGACGGCACGCGCACGCTCGCGCCGTGCGTGCCCGCGAGCGCCGCCATCGGCGCCGTGCCCTGCCTCCTACCCGATGACGGAAACGGCGTCCCGCGCGCGTCCGGCACGCTCGTCGTGCCCGACGTCCAGCGCGTCTTCACGCTCGGCGCGGTCGCGACCAACGGAGCCGACGACGGCCTCGGCGACATCGCGCTCGGCGATGTGCTCCTCGCGATCACGGTGCCGGTCGAGGTCAAGACCTTCACCGTGACCCCGTCCCAAGCGCTTCCCGGCGGTAGCCTCGTCCTCGCTTGGGAGGTCGCCGGTGCTCACACGCTCGAGGTCACGAGCGACTCGAACGCGCTGACGGGTCTCACGACCTGCGTCGGACTCGGCGTCGACGGCCGCGGCTTCTGTACCTTGCATCTGGATGCAAATGCTCCGCTCGGCCCGATCGCCTTCACGCTGACCGGCCACCAGGACAGCGGCACGACCGGCGAGGCACACGCGAGCGCCACCGTCATCGCCGGCCCGACCATCGACGCGTTCATGATTACGCACGCACCGGTCGTCGCGGGGCAGACCACGACGCTCGCCTGGACCGCCTTCGGTGCCGATCAGATCACCATTGTCGCGACGCCCCCCGTGCTCGTCGGCGCCGCGAGCTGCAGCGCGCTCGGCCCTGACGGCCGCGGCAGCTGTCTCGTCCACGTCGACCCGCACGCCACCGCCGGCGCGGTCGCGGTCCGCCTCAGCGCGTCCAACGCCTCGGTCGGGCCGGCCGACCATGCGACGCTCATGCTCGACATCCTCCCGCCGCCGACCGTCACCGCGCTCGGCGGCGACGACGCGACCGTCGAAGCGGGCACAGCCATCGTGCTTTCGTGGGAGACCGCGAACGCCGAGAGCGTGGTCGTCCGCGACGGCTCGGGGGCGATCGCGCCGTCGGAGCTCGCGGCCTGCACGGCGGTCGCGGGGCCTCGCGGCGGCGGCGGGTGCACGCTCTCGGTTCCTATCGAAATGGCGCCTGGCGCGTTTACGCTGGGCGTCGCGGCCGTCGCCGCGAACGGCTGGAAATCGGACGTCACCCAGACGACCGTCATGGTCGGCGTTCGCCCGAGCGCCGCGCTGACGGCGAGTCCCGGCGCCCTTCCCGCGGGGGGTGGTGCGGTCACGCTGAGGTGGAGCGCGGCGGGCGCGGACGCGATCGAGATCGCCGACGACGACGCGAGCTCGGCACCGCTGGTCGAGTCGAGCGCCCCGAGCGGCGAGTTCACGACGACCATCACGCAGTCGACGACCTGGAGTCTCGTGGCCTGGAACGACTTCGGCGTGGCCCGCGCGACCGCCTCTGGTCGCGTCGCGGGGGCGCCCGTGATCGAAGCCCTCACCTTCGGTGGAACGGACGTCCTCACGGAAACCGCTATCGTCGAGAATGCGGTCGCCGAGCTGACCTGGGCCATCAGCGGTCTCGACGCAGGCGACGAGGTACGACTCGAGCGCGCCGCGAGCCCGGGCCGCAACACGGCCTGCGATGGCGTCGCGAGTGAGGCATGGACCCTCGCGACGGGCTTCCCACAAGCCGGCGCGGCAAGTGGTGGCGGCACCGTGGGCGCTCTGAACGCGGCGGCCGAGTGCTTCCGCTTCACGGCCGAGGATGGCGACACGACCCCGGTCCAGCGCGACTGGGTCGTGTTCAAGGTCCGCAAGACACCGCGCGTCGTGAGCTTCGCTGTGAACGACGCCTCGCGCGCGCCGGGCGACGACGTGACGCTCACCTGGGGGACGGCGTTCGCCTACGGCGTCGCCATCACCGCGACCCCGATCGGCGCCGTGACCTCCCAGGATCTGGCCGGCTGCACGGTGGCGGCCGGGAGCTGCACCGTGACGATCCAGCCCGGCACGCCGCTCGGCGAGGTCGTCTTCGCGCTGGTCGCAACCGGCGAAGACGGCGTCCAGACGGGCCCCCGAACGGCCTCGCTGACGGTCGGCAACGGCGCGCGCATCGCTGCGTTCAGCGCCAGTCCGGCGTCGGCCTCCGGCCCGAGCTCCGTCAGCCTCGCGTGGACGACGACGGCGGGGGCCACGCTGGTCATCCGGCGCGCCGACAGCGAGATCTTCCGAAGCACTCAGGCGAGCACGATCGCGTCCGGAAACATCGCGATCGAGGGCGTCGCGACGACCACCACCTGGACGCTGGTCGTCGAGAACAACTTCGGCCTGGCGAGCGCCCAAGCGACGACGTTCATCGGCCCGTCGATCGACCAGCTGACGGCCAACGGCGGCAACGCGCTCGACGGCGAGGAGCGCGTCATCGCAGGGCCGGTGACGATCGCGTGGACGACGACGAGCGCCGACGGCGTGCACCGCCTCGAGGTCGCGCATGCGCCGGCGAACGGAAACTGCGGCGCGAGCGGCCTCGTCTACACGACCGCCTACCTCGCCGATGACCAGCCGGCGCCGTCGGCCAGTAGCGCGCTCGGGGAGGTCCTCGACAACCGCTGTGTGCGCCTCACGGTGGAGAACGCGCAGGTTCCGCCGCAGTCCTCGTCCGCGACCTTCCTCCTGCGCGAAGTGCCCGAGATCGCGAGCGTGACGACCTCGCCACGCACCCAGAGTGCAGGCGGCACGGTCCTCATCGGGCTCGGGATCCGCGGCGCCACGACGCTCGCGGTGACGGCGCAGTACCGAGGCGCGAACGGCAACGTCCTGGGAACGCGGGCGATCTGCGATGAGGACAGCCTCAACAGTGGTCGCCTGACCCACAGCGCCGCAGTGGACCAGGTGGAGTGCGCGCACACCCTCACGGCCTGCAACCTCTTCTGCGTCAATAACGGCATGCCGACCGGCACGACCAGCGTGCGCTACCTGGTGTCGGTGGCCGATCCGGAGGGCGACGGCGCGAGCGCGAGCACGGCCGGCGGTCAGGACGTGCAGATCCAATAGAGCACGCGACGCGAGTCGCCCGCGCGCCCTTTTGTCTCCCCGCGGTCATGGCCGCATGTCGGAGTCGGGGGGTGCGCGGGCGCACGCTTGTGTTCTCGGCGGCGGCCGCGGACACTGGCGCAAACGAGGTCGACATGCTCACCGTGACGCGCGTCGCGATACTCACCGTCATCCCGTGGGTCCTCACAGCATGTCCGCACGGGGGGCGGCGACCGCTCGGCTCGGACTGTGAATCCGACGACGGCTGCGCATCGGGTTTCTGCGGCGGCGGCGTGTGCCTCGTGCCGACCTCCGATGACGACCACGACGGGCTGACGAACGAGCTCGAGGTCCGCCTGGGCTCGAGCCCGCTCTCGCCCGACACCGACGGCGACGGCGAGACCGACGATCGAGAGCTCGATGCGAGCCTCGCCAACCGCGACACCGACGGCGACGGCAAACCGGACGTCGTCGAGAGCGCGAGCGCCGACGCCGACGGCGACTGCATCACCGATCAGTACGACGCCGACGACTCGGTCCCGAGCCAGGACCCGTCGCCGATGATCGCCGTGGTGTGCGCGCAGCTCGGGCTCTGTCGGTCCCACCAGACGGACCTCGCCGTGAGTTGCGCGAGTGGCGACGCCATCTGCGTTTACGATGGTGTAGCAGGGTACGCGAGCCCGGAGGCCACGTGCGACGGGGTCGACGAGGACTGCAGCGGCACGCCCGACGACGCGTTCCCGGACCGCGATGGCGACGACATCGCCGACTGTGTCGACGACGACTGGGACAACGACGGCGTCGCCGACGCGGTCGATCATTGCCCGACCGTCGCGGACGCGAACGACCCTGATCGCGACGGTGACGGGATCGGAGACGCCTGCGCCGCGGACTACACGTTCGCGCTGACCGTACCGAGCGGGGTCCTCGTCGGCGTGCCCTTCGCGGTCGATGTCGCGCTGGCGAGGACCGCGGACACGGAGGGCGCACCGTTCCCGGCGTTCTCCGGCACGGCCGTCCTGTCGCTCGAGAACCCGGGCCCGGTCGGGCTCGCAGGGCCGCTCGCCGTCCCGTTTCATGGCAATGCGAGCGGCGCCACTGCGCACGTTGCGGGGCTGGTCGTGACGCGCGCCGGCAGCGACTTGGTCCTCAGCGCGCGCGCCGGGGAGCTCGGGCTCGGGAGAAGCGCGGCGTTCGACGCGGTCGAGGACGGCGTGCATTGCGCCATCGCCGACAACTGCGCGTCCAAGGTGTGCGGCGTCGGAGGGGAATGCGCCGCCGCGCGCTGTGATGACGGGGTACTGAACGGCAGCGAGACGGCGGAAGGTTGCGGCGGCGACGTGTGCGATCCGTGCACGACCGGCGACACTTGCACGCGGGCGCAAGATTGCACGAGTGGCGTCTGCGACGAGACGGAGCATTGCACGGCGCCTGCGTGCGACGATCGCGTGGCCAATGGTGAGGAGTCGGGCGTCGACTGCGGCGGCACCTCGACGTGCGGGGTGTGCGGCGAGGGAGGTGGTTGTGCGCTCGCCGGGGACTGCGCCAGCGGCGTCTGCGGCCCTGGCCGCGTGTGCCTCGCCCCGGCGTGCGACGATCGCGTCGCGAACGGCGGGGAGTCGGGCGTCGACTGCGGCGGAACGTCGACGTGCAAGCGCTGCGGCGAGGGCCTACCGTGCGGTGGAGGACGTGACTGCGACAGCGGGGTCTGCGCACCAGCGGGGGTTTGCGCGCCGCCCGACTGCGAGGACGGGGCACACAACGGGCTCGAGTCCGGCGTGGACTGTGGCGGCACGAGCCTGTGCGAGCGCTGCGACGCGGGCCTCGGCTGCAGCGCGCCGAGCGATTGCGCGAGCGGGGTCTGCGGCGTGGCGGACATGTGCCTCGAGGCGACGTGCGACGACAGGGTCCAGAACGGCGGCGAGAGCGGGGTCGACTGCGGCGGCGCGACGTTGTGCCGGCGCTGCGGCGTCGGTGACGCCTGCACGCGCGCGGAGGATTGCGAAGACGGCCAGAGCTGCGGCGCGAACGGGACGTGCGTTGCGCCGCCGCATTGCACCAGCGGCGTCGTCGACGGCGACGAGAGCGACGTCGACTGCGGTGGCAGCGAGTGCGACACGTGCGCCGCCGGCATGCGCTGCGCCACCGACGCCGACTGCAACCGCGGCACGTGCACGACGATCGGGCGCTGCCAGGGCGAGGTCTTCGCGCTGCAGTCGGCCGAGGTCGCGAGCTACGTCAGCGCCTCGACGCGCCCCTTCGCGGTGGACGGCGACGGGGTCACCCACGTCGTCTACGAGGACACCCTCGACATCGTCGACATGCAGCTGACGGGAAGCCACGCGGACCGCGTGGTCGTCACGACGCGCACCGGCTCGAGCGGCTGGGGGAGCGCGCAACTCAAGGTCGCAGCCGACGCGCGCGGGCGGGTGGTCCTCTGGTACGACGACGACGTGAGCCAAGGGCGTGACGACATGCGCCCCTACGTCGCGATCTACACGCCCGGCACCGGCTGGAGTGCGCCGCAGAACCTCGTCACGCTCGGGCTGCTCGCGCGCGACAACGTCGAGTTCCACCAGGGTTACGACATGGCCCTCGACTCGGCGGGAAGGATGCACACCGTCGTCTGCTACTACCCGTACTTCGGCTACGGCTCGGTGGACTATCAGCGCTGGGACACGAACGTGGACGGCGCGCTCACCGTCGGGCTCGCCCCAAAGCAGCTCCGGGAAGGCTGGAGCGGCCGCTGCGTGGTGTTCGTCGATACCGACGACGTCGTCCACGTCACGTTCGACCGGTACTACGTCGACCAACCACTGCACTACCTGCGCTCGGTGGACGGCGGTCAGAGCTGGAGCGACGAGGTCCCGACCACCGCGGCGAACGGCCCGGTCACCTTCACGTCCTACGACGACCAAGCGCGCGGCTTGGTGGTGACCGGCAGCGGTGCGGACAAGAAGGTGCTTCTCAGTCACCGGGGGGCGGGCGGGGCGCTCGAGATCCTCGAGCGCAGCGAGGATGGGAGCTGGCGGGTCTTCTTCAGCGCGAACGACGGCGCGGATCACCACGCGGCCCAGCTGCGACTCCACTACCCCATCGCGGGAGGCGCGGCCGACGCCCTCGAGGTCTTCGCGATCGTGACCCCGGCGGCGACGACGCTCGCCCGCCTCGAGCGCGCGCGCCTCGATCTGACCGGCCGCCCCGAGATGCCGCTCACGCGTTACGATGGCGCCAGCACGCTCGGCCTCGTGTCGTTCGGCCTCCCGGGCGCGACCTGGCCGGCGTCCCAGCGCCTCGTCACGGCGCCGGTCGCGTTCGAAGTCTGGCTGCTCGGGAGCGTACCGCCGTTTGGCTACATCGGCGTCTACGACACGCTGTGAGCGTCGCTGACGGCCTCCAGACGACCGCCGCCCGCTCAGACCGGAACGCCGCGCGCACCGCGCGTCGGGGCGGCGCGACCTCACGATGGCTCAGGATGGTTAGAGTCAGGCCGCGCCGGGCTCGCCGTACTTGGTGACGTGTCGCTGGCGGATGCGCTGAAGCAGCGGCATCAGCACGTTGAAGTCGATCTTGGCCTGCATCGCGAGCGGGCTGAAGAGGAAATCGACGAGCCTGAAGTCGCTGAAGACGTTCAAGTTCGGGGCCGACAGCTTGGCGTAGCGATCGAAGAAGAGGAGCTGCTTGAGGATGAGGAGGAACTCGCTCGGCAGCTTGATGCCATGTCTGAAGGCCATCGCCGTGATCTCGGGCATGATCTCTTCGTAGCGGATCTCGCCGAAGGACTTCTCGACCAGCGGCGAGTAGACGCGCGCCAGGTCCTTCACGAGCGCGTCGTTGTCGACCTTCTGGGTGAGCGCGGACATCTCGCTCATCACGCCCGCCAGCGCGGCATAGTCCTGGGCCGAAAAGGCCAGGACGTAGCGCATGACCTGGGCGCGCTGCAGGTCGGTGAAGCGCCCGATGATGCCGAAGTCGAGGAAGCCGACGGACGCCGGATAGGCGCCGCTCGGGGGCATCAGCATGAGGTTGCCGGCGTGCGCGTCGCCGTGGAAGAAGCCGTCGAGCATCATGGTCATGAGCCAGGCGCGCAGGCCCTTGCGCAGGTAGACCTCGGGATCGAGCGTGGTCGTCGCGATGCCGGCGACGTCGTCGGCCTTGAAGCCGCGGAAGCGCTCCATCGTGAGGACCTGCACCGTGACCAGCCCCGGGGTCGGGCACGGCGCGCGCACGTCCGAGAGGCCGTACTTGTTCATGAGCATGTTGAACTGCTCGAGGTTCGCGGCCTCGCGCTTGAAGTCGATCTCCTCGTGGATGGTACGATCGAAGTCCTCGATGACCCCACGCACATTGGCCAGACGCGCGCCCTTGAAGAGCTTGTCGAGGAGCCACGCGAAGCGCCGCATCCACCAGATGTCGGCGTCGACGACGACCCGGATCCCCGGACGCTGCACCTTGACGACGACCTCGGTCCCGTCGGTGAGGGTCGCCGCGTGGACCTGCGCGATCGACGCCGAGCCGAGCGGGACGTCCTCGAACGTCGCAAAGACCTCGTGGACCGGACGCCCGAGCTCGGCAGCCACGGTGGCCTTCAGGCGGTCGAGACGAAAGGGCTTCACGCGATCGAGGCAGCGCTGGAACTCCTCCGAGTAGCGCTTGGGAAAGAGGCCCGGACTCGAGGCGATGATCTGCCCGAGCTTGATGAAGCTGGGCCCGAGGAACTCGAAGGCGCGGCGCACGATGCGCTGGTTCTCGAGCGGCTCGTAGACGCGCGTCGCGGGTGGCGGCGTGCCCGCCGGGAGTTCGCGCAGGAGCCCGCGACGGATGAGCTTGCGCAGCCCCGTGTGGGTGTACAGCCAGGCGAAGAACATCGCCCACAGCACGAACATGAGGGTGAAGGCGCGTAGGACGACGCGGAGCGCTTTCATGCGACGACCACCTTGCCGTGGGCCAGTGCCTGGATTTCGTCGGGAGTGTATCCCAGGTCGCCGAGGATGGCGCGCGTGTGCTCGCCCAGGCCCGGAGCTGGACCCGGGGCAGGTGCGTCGACGGGCCTGACGGGCGTCCGGAGACGCTTGAGTCCCGCGGTCGTCTCGATCACCAGGTGGCGGGCCTGGTGAAGCGGATGATCGGCGAGCTCGGCCGGCTCGAGCACCGGCTCGCAACACGCCTCGCTGCCCGCGAAGAGCGCTTCCCAGGCGGCCCGCGGGCGCGACGCGAACAGCGCCTCGATCTCGGGTCGGACGCTCGGATCGAACTGCCGCTTGAGCCACTCGGGCCGCGCGACCTTGCCGCAGAACGCGCTCCAGAACTTCGGCTCGAGCGCCGCGAGCGTCATGAAGCGCGCGTCCTCGGTCTGATAGACGCCGTAGCACGGGGCGCTGCCGGTCAAGACCTCGGCGCCGCGCTTGGGGGGCGCCGCCGCGGCACCGAGCATCGGGGCAACGGCCGCCGCCAGGAAACCCGTGACGCCGTCGGTCATCGAGACGTCGAGGAAGCGTCCGCGCCCGCTCGCTTGGCGCGCGTGAATGGCGGCCAGGATCGCGACGAGCGCCCAGAGACTGCCGCCGATGTCGGCGACCTGGATCGGCGGGACCGGAGGCGGCCGATCGACAAAGCCGCCGAGCCCGAGCGCGCCGGCCAGCCCGGCGTAGTTCAGGTCGTGACCGGGCGCGTCGCGGTACGGTCCGGTCTGCCCGAAGCCGGTGAGCGCGCAGTAGACGAGCCCGGGGTTGGTGGCTGCCAAGGCCTCGTAGCCGAGTCCCAGGCGATCCATCACGCCCGGTCGGAACGACTCGAGGAGGATGTCCGCGCGCGCCGTCAGACGCCTCAGGAGATCGACCCCCTCAGGGCGCTTGAGGTCGACGCAGAGCGAGCGCTTTCCCGCGTTGAGCGCCGTGAAGGCCCAGCTCGCCTTGCCCGCGCCCGCCGGCGCCAAGGGCGGCATATAGCGCAGGTAGTCGCCGCCGTCGGTCGACTCGACCTTGATGACCTCGGCCCCCAGATCCGCGAGCACCAGCGAGGCATAAGGCCCCGGCAAGAGCCGGCTCAGATCGACGACACGCAGCCCCGCCAGCGGCAGGGCATGGACAGGGCCTGACGACATGGGGACCTTCCGTGACCGAGCGGCGCCCGGGATGGAGCGCGGGCCGCCTCAGTTGCTGCTCAGAGGACCGGCCCGCGTTCGCCGCGTTTCTCAGGTCAAGACTTGCTGGAGCTTCATCGCGAGGCCGAAGTCCCCGTCGACCTGGATTTTTCCGAGCATGAAGGCCTGCATCGCGTCGAGCGTGCCTTCCTTGATCGCGACGAGATCTGGCCCCTCGACCGTGATCGTGACATCGCCGGGCTCGTCGAGCTGGCGAACTTCGCAGCCGCGCGTATCGACGACGTACGTGCCTGCGCCCTCGCCGGTGACATTGAAGCGGAAGCTGCCGTCGATGGCCTTGGACTTGGCCGGGTCTTCCTTGAGACGCTGGTCGATCTCGGCGAAAACGCTACTCACGGTCGTGCTCATCGGTGTCTCCTGGCGATGGACCCCGCGCCGCGCAGCGGGCGCAGTCCGGGAGCCTTGAATGCGGTTCGGTTAGCACGCACGTTTCGCAATCGTCAATCGCGCGCATCCCGCATACGATGCACCGCATGACGCTCTCGCGCATCGCTCGCACCTTCGCTCGCCTCTCGGGCGAGGCCAGGAAAGCCTTCGTCCCCTACATCACCGCCGGTGACCCGGACCTCGAAACGACCGCGCGCGTCCTCGATGGACTCGTCGCCGGCGGCGCGGACCTCATCGAGCTC
>SXGT01439622.1_pt1 | contig 16011 bp, 18 predicted proteins | sample 3176221 | NCBI WGS metagenome assembly SXGT01 (sample SAMN11356862, study PRJNA531348) | freshwater metagenome | isolation source: freshwater sample F1-120 | place: China: Fuxian Lake, Yuxi | collected 2017-12-25
TCGACGCGCCTGCCCACGAGGATGGGCAGGCGGCCACCTGCCACGGGGGCCTCTTCGACGATCGTCTCCTGGGGGGCGTCGAGTGTCATCTCCACGGCGTTGCCCGCGGTGATGAAGCGGCCCTGTTCGATCTTCTCGCCGCCGCCGAAGACAGGCTTGAGCGAGGACAGACCTTCCAGGGTGGTTTCGGGGCGGTTGCCTTCGTCCTTCGACAGGGTGACTTCCTTGGCGGACACCTGGCCGGTGGCCTTGTCCTGCACCTGCATGGTGGTGGTCATGGGGACCACCTCGGCGTCCAGATAGCCGGCCGCCTGGGCCGCGGCGGTGCGCTGCTGCGACTGCAGGGCGTATTCGTCCTGGGCCTCGCGGGAGATGCCGTAGCGGTCGGCCACCACCTCGGCGGTCTCCAGCATGGACATGTAGATGTGGGGCGACAGCTTCAGCAGCGCCTCGTCCTTCATGCGGTAGAGGTTCATGTGCTGGTTCTGGACCAGCGAGATGCTTTCCAGCCCGCCGCCCACGGCCACCTGCTGGCCGTCGATCATGACCTGCTTGGCCGCCGTGGCGAGGGCCATGAGGCCCGAGGCGCACTGGCGGTCGAGGCTCATGCCGGCGACGCTGGCGGGCAGGCCGGCGGCCAGCGCCACCTGACGGGCGATGTTGGGCGAGGTGGGGCCCTGCTGCAGGGCCGCGCCCATGATCACGTCCTGGATTTCAGCCGGATCGACGCCCGCGCGCTCGACCGCATGGCGCACCGCGTGGGCGCCCAGCTGCTGCGGCTGGGTGTCGTTGAAGGCGCCGCGATAGGCCCGGCCGATGGGGGTGCGGGCGGTGGAGACGATGACGGCTTCGCGGGACATGGAACACCTTTGAATGGTTCGGGGAGTGTAACAGTATTTGAACACGGCAAAGTCTTCCGGGCCAACCAAAAAGCGGCTCGCGCAGCGTCAGTCCGCGAGCTTTCCGACTTAATAGACGTCGCGCCGATAGCGGCCCCGGGCGGTCAGATCATCCAGGGTCTCCACGCCCAGAATTTGGCCCAGCGCTTCGTGGACTCCGGCCCCCATGGCCACGGCGCCGCAGACGTGGATGACGGCGCCCCGGGCGATCCAGTCGCGCACCAGATCGGCGTGATCGCGCAGATGATTCTGAACGTACCGGCCGCCGTCGCCGCGCGAGAAGACGCAGTCCAGTCGCGCGAGCGCGCCGTCGTCGCACCAGCCCTCCAGTTCGCCGTGCAGGATGCGGTCGTGGTCGGGGTGGCGCTCGCCCAGGATCAGCCAGTTGGCGCCGCACCCGGCCGCCTGCCGTTCCCTGAGGTGCGCGCGCAGGCCCGCCAGCCCGCTGCCCGCGCCGATCAGGATCATGGGCGGGTCGCCCTCGGGACCGTGGAAGGCGCTGTTGGACCGGATGCGCAGGTCAACCGGCGCGCCGATGGCGCAGGTGTCGGTCAGCCAGCCGGACGCCAGACCCGGCGTTCCGTCCGGGCCGCGCATCAGCCGCACGATCAGCTCCAGCCGACCATCGGCGGGCAGGGAGGCGACGGAGTATTCGCGGTGGGCGTGGGGCGGCTGACCGGGGGCGGAGGGCACGCCGATCTCCGCGATGTCGCCCGCGCGCCAGTCCGGCATCTCGCCGACGGGCTCCAGGGCGATGCGCCACAGGCCCTCGCCGGGGCTGTCCGGGCTGTTCAGCCGCTCACGCTCCATAAGGCGCCACGGCGTGTAGGCGGGCGGGGCCCAGTCCGGCGCGTCGGTCAGGCCGGTGATCCGGCTCAGCTGATGCTGCCAGTGGCGGATCGCGCCGGCCTCGCCGTTGTCCACCTCGACCCGGTCGAAGAGGGGGCGGGCGCCGTTGGTCCTCAGCCAGTCGTCCAGGGCCCGGCCGAAGGCGCAGAAGTGGCTGTAGCTGCGGTCGCCCAGGGCGAGGACGCCGAAGGACAGGCCGGAAAGATCGAGCCGGTTCATCCGGCGCAGGAAGGCGACGGCGGAATCCGGAGCGTCGCCCTCGCCGGTGGTGGAGACCAGGAACAGGGCGCGGGGGGCGGCGGCGAGGCGCTCGATGGTCAGTTCGCCCAGACTGATCAGGGCGGTCGGGACGCCGCCTGAGTTGAGCGCGGCGGCGGTCATGCGGGCCAACTCCTCGGCGAACCCGGTCTGGCTGGCGAAGACCACGAGGGTGGCGTCGGGGGCGGTCGGGGCTGTGTCCACGGTCCTGCGCGCGCGGCGCAGGGCGATCAGCCCGATCAGGGCCAGCCACAGAACGACCGCTGCGGCCGCCCACGCCCAACGGATGGGATCGGCGGTCATGCGTCGTCATCCAGCATGGCGGCGAAGGCGGGGCTGAAATGCTCCTCCAGGCCGTCCGGTCCGCGCAGGATCATGCGCACGGCGAGGCTCTCGCGTTCGGCGTAGGCCATGCCCAAGGCGGGCCCCATGACGGTGAGGGCGCTGGCCAGGGCGTCGGCCTGCATGGCTGAGGCGTGCAGCACCGTGACCGAGGCCACGCCGTTGTCGACCGGGCGTCCGGTGCGGCCATCCAGGGTGTGGGAGAAGGCGCGGCCGTCGTGTTCGAACACCCGCACCTGATCGCCGGAGGTGGCCACCGAAAGCCCGTGCAGGGCGGCCAGCATGCGGGGGGCGTCCAGACCCGGCGGCTGCTCCAGCTCCACCCACCACGGCCGACCGTCCGGCTTGACGCCGTGGCCGCGCAGTTCGCCGCCGATCTCCACCAGATGATGGGATGCGTCCTCGGCGGTCAGGCGCTCGGAGACGGCGTCCACGGCGAAGCCCTTGGCCACGCCGGACAGGTCCAGCCGCAGCCCGCCGGGCTGGACCCAGCGGCCGTCGGGGCCGTGCTCGAGACGCCGCCAGCCGCCGCCGGCGCGGGCGGTTTCGATCTTCGCGTCGGCAGGGATATCCGCGCGCGGTCCCGGCGGGCCGAAGCCCCACAGGTCCACCAGCGCGCCCAGTGTCGGATCAAAGGCGCCGTCCGTCTCCTGCGCCAGCGACAGGGCGTAGGCCAGCACCCCGGCGAAGGGGCCGGGCAGGGCATGGGCCTCGCCCGTGTCGGCGGCGTTGAAGCGCGAGAGGGCGCTGTCGGGGCGCCAGTGGCTCATCTGCTCATCCACGCGGGCGATCTCCTCGCGGACAGCGGCGGTCAGGCGCGGGCCGTCGGCGGGGTCGCCGACCGCGCGCACGGTCCAGGATGTGCCCAGGGCTTCGCCGGTCAGCACCAGCACCGCGCCGGACGGCCGCGCCGGAATCCGCTCCAGCCCGGGGATCAGCACGCGGTTGGCCGTCACCTCAGGGCAGGACTTCGAAGGTGGCGGTGTACTGCACGTTGCGGGCGTGCGCGCGGCCCTCGCCCGCCGGGGTGCGGACCGACGCGTTGATCCAGTACAGACCGGCCTCGGTCCATTCGATGCGGAACAGGCCGTCGGCGTCGGTGGTGACCGTCATGTCGCCGGGGTTGTCGCGATAGCGCGAGCCGCCGCGGGCCACAGTGACCTCCACGCCGGCGGCCGGGACGCCGTCGTTCAGCAGGCGGAATTCACCGGGCTCGCCCACGATCAGGTCGTTGGGATGGGTGACGGGCGCCAGCTCAAGGCCGTCACCGGTGGGCTCGAAGACCGTCCGGGTCGGGGCGCCGAGGGTGGCGAAGGTCTCGATGCGGTTGGCGTTCTCCGTGCCCTCGATCTCGGTGGCGCCCTCGGGCAGGGCGGCGGGGAAGTCCGAGGCCGCGCCGCGCCAGCGCTGGCGCTCGCCGTCCAGGGTGTAGCTGGCGAAGAAGCCCGACGAGACATTGGCGATCTTGTACGTGCCGGGCTGGGTCAGGTGCACGTCGAAGGTGGAGCGGTAGCGGGCGCGGTGCTCGTTCTCGGCCGAGACCACCGAACCGTCCGGGGCGGTGATGATCAGGCCGTCCAGCCGCATGGCCGCGTGGTCGGGGATGAACACGCCGTTGGACATGCCCGCGTCCACGGAAATCCAGCCGTCCGAGCCGGACAGCACGGTGGACGACGGCGCCATCCAGGCGCGGTGGGCCTGGGCGGCCAGCGGGGCGGCCACGACGGCCAGGGCGGCGAGGGCGAAGACGGTCTTCTTCATGGCGGTGATCCTGAACAGCTTATCGGGTGACGGAGACAGTGACGGCGCCCAGTTCGGACGAGCCGCGCTGGGTGGCGGCGGGCGAGGCGGCGCCCCAGCGGAAGGGCACGCGCACCTCCTCGCGGCCGCCCAGTTCGCGGGCGGCCTCGACCACCAGGGTGTACTGGCCGGCGGGCAGGTTGCGCAGCGCGCCGCGGGAGCCACTGAAGGTCAGGCTGTGGCGGCCCGGCGCGCGGGTGGCGCTGGACACGCCGTCGGCGGGCAGGGTCATGGCGCGGCCCTCGCGGCGCCACCAGGTGCGCATGTCCTTGAGCCAGTCCTTGCCTTCGCCCGCAGGCAGGGCGGTGTCGTACCAGACCGCCAGGGTGCCGACGGAGGTGCGGTCCGCCCGCTCGATCCACACCGCCACATAGGGCCGGTGGTACGAGGCCGTGGCGATGCGCGGGATCTCCACCGACACGTTCAGGTCGGCGGCCATGGCCGGTGAGGCGGCGGCGCCGGCGGCGGCGAGGGCGAGGGGAAGGACGCGCATGGGCAAACTCGTCAGTGAATGAAGATCAGGGCGATGATGAGCGGGATCAGAAGCCCCAGGCCCACCAGAGGCCAGGTGGACGGGCGGCCGCGCGCGTGCAGCCACAGCAGGGCCAGGCCCGTGAGGCAGAACACCACGCAGGCGCCCGCGAAGATGTCGATGAACCAAGCCCAGACCACGCCGGTGTTGCGGCCCTTGTGCAGGTCGTTGAGGTAGGCGATCCAGCCGTTGGTGGTCTGTTCGTGCAGCACGTCGCCGGTGGCCCGGTCGATGGTCAGCCAGCCGTCGCCGCCCGGCGCGGGCAGGGCCACATAGACCTCCACATCGATGGTCTCGGTGGGCTTGCCCGCCGTCGACACGCCCAGTTCCCCGTCGAGCCAGCGCGCCACGGCGCCGGGCAGGGGATCGGTGGTCTCCGCGCCCAAGGCTTCCAGTCGCGACAGCATGGGCGCGGGCAGGACGGCGGTCTGCTCCACCGTCACGGGCTCGGCGGGGATCTGGGCCGCATGGTTCAGGGTGATCCCCGTGACCGCGAAGAGGGTCATGCCCACCAGGCTGAGGCCCGCGCTGATCCAGTGCCACTGGTGCAGCTGCTTCAGCCAGAACGACCGTCGGGCGTTCAGGGCGGCGGCGGGCCGCGCGGCTGTGGCAGAGGTCGACATGAAGGCGGGGAATCCGAAGCGGGAACAGGGTCTCCGGCATTGGCATGAAGTGATAACGATTTGCAAGAGCGGTTTTTTTGCAATGCGGGACGCTGTTGCAAAAGTTCATATGATAATCGTTATCAATTTTGTTGCGTCTCGTTCGCACCTGTTTATGAGAGTCGTTCTCAACTCACTCCCAGGGGCGTTCCACCATGTTCAACCGCCGTTTCTCGTCTCGAACCCTTCTGATGACGGCGGCCGCCGTCGTCTCGGCGCCCGGTCTGGCGCTGGCGGACGAGGCGTCGGACGCGCCGGTGACCGAGGTGGATGCGGTGGTGGTGACCGCCTCGGGCTTCGAGCAACGGGTGGAGCAGGCTCCGGCCTCGATCAGCGTGCTGTCACGCGCGCAGCTGCAGGAAACCCGCTACCAGAGTCTGGCCGAGGCCCTGGCGAATGTGGAGGGCGTCGACGTGGGCGCCTCGGCCGGCAAGACCGGCGGCCTGAACATCTCCATCCGCGGCATGCCCAGCGACTACACCCTGGTGCTGGTGGACGGTCGTCGCCAGAACGCGGCCGGCAATGTGACGCCCAACGGATTCGGCGAGACCTCGTCCAGCTTCATCCCGCCCATGTCGGCCATCGAGCGCATCGAGGTGGTGCGGGGACCGGTGTCGACCCTGTATGGTTCGGACGCCATGGGCGGCGTGGTCAACATCCTCACCCGCCGCACGGGCGGCGAATGGGCGGGCTCGTTCGCCGCAGACGGCACGTTCCAGAGCGACAGCCAGTTCGGCAATATCTACGGCGCCAATTTCTACGCCCGGGGGCCGGTCGTCACGGACCTGCTCGGCCTGGCCCTGCGCGGTCGCTATTCGACACGTGAGGCGTCCAGCCTGACCTATGAACTGGACGACGGCGGCACGGCCATCGTCAGCGAGCGCGGGCCGAGCCCGGTGGAGAACGAGATCTGGTCGCTGGGCGCCCGGCTGAACGTCACGCCCCATCCGGACCATGACTTCTATCTGGACGCGGACATCCAGCGTCAGTGGTACGACAACAGCACCGCCCAACTGGGCACCCTGGGCACGCGCGGCTACGGCCCGGAGCAGCGGTTCAACCAGGAGGAATTCGTGCTGGCCCACGACTGGCGGCTGCCGTTCGGCGAGCTCCAGAGCACCCTGTCGCGCAGCACCCGCGAGACCCTCGGCCGGATCCTGCCGGACGACGTGCCGGGCACGGACCGCGAGGCGGGCGACCCGCGTGTGCTTGAAGCGACCAACACCCTCTTCGACACCAAGCTGTTCACCCGCTGGCGCAACCACACCACGACCGTGGGCGGTCAGTTCTGGGACGCCGAGATGGTCGACGGCGTGGCGCCCGCGCCCTACACCCACGAGCAATGGGCCCTGTTCGCCGAGGACGAGTGGCGGTTCGCCGACAATCTGGCCCTGACGCTGGGCGTTCGCTACGACGACCACTCCACCTTCGGCGACCAGGTCAGCCCGCGCGCCTATGTGGTGTGGAACGCGACGGACAACTGGACGATCAAGGGCGGGGTCAGCCAGGGCTTCAAGACGCCGCGGCTGGATCAGATCGCCGAGGGAATCACCGGGTTCACCGGCCAGGGCACCCGTCCCACCATCGGCACGCCGTCGCTGCAGCCCGAAACCTCGACCTCGAGCGAGTTCGCGGTGTTCTATGACAACCGCGACAATTTCCGCGCCAATGTGGTGATCTTCCACAACAGCTTTGACGACAAGATCACCAGCGGGCCGGGCCTGCTCAACTGTTCGTTCGGGCTCAGCCAGGCGGATTACGACGCGGGCGTCACCGCCTTCCCGGATTGCTCGGACTACGGCTACTGGCCGGCGGTGGAGACCTATGGCCAGTCGATCAATGTGGACGAGGCCGTGACCCGGGGCGTGGAGGCGTCGTTCCGCTGGAACATCGCCGACGCCTGGTCGCTGAACGGCAACTACACCTACACCGACAGCGAGCAGAAGAGCGGTGAGGGCGCGGGCCTGCCCCTCTACAATACGCCGGAGCACATGGTGAACGCGGCCCTGCGCTGGCGCGCCACGGACCGCCTGAACCTGTGGCTGCGGGGCGAGTACCGCAGCGACCGCTATCGCAGCGAGGACAGCGCCACCAGCACGGCCAAGGCCACCTGGGGCGACTACCGGGCCTATGAGGTGTTCCACCTGGGCGGTTCGTACCGGGTGACGGACAGCGTGTCGGTCAACGCCACGATCTACAACCTGCTGGACGAGGACTTCGTCAGCTACGGGTCCTATGTCAGCAACACCGGCACCGGGGCGATCAGCTACACGAATCTGTACGCCAACAATCAGGAGCCGCGGCGCCTGTGGCTGTCGGTGAACGTGGACTTCTGATCCACGCGATCGTCGGGAATTGAGACCGGGGGGTCTGGCCACGCGGTGGCCGGACCCCTTAGTCGTTCGGGGCGAGTCTTTCCTCAGGAGCCCAGATGACCCCGACCCTCTACGGCATTCCCAACTGCGACACGGTCAAGAAGGCGCGCACCTGGCTTGAGGGCCGGGGCGTGGACTACGTCTTCCACGACTACAAGAAGGTCGGGATCGACCGCACGTCGCTGGAACGGTGGTGCGACGAGCATGGGTGGGAGACGGTGTTGAACCGCGCCGGGACCACCTTCCGCAAGTTGCCGGAGGCTGACCGGGCGGATCTGGATCAGGACCGGGCCATCGCCCTGATGCTGGCCCAGCCGTCCATGATCAAGCGCCCGGTGCTGGACCTGGGCGACCGCCGCATCGTGGGCTTCAAGCCCGAGATCTATGAAGCGGCGTTCGCCACGGCTTGAGCGCCGGGCTCAGGCCCGGGACTTCCACCACAGCCATCCGCCCAGACCCAACAGGAGCAGGGCAGGGACCAGCAGTTGCGCCTCATCGGCCAGCGGCGCGCCCGAAACCAGCATCACGGACGCATTGGTGGCGCCCGACAGGCCCAGGATGACGGCGAACAGGCCGAAGCCGCGATACATCAGGCGGCGGCGTTCAGCGGGGTCCACGGGCGCCTCTCGGAATAATCATCGGTTCGTGCATCCATCCAGCATATCGGCGGCGACTACGGGGGGAAAGCGGGCGATGATCGCCGCGCAATCGGAGGGATGAGAGATGGAAGACCTGTTCCGCAGCTACTGGTGGCTGCTGTTTCCCCTGGGCTGGTTCGCCTATTCGGGCTGGTCCAGCTGGCTCAACTACCGGCGTCAGCGCGCGACCCTGGATATCGTTCGCCGCTATGCCGACAGCGGCAAGGAAGTGCCGCCCGAACTGATGAAGGTGCTGGACAAGCCCATCGATTCCGACGCGGAGATGTGGGGCAGCGCCTCGTATGGTTCGGCCAATCCCACGAACTACTGGTCACTGGTCGGTCTGTTCGGCGTGATCGGTGCGGGCTTCGGCATCGCGGCCTACATGCCCCAGGTGTTCGGCGCCGACATGGGAGTCCGTTTCCCGTTCACGATCGTCGCCCTGACCATGGCGGCGGTGGCGGTCTGGGCCCTGATCTCGGCCCTGACCACGCGGCGAGGCGGCTCCTGACGGTCGCGGTCACGGCGCGGGGGCGAGATGGCGTTCGACAACGACACCGAGTTGGTGGCGGCGGCCCGCGCGGGGTCGGACGCCGCCTTCGCGCGTCTCGTGGCCAGGCATCAGGGCGTGGTGCGCGGCTTTCTGAGGCGTGTTCTGAACGGCGACCGGGCCGAGGCGGACGATGTGGCGCAGGAGGTGTTCCTGACCGCCTGGACGTCGCTGCGGTCATTGAACGACGCCGCCGGGCTTCGTCCGTGGCTGTGCGGCATCGCCTGGCGCAAGGCGCGGGACCGCATGCGGGGGCGGCGCCGGGCCGAGGCGCGAGATGCGGCGTGGCTGGAGGCGAGCGAGCCGCCGCCGGGCGTGGCCCCGGAGGATCGCATGGCCATGGAGACCGCCATGACCGCCCTGGCTCCGGACGAGCGCGCCTGCGTCGCCCTGTGCCTGGCCGAGGGCTGGTCGCACGGCGAGGCGGCGACGGCCTTGGGCTTGCCCCTGGGCACGGTGAAGTCCCATGTGGGGCGTGGGCGCGCGAAACTGCTTCAGGCGCTCGGAGGATCGGATGGCTGAGTTGACCCCGGACCAGAAACTGGCCGCCCTGTTCGCGGACCAGGCGCCGCCTGCCCGCGACCCCGTGTTCTCAGCCGAGGTCATGCAGCGCGTGGCCCGCCGCCGGGCCTGGGCGCGGGTCGGGGCGGCGGCGCCTTGGGCGGGGGTGGCCGGGCTGCTGGCCTGGGCGCTCCAGCCGGTGCTGGGCCCGTCCGTGGCGGACCTGGCGGACAGCCTGGTCCTTCCCGCCGCGATACTCGGCGGGACGGCGATCCTGCTGGCGGTCAGCCTGATGGGCGCGCGGCGGCTGGCCCGCTAGCGCACGCGCAGGCGCGCGACGACCGCCACATGGTCGGAGGGCCAGACACCGACCACGGGCTGGTCGGCGGCCAGGCGCGCGGACAGGATGTCGAACCGCCCACGCTGAACGAAGATGTGGTCGATGCGCTCGGACCGGTGGCCGTGATCCGTGACCAGGGTGGAGCGGGCGGCGGCGGCCGGGTCGGCGCTTTGCAGGGCGTCAGTAAATCCATCGCGGATGCTGTTGAATTCAGGTGCTTCTGCGGGAGCATTGAAGTCACCCAGAAGGATGATGGGGGCCTCGTTCTGCGGCCCGATCGCCGCCAGCACGTCGGTGACCTGGCTGTCCCGCAGGGCGCCGCCCTCAGGGGTGTGGTGCAGGTGGGTGGCCGCGATCCGGACCGGCCGGCCGTTCACCGAAACCCGCACGGTGGCCAGGGTGCGCGAGTCCTCGAGCGGGCGCAGCCGTCGTTCACCGGTCTCCAGCACGGGCAGGCGAGTGAGGACGGCGTTGCCGTAGCGGCGCGCCTGTCCCGGCGGATCGACCGAGACGAAGTGGACCGAATAGCCGCCAAGAGCCCGGGCGATGTCCTCGGCCTGATTGGGCAGATCGGCGTCCTGCAGGACCTCCTGCAGCGCGATCACATCAGCGTCCACGTCGCGCAGGGCCGCGATGACAAGGGGCCGCCGCTCCGGCCAGTCGCCCATGTCGTGCCAGATGTTGAAGGTGACCACCGTCAATTCGGCGGTGCTGTCGGCGGCAGGGACGGAGACGCAGGCGGCGAGGGGCAGGGCGGCGGCGAGGACCAGGAGGCGGCGACGGTTGGGCATGATCGATCCGAAAGCAGGCAGGGACGGGCGTGGCGGGGCGGCGTGCGATCCGGATGAGCCTGTTTTCAGACTCCGGGCCGAAAAAAAAACAGGGTCTGAATAGTCTGAATTGTCTGAAATCGCGCCGCCGCCTCGGTTGGGGGTGACGTTGAGACTAACCCGTGTGGAAAGGCGGGCGCGAAAAAATCCTCAACACGGCCGGATCGGGATATGAACGACGGTCAAGGTTCCGGGGAGGGACGCCTGATGACCCCGTCACCTTACGAAGATTTCACGTCGGTTCGCGCATCCGTTCGCTTCGGCTGCCGCCTCCTGTGATCAGAAGGGCGCGGCGAGAGGTCGCTCCCGCTTCAAGAAGGACCAAGCCATGCAAGGTTTCGAGATACTCATCCCCCTGGCGCCTTTCCTCATGGTCGTCGCCATCATCGCCATCCCCGCCTGGCTGAAGAGCCGCGACCGGCGTGAAATGCAACAGACGCTGCGGACCGCCATCGAAAAGGGACAGGCGCTGCCGCCCGAGGTCATCGACGCCCTCAGCCAGGACGCGGCCAAGACCGTGCCGTCGGCGGCGCGCGACCTGCGGGTGGGGGTGATCTGGCTGGCGGTGGCCATCGGCATCGCGGCCGCTGGCTGGGGCCTCAGCTACGCCGACGGCGACAGCGAGATCTTCTATGTCATGGGCGGGCTCTGCGCGATCCCCGGCTTCATCGGCCTGGCGTTCATCATCCTGAGCTTCTTCAACAAGAACAAGGGCTGAACCGGCGTCTGAAGACAGGGGAACGCCATGTCCAATCCAATCGACCTTCACGACGTGGAGCTGGCCGCACTGGCGGCGGCCGGCGGACGTCGGGAGTTCGGCGAGCTGGTGCGCAGGCACGGTTCAGCGGTCCGGGCGCTGCTGCGCCGCATGGGCGCCGATCCGGCCACCGCCGACGACGTCGCGCAGGACGCCTTCATCCAGGCGTTCGAGAAATGCGCCGAGTTCCGGGGCGAGGGCGCCTTCGGAGCCTGGGTCAAGCGGATCGCGGCGCGGCTCTATCTCAAGCGCAAGGCGAAGGAGGCGCGCTATGTCTCTGAAACCGAAGCGCCTGCGGAAGAGCCGATCCACGCCGATCAGGCCAGTCGCATGGACCTGGACGAGGCGCTGAAAGGCCTCACCGACATTGAGAGACTGTGTGTCTCACTGTGTCACGGCGCCGGTCTCTCGCACCCCGAGATCGCCGCCGCCTTGAATACGCCACTTGGGACCGTGAAATCACATGTCAAACGTGGTCTGGATAAACTCCGCGCCCGGCTTTCGCCGGAACCGGACAACCTCGGGAGGGCGGCTGATGTCCGCGCCTGACGAATTCGACCCTTTCATCGAGCGGCTGTTCCGCGAGACGCCGCCGATGTCCGACTCCGCCGACTTCGCGCGGGGCGTGGAGAAGCGCCTGGCGTCCGGGTCGCGCATGCGCACGGTGGTCATCGGCGCGGCGGGTCTGATCGGCGGGGTGGTGGCCGTGCGGGAGACGCTCGGGTCCAATCTGAGCTTCAACGCCGGCAGCGAGCCGACGACCACGGGGTTTTCGGCCGCCGCCGCCTCGCTGCCCGAAAACCCCGGATTGATGGACGCCGGCGTCGGCGCCCTGACCGCCCAGGCCCAGGCAGCCCAGAGCGGGCTGAATGATCTGGGTGTCAATTTCGATTTCGCCGCCCTAGGGGGTATGCAGATGTTCTGGGCCATGGCGGCGCTGCTGATCGCGGCGGCGGTCATGGCGGGCATGAAGCTGGCGAACGAGGTCTGATGTCTTCTCAAAAGCAGGAGCCGGTCAAGCGGCTGCACGCCCCCGACATCCTTGCGCGCAAGGGCGGGGAGCCGATCGTCTGCCTGACCGCCTATGACGCGCCGACGGCCGAGCTGCTGGATTCGCACTGCGACCTGCTGCTGGTGGGCGACAGCGTGGGCATGGTGGTGCACGGCCTGCCCAATACGGTCGGCGTGACGCTGGACATGATGATCCTGCACGGCCAGGCGGTGATGCGGGGCGCTCGTCAGGCCATGGTGGTCATCGACATGCCCTTCGGCAGCTATGAGGGCGGCAAGGAGCTCGCCTATCAGAACTGCGCCCGCGTGATGAAGGAGACGGGCGCCCAGGGGGTGAAGCTGGAAAGCGGCCCCACCGTGCCCCAGACCATCGAATATCTGGTCCAGCGGGGCATTCCGGTCATGGGCCATGTGGGCCTACGGCCCCAGGCGGTGCTGAACGAGGGCGGCTTCAAGGCCAAGGGCAAGACCGAGGACGAGCGCGTCCGGGTCATGAGCGAAGCCGAGGCCACCGCCGACGCCGGCGCCTTCGCGGTTGTTATCGAGGGGGTGGCCGAGGGGCTGGCCGCCGAGATTACACAGGCCATCGACAAGCCCACCATCGGCATCGGCGCCTCCGCCGCCTGCGACGGTCAGATCCTGGTGGTCAACGACATGCTGGGCATGTTCGACTGGTCGCCGAAGTTCGTGCGGCGCTACGCCGATCTGCGCGGAGAAATCACCCGCGCGGCGAAAAGCTATGCCGAAGATGTCAGGGCGCGCCGTTTTCCCGCCCAAGTCGAGACCTACTTCTCCAAAAAGCCGGTCTGAACCCGGTTCGTCCGCGTTGCGGGCGGCGCGCCAAGCCTCTAGGGTCGCGCCGAAATTGTCAGCGGCCGTGCTTTACACACGAACGCACAGCCAGCGTGTCCGGGGAGCCTGTCTTTAAGTGGTCGATGTCTTCGAAGAGGTCGAGGAGGAGCTTCGCTCCGAACGATACCGCCGCCTGTTTCGGACCTGGGGTCCGTGGGTCGCCGGGGCTTTGGTGCTGGCGCTGGTCGCGGCCCTGGCCTGGTGGGGCTGGCAGTCGTGGCAGACCAGCCGCGCGGAAACCGCCGCCGCGCACTATGATCGCGGCATGCAGGCCCTGAGCGAAGGAAACACCGACGCCGCCGACGCCGCCTTCGTGGAGGCGGTCGAGACCGGTTCCAGCGGCTACAAGGCGCTGGCGCTGCAGCAGCGCGCCGGTATCGCGCTGAACGCCGGTGACACCGAGCAGGCCGTGGCGCTGTTCGATGAAGCCGCGGACTCCTCGGGCCAGACGGTGATCGCGGACCTGGCGCGCCTCAAGGCCGTCTACCTGCTGATGGACACCGCGCCGCTGGAAGAGATCGAGACGCGCCTGGCGCCCTTGGCCGAGGACGACCGTCCGTTCAGCGCCTACGCCCGTGAGGCCCAGGGTCTGGCCCGCATTCAACATGGTCAGGTGGCCGAAGCCCGCCCGATTTTCGCGCTTCTGGAACTCGGTCAGGACGTGCCGGACGTGGTGCGTCAGCGCGCGCAACTGGTTAAGGACGCCATCGATACCGGCGTCGCCGCGTCCATGGCGGAAATTGTCCGGGCCCAGGCCGAACTTCCGCAACCCGAAGTCGGTCAGAATCAGACCCAGGCTCCGGCGCAAGGCCAAGGCCCGGATCAGGGCGCTCCCGCACAGCCGGCCGTCCAGCCGTAATCCCAGGATCGAAAGCCAGCATGCGCTCCATGTCCAAACCCCTGAAAATCGCGCTGATCTGCGGCCTGGCCGTAACCGCGACCGCCTGTTCGACCGTGCAGCGCGTCTGGCCGTTCGGAGGCGACGGCGACGCGCCGGAGTCCGTGGCGTCCGCCGGCGAGCGAATCTCCATTCTGGAGTTTGAACAGAACCTCTCGCCCAGCGCTGAACTGGCGGGTCGCGACTTCTTCGTACCCGGACCCCAGGCGATCACGGCCTGGCCCGTGCCTGGCGGCAATGTGGAGCAATCGCTCGAGCACGTGATCGCCGCGCCTGACTTCTCTGTGGCCTGGCGCCGCAACATCGGCGACGGCGGCTCGCGCATGACTCAGGTCACCGCGACGCCGGTGGCCGCTGACGGCCGCATCTTCGTCATGGACGGCGAGGCCCGCGTCAGCGCAGTCGATGCGAACAGCGGCGACATCATCTGGCAGACCAGCGTCCGCCCTGACGGCCGCGACCGGGCCTTTGGCGGCGGTGTTGCGGTATCGGGAGATCGGGTTTTCGTCACCTCGGGCTATCGCCTTGTGACCGCCCTGGACGCCCGCAGCGGCGCGGTGCTGTGGACCACGCCCTTCGATGCGCCGATTCACGGCGCCCCGACCGTGTCCGGCGGCCGCGTCTTCGCGGTGGATGTGGACAATCAGGTCATCGCCCTGGACGCCGAAAGCGGCAGCCTGACCTGGTCCTATCAGGCCATCTCCGAGCCCGCTCGCCTGATGCGCGCCTCCAGTCCCGCCGTGACCGGCGACACGGTGATCGCGCCGTTCTCATCTGGCGAAGTGTCGGCCCTCCGGGCCGCCAACGGTCAAGAACTGTGGACACAGGTTCTGTCCCGCACCAGCCGAACCAACGCCCTGTCCGAAATTCGTGACATCGCGGGACGTCCGGCGATCAGCCGCGGTGTCGTGTACGCCGTCAGCCACTCCGGCCTTCTCAGCGCGATGGACTTGCGGACCGGCCAACCCGCGTGGCAGGCGCCGCTCGCCGGCGTCAATGCGCCCTGGGTCGCCGGAGATGTCGTCTACGCGGTGTCCAAGGCCGGCGAGTTGATTGTGCTGAACCGTCAGAACGGCGAGGTGTACTGGATTCGCAACGTCAACGAAGGCCGCACCCGCACCGAGGGTGGCTGGTTCTTCGGTGTCGGCAAGCGCACGGTCCGCCCGGTGTGGAGCGGGCCGATCCTGGCCTCCAACCGCCTGGTCCTGGTCAACTCCGACGGCCAGGCCGTGGCCTATGACCACAAGACGGGCGAGGAAGTGGCCAGCCTGGACCTTGGCGCGCCCGCCTTCATCGCGCCCATCGCCTACAACGGCGCTCTCTATGTCGTGACCGACAATGGTCAGCTGGTCAGCATCCGCTGAGCTGACAAAAGGGCTATAAGCGTCTCATGGCCCTCAAGGTCGCCATCGTCGGTCGCCCCAATGTGGGCAAGTCCACCCTGTTCAACAGGCTGGTGGGCAAAAGGCTTGCGCTCGTTGACGACCGCCCGGGTGTGACCCGCGACCGCCGCTATGCGGACGGCAACATCGGCGACATCGACCTGACCCTGATCGACACGGCGGGATACGAGGACGTCAGCGACGACAGTCTGGAATCGCGCATGCGCGAACAGACCGAGGCCGCCCTGGACGACGCCCAGCTGATCCTGTTCATGATGGACGCGCGCGAGGGCGTGACCTCGCTGGACCGCATCTTCGCGGATCATCTGAGGCGCCATGAGACGCCCGTGATCCTGCTGGCCAACAAGTCCGAGAGCCGCGAGAGCGGCGGCGGCGTTGGCGAAGCCCACGGGCTGGGCTTCGGCGAGCCAGTCGCCATCTCTGCCGAGCATGGCGAGGGAATGGCTGATCTATACGCCGCGATCGTCAAGGCCAGCCATGACATCGAGGTGGCCGAGCAGGAAGAGGCCGACAA
>SXGT01533882.1_pt1 | contig 16011 bp, 14 predicted proteins | sample 3176221 | NCBI WGS metagenome assembly SXGT01 (sample SAMN11356862, study PRJNA531348) | freshwater metagenome | isolation source: freshwater sample F1-120 | place: China: Fuxian Lake, Yuxi | collected 2017-12-25
ACTGATTGATGAAACCCCGATTGACCCCACCGGTGACTCCTGGATCGCCGAGCACGTGAAGGTGTATGTCGAGTCGGGCGGCAAGGAGGGTCACATCTGGCAGCCGGGTGTTCCGACGCTCCTGCTCACGACCCGCGGCAACAAGTCCGGCACTGCCCGCCGCACCGCATTGATCTACGGCCGCGATGGCAACGACTACGTGGTCATGGCGTCGTACGCCGGTTCACCCACGCACCCCGACTGGTACCTCAATCTGGTGGCCGACCCCGAGGTGGTCATCCAGATGGGAGAGGACGTCACGGCCGGCACCGCACGCACGGTCGCCGACGAAGATCGCGACCGCGTCTGGAAGATCATGACCGCGATCTGGCCCGACTACGACGAGTACTCCGCGAAGACCAACCGCAAGATCCCGCTGGTGGCCATCTCGGCGAAGTAGCACCCGGCCCCACCCTGATTCGCGTTCAGGCGGGAATCGGGGTATCGAGCCTGATCACGTACATGCGAGGCCACAACTTTCGGGTGACCACCGGCAGGTGTGTGATCGGATCGACGGCAATGCCACACAGCACGGCCTCGGGATCCGAGATGCCCGGGTCGAGCGACGAGAGATTGATCCACGCCCGCACATGCCCGTCGGCCGGGTCAATGAGTGCGATGCGGTTGGTGGGCCACACATTGGACCACAGCACCCCGTCAATCATCTCAAGCTCGTTCAGGCGTGCAACAGGCGTATCGCTGTCGTGCACCGAGATGGTGCGCTGAACCCTGAGGCTGCCTGGGCTGAGCCACCTCACGGTGGGCGAACCGTCACTGGCGATGAGGGATTTGCCATCGGTCGTCAGGCCCCATCCTTCGAATGAATAGGGCCTCGTGGCCTTACGCCGCAGGCTCGCCGGCGAGAAGACATTGACGATCCGATTACGCCACGTCAGTTGCCAAGCCAGACCATTTAACACGGTGAGGCCCTCCCCAAATACCCGCGCCGCGTTGGGTGTGATGCGAAGCACCCGCCCGGTCGCCGGATCAATCCGCCGCACTGATGAACGCCCTTCAAGCCCGGTGCTCTCTAGCAATACACGCACATGCGCCACCAGGCCCTCGGTAAATGCCCAGCGGTCGTGCGGTCGGCTCGCAATCAGCGTCCACGCGAGTTCCGGCGCGCTGGCCACGGCGGATGACGCCATGGCGGCGGAAAGCAGTATTCCGGTAGCGATCGGTCGGCGCACGTTAAAAGTGTAGGGCCTCGTAATTGTGTCCTGATGCGCCCAGGTTCCGGGCGTCAGCACCTCGATGGGAGCCCAGTGAGGTGGGCCCGGATGCGCCAGGCAGGCTTCGAACCTGCGACCTCCGGTTTCGTAGACCGGCGCTCTATCCGACTGAGCTACTGGCGCGCGCTGCTGCGGTGGGCACGGTACCAGAGGATCGCCGCACCCCCGATTCTCCGCCGCCGCTGTAGGTCGCTACGAGGTTGCCTCGCCAAGCAGATCGGGCGTGGGAGTCGCAAGCACCCGCACGATGCGCGAGCCATCCATCTCGAGCACCGTGAAGTTCATGCCCGGCACGCTCGTGGAGTCGCCCTCCTCCGGCACGCGTCCCAGCGCGTGGAATACGACTCCGCCGATGCTGTTGACGTCCTCGTCGTCGAACGCGGTACCGAAGCGCTCGTTAAAGTCCTCAATCGCATACGAGCCGACAACCGTGATGCGCCCCCCCGGGCCCACCACAACGTCGTCAGACGGAACATCGAATTCGTCGTCGATCTCCCCCATGATCTCTTCCACGAGGTCCTCCAGCGTTACCACGCCGGCGGTCGACCCGTACTCGTCAACGACGATTGCCAAATGGCTCTGTGTACGTCGGAAGTCGAGCAGCAGATCGTCGAGGTTCTTGGTCTCGGGAACCTTCTGCACCGGCCGCACGAGATCGCTGATCCAGGCGTCGTGCGAGCCGGCCCGGGTGGCCTCGAACAATTGGCGAATATGCACCACTCCGTGAACGTCGTCGATGTCGTCACCGAACACCGGATACCGCGTATACGGGTGGGATTCAGCGATACCTGCAGCCTCCGACACCGTTGCGGTGAGTGGCAGCCCAACGACGTCTGGCCGCGGCACCATCACCTGGCGGGCCTCGGTATCGGCGAAGTCGAACACGCGGGACAGCATCTCGGTCTCGTCGGCCTCGAGCACGCCCTCCTCGTGCGACGCCGCAAGGATCATCTTCAGTTCCTGCTCCGTGTGGCCACGCCCCAGCCGGATGTCGGTGCGCATGCCGAACAGGCGCAGAGTGAGCGCGGACAGGCGCTCCAAAAGCCACACGAAGGGCCGAACGACAGCTGTGAACGCCTGCACGGGACCAACCACGGCCATTGCGATTCGTTCGGTGCGTGCCAGTGCCAAGGCTTTGGGAACGATCTCCCCCAACACCACGGTGACCGAGATGATGACGAGAAAGCCGAGCACGATGCTGATGAGCGTGACGATGCTGGCGCTCAGCACCGAACCCAGTGGTGAAAGCGCGTCTTCCACCAACCTCCGCACGGCAGGCTCGCCTACCGCACCTGTGGCCAACGCGCTGAATGTGATGGCCACCTGGATTGACGAGATGAACATCGTGGGGTTCTGCTGGACGGCCAGCACCCGCTGGGCACGCTTGTTTCCCTCGCCCGCCAACTCGCGCATGCGGGTGGGCCGCGACGCGACGAACGCGTACTCGGCCGCAACGAAGAGAGCCGTCCACGCGATGAGGACAGCCAATAGAAGGAGTTCGAGCCCGGTGGTCACCAGGCGCGTCTAACCGGAGGGGGTGGATCCTCGCCAGCCTCGACGCCAGCACAAACGAAGTGGGCGTCGGGGATGCGGTGAATGTGGGTGCGGGTCCGTGTGTTCACGAAGTGGTTTTCGACCCTGCGCCAAAGCATGACGCTGGTCGGATGCGCTCATGGTACTGCACGCCGTCGGGGGGGCCGGACACAGCGCACGCCGCTCCTGTGGGGAACGGCGTGCGCAGAAGGCGGAGAGGGAGGGATTCGAACCCTCGAACCAGGTTTCCCCAGTTACCCGCTTAGCAGGCGGATGCCTTCAGCCGCTCGGCCACCTCTCCGGGCAGCGGCATGGTAGCCGTTCGCGGCGGTCCTATCCCCGCTCCTGATGAGCGAACTGTGCTCGCATGCCCCGGACCACCACCCCCTGCTGCTGGACGTTGGGAGCGATCATCACCACGGTCTCGATCGCTCCAATTCAACTTCCACAGGATGTGACCCACGGGGTACGTCGCGTGAGCGTGAAGCCCTGCGGAGTTGGTGGGGATGGCGTGTCGCTGTTGGCAGTGGGGCCCCTGCCCACCCCGGAATGCCCGTAGGCGGTGTTGGCCTTCTCGTTTCAGCCGGTAACGTTGCGCGCGGAGGGGTGGCAGAGCGGTCGAATGCGGCGGTCTTGAACACCGTTGATCCGTTACGCGGGTCCGGGGGTTCAAATCCCTCCCCCTCCGCTCCGCGTGGTCGGAACCCTGAATCCGAGAAGGGGTTCCGACGCGGCGAAGGGCTGCCGCGCGCCGTTCCGGCGGTAGTACCCCCCCGGGCTGGCCGTGGCCCGTCTAAGATCCTGTGCATGAAGATCGTGATCGCAGGCGGGGGCATGGTCGGCTTGACGCTCGGGAAGCTCCTTCGGCTACGCGGGTTTGCGCCGACAATCATCGAGCGCATGCCCGCGGGGGCGTATGTCCCGCGCGGCTACATGCTCGGCTTTCAGGGGTACGAGCCCCTGAAGGAGATCGGGGTGCTCGAGGCCGTGTGGCCCGAGGGCCGCGAGATCGCGCCGCAAGATGGCCAAGCCGCTGTCGCCGTGTGCGTTGAGGTCGGCAAGGTCATCAGCGCGATCGCCGACGGTCTTCCGGTGGAGTACGAGCACTTCGTCGTGGATCTGGTCAAGAACGACGAGGGCCGCGTGGTGGGCGTTGTCGTGGAGGGCCCCGAGGGACAGCGCACCATCGAGAGTGATCTGGTCGTCGCCTGCGATGGAAAGGACTCCCGGGTGCGCCAGATGGCCGGCATGGCCGCCACGTACGACGCGCTTCCCGAAGCAACACTGGCCTGGATGAGCACCACCCCATCGGAAACTTCGTTCTCGATGGCCTACATGAGCGACGGTCAGCACATCGGGATGATCTCCTGGCCGCAGGGTTCGGCCGGCTGGCGCAGCTGCGCCAAGGTCGGCGCAGAGGAAGCTCTCGCTCCGGGACTCGATGCGGTGAAAGAGATGTGGACCCGGCTCCTGCCGCAGTCGCGTCTGGGCGTTGAGGCACTCGAGAGCATTGAGCAGGTGCGCTACGGCGAGCCCGAGTTGCTCACCACTCCTGAGTGGTGGGCGCCCGGCCTGGTGCTGATTGGCGACTCGGCGCACTTCTTCGGCCCCGAGACCGGGATCTCGTCCGGCATTGGTCTGGGGGACGCCCACGCCCTCTCCGAGGCGCTCCGTCAGCATCCGGACGACCCGGATGCGGTCTGCAATTCATTCGTGGGATGGCGTGCCCCGGTCGTGCGTCCGTACGAGGCCATGGACCCGGGCCGTCAGCGCATGATGATGGCCTGCCAGTCAACTCCAGGACCCGGCGAGGCGTGGCCCCCCACGTGATCTATTCGGCGGCGACGGACTCCATCGGAACTCCGTCGCCGCCTGTATAGCCCCCATCGCACGGCCGTGGTGGGCGATGTTGGCGAGTTCAACCAGCGACCGAGATCGCAGTTCTCGACTTGCGGGGCGCGCTCGGGGGCGGTGGCCGCTCATTCGTTTTCCGGACCACCGCGCGGCATATCTCTTGCTCAGGGCGGCCCGAGACCACCCCGCCACGTGGAACACAGACCCCCGGCTTCTGCGCCCACTGCCACGGCGTCGTCAATGTCGAGGCCGCGGGCGAGGCCAACGGTGAGTCCGGCGGCGAATGAGTCGCCGCAGCCGTACGAGTCGACGATGGGCGCGGCCTGCACGGTCGGCGCGAATCCGCGCACGGCGGCGCCAGGAGATTTGATGGAGCCCCCCGCTGCACCATTGGTCATCACCACTGCGCCCGGTGATAGTTCTGCCGGGAGGGACGCGACGCTCTCGTCGGGATCGTTCGCGCTGGCAACGATCACGTCGGCGACGACCCCCGCTGCCGTCACGTCTGCGACCCGACGCCCGCTCACCACCAGATGCCGGGCCTGTCTGGCGAGCCGGAGCAGTTCGGGGTCCTCCCCCGTGTAATAGACCGCATCCGCCACGGCGAGGAAATCGGTCCCAGTGAGATCGGATGCTCGGGCCTGCATTCTCGGCCCCACCACCATGATGGTTCGCTCTCCGCCGGGATCAATGATTGTGAGGACCGGCGTCTGCGGACCGGTCGCCCGGGAGGCGACCACTGACACTCCACGGTCCTCGAGTAGCCGCCGGCTTTCCGACCCTGTGGGGTCATCGCCGAATGCGGTGACCAGGGTGACGTGTGTGCCGAGGCGTGCTGCAGCCACGGCGGCCACCCCTCCCCCACCGGCCGGCTCGCACCACGGGTCGTACAGATCTGCGATGTGCCCGCGATCAGGTAGGTGGCCGAGCGCGTGGGTCACCCACTCCACATGGCCAATGATGACCACCCGTGAAGGGGGCTCTGGCATCAGCGCGGCTTCAGCTCAGGGGGCGCGCCGAACGCCTGGAGAACCTCCGGGATACCCACGCTGCCGTCGGGCCGCTGGTGGTTTTCGAGCAGTGCGATGAGCGTGCGGCCCACCGCCACAGCGGTGCCGTTGAGGGTGTGCAACGGCAGGGTTTCCTTGCCGCGCTTGGTTCGGCAGCGAAGGCGCCGTGCCTGATAGTCGGTGCAGTTGGAGCACGAGGTGACCTCGCGATACCGGTCCTGGCCCGGCATCCAGGCCTCGCAATCGAACTTACGTGCGGCCGATGCACCCAGATCGCCTACCGCCACGTCCACGACCCGGTACGGGATATTCAGGTCGTTGAGGATGCGCTCCTCGATAGCGAGGATGCGCTGGTGCTCGGCGGCCGACTGCTCGGGTGTGGTGAACGTGAACATTTCCACCTTGTCGAACTGGTGCACGCGGAAGATGCCGCGCGTATCACGCCCGGCAGCCCCTGCCTCACGCCGGAAGCATGTTGAGATACCCGCGTACCGCAATGGGAGGTCGGCCTCATCGAGAATCTCATCTTGGTGCAGGGCTGCCAGCGGCACCTCGGATGTGCCCACGAGAAACAGGTCGTCGGAGGCCGTCTCGTAGATCGCCGATCGATCCGTCGGGAAGAACCCCGTACCCAAAAGCGCTTCCTCGCGCACCAGCACTGGGGGAATCACCGGAATGAAACCCTCGCCCTCAAGCAGGTCCACCGCGTAGGTGACCAGCGACATCTGCAGACGCACAAGCGGCCCCATCAGATATGCAAAGCGCGATCCGGAGGTGCGTGCCGCCCGCTCCAGATCGAGGCCACCTAGGCCCTCAGCGATGGTCACGTGGTCGAGAACCCCATCCGGGAACGATGGGATCTCCCCCACCCTGCGCAGTTCGAGTGCGTCGTCTTCGCCACCATCGGGTGCCTCGGCCTCGGCGAGGTTGGGCAGTTGCAGCAGAAGGGTGTCGCGATCAGCTTCGGCGACCCGGAGTACTTCCTCCTGGGCCGTGGTCTCGTCACGCAGGCGTCTCGCCTCGGCCTCCTGTGCAGGGTCAACGGCGGTGCCTGCCTTCTTCGCCTGACCAATTCCCTTGGCAATACGCGTGGATTCTGCGCGCATCTCTTCGACAGACATCCGTACCCCTCGGCACGTCTCGTCGAGCCCAAGCACGTCATCCAGGCGCCCGGCATCGCCCCGGCGCGCAAGTGCGGCTCGCACGGTGTCGGGGTCACGGCGGATGAGTCGCAGGTCAAGCACGCGTCAGGTCTCCAGTGTCGTTTCGTCCATCGCTCTGATTGCTGCATCAACATCGTCCCCGATGGGGAAAGCGGATCGAAGCCCGGTGACCTCGAATACCCGCAGCACGTGCCGGCTCGCGCAGGCGATCGCCACTCCCCCCGACCCCTTCGCAGCCCGCGCACGAAGCGCCACGATCGCCACGAGCCCAGAGGAGTCAAGGAGGGTCACCTCGTTGAGATCGAGAACGATTCGCCCTGCAGCCGGATCAATCTCGCCGATCTCGCGCCGGAACGCGGGACCGGTGTAGATGTCGAGTTCGCCACGGAGGGTAATTACAACGAGGTCATCCCGGTCCCCGGTGGCGACCTCAAGTCCCATTACATGCCCGGCTACTGCTTGATACTGACGACGTAGGCCACAACATTGTCGAGATCCACACCGGTTGCGAGTCCGCCGGGCATCGCGCCCTTGCCATTCATTACCTGAGTCTTGATCTGCGCGGCGTCCAACTTCGAGTTGGACAGCTGGGGGCCGACGCCAGCCTGCGTGCCGCCGGCGGGGTGGCAACCCTGGCAGTTGGCCTCGAAGACGGTCTTCCCGGCAGCGACGTCGCCGGACGACGCGTCGCTCGAACCAGCCTCGGGGGCGCTCGCGGCCGCACCGGCGCCAGAGGAGCTTGCGTCTGCCTGCCCAGAATCCGCGGTTGCGGCCGCGTCAGGAGCCGGAATCGTCTTGCCTTCAGAGTCGGTCTGAGGAGCGTAGTTGGCGATGGTGGTCGCGTCAGCAGGGGTGCTGGCGGCGGACGAATCCGTGCCCCCACAACCTGCTCCAATGCCGATCAGGGCTACGGATGAAATGACAGCGGCAGCAACGGTGATCCCTCGACGCATTGATCGCTCCTCGGCGATTTGGGTGCAATTGCCTACTCGGCAACCCTACCATCGCAAGGTACGCCCAACCGGGGACATTTCCCTCCCCATTGGCACAAGTCGGGAGGTTTGACGCGTGATTCAGGGACTTGGCAGGGACACTCCCAAAATGGGGGACGACGTGTTCGTTCATGACACCGCAGTGGTGATTGGCCGGGTACGCCTTGGCGACCGGTCCTCTGTGTGGCCAACCGCCGTTCTGCGTGGCGATGTTGGGGCCATCACCGTTGGAGATGAGACCAATGTGCAGGATGGCGCTGTGCTGCACGCCGACCCGGGTATGCCCTGCACAGTGGGTGATCGAGTGACGGTTGGCCACCGCGCGACAGTGCACGGCTGCACCGTGGGCGATGAATGCCTTATCGGCATCGGGGCGACGGTATTGAACGGCGCCCGCATCGGGTCCCAGAGCATCGTCGGCGCCCACGCCCTGGTGCCCGAGGACATGGAGATTCCTTCAGGGGTGCTGGCGGTGGGCGTTCCCGCCAAGGTGCGGAGGGATCTCACCGATGAGGAGCGCGCCGGCCTTGCTGCTCAGGCGGTACGCTCCGTTGCCAATGCCGCTCGCCACGCCGCCGAGGCGCGACCCGCCTGATCATCAGGCTCATCGCCCGGCGCCCCCCAAGGGGATACGCCGGGCGGGCGACGCCTAGGTGAGGGTGTACTCGGGGCCGCTTCCGCCCTCGGGCGGCGTCAGCTGGCCACCCTTGGCGGTAATAGCACCGCACTGCACGCAGTTGGGGTTGTTCACCCGCACGTCCACGAAGCCGTCCTTCTCGCTATCGGGGACCACCTCGTACACCTTGGCCGGGCACATGTTCTCCCAGGCCACCGCAAGCTCGAGCGGCACATTGGTGCGCACCCGGATGTGGTTGGGCTGGTCATCGCGGGTCTTGTTGCCGCTGAGGAACACAGACGACAACTTGTCGAAGATGTACACGCCATCTGGCTTCGGATAGTTGCGATCCGGCCCGATAAACACTGGCTCGTCGCGGTCGGCCGTGAGCCGGACTTTCTTTGGCAGCTTGCCCCGGGTGAGCATTGACAGGCCGTTGGCGAAAGCGCCGTACATAAACCCCTTCTGAAATGCCGGCCGGAAGTTGCGGATCCGCCACAGGTCTTTCCACACCTCGGAATTCTTGATGGCCTCGTCGTAGCCCCAGAGGCCCGTGACCTTCTCAGCCGTGCCGGCCTTGATGGCAGTGGCGATGACCTCTGCGGCGATAATTCCCGACTGCATCGCGTAGCTGACGCCCTTGAGCGCTGCCAGGTTGACGAACCCCGCGGAGTCGCCGCACAGCACGGCTCCCGGAACGTGAAAGCGGCTCGGAAGCCCGTAGATGCCACCCGAGGGAATGGTCTTGGCACCCCATGCAACGCGCCGGCCGCCGGCCAGCACGTCGTTGAACAATGGATTGGTCTTCGCCTGCTGCAGCAGGTCGTGCGCAGACATGTTCGCATCGGCGGCATCGAGACTGACCACCATCCCGATGGACACCATGTTGCCGCCCATCGGATACATCCATGAACCGCCGTACTCACGGAACTTCGACCCGAGTTTGAGCGGCCATCCGATTGTGTGGACGACGCGATCGAGTGGCTTCTCTACCTCCCATACCTCTTTGACGCCGATCTCATAGGTCTGCGTGGTGTCCTGATCAAGCTGAAAGTGATCGCGGAGCACGCCTGCGAGGTGCCCTTGGGTGCCCTCACAGATAACGGTGACCTTGGCGCGCACCTCAACGCCGGGCTCAAATGTGGAGAGCTCCTCGCCATCGCGCCCCCGGCCCTTGTCGCCGGTCTTGATTCCCACCACGCGGCCGTTCTCCACCAACAGCTTCTGGGCGTCGGTCTCGGGCAGCATGTACGCGCCGTACTCCTCGGCGTTCTCGGCCATGAAGCGCGAGAGCTGCGAGATGGATATCACCCAGTTGCCGTGGTTGTTCAGATCGGGCGGCGTGGGGATCCTTGTCTTGCCGTCCTTGCGCAGAAAGTACACCGCTTCTTTAGTGACCTCCTCGTAGATGCCAGGGGTTTCGCCGGGCGCAGCATCCGGGAATAGCGACTTGAACGGCCCCGGGCGCATGACCGAGCCAGAGAGCAGATGCGAGCCGGGCCCCTTGCCCTTCTCGACGATGGCGATGGGCACCTCGCCGAGGGCCGCCATCAGCTCCTCGTCCTCGGCCATGATCTGACCCAGACGGATGGCCCCAGCCAGGCCGGCAGGACCGGCGCCGACGAACAGCACGCCCACCTCGATGAACTCGTCTTCTCCGGCTTCCGGGGCAGCCACGTACTCGGACGGGCGGTGCCGGGGCGGGAACTCTGCGGGGATCGTGGTCATGATCGTGTCGTCACCTTGAACGTTTCGGGTCCGGGTGGATCATACGTGGCCCAGTGCGGGACGGAACGGTACCGGTGACCCCCGGCGGACTGCCGATTGCCCCGGATGTGTCACGGGCTATTTCGCCCGGAAAACGGCAGAAACCCCGCTTTTGCAGGGTATTCGATGGAGCATAGCGGATTCGAACCGCTGACCTCCTGGGTGCGATCCAGGCGCTCTCCCAACTGAGCTAATGCCCCTCCCGGTTCGAAACACTAGCGCGGGCGGCCAATGGCGTGACCCCCGCTAGTGTCCCCCGCCGTGATCGACCTCTCTGCACACCTCCTGCACGGCCTCCCGGGGCTACCCGATAACCCGCCCGACCTTGAGTCGGCGCTGGCCATGGCGCGCGGCATCGCCGAGGCCGGCACCACCACTGTGGTCGGTACCGCAGCCATGGTCTCGCCAGACCCCGCACTCATCGGCCTGGCAGATGCCGCGCGCACTGCGCTCGCTGCTGCGGTGCGCAAGGAGGGAATCGATCTCGACATCCTTCCCGGGCTTGAGCTCTCGCTGGATGCGGTCGCGGGGCTCGACGACGAATCGCTCATTCAGTGCACGATCGGACGCGGCGGGCGATGGCTTCTGGTCGCCCTCCCCGACACCGGTTGGCCGATCGCCCTGCCCGCCCTCATGCAGAGCCTTGAGATGCGCGGCCTTGGCATCGTCATCGCACACCCGGAGCGGTGCGAGTCGGTGCAACTCAGCCCCGATCGCCTTCGTGACCCCATCGGTCGCGGCGCGCTGGTGCAGGTGGATTGTTCGTCGTTTGGGGGATGGCACGGCGCCCGGGCCGAACGATCTGTCTACGGGCTGCTTCGGGCGGGAATGGCCAACGTGCTGGCGTCGGGCGCGCACTGGGATAGGCCCTACCCGCTCGGGCTCGAGGCCGGCCTACTTGCATCGGAGCACGTGCTGAGGCGCACACGTGCCGAACTGATGTGGATGGTTGAGACTGGCCCATCCCGAATTGTCGCGGGCGAACCAGTTCGCTCACCCCGCATGGTGCCGGTGCCTCGAGGCGGGTTCGAGCCGGCCTAGATGCCCCGGGCGGCGGCGAGCGCGGCATGAGTGAGGGGAACCCCCTCCTCCACCTGCACGGTGGGGGTCCATCCGAGAACCGTCGCGGCCAGTGCGGCATCGAGTGCGCTGCGCTGCACCTCACCGGTGCGGGCAGGCGCATGCACCGCCTCGCCCCCGCCGAGAATTCGCACGAGATCGAGCACTGATACCTCGCGCCCCGTACCGATGTTGAGGGTGATGTCGGGCGTCCCGGCCTCGGCGCGCAAGAAGGCGTCCACGACGTCATCGACGTACACGTAGTCCCGGGTCTGCAGGCCATCGCCGAACACCTTCGTCGGCTCGCCGTCGATGAGCTTGCCCGAGAAGATGGCCACGACACCCGCCTCGCCGTGCGGGTCCTGCCGCGGGCCATACACATTGCCGAGCCGCAAGCGCACAGTCGGGATGCCGTAGAGGCGCCCGTACAGCGCGCAGTACGCCTCGCCGCTGAGCTTGCTCTGTCCATAGTGGGACATGGGCCGGGGATCGGCCGTCTCAGGGGTAGGAATCGGAAGGCCGTCGTACTCACCGTATGCCCCACCCCCTGTGGCCGCAAACATGACCCGTGCGCCGTTGATGCGCGCGGCCTCAAGTACGGAAAGGGTGCCGCCGATGTTCACGTCGGCATCGAACGCCGGATTCTCGATGGCCTTTCGCACATCTGCCTGCGCGGCCATATGGAAGATGGCAACCGCGCCGCTCTCATTCGCAACCTGCGCCACGGCCGGTGCGTCGCGGATGTCCACCTCGTGAAAGATGGCGGCTGGGGGCAGATTCTCGCGGTGACCAGTGGCGAGATTGTCGATGACGTGCACCTCACGGCCACTCGCAACAAGCGCGTCGGCGAGCGTGGATCCAATGAATCCAGCTCCGCCTGTGACGATGACCGATCCGGTGGTCGCCACTGCTCGCCTCGCCCTGTTATGGCAATCACACGTTGCGTCACCGAGATGTCTTTCGTCGACCACCGATTGCGCGGCAGCATGGCGGCCCACTGCCCCGCGCGCAAGGCACGCGGATGACCATCTCAGACTCCGGGCTCCTGCCCGAGGTGCTCGCACGACTCTCAGAAGGGATGCCACCTCCACCGCAGATGCGCCCTGCGACCGGGGCAGGCCGACTATTTGGCATCGCCATCTGCGTGATAATCGCCGTTCTGGTGGTGCTCGCCAGCACTGGAGCCGTGTTGTGAGTGGGCGCTTCATCTCGCTTGAGGGCGTCGACGGATCGGGCAAAAGCACTCAGGCGTCGATGCTGGCCGATGCCCTTCGGGATCGTGGGCACGAGGTGATCGCTGTGCGCGAGCCCGGCGGAACGCCTCTGGGTGAGGCCATTCGCGATGTGGTGCTCGGGCCCGACGCCATGAGCCCCTGGGCTGAGGCACTGCTCTTTGCTGCCGCTCGGGCCCAACTTGTTGCCGACGTCATCCGCCCCGCGCTCGAGGCGGGTAACTGGGTTGTGGCGGATCGCTTCCTCGACTCGTCGCTGGCCTACCAGGGCACTGCCCGCGGCCTTGGAATCGACCGCGTTGCGCAGGTCAATGCCCCAGCCATCGAGGATTGCATGCCCGACCTCACCATCATCATTGACATCGCGCCCGGAACTGCTGCCGACCGCCGCGCGGGACGGGGCAGCGTCGACCGTATTGAGGACGAGGGCGAAGCACTGCAGGAGGCAGTTGCGGCTGGCTACCGCGAGGTGGCCCGGTTGTTTCCTGAGCGGATTGCGCTCGTTCCCGGGGCCGGATCGCTCGACGAGGTTCACACGCACGTGCTGGCCGCGGTCATCGGCGGGCTGTGAGCAGCATTCCCATTCCGGGCCAGCCCCTGGCCGAGCGAGTGCTCTCTGCGGCAGTTGATCGCCCCTCTCCCCCCCAGCAACTGCTGCTGCATGGGCCGGCGGGGGCGGGCAAGCACCGTGCCGCGCGCGCCTTCGCCTGGGCAATCGTGGAACCCGGAACTCCGCACGACCCGGATGACCAGTCACTCGACATCGAAACCGTGACCGCCAGTGGCACCACCATTCGAATCGCCGAAGAATTGGAGCCCGCACTTCAGGCCCTATCGGCTCGTCCGGTGGTTGGCGCGCGCAGGGTGATGATCATTGACGGCGCCGAGCGGCTGCGATCGCAGGATGGTGCCGCTCGGATCCTCAAGATCCTCGAGGAGCCACCCCCGTTGTCGCACATCATTCTCATTACCGATCACCCATCCGACCTGCTGCCCACAATCCGGTCTCGATGCATGCCGGTGCCGTTCAGGTCGCCCGGGTGGCAGGTGATTGCCGAAGAACTTGAGCGCCGAGGCGACCCGCCCGCCGACGCGCGTGCGCGTGCACGTGCCGACGGGCTGCTCGCGCTTCAGGTGGGACCCTTTGAGCGACGACTGCGAATGCTGGGTGGTGGGCTCGGGATCTCGGCGCTTGAATCTGCCGGAGGCGGACCCGAGTTGATGTACGACATCAAGCGGGCCATGGACGAGGCTGCAGCCGAGCACCCATCGCCCGAGTTAGTGCAGCTACGGGTGGTTGCAGCTGAACTGGACGGGAAGCGCGGCGGCAAGACCGCGGCGAAAAAGGCTGAAGATCAGGCCAAGCGGGAGCTTCGCGGCCTCATCACAGAGGGCTGGAAGCACGTGCTCGACGGCATGACCGCGGTGTTTGCCGATGCCCTCGCCGTAGCCTCAGGTACAACCGCCGCCGTGCGCCACGACGAGCTGTCCGAACGGCTCTCTGCGGTTGCGCATCCCGAACGACGTATCGAGATCGAGGACTGCCTCGGCGAGGTGCAGCGCACCCGGTCGGGGCTCGCGCTGAACCCGCTCGCCGATCTCTGGGTGGAGGCGCTCTTCGACCGCATCGCGATGATCCGCAGGGGTACCCGACTCCCCCGCGAGGCACCAGGGCGCTTCGCTGCTTAGAAGTTGGGCTGCCAGACCATTCGCACGAGCACGACGAGTGACAGCGCGGCCGACAGGTAGTTGACGAACAGCGCGGCGTGGTCATTGAGCAGCGCGCGCATCGTGTCGACATCTCCCTCGGCGCCCGAGGCGATGCTGGTCGTCAACTCGCGCGCCTTCCGCGGCCGTCCCCCACCCACTATCCCGAGCAGGAACGACAGAAGGAACGCGAGCACCGTCGCCTGAAGCCAGCGGGTGCGGAACACGCCCAGATGACCGGCGAGCCAGAATCCGCCAACCAGCAGAACCACCCCACCGAAGAGCGCGACGATGGCGCCAACCCGCGACACCTGGAGCACCGCTCGAATCTCCAACGCCGACCGTCGTCGCCGTGCCACCTCGAATGCGGAGCCCGCTGTGATGATGCCACCGACGAACGCGAAGGCCCCCAGCAGGTGAACGAGCAGACCGATGCGTTCTGCGCTCGCAGGAGAAGCCTCCCGGCGGTCACCCTACTGAGTGAATGAGCGGCGGGGTGATTGTCGCCCCGATGGTTGGAAACGGCGGCATCTCTCCCGTCGTCTACGCCTGCGCCTAGGCGTAGGGCCTGTTCATCTGGCGATACCAGCGCAGCCGACCAGCACGGAGCCGGCGGCAATTGACTGCACCAGCAACTTGATCATAAGGAGATCCTTTCGAGGAGTAAGAGGACTGTGCGGGAGCGACCTCGGCACGATTCTTAGCCCCACCTCGGTGCAGTAGACTTTTCTCCGCTTCGCCGACGTAGCTCAGCTGGTAGAGCACTTCACTCGTAATGAAGGGGTCAGCGGTTCGAATCCGCTCGTCGGCTCTCAAAGCCCCCGCACTGGGGGCTTTTCTTTTTCGGGCTCACTCGTCGCGATAGGGTTTCTGGGGAAAGCGCGATTACCCAGAGGTTGCCCAGCCAATGAGCATCGAACGCCGAGGCCCCGACAAGTGGCGCGTCCGCTGGCTCCAAGGCGGGCAGCACCGCTCGAAAACCTTCGATCGTCTCGGCGACGCTCGTGCCTTCCAAGCGGAGATCCAGCTGTTGAAGTCCGGGGGTCGTCTGCGCTCGGCCCCGCGCCAAACGCTCTCCGCCTTCGCTGAGGATCACTGGTTCCCAGAGGTCGTCGCTGAGCTCGCAGGGAACACCCAGGTCTTCTACCGGCGGGCGTGGAACCGGCACATCGCGCCCTACCTCGGTGAGAGGCGGATCCGCGACATCTCGACCATGGCTGTTCGGGACTTCGATCGCCACCTCGCCGGAGCGACTGGGGACCCCATGCGCCCGAAGGCGCTGCGGGTGTTGTCCAGTTGCCTTGGATATGCCGCGGAGGGGGCTACATCGCGGCCAACCCTGTTCTTGCTGTGCGCCAGAACGCCCGCCGTGGCTCAGGCCCCAGGCGGGCGCAGGAGCGGCCGCCTAGGGCACTCGCCCCCGAGCAGATCGAGCGCATCGTGGCCGTTCTCCGTGCGGCTGGTCCCGAGCGTGAGCGCGATGCGCTCCTCGTGTCGCTCATGGCCTACGCCGGGCTGCGTCCGGGCGAGGCGCTCGCGCTTCGGCCGTGCGATGTGGAGAAGAACACCATCCATGTCGAGCGGGCGATAGCCCTAGGCGAGGAGAAGGGCACGAAGACAGGTGTGGTGCGTGTGACGGCCGCGCTGGGAGGTCTTCCTGAGATGGTGGCAGCGTGGGCCGCCACTCGTTCGATCCCGCCCGAGGGCTATCTCTTCGCGGCTGGCGACGGCCAGCCGTGGTCGGAGAGCGCCTACCGCAACTGGCGCCGCCGCGTGTTCCAGCCGGCGGCGGAAGCCGCAGGGCTCG
>SXGT01491691.1_pt1 | contig 16010 bp, 11 predicted proteins | sample 3176221 | NCBI WGS metagenome assembly SXGT01 (sample SAMN11356862, study PRJNA531348) | freshwater metagenome | isolation source: freshwater sample F1-120 | place: China: Fuxian Lake, Yuxi | collected 2017-12-25
CCTTGTCCCCAATCGGCCAACACGGGATTCAGGTCGTCCTGACCAACAAATCCATCGCCACTGGGGTCGGCACGTGGGTCGCCCGGTGGCATATTTCCCCAGTCACCCAAGACGATGTTCAAATCGTCCTGACCAACGAATCCGTCGCCGTTCAGGTCTCCAGCGAGCGCCGAGTTTACCTCCAGCACCAACGTGGGCCCTGCGTAGGTCGTATTCTCTCTGGTTGCAAAAGCCGGACTCCAGCCACTGGTTGGTGTCTGGAGAAGAGCCAAGGTCAGGGTCCCGTTTGTGTCGCCCTTCACCGCGTCAAGCAACTCTTGACTCGTCATCGAGTAGACCGTGCCCGCAACCGAAGTCGCATCTCGCATGTACGGGCCGACTTGACCCACATGCGAGGTTCGTGTTACGTCGAATTCGTTCGCATCAAAAATATTCGCAGGCCCGTTGCGCCACGTCAGGACGTTTCCCCCAACCGACGGTCCGCCATCAAGGCCGCCTTCTTCCCAGCCCTCGCCAAGGTATCCGTATTCTCCGCTAGTGCCAGTATCTCCGTCGTTGAGCGCGTAGACCTGAATAAAACGCTCACCTGTCACCTCCCCCGGGCCATAACTGGCCGTGACCTGGAACGTCGCTTGGGCAATCGAGTTCAAGTCGACGCCCGAAAGGTCGAACTTCGCCCAAACCTTGCGGGACGAAGCGTCGCCGTTCCATTTGATCAGGAATTCCGGAGCAGCGCCGTGGTTGAGGTCCATAATTCGAGGATCATCCGCAGGGTAGCCGTACGCGCCCAGCCAAATTCCATACGCGTCGGCGGAAGCTTCCAATGAAATCGGGGCCGCTGTGGCCGGAAGCGTTCCTAGCGAAGCTAGAACGACGCCGACCATCAATAATGTAGTAGCGAGTCTCATAACCGTTGTCCTTGTGAAAAAGTGTCTAGAAACCACGAAAACCACAAAACCACTAACCATAGAAGTAGGTCATGTTTCCGCACAATGAACTCCCACCTGCACACCTGGCCGTACGGGCGTTATGCCTAAGCACAACCGACGACCTTCTCGTCGTTGTCGAACACGCCGCCCTGCTATCACGTTGTACCTCCTTTCAAGCAATGTTCTTTTCCAACGCCTTCACCGCGGACTCAATATCGCCGCCGCGAAAAACCTCTACGATCCGGACGTGTTCGTCGTGAATCTCCAGCGGCGTGGCGTAGTCGCGTTGTTGGGTTTCCCAAAAGTGATGGCGGACGCGGGCTAGGATCGAGTTCCAAATCTGTTCCAAGTCGCGCTGACCGGCGCGGCGGACGATGCTGTGGTGAAAGGCGATGTCTTGCTCGGCGATGGCCGGGTAGTCGGCGGCCAGGCAGGCGGCGCGCATCTTTTCCAGGATCGCATGCCAGCGGCTGAAGTCGGCGTCGGTCAAGTCGGCGAAGAACGACCGCAGGGCGAAGGTCTCCACGCTGCGGCGAATGGGGACAACCAGTTCGCGGATCGAATCGGGCGGGCGATGCGACACCTTGACTCCGACGTTTGGCCGGCCCTCCAATAAGCCCTCGTGTGTGAGTTGCTGCAGCGCTGCGCGGATCGGCGTGCGGCTGACGCCAAAGCGCTCGACCAATTTCATTTCGCTTAGCCGTTCGCCTTCCGTCAGACGACCGCAAAGCACGTCACTCCGAAGCTGATCGGCGATCTGTTCGCGGAGGCCCAAAACTAGCTGAGGAGTTGTTTGCATAAGCTCCCAGATATCTGTGAATTGGCGAGAATTCTCGTTTGATTTACCGAGCCCATTGACTACCCACGACGCTCAATGTACATTGCATACAATCAACAGTCAATGGGCTGGCTAGAAAAATTTTCAAGATGGGGTGCGATCGTCGTCGGGGTTGCTGGTGACGGTTCCAGTCACGGGGCCGGGACACAGAAGGCGTTACCTTCGTCGTCTTCAGCGACTTCTCGGCGATTTGTGTAAATCGTTGCGCCAGTAACCGTTCACGGGCCCAGAGAGGGGGACAGGCACACTTTCCCGGGAACCACGTTGAGCAATCGTCCAATAGAAGGACACAGCTCTCTCGAATTCGCCGGGAAAATGAGCCAGTCCCCGGCCCGTGAACGGTTACTTGGACGCCGCGCCCCCATCCGCGAGAAACTGATCATGGCCCCAAAACAGGACTCAGCATTACCCCAGAAACGCCTCGAAAGGGGTGTAGATGGCGGCGGTCTCCTGTCAGGCGTCTCCTTGGCGTTGCTTCTGGGGTTCATTTCCCAAGCAGCTTTTGCGGAGGAAGCACCGGTTTTTGAGCAGCGGCCTCAGACGATCTTCGCCGCGAAATGTTTCGACTGTCACGGAAAAGACCGCGTGAAGCGTAAAGCGGAGCTTGAGCTGACTAGCGCGGCTGCCGCGCTGCGTGGCGGTGAATCGGGGCCGGCGGTCGTCGCCGGCAAGCTCGACGAAAGCTTGCTCTGGGAAATGGTTTCCAGCCGGGCAATGCCGCCCGAGGGCGCCGAACCGCTCACGGACGACGAAGTTCAGGCGATCAAAAATTGGATTCTCGCAGGCGCCAAGTCCAATCAGACTGATGAAGCCAGCGACGGTTTAACAGACAAGGAACGCGATTTTTGGTCATTCCGCCGGCTGGTAAGGCCAGAGGCGCGCGTTTCACAGGCAGGGCAGCGCGTCGCAAGCGACGCGGCTAAATTAATTGCTCAACACTCACCAATCGATCAATTCGTTTGCGCCCGACTTCGAGAGAGTGGTCTATCTTTCGCGCCGGAAGCTGACCGTCGGACGCTCATTCGACGGGTCTATTTCGATCTAATGGGTCTGCCTCCATCGCCCGCCGAGGTCGAGCAGTTTATCAACCATCCGGCGGACGATGCCTATGAGAATCTTGTAGATCGGTTGCTCGCCTCACCCCACTACGGCGAGCGCTGGGGTCGGCAATGGCTCGACATCGTCGGATACGCCGACAGCAACGGGTACATCCGGCACGATTCGCCACGGCCGCTGGCCTATCGCTATCGCGACTATGTCATTCAAAGCTTGAACGAAGATAAGCCGTACGATCAATTCTGGACTGAGCAATTGGCCGGCGACGAATTGGTCAACTATCCCGAGGCGCAGCAGCTTTCACAGGAAGACCTGGCGAAGCTGATCGCCACGCATTACCTGCGCAATGCCCCGGATGGAACCGACAATACCGAGGGGAACGAAATCACGCGCGTGATGGAGCGCTACGCGGTGCTCGAAGCTCAACTGCAGATCACGATGTCGGCGATGTTCGGCATGACGATCGAATGCGCTCGATGCCACAGCCACAAGTTTGATCCGATCCCGCAGCAAGACTACTACGCGCTGCAGGCGATTTTTTATCCGGCCTTCAACGTGAAAGACTGGGTGCAGCCGAAGGACCGTACTATTTTTTCGGCGGCGCAACCACAAATTGCCGAGTTCGCCGCAAGGAATGAGGTCCTTGACGGTGAGGTCGCCTCGCTCCACCGCGAATTCGAAAAGTGGGTCGCAACAATCCGTCCGCACGAAACGACGATTTTCAGCGACAACTTTTCAGAAGGCTTGTTGACTTCCAACTGGAGCAACACGGCGCCCGGCGATGACACGCCAGCGGGCAACCCGGCCGTTGCCATCGGTGGTCAGGAAACACCGGCCGCCTTTGCCGACGAGGGCCGACTCTACGTGCTTCCGGCCGCACCGCCCGACACGGTTTGGCTGGTAACCAGGCGGTCGTTTGATTGGACTCCGGAGCGACTCGGTGATTGGATTCAAGTGACGTTCGATTTGTTTGACACTCGCGGTGCGGACGGCAACCCCGCGGAACGCGTGGGCTATTACATCGCGCTGCATGATTTCGATGACAACAAGGACACGCCGTTTGGCGACAATCATCCGGATAGCCCCAAGGGCAATATTCTGCTCGACGGCGATTCTGCGGGTGGAGCCGAAGTCACGCTCGATTATCCGGGCCGGGATCAAGTGATTCGGGGCAGAATCGGCACGAAGGCTTACCTTGCAGGCGCCAACTTGGGCGTGCGCGTAACTCGCGTGGATGATGACAAGTTCATGCTGCAGCAACTCGTCGATGGTCAGCCCGAGGAGCGTGCGGTATTCGTTTCCGCGGGGGAGTTACCCGACGGCGGATTTGGTTTTGAGCTTTGCTGCGGACGTAGCTTCGTGGTCGACAACCTGACCATCAAGGGTTCGCCATCCGAAGAAGTGGATCCGCTCGCCGAGGAAGTGTCGGGCAAGCAGACGCAGTTGAAAGAAGCCCTCGCCGCTGCCGAGGCACGCAGACCGCCCGAGCCCGAGAGGATCGCTTGGGTGACCGACTTGAGCGATCTGTCTCCCACGGTGCCACTCCTCAAGCGAGGCGACTATTTCAAGCATGGCCCTTCGGTCGAGCCCGGCCCGCTGTCCGTGTTGGTCGACGATGACAATTTGATGCTGGTTGAGCCGCCCGCTTCCGGCGCGAAAACCACGGGTCGACGATTGGCGTTCGCCAGGTGGGCTACCAGGCCGGGTTCCCGGGCGGCGGCGTTGCTTGCGCGCGTGCAGGCCGATCGCATCTGGAGTGGGCACTTTGGCGAAGGCTTAGTGCCGACGCCCGAGAACTTCGGCGCCAGCGGCGTGCCTCCAACACACCCGGAGTTGCTCGAATGGCTGGCCGCCGAGTTGGTCGATCAAGGCTGGCGGCTCAAGCCGATCCATCGACAAATCGTGCTCTCGCGCACGTATCGCCAAACCGGCGAGGCCAGCGCCCTGGCGATTGCGAAGGATTCGCAGAATCGGTTGTACAGCCGGTTTCCCGTGCATCGCCTGGAGGCGGAGCAGATTCACGACTCGATGCTGATGGCCGGGGGAGTGCTGAACCTCAAGCCAGGCGGACCGTCGGTGGAGTTTGTCGATGCGGGGACGCGTCAGATTGTGCTTCCCGGTCCAACTGGCGACGGACTTCACGAGGTTGACCGCCGCAGCATTTACATTCGCTACCGTCGATCGCAGCCGCTCTCGTTTTTGCAGGTTTTCGATCAAGCGTTGCCTGAACCGAATTGCATCATGCGATCGACGTCGACGGTGGTGGGGCAATCATTGGCATTACTCAACGGAGCCTTTGCGGTACGGATGGGCCAGGAGTTTGCCGCAAGGCTGATCCGCGAAGCTGGGCCGGGAGAGAAAGAGCGCATCCGGCAGGCTTTTCTCGTGGCTTTGTCGCGCGCGCCCACGGAGACCGAGCTGAAGGATTGTGCCGAATTCCTCGGAAGCCAAGCCTCGTTGCGATCGCAAGCCGATCCCGCCGGCGCCGAACAGGCCGCGCTGGCCGACCTGTGTCGCATGCTGATGGCCTGTAACGAGTTTCTGTATCTACAATAAGGATACTGCGAGGATACTGCCTTGAGTCTTGACCAACACGCTTGTTCCGGTTGCGAGCCGTTGTCGCTGTCGCGGCGCGATGTGTTACGTCGCGCGGCCCTGGGTGGCGGTTGGCTAACGATGGCACACTGGCTTGGCGGGTATTCGTTCGCTGGTGCAAGCGACACCGGCTTGGGGCGCGACGTGCGGGTACGATCACCCGACTTTGATCCGCGCGCCCAGCGGATGGTGTTGCTGTTCCAGCATGGCGGCCCGAGCCAGATCGACCTGTTCGATCCCAAGCCAGCGCTCGAGAAATTTGCGGGCAAGCCGATGCCCGGTGGCGTCGAAGCATTTTTCGATCAGCAAGACAGTAATGTCTGCACGCCGAGCCCGTTCAAGTTTTCGCGGCACGGCGAGTGTGGCATGGACTTCAGCGAGTTGCTGCCCCACCTGGCGGGCTGTGCGGACGACCTGTGCATGATTCGTTCCTTGCACACGCTGGTGAACGACCACGAGGGCGCCCTGCGGCATTTCCAGACGGGCAAGCCGCGGATCGGCCGGCCGTCGATTGGCTCCTGGTTGACCTACGCGTTAGGCACGTACAACGGGAACCTGCCTCCGTACGTGGTGCTTAGCGATCCGACGTACGACCAGGTGGATGGAATCCGCAACTGGACTGCCGGTTTTCTGCCGGCGATCTATCAGGGAACGCCACTTCGCAGCGAGGGACCCGCGCTGTTTGATCTCAGCCTGCCGCAGGGCGTGAGCGAGGAGATGCAGCGCAATCAACTCAAGCTGCTGGAAAAGATCAACCGCGAACATCAGCGGCGTTTTGTCCATCTGAGCGAGCTCGACGCGCGAATCGCCAACAACACACTGGCGGGAAATATTCGCGATGAAGTAACCGCCGCCATGGATATCTCGCAAGAGACCGCCCAAATGCAGAAGTTCTACGGAATGGAGAATCCCGCCACGGGCACCTACGGACGGCGTTGTCTGATGGCGCGACGGCTGATCGAGCGGGGCGTGCGATTTGTCGCCGTGTTCAACGACAACGTGCAATCGATGGGCGATCCCTGGGACACGCACACCGCGCATAATCCGCGGACTCGCGCGATCTCGGACAACGTTGACCAGCCGTCGGCTGCGCTGATCCGCGATCTCAAGCGGCTGGGAATGTTGGAGGATACAATCGTACTATGGGTCGGCGAATTCGGTCGGTTGCCAGTGGCTCAGGGAAACGATGGCCGCGACCACAATCGTCACGCGTTTACGGCGTTGGCAGCCGGCGGAGGATTCAAGGCCGGCTACGTCCATGGTACAACCGATGAGTTCGGCTACAAGATTGCCGACAAGCCCGTCGCCGTGGGAGAATTCCACGCGACGTTACTGCGGCAATTCGGATTGGATCACACCCAGCTCTCGTATCCGCATCAAGGGCGCAACGAAAGTCTGACGGATGCCGACATTACGGGTGTGGAACCGGTGCTGTCGCTTGTGGACTGATAGAAAGTATTTGTCAAAATCAAGCACGAATCTCCCCTCTCCCCGCTTCGGGGAGAGGGGTCGGGGGTGAGGGGCATGCTCGCACGAAATGCGAACCTTGTGATGCGACTCGAAGCCCCCTCACCCCGGCCCTCTCCCCCGCGGCGGGGGAGAGGGAGAAGGATTGCTTGCGTTTTACAAACACTTTCTTAAGACCGCGACCGTTGGTCCCCAAATCCTCCAAGGATAACGAACACATGAAAATCACAGAGGTTATCTGCCAGCTCTTGCGCGTGCCGAACGTGCAAACAAAAACCGCCAGCAGCCAGGACGCGATCCTTGTGCGCATTCGTGCCGACGATGGCGTGGAAGGCATCGGCGAGGCCGACTCGCAGCCGGAGGTGGTCAAAGCTGTGATCGACGCGCCGTATAGCCATAACATTGCTTGCGGTTTGCGCGAACTGCTGATCGGCGAGAACCCGCTCGAAACCGAACGGCTGTGGCAAAAGATGTATCGCCGTACCATGTATTACGGACGTTCGAGCGTGACGATCACGGCAATGGCGGCCGTGGACATGGCACTGTGGGATTTGAAGGGCAAGCACTTCGGTGAGCCGATCCACCGCCTGCTCGGTGGAAAACAGCATGAACGAATCAAAGCCTATGCGTCGATCCTGTTCGGTCGCGATGGCAGTGAAACAAAAGCGATTGCCCAGCGCTGGCGCGACGCTGGTTACCGCGCAGTCAAGTTTGGGTGGGAGCCGATGGGACAAAGCGAGGCGCTCGACCTGGAATTGGTGCGGTCGGCACGTGAGGGAATTGGCGACGGCACGCTGCTGATCGACGCCGGTTGTGTCTGGGATGCCCGCACGGCACTGCAACGGGCGAATGCGTTTCAAGAGTACCAGCTCGGCTGGCTTGAAGAGCCATTGCGCCCCGGCGACGTCGAAGGCTACCGTTGGCTGCGCGATCGTTCGCCCATTCCGATCGCCGGCGGCGAAGAAGAGTGCGGACGCGAATCGTGGCGGCCGCTGATCGACGCCCGGGCACTCGACATTTATCAAGTTGACCTGGCCCGCAACGGTTTCACCGAGTCGGACTATATCAAGCAACGCGTCCAGGAGATCGGCGCTCGCCTGTGCAATCATTGTTACACAAGTCCGGTGACCGTAGCGGCAAGCCTGCACTGGCTGTCGACCTGCCGGGACGCGTTCCTGTTCGAAGACTGCGTTGACGATTCGCCGCTACGGCACGAATTGACTCACGAGCGGGTGCAGGCCGAATGCGGGTGGATCACCGTGCCGGACGGCCCCGGACTGGGCGTTACGTTGAATGAGGACTTTATCGCCGCGCATCTGGTTGCCGAGTCGGGACGAACTTCGGGTATCGCGGAGGCCAATGGCCGAATTCCTCGCCCACACGTTCCACGGCGCGAGGTTCGTACCTGAATCGAAGCGAAAAACGAGAAGCACCGTCGCCCGCTTATTCACACATGACCACACTCGACTGGGCGCTAGTGATCGGGCTCAATGGTGCGATCGTCGTCCATGCACTATTGGGGGCTCGGCGCACCGAGTCGAGCCGCGACTGGTTTCTGGGTGGCCGCAGTTTGCCGTGGTGGATTGTTGGTCTCTCGGCGTTTGCCACGGCCATTGATTCGAGCGATCTGGTCGCCGATTCCGGCGGAGTCTATTCGCTCGGCATCAGTTACTTCGTCACCAACTGGGTCGGCACCGTGACCGGCTGGATTCTGCTGGCGCATTGCATTGCGCTGCCGATGTCACTGGCATTAGGTTGGGATTCGCGCGCCAACGTGCTGCATCAGGAGGCCGACGGATGGCTGAGATCCAGCCAGCAGCAAGCGACGCTCGTCGCGGTTTCCGTCGATTCGCCACGAAGCGACGCGTTACCGCTGGCCTTGGGATTGGCGGTCATTGCGCTGGGTGTTGCGCTCAGCTTCCTCATCTTCTGGTGAGCGGGATCAGGATCGAACAGATCAATTGAGAGATTGCTGATATGAAGTTTTTGCGACTCATAATCGTTCCGGTCATCGCAATTCAATGCGCCACGGTTGCAATGACCGTGGCCGCAGCGCCGCCCGCATATCTCAATAGCGTGGCACCGATCTTGAAGAATCGCTGCATCAAATGCCACGGACCGGCGAAGCAGGAAGGCAAGTTGAATCTCGCATTGCTCACAGGGATTGCCCGCGGCGGCGAGACGGGACCGGCAATCGTCTCAGGAAAACCGGACGAGAGTCCGCTTTGGCAACTCGTCGAATCCGATGAAATGCCGAAAGATGAGCCCCTGAATGGTGACGAGAAGAAGATTTTGCGAGAGTGGATCGAAGCCGGGGCGAAAGAACTGCCAGGCGAAGTTCCGAAGGAGCCTGACGGCGACGAGCATTGGGCCTTTCAGAAGCTGCGCGCAGTGCAGCCACCAGCGGTCCGAGACGACTCGCGCATTCGCACGAACATCGACCGCTTCATTCAGGCGCGGCTCGAATCCGTCGGCTTAAGCATTGGGCCCGAAGCCAATCGTGCGGCGCTGATTCGTCGTGTCAGTTTCGATCTCACGGGCTTACCACCACAGCCCGCGGAAATCGAACAGTATCTCAATGACACAGATCCCCGCGCCTACGAGAATATGGTCGAGCGTTACCTGACCTCGCCGCGGTACGGCGAGCGCTGGGGCAAGTATTGGCTGGATGCCGCCGGCTATGCCGACAGCAATGGTTACTTCGGCGCCGATACCGACCGACCGTTGGCGTACCGCTACCGCGACTACGTCATTCGTTCGCTGAACTCCGACAAGCCGTGGGATCTGTTCATTCGCGAGCAATTGGCCGGCGATGAGTTGGCGGGATACCAACCTGGCGGCGAAGTATCGCCGGCCATGGTCGAGTTGCTCGAAGCGGCCCACTTCCTGCGCAACAGTCCCGATGGCACCGACAATAGCGACGGCAATCCGGACGAATTGCGGGCCGACAAGTACGCCGTGCTCGAAGGCTCGATGCAGATTATCGGTTCGTCGCTGCTGGGGATCACCGTGCAGTGCGCACGCTGCCACGATCATAAGTTCGAGCCGTTCAGTCAGCGAGACTTTTACGGACTGCAAGCGGTCATCTATCCGGCTTTCAATGTCGAAAAATGGGTAAAGCCGAAAGAGCGCGAGATCAATGCGGTGCCCGCCGCCGAGTTGGCCGCGTGGGAGGTCAAGGCGAAATACGTCGAGGAACAGGTCGCTGAACTTAGGGCACAATTGCGCGATTGGGCTCGCGACAATCGCGAACGCGGCAACACGTTGTTCCATGATGATTTTGACCAGGAGAATCAGAAGGTCGCCGCAACCTGGAGCAACAAAGCGCCCGGGGATACGGCGCCATCGGGACAGCCAGCCATCAATCTGGATTCACCCACGGCGCCTGGCGCGCAAATCTCGCAAGGGGTTCTGCAAATCGTGGAGTCACGCGACGAGGGGGATCGCGCCCTTTCCACGCAGCAGTCCTTCGATTGGACACCCGAGGGCGAAGGCGCTTGGATTCAGGTTACCTTCGACCTGATCAAGGCGGACGCGGCTCCGTACGTCGGCTATTTGCTGGCACTGAAAGATTTCAACGACACGCAGAACGCCGGCGGCGGCAATCTGCTGATCGACGGCGCCGCCGACGGTAAGGCGACGGTGCACGTCGATTACCCCGGGGGCGACAGTAAACTGCGCGGCACGATTGGCCAAAACGGCTACACACCGGGACGTAGCTACGGCGTGCGAATCACGAACTCCGGTGGACAATATTTGCTCACCCAGCTTGTCGACGGCATTTCGGAGGAAGGTGTCGTGGAGTTGTCAGCCGAAGATCTTCCGGACGGTGGCTTCGGTTTCGAGTATTGCTGCGGACGCAGCTTCGTGGTCGACAATGTTCGCATCGAAGTCGCCGATGCATCGCCCCAGACAGTCGAGGCGAGAAAACAGCTCGCGGAAGCGTACCGCAAGAAAACGGAAGAACTGAACGCCACCATTCGCTCACTTGAGGCGCAGCGCGGCGAGAAGCCGGGCCGACTTGCGATCGTGTGCGACCTGTCGCCGGAGCCGCCGACGGTGCCGCTCTTGGAACGAGGCAGCTATAAGGCGCCCAAGGACAATGTCGGCGCCGCGGCCCCCGCGGCCGTGTCAGAGACAACCAATCCTCCCGATCTCATCGCCCGAAACACTTCCACCTCGCACTCGACCGGCCGTCGGCTGGCCTTGGCGCAGTGGATCACGCAACCCAATTCACGTGCCGCGTCCCTGCTTGCGCGGGTTACGGTGAATCGCTGGTGGCAGCATCACTTTGGCACAGGCATCGTGGCGACGGCCGACAATTTGGGCTACTCCGGTGCTCCGCCAACGCACCCGGAGCTACTCGAGTACCTGGCAGCCAAGTTGACGGCTCGCAACTGGAGTCCGAAAGCCGTGCATCGAGAGATACTTGGCTCCGCCGTTTATCGTCAAGTAAGCTTCGTGGATCCCGAGGCCCGCCGACTGGATGAAGACAATCGGCTGTTATCGCGTTATCCTCTGCGACGTTTGGACGCAGAGGCCGTTCGCGACGCCATGCTGGCGGTTTCCGGCGAATTGGATCAGCGTTCCGGCGGACCGTACGTGCCAACTGTCCGCGACGACGATGGTGATGTGGTCGTCCATGCGGAGACACCGGGCGCGCTACGGCGGAGCGTGTTCTTGCAGCAACGTCGCACGCAAGTCGTCGGCATGCTGGAAGCGTTCGATGCGCCATCGATCGTCTTCAATTGCACCATGCGAACTCCGACCACGGTGCCATTGCAGTCGCTGAAGTTGCTCAACTCGGCGTTCGTGCGGTCTCGTGCCGCGACGTTCGCTGATCGGTTGGCCCACGATTCCGGCGAAGATTCTCGGGCCCGCATCGACCGCGCCTACCTGTTGGCGTTCGGCCGCGCCCCGACGGCGCAGGAGCAATCGGCGGCCTTGCAATTCGTTTCCGATCAACCAGCCGAGTACGACAAAACCAACGGCGTCCAGCTCGCCTGGACGGATTTTTGTCAGATGCTGATGGTAAGTAATCCGTTCCTTTACATCGACTAGTTTCAAAACCTTCTCCCTCTCCCCCGCCGCGGGGAGAAGGTTGGGGTGAGGGGGTAAAGACAAACCATGTTACGCGATCCCCAGTTTTCGGCTTCCCGACGTGCGTTTTTGGGCCGTACTACCGGCGCTTTGGGCACGATGGCGCTTGCCCAGTTGCTGCACGCGGAATCCGCAGCCATTGAATCGGCCACGGGTTCCTTGGTTGGAAAACAGCATCATCCCGCCACCGCCGACTCCGTGATCTGCCTTTTTCAACACGGCGGTCCCAGCCAGATGGATTTGTTTGACCCCAAGCCGGAACTCACCAAACGCGATGGACAACCCTACAAGGGAGACTTGGAAGTTCATTTCGTGGGGCAACAGGGCAACTGTCTGGCGTCGCCGTTCGCGTTCGCACCGCGCGGTCAGTCGGGCATCGAACTCAGTGAACTGTTGCCGCATTCGGCCGGTATCGTCGATGATATGACACTCATTCGTAGCGTAACCACCGAATCGGTCGATCACGAGTCGGCGTTGCGACTCATCCATAGCGGCAAGTTTCAAGCTGGGTATCCAACTTGGGGTTCGTGGGCGATCTATGGTCTGGGCACATCGAATCAGAATTTGCCCGCGTATGTGGTGTTGTCGGATCCTGGTGGAATGCCCGTCGACAACGTTCGAAACTGGACTAGCGGCTGGCTGCCGGCCGTTTACCAGGGAACGGCGTTTCGACCCGGCGGCACGCCCGTGCCGAACCTGGCGACGCCACAAGGAATAACCGCTTCGGCACGCAATAAACAACTGCGGTTTTTGGAGGATCTCAATCGCAGCCACATGCTGCAGTACGCTGGCAATACGGAGCTCGAAGCGCGGATTGCCAACTTCGAAATCGCGGCACGCATGCAGACCACCGTTCCCGAGGCGCTCGATCTCTCGCAAGAAGACGAGGCGACCAAGAAACTTTACGGGCTCGACAACCCCATTACGGCCGAATACGGAACGCGTTGCTTGATTGCCCGCCGCCTTGTGGAGCGGGGCGTGCGGTTCGTGCAACTGTTTCTCGCCAGCCAACCATGGGACACTCACAGCCAGAACGCGGCCACGCTGCAAGGACTATGCGGCAAGATTGATCAGCCAAGCGCCGCTCTGGTTCAAGACCTGAAGCAACGGGGTATGTTGGAACGGACGGTCGTCATGTGGGGCGGCGAATTTGGCCGCCTACCCATTTCGCAGGGCAAAGACGGCCGCGATCACAACCGCCACGCCAACTCGCTATGGCTTGCCGGGGGCGGGTTCAAACGCGGATACGCGCATGGTCAGACGGATGATTTCGGTTACGCCGCCGTCGAAAATGCGGTCAGCGTTCACGATCTTCACGCTACCCTTTTGCACGCATTGGGGCTCGACCATCAGCGACTGACCTATCCCCACGACGGCCGACCCGGCAGTCTGACCGACGTGGCCATCACCAAGGCAAAGGTGGTGCCTGAGCTTTTGGTCCAGGCTGCCGCACCCTGATGATGGCATTCGACGCATGTCATTGAAGCGCGCTGGCGAGGGTCCGGCGTGTTTGGTTTGTCTGGCAGCGCGTGAGCGTTGCCAAGACTTGTGCGACGCTGCTGGCAATGGGTATGATCGGTTGCTTGCCGCGGCTACGCCGCCGCGGGTGACTCTCCGAAAAACTCCGAGGCTCCCTTATGCCGATCACTGCTGAAACGCTGGCCGCGCTGTCGAATATCGATACGCCGACGATTTGCAACGCGATTGAATTGTTTCATGTTCGGCCCTGCAATCAGGGCTACATGGACGCGCGCATCCGCTCGCACTTTCCAGATTTGCCGCCGATGGTGGGCTTCGCCGTGACGAGCGCCTTCCGCAGCGCTTCGCCGCCGGAGGGCGCGGACGTGTATGGAGGCATCGACCGGCAAGTTGAACTCTTCGCCAGCCTGCCGGGCCCGGCGGTGGTGGTGTTTCAGGACTTGGATGATCCCTCGGCGGCGGCCACGTTCGGCGACGGCATGTGCTCGATGTACCAGGCCTTCGGCGCGGCGGGATTGATTAGCTCCGGCGTGGGGCGTGATCTGGAGCAAATCCGCCCGATGCGGTTCCCTGTGTTCTCGTCGGGGGCGATGTGCGCCCACGGCTATTGCCACACGCTGTATATAGGCTCGCCGGTGCGGGTGGGGGGGCTCGTGGTGCGTCAGGGAGACTTACTGCACGGCGACGGCAACGGCGTGACGAACATTCCGCCCGAGATTGCCACGGAACTGCCGCAGGTAGCCGGCGAGTTTCTTGTCGCCGAGCGCCGCTTGATTACGTTCATGCAGTCTCCCGGGAAGAAGACGATTGCCCAGTGCGCCGATGCGCGTCAGGAGTTCAAGTCGGTGTGCGACAAGATCGTCGCGCGCGTGCGCCGCAAGTAGAATTCCGGCAACGATAGCAGGGTCATGAACGCCACTCGCCGTCAGCTCCTGTCGAAAGGTCGTCGGACTGCTGTTTCGGCAACAGCTTCACCACCGCCCCACTTTGCGAGCTCTTCCCCAGCCTGCCCGCGAATTCTTCGGGCACAGCCCGCGAAAATCCGCACTGCGGGCATTGAACGGAAATCGGCATGGCGGAGACTCCGCAGACGGGGCAGGTGGCAGAGCCTGGATTATATCACGCCCACGCTCTTTCGCCACGAGCAGCTACCCGGCCGGAATTGAGCGGCGGATTTCGTCCAACAGCTCGCGCGTACCATGCCTGTCGCACCAGGAGTAAACGTAGTTCCAGTCCATGCGGTATCCGGAAGTCGAGATGACGTTGCGAATGTCTTCAATGTCCTTCGGTCGACGAGCCGATGTCCACCGCAGCTTCATGATTACGACATCTTCTGCGGTTTGCATAAAAGTGACTCGATCGAGAAGTCCGATTTCACCGCTCACTCTCCATTTGTCGGGCGCGGTTGAGTTGTTCCAGCCAAATTGCATTCACCTTCTCCTCCGAGGCGCCTGGGTTTCGATAGCGAATTCCGTCTTTCGAAATACGGCTTGCGAAGTCGAACAATCGCGCGCCGTCGAGAAACTTTTCCACCGGACTCTCGGCGCGGGCCCGGCGGACCTTATCCAGGAACAATTCGTCGACCAGCTCTTGAGAGGGAGGCATGGCGAATACTCAACTACTGCGAACCATATTCTGTATTCTGTTGCATTGTTTTCCGCCTATTCCAAATTCCACAGTCAGCATGGTGGCTTTACCTCCGGCAGGATGATGTTCAAAGTGTACCTGCCACTCGTTCTGGCGACAAAGCACTCAAGTCTCGCTTCCGACGTCGATTTTTGATTGATAAGTTAGCTTCTGGCCGCCGGCCGCAACTAGATGGCCAGGATTCGGTAGTACCCGCTCTACTATATCACGTGCAATGCCGCGCCGGGCAAGTTCATCCTCTGCATACTTAGAAAACCGGAACTTCATCACGTGCTACCGCGCTGCGAAGTCGCCGGCATTCACGCCTGGCAGGTGCGTGACGCCCATCAGGTATTTATCGACGCAGCGCGCCGCTTCGCGGCCTTCGTGGATGGCCCACACCACCAGTGACTGTCCCCGGCGGATGTCGCCGGCGGCGAACACGCCTTCAACGCTCGTCATGTAATCGGCGTTGCACTTCACGTTGCCGCGAGGGTCGAGTTCCAGGTCCAACTTTTCGATCGGGCCCACCCGCTCGGGTCCGGTAAAGCCCATGGCCAGCAGCGCCAGCTGGCAGGGCCACGTTTTCTGGGTGCCGGGAATCTCCAGCATTTGTTGCCGGCCATTCTCACCGGCCTTCCATTCGATGGCCACGGTCCGCAGGCTCTGCACCTGGCCGTGCTCGTCGCCGATAAACTCCTTGCTAAGGATGCTGAACTCACGCTGGCAGCCTTCCTCGTGGCTGGTGCTGGTGCGCATGATCACGGGCCAGTACGGCCACGGCGAGTTCGCGGGACGCTCTTCGCGGCGCGGGAACGGACCGACCTCGGGCGGAGCCGGTAGGAGTTCGAACTGCGTCAGCGACGCACAGCCTTGACGGTTTGATGTGCCCGTGCAGTCGCTGCCGGTGTCGCCGCCGC
>SXGT01916005.1_pt1 | contig 16010 bp, 12 predicted proteins | sample 3176221 | NCBI WGS metagenome assembly SXGT01 (sample SAMN11356862, study PRJNA531348) | freshwater metagenome | isolation source: freshwater sample F1-120 | place: China: Fuxian Lake, Yuxi | collected 2017-12-25
CCGAAACGCGCCAAGTCGCCGACGTTCCGCACGAGCTGCGTGCCCGGCAAGATCAGCCAGGCGGTCAGCATCAAGCCGAGCAACGCCGAAACATACGCCGCTCGCGAGACAAACAAACCTGTCCGCCGAGGTACAGTGACCAGCTCGCGAGTGAAAACCGGGCCGGCGAACAAGGGTGGCTCCTGCCGGGGAGTTCGATGGTGCCAGGGCACGTCATTATAGGCGCCTTCGCGATGCGGCGAAACCGCTCGAATCGTCACAGGTGGACGGTGGATTGCCTGACTTTTCGCCAGATTATTGCCCAGGGATTGGATTCCCGTGAGGGGGTGATTAGCGTGAAGAATACCCCCCTGCCCTCCCCTGCCCTCACCTCACTCTCCCGAGCGTCCACGTGCGAATCTCTCTCGGCACCGTCACCTTTGTGTTGCTCTTCGCCGCGCGGGTTCATGCCGGTACCATTCGCGCGGATGTTGATCCTCTGGCGTATCTCGACCTGGGTGCTCAAGCCAAATATGCAAGCGTCGGTCGTCTTAGCACCACGCGCTCGTCCGGTTCACTGATTTCGTCCGGCACGCTTATTGCGCCCGACGTGGTGCTGACGGCCGCGCACGCACTCGATGGCGCTACGGCGCTAAGTTTCCACGTCGGCGGGACCAGCTACACGGCCACGCAGTGGACCCCTTATCCGCTGTGGACCGGAAACCTGGAAGCGGGCTACGACCTGGGCCTCATCCAACTGAATGCCCCCGTGACTGGCGTGAATTGGGCCACACGCTACTCCGGTAACCAGGAACGCGGTATGACCGTTACCGAGGTGGGCTACGGCATGACAGGCACAGGCCTGACCGGCGCAACTCGATACGACGGCCAAAAGCGAGCGGGCACGAACCGCATTGACTCGCTCACCGCCGGCTCCGGTTCCGCGGCGAGACTGATGTGGATGGATTTCGACCCACCAGGTTCACTACCCAATAACCGATCAGGCAACCGTGGGCCCACAGCGCTTGAGTACCTGATTGCCCGCGGAGATAGCGGCGGCGGATTATTTGCCGACACGAAATACGGCACGCAGTTGCTGGGTGTCAGTTCGTTTGGCTATTCGCTCGATGGAACGGTCGACGCCAGCTACGGCGAACAGGCGGGATTCACGCGGGTGTCGGCTTTCAATGCCTGGATCGACTCCATGCTGCGGCAGTTCAGCGCCTCGACAACTCCGAATGCAGTTCGCTGGCTGACGCGACCCGGATTGCGAGCCAACGATCTGCTGATCGAGGTTCCCGAACCATCGAGCATGTCGCTTGCATTTGCTGCGATTGCAGCGCTGTTGGCCGCCAGGCGGCGCGGGGCTGCCCCAAGGAATTGGTCGTCGGCGTCGCGCTGACGTTCCCTTTTCGCCTCTCGCCATTCACCCATTCTTTCCCTCCTGCTACGTCCGGCCCTTGTTAGCGTTTTCAGCAAGGCTAGAATGATCTTCAGCCGCCGCGATCGGCGGCCGCGCTTCCATCACTTCATCAGGCTGTCAAAAGGAATTCCTCCATGTCGCGACCATTTCACGTCCATCGCGATTCGAATCGCGCCATTGTCATCGTCGCGGCGGCACTCTGGTTATGCGCCATTACCGCTCCTGCAACGGCCCAAGTAACGGTGGAGACGCTCACCTCGTCTGCGGTCAGCGAGGTGGGTCCTTATCATCAGGATGTGGCGGACGCGATCAACCGTTTTTCAAGCGGCAATGTGGAAGACGCTCGCAACCTGCTTAGCGCCGCCAAGAAGAAAACGCCCAAGCTCGCCCCGCCGGAAGTGATGCTTGCACAATTGTTTATCGCCGCGGGCAAGGGGCCGAATGCTCGGCAGGAACTGGAACGAGCGATCAAAAAGTATCCCGACGATCCGGAAGCCTTCCTGATTCTTGCCGACGTGGCGTTTAACGAAGGTCGCTTTACCGAAGCCGGGTTGTTATTTGCCAAGGCGTCGGCCGTGGCCGACAAGTTCAGCGAGAACCCCAAGCGGAAGCAAAGCTTCCAGCGTCGCAGTTTCGCGGGCATGGCCGCCGTCGATGAATCGCGGGAAGACTGGGGGGCAGCCAAGGGTAGCTTGACCGCATGGGCACAACTTGAACCGAACTCGGCGGCGCCTCACCAGCGATTGGCGCGCGTGCTGTTTCAACTCGATGATAAAAAGGGCGCCTATGCCGAGTTGCAGGCGGCCGTGAAAGCCGACGCGAAATTGCCCCCCGCGGAGGTCGCCATGGGCAGTTTTTACTCGCAAGCGGGGGACAAAACTCAGGCTGAGAAATTCATGAGCGCCGCCGCCAAGAAGGGGGCGCAGGATCTTGCCACGAACCTCGCGCTCGTGCAGTGGTTCTTGCAGAGCAATCAGATCAGCGATGCGCAAAATCATGCCGAAGCGGCGCTCAAAATCGATCCCAATAGTGTCGACGCCAAGGCCGCACGCGGAATCGTGGCCCGCATGCAGAAAGATTTTGCCAACGCCAAAACCTGGCTGGAATCCGCTCACGTCCAGTCGCCAGGCAACGCCCTGATCACGAATCAATTGGCGCTCGTGCTGCTCGAACAGAAGGAGCCGAGTGATCAAAAGCGGGCCATGGAGTTCGCCGAGTTGAACCAGAAGCTCAATCCCAACAACGCCGAAACCGCCGCCACGCTTGGTTGGATCGCTTATCGCTTGGGCCGCAAAGCCGATGCGCAGCGAGCGCTGAATGCGATCGTTCAATCCGGCAGTCTGACTCCCGAAAGCGCGTACTACGTGGCATTCGTGCTGAACGATCAGGGACAGGTCGCTAATGCGGTGAAGCTGCTGGAATCGGCGCTCAGCAACGACCGGCCATTCGCCTATCGCCCTGAGGCCGAGGCTTTGCTCGCGGACTTGCGCAAGAAGCAGAAAAATAAGCCGGCGGAGAGCGGCTCGAAGCAATAAAAAAGGTCATGGCAAATCGATCCGTCGAGTTGCCATGACCTCTATCCTGAAGCGGGACTCACGTGCTGCATCCCGCCCTCCCGACTAGTCATGTACGAATGGTATCGGCCAGGCATGTCGGCGCTCTTTATCCGAAAGGTGATGCTAGCGCGGATTGTGCTGGAGAAAAATAACGGGCGGGTCTGTTCCAAGACCCGCCCGTCAATCACCAGAGCCCCCGCGCGCCAAAGGCTTCCACTCCCCAGTGAACCGCGGCGGCGGCAGCGCTGTAGGTCAGGCATTCCAGCCTGGCGTTTTCCGGTTACGTCAGGCTGGAAAGCCTGACCTGCCAAGGATGCAGCAAGGCGTTGGAACCCTGAAAAAGGAGGTAACATGAACCTCATGGCTCGCGGGTTGATTACCGCGGCGGGTACGCCCCGTGCATCTAACCAAACCTGGGTCACGCACGGCGGCAAGGCAACCGCAATCGTTGCTTTTTTGCCAATCGTTGCGGTTTGGCGACAGCAGCTTTGCCGGTTGTGCACAATCGGGCGGCGCGCAGGCCGGGGCTGGACCAGGAAATGCACGTCGGGCCCATCTTGACGATTACGCGGCCGGGGAATTGGATGATGGATGATCGCTTAATCTCGGTTGTACTGTGGATTATGGGAGTCTCAGCGATTGCCTGGCGCTGGCCGGGCCTTCGTGGGACCACGCTTCTTGCGCCGGTTGTGTGGGTCGTGATCGCGCTGACGACGGTCGCGGCCCTCGCCCTGATCGCCCCCCTGCCTGCTTCGACTGAGCCCGAGAAACTCACGCTGCGATGGCACTGGTATCTCGCCGCGACCAGCACGTTTTGCCCACCGATGGCTCTATTCGGCGCCAAACGGCCGCAGCACGGACCATGGCAGTTCATCGTGATCTCACTGTGGCTTGTGCTCTTGCTGCCAGCGATCGACTTTGGCACGGCGCGCGGCGGGGGCACGGCGGTTGGACTGCATCCCGCCCAAGCATGGTTTCTTGCCGGGCTGGTATTCATGGCGGCGTCCAATTATCTTCCCACGCGGTTCGCCGTCTCAAGTCTGTTGTTTACCTCCGCTCAAGTCTGCTTGCTCCTGGGTTTCCAGCCATTGACGATCCCACTTGCGTTATCTGTCGGCGCAATCCTGATGGTCTGTCTGCAAGGCACGCCACCTCGAACCGTGCCACCGCTCGACCGCGTCTGGCTGGACTTTCGCGACGCGTTTGGGGTGGTGTGGGGCCTGCGCGTGCAGCAGCGCGTCAATCAATCGGCCGAAATGCATGGCTGGAATGCGCGACTGAACTGGCATGGCTTCACATCGCGCGATGGTGGGTCGATTTCGCCCCAGACCGAAAAAGCCCTTCGCAATAGTCTCAACAACGTTCTCCGCCGCTTCGTCTCGCCGAAGTGGATTGCCGATCGGCTCGGCGAGGCCCTGAGCTGAACGCCAGCTTGCTCAGTATCCCACTCCCGTCTTGCGAGCTGCCTCAGGCTTCAACTTTTGGATCGCTTCGGCCGCATGGGTGGCCATGAAGCGGATGTCGCTGGCGACGGCAAGAAATTGCATTCCTTGCCCGGCGCGCCGCCGGGCCGCTTCCACGTCCATCACGTGCATTCCCGTCGGCGTGCCCGTGGCTTTGCCAACGGCGATGATCTTGGATAGGGCTGTTTCCAAATCAGCGTCGCTCGCGGGACCGCCGCTCTCGCTCGTCAAACGCGCCCGCAAGTCGGTCGGTCCCACGAAGATCGCATCCACGCCTGGTAGCCGATAAATCTGCTCCGCATTGGCAATGCCTGTCGGGCTTTCGGTTTGCAGCACGACCAGTATTTCATCGTTGGCTTTGGCGTAGTACTCCGCCGCAGGTGCGGCGAAGTTCAGTGCGTGTGACGTACCGCCCAGGCTGCGTGAGCCAACGGGGGGATACTTGGCTGCCGCGATCGCCGTCCGCGCTTGCTCCACCGTATCGACCATGGGCACGACGATGCCCCACGCGCCGGCATCAAGCGCTCGCTTGATGTCTCTCGGGCTGCCCTCCGGCACGCGCACCAGCGGCACGCTACCCGCGTCGGCAATCGCTCCGAACAGCGCGGCGGCTTGCGCCCAATCGATCGAGCCATGCTCCAAATCGACCGTCAGCCAGTCGAAGCCCGAGCGCGCCAAGATGCGCGTTGCCAGCAAGTCACCAAGCGATAGCCAGGTTCCCAAGGCGAGTTTGCCGGATTTAAGCAGTTGCTTGACGGGATTGGTCTGCATGGCGGGGAATCTCGTTTGGCGGGTGAAAGTTATGGGGCCGGGAGTCGGTTTCGCGAGGGAGTCGTCTTGGCGCCGAAAGTTCTTCTCACGAAAGCGGACTTCCGGCCGATTCGTCAATGACGATCGGACGCGAATCGAGTAGATTGTTGGCGGGAAACCCACTCTCCACAAGTCCCCTGCCAGCAATGCCGCAATTCGCCTTTGCCGAATCACTTGCCCAGTGGGGGCCCAATGCCCTGCGCGGTCGCCGGCCCACCCTGCCCGAAGCCCAGGCGTAGTGCCGGAAACTGGCCCGCGGGCACTATGAAAATTTCACCGTCGTCAGTTGGCTGCTGCCGCGGCATTTGCGTCAGCATTTCGCCAATATTTACGCGTACTGCCGCTGGTCCGACGACCTGGCGGACGAACCGGGCAATCCGGATACGAGTGGCTTGCTGCTTGATTGGTGGGAATCGCAGCTCGGCGACTGTTATGCGCCGGGACATGAGTCGTCATTGCGGCACCCGGTCTTCGTGGCACTGGCCGAAACGATCCGCGAGTTTGCGATTCCGTCGCAGCCCTTTTTCGATCTGATCTCGGCGTTCCGGCAAGACCAGCGCGTGACGCGCTACGAGACGGCGGACGCGTTGCTCGACTATTGTTGCCGCTCGGCCAATCCCGTCGGACGGTTGATCCTCTCGCTGGTCCGCGTGCGCGATGCCCGCAGCGAATCGTTCAGCGACCAGATTTGCACGGGATTGCAGCTTGCCAATTTCTGCCAGGATGTGGCGAGCGACTGGGACCGCGGCCGAGTTTACCTGCCGCAAGAGACGCTGCGTCACGTGGGCTGCACCCCTGAACACTTCGCCAAGCGCGAGGTCAACGCGGCATTCCGCCATGCCGTTCGGATCGAGGTGGATCGCGCCGAAGCCTATCTGCTTGCCGGTCAACCGCTGCTCGAACGCGTGCCGCGTGAACTGCGGTTTGATATCGGCCTGTTCGTCGCCGGCGGTCTGGCGATCCTGGAAGCGATTCGCAAACAGGACTACGACGTTTGGTCGCGACGGCCAACGCTCGGCAAGCTCGACAAGCTGCGGATCGCAGGGCGCGTCTGGCTGCAGCATGGGGACCGAAGCCGGTGGCCTGGGAGCTCCGGCTTTCGGCGATTATTATTGCCTCCGAAGCGGCGAACCCCCATCCCGCGAAACCCACTCCCGACCTCATTGGCGGCAAGCTATTCCCTCTGCCGTCAGGTCACTCTCAAATCCGCATCCAACTTCGCTTGGGCCTTCTGGCTTTTGCCCAAACATAAGCGATTGGCGATGTACGCTCTCTACGCCTTCTTGCGGCGAACGGATGACCTGGGTGACAGCAACTTGCCAGTGGCCAGGCGGGCCGCCGATCTGAATGCCTGGCGCAAGTCGTTCGCAAGAGCCCTGGCCGGGACGTTTGACGATCCGCTGCTTCCCGCCGTTGTCGACGCCGTCAACACGTTCTCAATTCCTCCGCGGTACCTCACCGATGCGATCGAGGGTGTTGCCATGGATTGCGTCGAAATGAATCCTGACGAACCGCGTTTTGCCACCTTTGCCGAGCTGGAGCACTATTGCGAACGTGTGGCCTCGACAGTGGGCATGGCCTGCATCCACATCTGGGGGTTCAGCGACCCGGCCGCCGCGGAACCGGCACGGCAATGCGGCGTCGCCTTTCAGCTCACCAACATCCTCCGCGATCTGAAGCAAGATGCCGACCAGGGCCGTATCTATCTGCCGCGTGAGGATTTCGCGCGGGTCGGCTACGCAGCAGCCGACTTGCGCCGGGGGCTGCGCGACGCGAGGTTTGCGGCGCTGATGCGGCTGGAAATTGAACGGGCGGAAGGCTACTATCAAGGCGCCGCCGAACTTGAGCGGTTTCTCGATCCCGCCGGCCAGCGCCTGTTTGGCACGATGCTGACAACCTATCGCGGGCTGCTCGAGAAAATCAAACGGCTCGACACGGAAGCACTGGGCGAGCGCGTGCGGCTGAGCCGCCTGCAGAAACTGCGAATCGTCGGCCGCTGCTTGCTTTTTCGGCAAAAACGACCGCTTTCCCATCCGCTGCCGGGGACCGCGACATGATTCGGCCACGTGTGGCGGTGGTTGGCGGCGGGCTGGCGGGCATGGCGGCGGCCGCGGCGCTCTGCGATGCGCCGTGCGATGTCCATCTGTTCGAAGCCCGCAGGAAGTTGGGAGGTCGGGCCACCTCGTTTCGCGATCCGGCGACCGGCGGACTGGTGGACTTTTGCCAGCACGTCAGCATGGGTTGCTGCACGAACTTGGCCGACTTCTGCCGCCGCGCGGGCATCACCGAACACTTTAGTCGCGAGCGCACGCTGCACTTCGTGGGCACGGATGGTCGCATCGCGCCCTTGGCCGCCAGCCGCTGGTTACCCGCACCCTTGCATTTGGGTCCCGCATTTTTGCGGCTGCCGTTTTTATCGTTGGGCGATCGCCTGCGCATCGTTCGCGGTTTGTGGGCGCTTGCCAGAACGACCGGCAACGGGCGGCATGAACCGACGATCGCCGCCTGGCTGAGCGAACATGGCCAGACCTCCAGAGGGATGGAACAATTCTGGTCGGTCGTGCTGGTGAGCGCTCTGGGCGAAACGCTCGTCCGTTCGTCGCTAAGTGCCGCGAGAAAGGTGTTTGTCGATGGCTTCATGTCGAATCGATCCGGCTACGAAGTGTTGATCCCCAAACTGCCGCTGAGCGATTTGTTCGGAGAACGCGTGAGCCGATGGTTGCAGACGCGCGGAGTGAAACTTCGCACCGCCTGCCGCGCGGAAAACGTCGAGCGCGCCAGCCCAGGCGGATTTCAAATCCGATCGGAAGGCGCTGCGGAAACTTTTGATTTCGCGATCCTGGCGACGACCTGGCGGCAACTGCGCCCGCTTCTGGCGCCAGTGCTGGTCGCCGCCCTTCCCTGGTTAGACGCGGTTGAGCGATTCGAGTCGTCGCCGATCACGGGCGTTCATATGTGGTTCGACCGAGAAATCACGGCGTTGCCGCACGCCGTCTTGGTCGGCCGGCTCGGTCAGTGGCTCTTCAACCGGGGAAAGCAGACCGACGGCGCGGGGCGTGAACTGCATGCTTATCAAGTCGTCATGAGCGCTGTGCGCGATCTTGCCGGCCGAAATCGCGATCGGTTGATCCAACACATCCGCGAGGAACTGGAGGCCGTTTGGCCGATAACGCGGCAGGCTGCTCTCGTCGCCTCGAAAGTGGTCACGGAACAACACGCGGTGTTTTGCGCCAGCCCTGGCCTCGATTGCGTTCGACCGAAACAAGCCACCCTCGCGCCGGGATTGTTCGTGGCCGGGGATTGGACGGCGACCGGCTGGCCTGCGACGATGGAAGGCGCGGTTCGAAGTGGCTATCTGGCGGCGGAAGGCGTTCTGGAGTCCCTCGGCCAACCAGGCCGCGTGCTCGTGAATGATCTGCCCATCAGTCGACTCGCGCGCTGCTTTCTACGCCCAGCGGGTCCGCAACCGCATTGCCTGTAGCGGGCCTTGGCCAATGCTGCCTGGCGCCTCGCTTACGCTGCCCGGCGGGCGAGTTTTGCTTCTCGCTTCAAACGCTTGCGGTCAGCACGTGATAGATTTCGCAGGTCCGTCGTCGGATCGTTTTCATCGTCGTCTTCGTCGCTTGGGGCGACGCTGGGCACGGGCCTGGAGGGCACGAAGGTCGGCTTGGGAGCGAGCGGGGCGGACCTGGGCTTCGAATCGAGATCCGTCCGCACACCGATCTGCGGTTTGGGCTTCTGCGCCGATTCGCCATCGAGTCTTGCCACCGCGGCGATTGTTGCTTCACGACCCGGCATCTCCTTTTGGGCCTGCGGCTTCTTCTGTTTCGTCGGCTTCGCTTGTTTTGTCTTCCGCTTGGGGAGTTTTCCTTCCACGTCGAGCATCACGTGGCGGGCGAAGAGCATGGTCCCTGTCAGCAACAGCAAACATCCCGCGAGCTGCAGACCGACGCGAAACATGACCGCCTGCGCGGGCAGCTCGAAGGTCAGCACGTTCTGGCCAACGATCGTCGGAAGTGCAAACGAGATGCCCGCCAACACAAACGTCATCAGCGCGCATGGCGCTCGCCGGGTTTCCAACACAAGGCGCATGGTCAGGTACGTCGCCACAACGCCAATCGCTGTCCAGAAGCCCCAATGTTCCGCGACGCCGCACCACCTTGCCGCGGGCGCAAGTGCGACCTTCAGCAGTCGATCGACACCCGTTGCCAGGTCCACGCTTGCGGCGACCGAGGCCACCGCCATTGCCAGCCAGATGCGATAGCGACCATGGTAATCGTCGACACGATGCTTTCGCACGGAGTACACCAACAGGGCCAGCTGCATGTTTGACAGCAGGAGCAGCGAGGCAAACCAGGTGGCCAGGTTATGCTGGGCCGACAAATCCAACGGACCAAGGCAGTCGGCCGGCACGTAGGCGGAAAAGTCAGGCAGCCACGCATGAACGGCAAGCAGCGCGGCGATCAGGATCAATCCTGTTCCAAAGATTAACGCGAACGGCAGTGCCCGCAACGGAACAAAATCGACCAACCGCGGCTGATTTTCACGCTGCGCCGCGGGTGCGTAGCGCAGGCCGCAGGCGCTGGTCAGCGGTCCGGCGCCTGCTGGCAAATCATCTGCCGTGGCCGAGTTCGAGAGTTCATCCGAGAGCACTCGACGGCGGCGATCGTGGCGAAGGAGCATTGCTTGCATGCGCGGAAGGGCTGGTGCGAATATTCCTGTTGTATGGAGTTCGGCACTCGGCGTGGAACAACTCGATGCAGCGACACACGATCGGAACAAGCGGCAAGGTTTGTCCAGTGTGACCAACTCAGACCTCAAACCTTGAACGTAGAAGTATGTCACCCCGCGGATTCGCGCGCTATCCCGTTCCGCGTTCCAAGTTCCGCGCTCCGCCTATTCCTTACAATCCACAAACTTATCTCGCCTGGCTAACTCACCTTTGTCGTCAAAGGTCGCGCACTTTGACCCATAAGCACCTGTGACCTAGCCTGTAGTAACCACTCGTGCCGGGAAAGAGTAGCCTTCCGTCGGTGACACAACGTCGCTTACGCAAGGCAGTACTCGGCATGTCGTCAGTGGGCGCGCTATGAGTACGCCGGCATGCCTGAATTACCGCTTCCATCTTCCGAGACTCCCCGGGGGGCGCCCGCCGTTGGCGGTTCCGCGCCGCGCGTCGACCAACATCTTGCGCAACTTGCGTCGCTGGTCGACCAAATGCGCGTCGGGGCACCTGCCGAGACCCGTCTTCAATCACAGGCGATTGCCTACGAAAACCGGCTGGTTGACTCTCGATTGGGCGTGGCAGCGGCTTTGTTTGTCGCGCTACGAAATAGGTACCGCCCGACGGCCTCGCACTCGCTACGAGTTGCGCTCGGATGTTCCCACTGGGCCCTTGCCACCGGCATGCCGCCGCAAGCCCGTGATCAAATTGAAATCGCCGCCTTGCTTCATGATGTCGGCAAGATCGGGGTACCCGATGCCGTGCTGCTCAAACCTGGCAGCCTATCGAGCGAAGAAGCGGCGCTGATGGACCGCTACCGCGCAACCGGCCTCGACATCTTGCAGAGTTTCTGCGGTGAAAGCCCGATTGTGGAAATCGTGCGCCACTCCACTACCTGGTTCGACGGCTCGCGTCCGCAGGCGACGCTTCAAGGCACCGATTCGCCGCTGGGCGCGCGGATGTTATCGATCGTTGACGCCTTCGACTCGATGACCACCGATCACGTTTATCGTCGGGCGATGTCCCGCGAACGCGCGCTGAGTGAACTGTTCAGTTGTGCCGGCAGGCAATTTGATCCCGACCTGGTGCGACAGTTCGCCGAAGTCGTGGGGAGCGAACGAACACAGGACGAGGTCACGCGATCGTGGCTCTACGCCATCGATCCGCAGTTCGCCAACGCGCAATGGCAGTTCAGTCCGGTCGCATTCACGCCCACGATTGCCAACGGCAACACGCTGTTCGAGAAAAATCTGCTCGACAACATGCAGGATGCCGTGGTGTTCGTCGACGCCAACCTGCAAATCATTCTGTGGAATCACGGTGCCGAACGCATGACAGGCATCGCGGCGTCGAGTGTTACCGAGCGGAAGTGGCTGCCCGAACTGGTCGGTATGCGCGACGAGAAGGACCGCGAACTGCTCAACTCACACGACCCCGTGGCGCTGGCCGTGAAGAACGGCGAACAAGAAATCCTGCGGGCCAGCGTGACGGGCCGCAGCGGCCGCCCCGTGACGGTTGATATCCACGCAGTGCCCGTGGCCGGATCCGACGGCGCGGTTCGCGGAGCCGCGGTGCTGCTGCGCGACGCTTCGCCGCAGGCTTCGCTGGAAAAGCTCTGCCACAGCTTGCATGAACGCGCCACCAAAGATCCACTTACGCAAATGGCCAACCGGGCCGAGTTCGATCGCACGCACAGTATGTTTGTGGCAGCGCACCTCGAGCGGCGTTTGCCCTGCAGCCTGATCGTTTGCGACATCGATCATTTCAAGAAAATCAACGACACGTTTGGCCATCAGGCGGGGGACGAGGCGCTCAAGGCGTTTGCCGCGCTGCTCAAGGGATTTTGCCGGCCGGGCGACCTGGTCGCCCGCTACGGCGGCGAAGAATTCGTGATTCTTTGCGCCGACTGCAACAATTCCACCGCCGCGCAAAAAGCCGAGCAGCTGCGCAAGTCCCTCTGCGAGATGCCAATTCTGGCCCTGGGGGGCAAGTCCATCACCTCCAGCTTTGGTGTCACGGAAGTTCAGGCCGACGACACGCCGGCGACCATGCTTCGCCGCGCCGACCGCGCGCTCTACGAAGCAAAAGAACGTGGCCGCAATATGGTTGTGCAACTGGGGTCGGGTATCAACAGCGATGATGAGGAGAAATCCAATGAGTCCCGTAGCTGCTGGCGGCGGTGGTTCGGCGGCAGCGAGGCGGGCCTGCTGCTTGCGAAGTGGCTGGTCACGGCGGTACCCATCAAAGTCACGATCGAAAAGCTGCGCGGCTTTGTGGCCGATCATCATGCCGAAATCGAATCAATCGACGGCGACACGGTCAAGCTGCGCATCGACGGCGAAAAGATCACGCTGAATCGTCGCACGAACGACCGCTCGGTGGCATTCCAGATGGAATTGCGACTGACCGAAGAAAACTACGAAGACGCGGGGCTTCACGGCGCAGTGCGCGGCACGCGGATCTACGTGGCGATCCGTCCACGCCGCGATCGCGACCGCCGCCGCAGTGACACCGTCGAGCGCGCGCGAATTGTGCTGTCCAGCTTGAAATCGTATCTGGTGGCGGCGGAAACCGATCCGCCAACGGCGGCAAGTCCGAGCGCCGATCGCCAATGAAACGACAAGAACTTGTGGCATGGGGCAAATGGCGGTTGTTACAAACGAGCAATTCCTGACATTCGATCCCTTCCAACCCTTATGCGTATCGGCGCCACACTGTCGGGATTCGAGCAACAACCGCTCAAGCAATCGCGCGAGTCGAACGCCGCCAGCGCGCTCGCATCGTTGGAGATTCCGACGCAGCAGCCCGCCGGTATTCTTTCGCGGATCCAGAGCGTCGCCAGACAACGGTGAACGCGGAGCCGGGGTAGGACGGATTCTCAATCCGTCCCGTTTGCACGTTCGGTAGGGGTGCCGCGAAAACACCAGCGGCTGGGCAGATTAGCGAACGGATTGAAAAACCGTTCCACCGTTGTCGCTGATTGCCCTCCTCGGCCGCATCAGGTATGCTGTTCCTTTCCACTGAACTTCCAATTTTCCGATGAGGAACCTAGCGCCATGGCATATGAACTCCCCCCCCTGCCCTACCCAACCAACGCCCTCGAACCGCACATCGATCAGCAGACGATGGAGATTCATCACGGCAAACACCATAACGCCTATGTGACGAATCTGAACAACGCGATTAAGGACACCAGCCTCGGCAATCAATCGATCGAGGCGCTCGTTACCCAAATTGACAGCGTGCCCGAATCGATCCGCACCGTGGTCCGCAACAACGGAGGTGGTCACGCCAATCACTCGCTATTTTGGACGATCATGGGTCCCGGCAAGGGGGGCAAACCGACAGGCAAACTGGCGGCCGCCGTCGACAGCGAACTCAGCGGTTTCGACGCTTTCAAAGAAGCTTTTAGCAAGGCGGCGACCACACGCTTCGGCAGCGGATGGGCATGGCTGAGCGTCGGCAAGAACAAGAAGCTTGTCGTCGAAAGTACGCCCAACCAGGATAGCCCGCTGATGCACGGTAATACGCCGCTTATGGGCATCGACGTCTGGGAGCACGCGTACTATCTGAAGTATCAGAATCGCCGCCCCGATTACGTCGCGGCCTTCTTCAACGTCATCGACTGGGACGCTGTCGGCAAGCGTTACGAGAAAGCGATAGGCTAAGGTGCGCCGAGGAGAGTCCCGAGCGAGCCGTTGAGCGAGCGAGGGCTCGTGAGCCGGCGGTCATCTTGGCCATCCGCTCGTGCCCGGTATTCCGTCAGTCCCTGCCCAAGGTGCAAGCTGGGTACGGCGCAACGCGTTTATGGCCAAATCAGCAATGTTCGCCACAAACCTTTACCGCTAAGACAGTTGTCCCCCGAGGGTGCCGTTCTGCGCGCTGCTGGCACAAAGGTTGCACAGTAGCGGCCCCACGCGACCGGTTTGCGCGCCAAGCAAAACGGTCTTGTTCCAGGCGGCCGCACGACAGCCGCGCGTGGAGTGTTTGATTTGTCCTTCTGTCTCACGGAGGTTTTCCGATGCAAAGGTCTCACTCGATGCTGCGACCCATCACGTGGTCGGCGCTGCTTGCCGCGTTCTTGATCGTGGGTGCCCTGCGAACTTTTCCAGCGGTTGCTCAAGAAGATGATGCGCCAGCCGGACCCACCGCCGCGGAGATGGACAAGCCAGGGGACCAAACTTCGTCCGCAGTTTCCCCACAGGAACCGGCCGATGCTCCCGACGCGGAGACTCCGGCGGCCGCCGGCGAAGAGGTCGAAGAGGTCGTTGTGGAGGGTGCGGCAGAAGTAATCGAGTCCGCGCCTTCCGCCGCGCCGACTCCGCCAACCACGGACGAAATGGTCGCCAAGTTGTGGATGGCGTCCGATACTGTTTGGGTGCTGATTTGCGGCATGCTCGTGTTCTTCATGAACCTGGGCTTCGGCTGCGTCGAATCGGGTTTCGCCCGTCAGAAAAACTGTGTCAACATTCTCTCGAAGAACTTCATCGTGTTTGCGGCGACGTCGATTGGGTTCTTCTTTTTCGGATGGGATGTAATGTTCGGCGCCGGCGATGGCGCTTTCATCGGGAAATCGGGCGCATGGATGGTCAGCGGCGCCGACAATAGTCCCGCCATCGGCGATAAGTACTCGGGGGTCTACGCTGCGATCAGTTGGACCAATGTTCCCCTCTGGGCGAAGTTCTTCTTTCAATTGGTATTCGCGGGAACTGCCGCCACGATCGTGTCGGGGGCGGTTGCCGAGCGCATCAAGTATCAGTCGTTTATTCTGTTCAGTTTTGTCATGGCCATCGTCATCTATCCGGTGACCGGTCACTGGATTTGGGGCTTCGGCTACCTGGCCAAGGAATGGAATTTCTGGGATTTTGCCGGCTCGACGGTGGTGCATTCCGTCGGTGGTTGGGCCGCTCTCACCGGAGCGATCATCCTCGGCCCGCGAATCGGAAAGTACGGCGCCAACGGAAAAGTGAAAGCCATTCCCGGTCACAACATGACGGCCGCATTCATTGGCTGCTTTGTATTGTGGTTTGGCTGGTTCGGTTTTAATCCGGGGAGCACGATGGGCGTGGCGGGGGACGGCGGCGCGCTTGCAGCTCAGGTCGCGGTTAACACGAACTCCGCGGGTGCCGCGGCCACGCTTACCGCCACATTGACGGCGTGGTTGCTATTGGGCAAACCCGATATTGGCATGACTCTCAATGGTTGTCTCGCCGGTTTGGTGGCCATCACCGCGCCGTGTGCATTCACCAACGCCACCTGTTCGCTGATTATCGGCGCGATCGCCGGCGTGCTCGTTGTGTTTGCAGTGCTGACGTTCGATCGGCTGAACGTTGACGACCCGGTGGGCGCGACCTCGGTCCACCTCGTCAACGGCATCTTTGGCACGTTGTGCGTCGGCTTGTTTTGCACGACCGATCTCTCGACAACCGTGTTGACGGGCCCTTTTGGTTCGGCCGCGGCAGGCGGGCCCTATGCGGGTCTTTTTTTCGGAGGCGGCGCCAAGCAGCTCATCGCGCAGGTCGTCGGTGTTGGACTGGTCGGACTCTACGTCGTACCCGTGTCGGCGATTGCCTGGCTGCTGCTTAAGGCACTTGTCGGTCTGCGAGTTTCCGCCGAGGAAGAGATCGGGGGCCTCGACCTGGGCGAACATGGCAACGAGGCATATCACGGCTTCCAAATGGTTTCCGAGTCCACCATGTAGCTTTCTGACTGCTGATGCCGTATTCCTGACTCCTGGTCTCAGACTGCTAGCACGCCAAGCTGCGATTGACCGCTTCTCAATCGACTCTATAATCCCGCCCCGCTGCCGTGCGGACGGATCGAATCGGTTAGTCTGCTCCCGAAAACCTTTCGGTTTGCATAAGGAAAGACCGGCCATCCACCCGATGCAACAGGTAGGGTAGCTTTCCAATCACACAAGGACGATAGCGTCATGCGACGGAATGTCTTGCTCACGACATTGGTGATCTTGGCCGGCACGATTGGGTGCCAATCGACCGGCGCACCGAAGATGCCGCAGTTCAGCTGGTGGAAGAAATCGCCCCCAGCCACGGCCA
>SXGT01272584.1_pt1 | contig 16005 bp, 13 predicted proteins | sample 3176221 | NCBI WGS metagenome assembly SXGT01 (sample SAMN11356862, study PRJNA531348) | freshwater metagenome | isolation source: freshwater sample F1-120 | place: China: Fuxian Lake, Yuxi | collected 2017-12-25
ACGGCGAGATCATCGGCGGCTCGCAGCGCGAGGAGCGGCTCGATCTCCTGCTCGGGCGCATGGAGAAGATGAACGTGCCGGCCTCGGCCTACCCGTGGTACCTCGACCTGCGGCGCTACGGCACCGTGCCGCACGCCGGCTTCGGGCTCGGGTTCGAGCGCCTCGTCGTGTACGTGTGCGGGCTCTCGAACATCCGCGACGCGATCCCCTCCCCGCGGGCGCCGCGGACGGCGGAGTACTGAGGGATCAGTCCGCCGGGGTCGCGTCGCCCGCGCCGACGTCGTCGCCTCCGTCGGCGGCGGGCTCGTCGGCCGGCTCGTCCGCGATCGCGCCCATCCGCACGTCCAGGGTCACCGTCTCGCCCGCGACGACGGTCACCGCCCTGCGCTCCGCCTCCGCGCGGGGGTGGCGCAACGTCACGTGGTGCGTGCCCGGCGGCAGCGCGATCGCGCGCGCGAAGGGGGTCGTCTCGACGTGCTCGCCGTCGATCCACACCTCGGCCCACGGGGCGGCCATGACGCGGAGAAAGCCCGGTGATCTCGGGGCGAGCGGGAGACCCGCGGCGGCCGCGGAGGCGCGGTCCGAGCGCTGAGGCAGGCCGCGCTCGTTCCACGCGAAGAGAGCCACGGCCGCGGCGCCGATCCCGAGGAAGCCGAGCGCGGTCTTGATCTCCGGCCGAATCCACGCCCGCGCGGCCGGCCGCGACTTCGTGGCCGCGCGGCGCGTGTCCTTCACGAGGCCTGCGTCGTGGAGGGCACGACGGACGACGCGGCGCCGCTCGGTCGTCGTCCGGGCGCTGACGAACCCGGCGAGGTCGGCGGCGGCGTCCTCCACCCGCTGGATGCGGTCGCGCGGCGTTCGCTCCAGCATGCGATGCACGACATGCTCGAGGGCGCGGGGCACGTCGTGGGCGCGCTCGCGGAGCGGAACCAGGGTGTCTCGCTGCAGCCGGACGACGCGGCCGCGCTCCCGCCCGCCGTCCTTGCCCGGGCGCGCGTCGAACGGGAGCTGGCCCGTGAGCATCTCGTACAGGAGGACCCCCAGCGAGAAGAGATCGCTGCGTCCGTCGAGCTCGTCGCCGAGGATCTGTTCCGGCGACATGTACGCGGGCGTCCCGAAACCCTCCGCCATCGCCAGGGCGCCGCGCTCGTCCACCGGGAGGATCGCCGTGGCCTCCTTCGCGCGGGCCCGCGTCGCGATGCCGAAGTCGATGAGCTTCACCTCGCCGCCGCGGGCGAGGAGCACGTTGTCGGGCTTCACGTCCTTGTGCACGAAGCCTCGTGCGTGGACGTGCTCGAGCGCGTCGGCGAGCTCGCACGCGATCGCGCACGCGACCTCGGGATCGAGGCACTTCTCCTTCGCGAGGAGCGCGCGGAGGCTCGTGCCCTCGACCCACTCGATCACGATGAACGGACGGTCGGGCCCGTCGCGCACGCCCGGCCCCGCGTCCACGAGGAGGACCACGTTCGGGTGGGCGAGCGCCGCGAGCGTGCGCTTCTCGCGGTCGAGCTGCGCCGCGAAGGGCGAGTCGTGCGCGATCGTGGGCTTCAGAGACTTCAGGACGACGACGCGGCCGGTCGACTCCTGGACCGCTTTGTACAACGTGGATATCGCGCCGCCCGCGAGCGGTTCGAGCACCCGGTAGCCCGGGAACCGGGGCTCCGTCATGCGGGTCCGACGAGGAGGGAGCGCCCCGTCATGGCGTGCGGGACGGGGATCCCCATGAGCTCGAGCATCGTGGGCGCGACGTCGCAGATGCGCCCGCCGGGGCGGACGTGCGCCGCCGTGTCGGCGTCGTTCACGTACACGAGCGGCACGGGGAAGGTCGTGTGCGCCGTGTGCGGGCGCCCGGTCGCCGGGTCCTTCATGAGCTCGCAGTTGCCGTGGTCCGCGGTGACGATCACGGCCCCGCCCTGGGCGCGCGCCGCGTCGACGATGCGCCCGAGCCCCTCGTCGACCACCTCGACCGCGCGGATGGCGGCCTCGAGGACGCCGGTGTGCCCGAGCATGTCGGGGTTCGCGAAGTTCACGAGGACGAAGTCGAACCGGCCCGCCTCGATCGCGCGGACGACCGCGTCCGCGACGCCGCGCGCGCTCATCTCGGGCTTCTCGTCATAGGTCGCGACGTCGCGCGGCGAGGGGATCATCTGGCGCTCCTCGCCCGGGAACGCCTCCTCCCGACCGCCGTTGAAGAAGTACGTGACGTGCGCGTACTTCTCGGTCTCGGCGCAGCGGAACTGGGTCCTGTTCGCGCGGGCGAGGACCTCGGGGAAGATGTCGGGGAAGCCCTCCTTGGGGAAGGCGACGGGGAGGCCGAGCGAGGCGTCGTAGAGGGTCATGCACGCGTAGGCCGAGAAAGGCGGCGCGGGCGCCTCGCGCGCGAACCCCGTGTGGTCGGTGCACGCGAGCGCGCGCGAGAGTTCGCGCGCGCGATCGGGCCGGAAGTTGAAGTGAAGACCGGCGTCCCTCGCGGGATCGACGCCGGCATACCCGGCGACGACGAAGGGCTCGACGAACTCGTCCAACTTGCCGGCCTCGGCGCTCGCGGCGATGCCGAGCGCGGCGGTCGCGTGACGCGGGCCACGCCCGTGGACGATCGCGTCGTAGGCGCGCGCGACGCGGTCCCAGCGGTTGTCGCGATCCATGGCCCAGTAACGCCCGCTCACGGTCCCGACCGTCCCCTTGCTCCCCGCGCCGAGGTGGGCCTCGAGCGTAGCGACATAGCCCGGCGCCGTCCCTGGCTGGACGTCGCGGCCGTCCAGGAACGCGTGCACCACGACGGGGACGCCCCGCGCGCTGGCCGCGTCCACGAGCGCGAGGAGATGGCCGAGCATGCTGTGAACACCCCCGTCCGACACGAGGCCGAACAGGTGGAGGCGACCTCCCCTCTCGGCGGCCTGATCGATGACGCGGGCGATCACGGGGTTCGTCGCGAGCGCCCCGTCGTGGACCGCGCCGTCGATGCGCGACATATCCATGAGCGCGATGCGGCCCGCGCCGAAGTTGAGGTGGCCCACCTCACTGTTGCCCATCTGTCCTGGCGGGAGCCCGACGTCCGGCCCGCTCGTTCCGATGAGGCCGTGCGGGTACCGCGCGAGGAGGGCGTCGAAGCGCGGCGTCCTCGCCATCCGGACGGCGTTGTCGGCCACCTCGGCGCGCTCGCCGAAGCCGTCGAGGATGACCAGCACGACGGGACGAGGGCTCGGGGTGGCCATGGCGTCCGTGTAGCAAATCCGCGGGGTTCTTGCCGAAATTCGGGGCGCACACCCTGCGCCGTACGAACCCCGTGCGTGCGGCCCGCCGGCTCGTGCGCGTTTCCGTCGCCCCCTTCCCGCGCGCACCCGGTGGTATGCGCCGTGCACGGGCGGAGCGTCGTTGAGCAAGGAAAGGATCCGACCCATGAGAGTCACCTCGTTTGGGATGGGCGCGACGGGCCTGGTGGCCGCGCTGGCCCTCCTCGGTTGCGACAAGGAGTCGACGACGTCCACGACGTCCACGAACGTCGCGGCGACGGCGACCGCGACGGCGGCCACGCCCGCGCCGGAGAAGACCGCCGAGAACAAGGTGCCAACCGATCCGAACAACATCGTCAACATCGCAGGTGGCTCGAAGGACCACACGACGCTGGTGGCCGCGCTCAAGGCGGCCGACTACGTGGACTCGGTCTCCAACCCGGGCCCGATCACGGTGTTCGCGCCCACGAACGCCGCGTTCGAGAAGCTGCCGAAGGGCACCGTGGAGGGGCTCCTGAAGCCCGAGAAGGTCGATGACCTGAAGACCATCCTCAAGCACCACGTGGTGCCGTCCACGTACGATGCGAAGGACCTCAAGGACGGGATGGTCCTCGGCATGGTGAGCGGCAAGGTGACCGTGCACGTGAAGGACGGGAAGATCAAGGTGGACGACGCGAACGTCGTGGCCTCGATCAAGGCGTCGAACGGCATCGTCCACGTCATCGACGCGGTGCTCGTCCCTCAGAAGTGAAGGGTCGCACCGCGTCAGGTGCGTCCGGCGGGGTTATACGGTACCCTCGGCCCGTGCCCTGGGTGAGAGCACGCCTTCGCGGTCAGCTCGTGTTCGCGCGCGCGAACGACGACGGGGGGTTCCGCGCCGCGTCGGGCAAGGTCGAGATCCGGTACAAGGCCGACGACGGGCGCATGTACAACGCGAACGCGGGCAACCTCGCGCGCGTCGGCACGGAGGTCCTGCCCGACGACGCCTGCGGCCCCGCGGAGAGCGCTCCGAAGGCGCAGGGCAAGGGCGGCAAGGGCGAGACCGCGAGGCGCGAGGCGCAGAAGGTGTCCATCCCGAAGGTGTCCGCCGAGTTCTTCATCGCCTACGCGGACGGCGCATGCTCGGGCAACCCGGGCCCCGCGGGCCTGGGCGTCGTGGTCGTCGCACCCGACGGGAAGGTCGCGGAGGGCTACGAGTACCTGGGCAGCGCGACGAACAACGTCGGCGAGCTGATGGCGATCCTCCGCGCCCTCGAGGCCGTGCCGAGGGACGCGCCGCTCGCGGTGCACACCGACAGCCAGTACTCGATCGGCGTGCTCACGAAGGGATGGAAGGCGAAGGCCAACCAGGAGCTCATCCTGCGGGTGAAGGCCGCCATCAAGGCCCACGCGGGGCCGTTCAGCCTGATCTACGTGCCGGGACACGCGGGCGTGCCCCTCAACGAGCGCGCGGACGAGCTCGCGCGCGAGGCGGTGTCGACGCGGGGATCGCGGAGCCTCAAGGCGCCGGGGTAGGCGGAGCCGAGATCTCCGTGCCGGGGACCCGCCCCTCCGCCCGCTCGGGCCGCCCCCCTCCACGTGCCCCGCGCGACTCGGCCACGGCCTTCAGCCACGCCCCGCAGTCGAACCGCGCCGCCCCGCCCCGCTGCGCGGACACCCTGCAGGCGTCGCCGTCCGGCGCCCACACGATCGCGACGACGTCGTCGCGCCGCGCGAGCCTCGCCGCGAGCGCGCGGATCTCCCCCGCGTCGCCTCGCTCGCGGCGGATGCACACCACCGTCGTCCCGCCGGGGTCGCGCGGCGTGCGCGCGAGGATCTCGTCCGCGAGCAGCCCTACCAGCTCACCCCTCGCGTGGCCCATCGCGTCACGCGCCGCCTCGAGCTCCCCGCGCAGCTTCGCGATCGCGGCCGGCACGTCCGGAACGCCGCAGCTGAACCCTCGCGCGAGCTCCGCGAGCACGCGGTGCTGCGCGCGGGCGTCATCGAGCGCGCGGCGGCCCGCCTGGAAGGTCAGGCGGATCTTCCCCTTGTAGCGCTCGACGCCCACGAAGCGCACGCTGCCCACCTGGCCGGAGCGCACGCAGTGCGTGCCGCCGCACGGAGTCCGATCGAAGCCGTCGATCTCGATGACGCGCACGTTCGTCGTCACCTTGGGCGTTCGCCGGAGGTCCATGGCGCGGAGCTCGTCCGCGGTCGGGAACAGAGCTCGGACGGGGACGTCCTCCATCGCGATCGCGTTGACGAGATCCTCCGCGCGCGCGAGGTCCGCGTCGGCGACGGCGGAGACGTCGAGGTCGATCGTCGAGCTGGTCTGCCCGAGGCGCGCCGACACCGTGGGCGCCCGCGCGACGTCCAGCAGCGCCCGCGAGAGCGCGTGCTGCGCCGTGTGCTGGGCCATCTGATCGCGGCGCCGCTCCCGGTCGAGCGTCCCGTGCGCCGGGCCGTCGAGTGTGTCCGCGACGATCGCCTCGGGGAGCACGTGGTGAATCACGCCGGCCTCGTCGATCTGGGTGTCGACGATCGCGAGCGACCGGCCACCCACGACGAGGGTGCCCGTGTCGCCGAGCTGACCCCCGGCCTCGGGGTAGAACAGCGTCTTCTCGAGGACGACCGACGCCTTGCCGCCGTGCTCGGCCAGCCGTGCGACGGTCGCATCGAACGACGTGGCGAACGGATCGGCCCAGTAGAGCTTCTCCGTGGGCTCCTGCTGCGTCCCGGAGGTCATCCGCCCTCCCTCGCCGCCCGTCGCCGCCGCCACCCCTGGATCGCGAACCCCAGCGCCGCGAGCACCCCCACCACCGTCATCGCCATCCCCACCGTGAGCGTCCGGGGCCAGTACCGCGCGCGGATCACGTGGTCCCCGGTGGGGAACTCGACGGCCACCAGCTCCTGGTCCTCAACGACCTTGCCCACGCTGGTCACCCACCCGCGATCGTGCGCCGTGTTGAACGCGATCCGGCCCGGCGAGATCGCATGGACCTCCGCGGTGAACGTGTTGTGCGTGCGTGACACCCTCACGATCTGCGCGTCGCCCGAGACGATCTTCCCCTGCGGCACGTCGCCCTCCCACACCGGCGCGCCCGTGTGGGACGGCCACTCGTACGAGCGGCATCCGAGCCAGGCGCGGTTCTGGCGCGGCTGGTCGAGGAACTCCCCGAGGCCCGGGCCACCGAAGTGGAAGTTTCGCGAGGTGACCACCTTCTCCGTCGGTGGGTTCACGTAGCGGAGGCCCACGATCTCGGCGCCGACCCCCAGCATGTCCCCCACGCCCACGAGCGCCATCCCGAGGAGCACGACGCGGAGCGCGCCCTGCCAGTTGCGGGGGAGGATGCGACCGTACGTACGCGGGAACCGGTCGATCGCGAGCCCGACGAACGAGGCGATGTACATCGCCAGCGGGATGCGGAACCTCGTGGGCACGCGCAGCCCCTTGAACGGCGGCACGTAGGCGCGGAGGATCGACCACGGCGCGTACGCGAAGAAGTGTCCCAGCATGAGGACGAAGAGGAGGCACGCGACGACGACCAGCATGGTCTGTTCGCGGATCGCCACCGTGATCCCGACGGCCGCGACGAAGAGCACGAGGTACCCGACGTACGCGTTGTACTCGTGCCAGGTGTACTCCTGCCCCGGCAGGCGCTGGTACCAGAGCGGCTGGCGCAGCGTGTACATGTGGTACAGGGAGTTCCAGCGCGCGACGTGGTCCGCCTCCGGGGGCATCGCACGTCGGTGGGCGGCCATCTGGTCGAGGAGCGGGAGGATGCGCGCGCCGCCCAGCGTGAGCGCGAAGAAGCTCGTGACGACGCTCGCGCGGAGGATCTTCTTCAGGCGCCGCGGCGGCCACACCCGCACGAGGGCGTCGAGCGCGAGGAGGCAGAGGCAGAAAGGGAGCGGGTACGTCGCGCCCTCGTACAGCATGAACGCGAGGAGCGCGCCGAGGGCGACGCCCGCCCACGACTCCTCCTCGGCCCTGCGCCACAGGTGGACGAGGAGCGGCGCGAGGTAGAACGTGAGGAACGTGGAGTGCGCGCCGATGTACTGCATCGTGTGCGACTCGTTGAAGGTCCACACGCCGGAGGCCGCGAACGCCGCCGCACGCGACAGCTTGAGGTCGCTGCGGGCGAAGACCCACATGCTGGCGAAGCCCATCGCGGTGTGGACGAGCTCCCAGAGGAAGTACGTGATCTGCCCGTTGAAGGGCGTGAGGAGGAGCAGGATGGGCGACGCCGTCATCGACTCCGGGTGGTCCCAGTTGGGGATGCCGCGGCAGTCGAACGCATTCCAGAGGGGAAGCTCGTGGTAGTAGCGGAGCGCCGCTTTCCCCATCTCGATCTGGTGGAAGACGAAGCGCCCGTCTCCGTCGGGCGTCTTCGGGTACGCGAGGAGCTCCGGCAGGAGGAGCACGAACGCGAGCGCGAACGAGACGAGGCCGAGCGCGAGCCAGCGCAGGTACCAGGGGGAGAGCTTCGGCTCGGCCAGGGCCATGGAGGCCGGCCAGGTTAGCACCTACGAGGCGCGTCTTGCCCGGGGAAGGCACGTGTCAGAATCGGAGATCCCCGCGGCACGCCACCCCCACGGCGCGCGCCTCGTGGGCGTCGGCCTCCAGGTCGAGGTGGACCACACGCTCCATCTGCCCCAGCCGGCGCCACGCACACGGGCGGCGGCTGCCGTAGCGCTCGGCCTCCTCGCGCATCAACGTCACGCGATCGCGACCGGGCGGCTCCCACACCGAGGTGAAGGCGCGCACCTGGTTGTCGGCGAGCGCGGTCGGCAGGCCGGTCTCGTCGAGGGCGGGGCGGAGGCCACCGAGGGCCGCCGCGGCGAGGACGACGAGGCGCGGGCCGTAGATCTTCCACGGCTCGCGCAGGACGAGCACGCCGACGTAGAGCGGGATCGCGACCGTCGCGCACACGATCACCCAGAAGGGCCAGTACCCCTTCACGCCGAACCACTCGAGGACGTGGTGGGGCACGAAGCCCATGCGCACGAGCGGGACGACGAACTGCTTCAGCGGGCGCTGGATCTCCTCGGGCGGGAGCGTGTTGTAGGTGACGCCCACCAGGCCCACGGACAGCACGCTCGCGAGGGCGAGGCCCGACGCGACGCCCCGCGTGATCCCGCGGAGGAACCGTCCTCGCTGGGCGAGCCACTCGAGGGCGCACAGCGCGCCGTAGCCGAGGAACGGCGGGAGGCCGCCGAGGAGGCGGGGGCCGATCGTCCAGCCACCGCGCCACATGTAGTAGCCGCTGATGCTGAGCGTGAGCCCGCTGACCGCGACGATCCACACGACCGTCGCCGCCCGCCGCCGCGGGCGAACGGACGGCGTGCCGACGACCTTCACGAGCGCGAACGGGAACGCGAGGAACGCGAGCGTGAGGAACGGCGACAGCCCGAACAGGCCGTATTCGGGGCTCCAGAGGAGACCCTTGAGGGCGTTCATGTCGGGCGCCTGCACGCCGAAGATCCCCTTGTCGTGGCCGGCGGCGAAGACCGCGCTCTCGACGAACTTGTGGCCGGGCGTGAAGGGGTTGTAGTAGGCGCGCCACTGGAACAGCATCACCATCGCGATCGGCACGAGGCCTCCGGCCGCGTACGCGAGGAGCCGCCGCGGGCTGCGGAACACGACGAGCCCGAACAGGCCGATCGCGACCGACAGCGGGAGGCTCTGGTACTCGAGCGCGGTCGCCCAGCCGATCGCCATGCCCGCGAGGAAGGCCGCCCCCGGGCTCCTCGCGCGCGCGTTCCCGGGGAGTCGCACGAGCTCCGCGTCCGCGAGGCCGAACGCGAGGAACGCCGTCACGCCGACGAGGGTGTGGCTCACGAACATGAGCGCGTACGCGAGGTAGTTCGTGCCGAGCCCGACGGCCGTCACGGTCGCGAGCCGGAGGACGGCGTCCGGGGATACGCGGCGCAGGTGTCGCTCGAACCAGATCAGGAAGAGGAAGGACGGGAGCTGGATCGTGGTCAACCTGAGCGCCCACGTCACGAACCGGAGCCAGCGCGCCTTCTCCTCGGGGGGGGAGCGGACGGTCGGCTTCGCGAGGCCGACGCGCGGGGCGATCTTCTCGAAGCCCCAGTAGACGGGCACGCCCACGAGGCTCACCGCGGGGGCCTTCACCGACGTGTAGTAGAAGGTGCCGGGCGCCTCGCGCGACGGCACGCGCGCCATGTCGTTCACCCAGCCGTAGCGCTCGACCATGGGATCGATGCGCAGCGAGCCCGTCTCGACGATCGCCATCGTCATGTACAGGCGCACGTTCTCGTTCGGGTTGTTGACCGCGCCGATGTAAGGGAACGCCCCGAAGAAGGGGAGCGCCGCGAGGAGGAAGAACGTGAGGAGGGCGCTCCTCGGCGGTCCTTTCCGGGGCCCGATCACGGCGGGAAAAGGGTTAGCAGAAGGGCGCTTGCGCGATCTATCTTTCTCGCATGATCGGGCCTGCGGGCGGCAAGGCGCGATGACGGCGTGAGACGCGTCGTCGACCGGATCGTGGACCTCGGGGGCCGGCGACCGCTCGCGGTGCTCGCAACAGCCCTCGCGGTGATGGTGCTGTCGTGGGCGTGCGCGTCGCGGCTCGAGCTGCGCCCCGACTTCATGGAGCTCCTCCCCCGGGACAGCCCGGGCTTCCGGGCGTTCGAACGGCAGCTCGATCGCGTGGGCGGGCGGGCCACGGTGCTGGTCCTCGCGGAATCGCCCGACCGGAGCGCGAACCAGCGCTTCCTGACGCGGCTGGCCGACCTGCTCGAGGCCGATCCCGACGGGATCCACCACGTGGAGCGCGGCACCGGGGACGCGCGCCGGTTCTTCGACGCGAACAGGTGGCTGTACGCCACGGTCGACGATCTGGAGGAGATCGATCGCACCCTCGACCGGCAGATCGCCCTCCGGAGCGGCCTCGTCGTGGACCTCGATCCGACGCCGCGCGACGCGTCCCTCGGCCTCGACGCCAGGCGCGCGACGTGGGAGGCCGAGGCGAGGAAGCACGACGCCTTCCCCAGCGGGTGGTTCGCCGACGATCCAGGCACGACGATCGGGCTCCGGGTCGTGTCCACGTCGACGGGCATGGCCGACGCGCAGGGCGACCGGCTCCTCGCGCGCGTGAAGGCGCTCTCCGTTTGCGCCGCCCCGACGTCGTTCCACCCCGACATGGTCGTCGGGTTCGCCGGGGATCTGCCGCGCGCCGCCGCGGAGAAGCAGTCCCTGCTCGAGTCCGCCGCGCTCGCGACCGGTGTGGCGCTCGCGCTCATTTTCGCCGGCATCGCCTGGTTCTACCGCTCGCCCTGGGCCATCCCGATCGTCGCCGTCCCGCCGCTCCTCGGCGCGGGGTGCGCGTTCGCGTTCGCGAAGCTGGCGTACGGCTACGTCAACGCCTAGGGCGCGTTCCTCGGCGCGATCATCCTGGGCAACGGCGTGAACTTCCCGATCGTGCTCCTCTCGCGGTACCGGGAGTTCCGCGCGCGCGGCATGGCGCCCGAGAGCGCGCGACGCGACGCCGTGTGGAACGCCTTCCGCGCCGAGCTCGTGGGCGCGAGCGTCGCGGCGATCGCCTACGGATCGCTGACGATCACGCGCTTCCGGGGCTTCGCGCAGTTCGGCCTCATCGGGCTCGTGGGGATGATGCTCGTGTGGATCTCGATGATCCCCTGCGTCCCGGCCATGATCGCGGCGGTGGAGCGGCTCGAGGGCGCGCTCCCGCGACGCCTGCGGCAGGCGCCCGCGCGGGTGGAACCCGACGGGAGCCGCGGGCCGCTCTCGCGCCTCGTGGGCGACATCACCGAGCGTCGGCCGCGCCTCGTCCTCGCGATCGCGGGCGCGATCACGATCGTGGCCGTCTGGCGGCTGCCCGCGTTCCTCCGTGATCCGTGGGAGTACGACTTCGACAAGCTCGGCTCGTCCGCCGCGCGCGCCGGGATGGACGCGTGGACCCGAAAGGCCGAGCGCGTCTTCGGCGGCCGGGCGGGCCTCGGCGGCGCCATGATGATCGCGGACACGGCCGCGCAGGTGCCCGCGCTGAAGGCGCGCATCCTGGCGAACGATGCGGCCGATCCGGAGGGGAGGCTGATCGAGGAGATCACGACGCTCGACGACGTCCTGCCCGGGAGCGAGGCCGAGCAGCGACGGAAGCTCGGGGTGATCGCCCGCATCCAGGGCCGCCTGACGCCCGCCGTGCTCGCCGCGCTGCCGGAGGCCGAGCGGCGGCGCGTCGAGGAGGAGCGCCCACCCGCCGGCCTGCGGGTGGTGGGGCCGGGCGACCTGCCCCCGGTCCTCCGCCACCGCTTCGAGGAGGCGAGCGGCGCGATCGGCGCGGTCTTCCACGTGCGCTTCCGCGACGTGTCGCTCACGGACGGGCACAACCTCCTCCGCATCGCGCGCACGACCGACGACGTCGCGCTCCCGGACGGCCAGCGGGTGGCCACGGCGAGCCGGTCGACGGTGTTCGCCGAGATGATCCGCTCGATGCAGCGCGACGCCCCGCTCGCGACCCTGGTGGCCCTCTCGCTGGTGGTTCTCGTCGTCGCTGCCGCGACGCGCGATCGGCGCGGGACGGTCGCGGTGCTCCTCGCGCTCCTCCTGGGCGTCGCGTGGATGCTCGGCGGCGCGGCGTGGCGTGGCGAGAGGATCAACTTCGTCGACTTCATCGCGCTGCCGATCACGTTCGGGATCGGGGCGGAGTACCCGTTCAACATCTACGACCGCTCGCGCCTGCTCGCCGGGGACGTGACGCGTGCGGTGAAGCTCCACGCCGGCGCCGTCGCGCTGTGCAGCTACACCACGGTGATCGGGTACGGATCGCTCGTCGGCGCGGACAACCTCGCGCTGCGATCGTTCGGCAGGATGGCAGTGGCGGGCGAGATCGCGTGTCTGTTCGCGGCGCTGGTGTTCCTGCCGGCGCTCCTGCACGCGACGCGGCCCGCCCGCGCGAAGGAGCCCTGACCGCGCTCCGCCTTCCGCCGCTCCGCTGACCGCCTTTCGCCGTCCGCCGTCCGCGAACCCTCAGTTCCTCCGCGTGCTGCGCGTCGTCGGGGGCGCGGCCGTGGGGGTCGGCGTCCGTTCCCCGGCGCACGACCCCTCCCGCAGGTCCTGCACGTACCACCGCTCGCCCCGCCTGAAGCACACCGTGACCTTCCGCTGGGTGTGGTTGCTCTCCACCTGGAACTGGAAGTCGTCGAGGCTCGCGGTTCCCTCCGCCTGCTCGAGGCGTCCCGCGCACTGGAACGCCTCGTGGCGATGCCCCTGCTCCGCCTTGTACCCGTTCCGCAGCACGTACATCTCGGCGAGCCCGCAGGCCGTCGCGTGATCGAGCGCCGGCGCGGTCACCATCCCCGACGTCTGGCGCTCGAGGAGCGTCGCACGAGCGTCGGCCTCCGATCGGAGCTGGCTGTCCCGGATCATCGCCCACGCCATGAACGCGGTGAACATCGCGATCGACAGGATGCTCGTCGCGAGGCCCGCCGTGGCCCTCGCGGGCACGGAGGTCGCCAGCTCCCTCGCGAGGGCGCGGGCGCGGAAGTACATCGCGACGGAGATCGCCTGGAACACGGGCGGACAGCAGATGACCACGGACACGATGCCCATCGCGAGCGACGTCGTGGCCGCCGACTCCATGCGCGCGATCTTCGCGCCGCGCTCGAGGTGCGAGGCCTGGGCGCTGTACGCGGCCGCCTGCGCCGCGTGCGCCTGATGCCACTCGGCCCGTCGCCGCTCCTCGGCCTCGTGCGCCGCCGCGCCCGGGGTGGGAACCTGACAGTAGGGGCAGACGAGAGCGCCCGGCGCGAGGCCAGCGCCGCACTGCGCGCACTTCGTGGACATCGGCCCATTGTCTCGCGCCTCGCCGGGAGTGTCCAGGCTCGCCCGGTCGCGTCACCCGTCGACGTGGCCGGGGGAAGGCGGCCCCGATCCTGGACAGCGCGTCAGTGTCGCGGGACGCACTCCGCGATCATCTCGTCCGTCATCGCATCGACCACGTTCTTCCCGCCCGTGAGCGTGTTCGCCGCGTCGTAGATGGACTCCACAGCGCAGCTCGGAGAGCAGAACACCTTCGGCTTCGGCGTGACGCGCCCGAGGAAGAACGCGCCGCCGCCGGTCGTGCCGTTGGGCCGCTGCGCGCAGAACCAGCCGCTCAGGTGGGTCTTCGGGTAGTCGAAGTCGCCGTCGTTCCACGCCGAGCTGTCGTCGCGCAGGCGCGTGAGATCCGCGTCGGTGACGCCCGGCGTGCCGCACGTGGTCGTGCCCGCCCATGTGTCGATCGTCGGGCCCGGCAGCGGGAGCACGGGGCTCGCGATCTCCGGACAGAGCGCCGGGACGCTCGCGCAACCGTCCTTGGTCGATCCGCACCCGCAGTCCATCCGCCCGAACGGAGGACCCTGCGTGAGCACGGCGTGGTCGAGGATGCCCTCGAGCCCGTACGTCGCGAGCGCGTACGACACCGCGCCCGCCCCGCCGCTCTGACCCTGCGCGCAGAAGCCGAGCGTGCGCGACTTCGCGTGCACGACGTCGAACACCCAGCGGAAGGCCGTCGCGGGGCGGCACGCGGCCGCCTTGATGCTGCGGGTCCCGGACGTGATCTCCTCCCAGGGCTTGGCCCAGGAGATGGCCGCGATGCGGAACCCCGCCGCCTGGTACCGCGCGATCACCGGCTGCTGGAACAGGAAACCCGTCCCGCCTCCGCCGATGTGGGTCACTATCGTGCCCTTGAGGGCGACACCCGCCGGATCCGCGACGGCCACGACGCCGTCGATGTCCTCTGCCCCCGGGCAGGTCACCCGGATCCCTCGGCAGAGGGTGCCGCGCGGGCACGCGGACCCGGGCGCGATCTCCGCGACCGTCCCGAGCGGGCGGCTCGTGCCGCTGTCGTGGGTGGCCGAGGCGTCGGCGGTGGCGCTGTCGGGCCCGGCGCTCCCATCCTCGCCCGGGACAACGCTCCCGTCGTCTTGCGACGGGGTCGCGGCGTCTGCGGGCGCGACGAGGTCCGGGGCAACACTCGATCCGGAGCATCCGTAGGCCGCGAGGAGCGGCGCACCGGAGACCACGAGGGCGAGGGCCACGAGGGCGGTGAAGCGGCGCATGCGCGTTCTCCTTACACGCAACGTACCAGCGCGTCGGCACGAAGATTCATCGAGGATCGCGCGCTCCGGAGGGGTCCGGACAGGTCCAGTGGACCGCGCGTGGTCCACCCGTCGTGGTGATACGCTGGGCCGAGTCCCGCTCCCGTGCCTCCCCTCCTCCACGCCCTCACCGCCCTGTCGGCCCTCGCCGTCGTGGCCCTCCTCGTCGCCGAGCGCCAGGACTCGGTCCGGGGGCGGTGGCTCACCAAGCCGGTCGCGTCCCTCGCGTTCCTGGGTGCAGGGATCGCGGCTGGCGGCACCTCTTCTCGACCCGCGCAAGCGATCGTGGCGGCGCTCGCGCTCTCGGTCGTTGGCGACCTGTGCCTCGTCCCGCGCGGCGTGGCGATGTTCCGCGCCGGCCTCGTCGCCTTTCTCATGGGCCACGTCGGCTTCGGAGTCTCGTTCCTTCTCCGCGGCGTCGACCCGCGGGCGACGGGCCTCGCCGTCGCAGTGCTCGTCGTCCCCGTGGTGCTGATCGCGCGCTACTTCGTCCCGAAGGCGCCGCCGGAGCTCCGGGGTGCCGTCGTGGCGTACATCGTCGTGATCACGGGGATGGTCGCGCTCGCGGCCGGCACGGTCGCGGCGCACGGGCACCCCATCCTCCTCGCGGCGGCGGTCGTGTTCTTCGTGTCCGACCTCACGGTCGCGCGCGACGTCTTCGTGGGGCGCGCGTTCGTGAACCGGCTCGTGGGGCTGCCGCTGTATTACGGCGCGCAGCTCCTGTTCGCGTGGAGCCTTGCCGGGTGACGCTCACATCCCCTTCAGCGCCTCGCGAACCCCCTCCCACATGGCCCTGGCCTCCGTGCAGTCGATCCCGAACCGTTCGGCGCCCGCGATGAAGCGCCGCAGCATCACGACGGTGCCGAGGGCGGCGTCCACGTCGCGCGTCGAGGTGAGCCGTCGCTCGGCGTCCGCGAGCGCCTCCATCATCTCGGTGTAGCCGACCAGGTCGGGCATCTCCCTCACCTCGATGTGCAGGCCAGCGGGCAGGAAGTCCAGCTCCGGCTGGACCGTGCGCGGCTCGAACACGAAGTCGTGGCGACTCACGATGCCCCGCGTGGGCTGGCCATCGAGTTCCACGAGCAGGAGAGCGGCCCGGTCGCCGAACGGGTCCACGATCGCCTCCGCGCGCAGCACGCTGGACGCCGTGATCGACACCTCGACGACGCCGGGGACGACGAGCCTCACGGCGTCCGCCGTGAAGACGCAGCGCACGTTGGGTACTTCGGCGAGCACACGCGCGAGATCGCTCATGCTCTCGATGGTGGACCCGCCGCGCCGCCGAACGGCGGCACCGAATGGGGGCGGCTGACCGAACGTTCAGTCGGAAAAGGCATTCGTTGGAGCGAGGGTGCCCCCACCCGTCGCGCTTCGCGCGCGAAGAGGTTCCGTGGAGGCGGTGGGGCGCGCGCAGACCTCACCCCCCGTCCCCCTCTCCCTGAAGGGAGAGGGGGCATGTGAACGGGAGAATCGCCTCTCGCACGGTCTCCCGGTTCCGTCGTCCGTTCTCGAGGCGAACGACGCGGACGCCACGGCGCGCGAGGATCGTCGTGCGCCTCGCATCCCGTTCGGGCCGCTCCGCGTCGTCGTGGACGGCGCCGTCGATCTCGACGACGAGCCTGAGCGCGGCGCAGTGGAAGTCCACCACGTAGCCGCAGAGCACTTGCTG
>SXGT01470963.1_pt1 | contig 16002 bp, 12 predicted proteins | sample 3176221 | NCBI WGS metagenome assembly SXGT01 (sample SAMN11356862, study PRJNA531348) | freshwater metagenome | isolation source: freshwater sample F1-120 | place: China: Fuxian Lake, Yuxi | collected 2017-12-25
GAGATCACCATGCCCGGCTCGAGCGGCGTCTTCACGTCCCGCCGGCTCATGTTCTGCGGGCCCTCGTGGACTGACAGATAATGTCCTACGCCGTGGCCGGTGCCGTGCTCGTAGTCGAGCCCCAGCTGCCAGAGCGGGAGGCGCGCGAACGCGTCGAGCTGCCCGCCCGTGGTCTTGTGCGCAAAGACGAGGCGCGCGATAGCGATGTGGCCCTTGAGCACCCGCGTGAACCGGTCGCACATCTCTCGCGTGGGCGCGCCGATCGCCACGGTACGCGTGACGTCCGTGGTGCCGTCCGCGTACTGCGCGCCGCTGTCCACGAGGTAGAGCGTGCCCTGGAGCAGCGGCGCGTCGGACTCGGGCGTGGCGCGGTAGTGCACCACGGCGCCGTGCGCGCCGGCGCCGCTGATCGTGTCGAATGACAGGTCGAGCAGCTCAGGCGACTCCGCGCGGAACGCCTCCAGCTTGTCGCTGGCCTCGATCTCGGTGAGCGCGCGGCGGGTGACGGTTCGGTCGAGCCACGCTAGGAACCGCGTGAGCGCCACACCGTCACGGCGGTGTGCCGTCCGAATGCCCTCGAGCTCGACCTCGTTCTTCTTCGCCTTCGGAAGCTGGCAGGGGTCGTCGTCGTGGATGAGCGCGCAGCCGGCCTTCGAGAGCGTCCGGGCCAGGATTGCCGGACACGACTTCTTCTCTACCCGCACCCTCAGTCCCGCGGCGCCGAGGTCTTGCAGTACGGCTAGGAGCTTCGACGGGGCGTGTCGGCGCACCTCGGCGCCGAGCCAGTTGGCTACGCCTCGGCCGAGCTTCCGCTCGTCGACGAACAGGTCCACGGTGCCGTCGGAGTGCAGCACCGCGAACGACAGCGGAAGGGGAGCGTGTGGCACGTCGGAGCCGCGGATGTTGAGCAGCCACGCGATCGAGTCCGGCAGCGTGAGCAGCGCCGCGTCGTGCTTCGCCCCGAGGAGCAGGTCGCCGAGCTCGTGCCGCTTCAAGTCGGCCTTCTTGCCCGTGAGCGCGTCGGGATGTGCGGAGATGAGCCCGAGCGGGGCAGGGGGCTGCTCGGTCCAGACCGCGTCGATCGGGTTCGAGTCGCACCAGACGATCTCGCCGCCCGTCTTCTGGGCCGCCTTCTCGAGGCGCTCCACCTCGCCCTCGGAGAAGAGCCAGGGATCCAGGCCCAGGCGCATGCCCTTCTGCCCGTTCTTTAGCAGCCACTCGTGGGGCGGCTCGTCGGTGAGGCTCTTGATCTCGAACGACGCGGCGTCGACTTGCTGCTTCGCCTGGAGCGTGTAGCGCCCATCGACGAAGACGGCTGCGCCTTGGTCCATTACTACCGCAGCGCCTGCGGAACCCGTGAAGCCCGTCACCCAACGGAGTCGCTCGGCGCGCGCGGGGACGTATTCGCCCTGGTGCTCGTCGCCGCGGGGCAGCAGGAAGCCGTTGAGGCCCCGCGCCGCCAGCTCTGCTCGAAGGGCCTTCAGCCGCGCTGGGCTCCACGCGGTTGGCTCGAAGGCGCGGCGCGTGATGGCTAGCTCGGCCTCCATGGCCGCGAGGGTTGCTTCGTCGGCCCGCGGGTCCACCTGCTCGGCGAAGGCGCGAGAACGGCGCGAGGGAGCCGCGGCCGCGATCCCGCGGAGGAGGGGAAACGTCGTTGCGGCGTCGAGCCCGCAGCGCTCGAGGTGATTCGTGAGGTTCATGGTGAGCACCGTGGTGTGATCAGCGGCCGTCGCGCCGCCGCGGCACTCTAGGCGTCAAATTCCACGAGGCCAAGGGCTTCGCGCACTCCTCGGAACACGTCGCTCCCTCCCTGCGTTCGAGTGGAGCGCTTGACGACCAGCGCTCGGCGTCGTGTGCTACGCCGAGCGATCGTGGAGCAGGGCTCGTGAGGCCGCTGGAGATCTGATGCTACCGTTTCAAAGTTTGGTTCAGCTCGCTTTGGGGATCGGCCTCTGCGAGGACGTCAGCACCACGTACCGCATCAAGATGGTCGCGCCCGAGTCGGGGCTCATCGCGTTCGACGTGGAGACCGGGTGGTGCGAGGAGACGGACACGGGCGAGGCGCGCGGCGCCATGAAGAGCGTCCTGGTCGCCGACTTCGATACTCGTGGCAAGGCCCACTACTACACGGCTGACGCGGATAACAAGGGCCGGCAGCCCGAGGGGACCGTACGGCCTGCAGCCGACTGGCCCGCGTTCGCAAAGGAAAAGGGGTTCCGCGAGGTGGGCGCGGCCGGGCTGTTCCTCGACGCCGGGGCGTGTGGCGCGAAGCTGGTGAACGCCAAAGGCGGTGCGCTGCCAAACCCCGAGGAGGCCGACCCGATGAAGGCGCTGGGCTTGGCGCTCGCCATCACGACGCCATCCGGCGAGCTCGCGCCCATACGTATCGGGATGCACGTGTTGGGGGAAGGTGCGCCGGAAGTGGTGATCAGCGGCGTGCCGGGGAAGGCGGCTCTTCGGGTCTTCACCGTCACCGCCAAGTGTGAAGGCGGGCCACCGGCCGGCTACTTTGGCGAAGACGACCCGGGCGACTGTTACGCTGGGTGGGTGCGCCGCAAGGTGGACCTCTCGGTGAAGAAGTACCCGGGGCTCGAGGCCTGCCTCAAGAAGCCGTAGCGCTTGCTCAATGTGCGCGTTGCGCGCCCCAGCACATCGAGCGGGGCGATCCGGGCCTCCGACGGCGCGACCAGGGCTCTGGCGCTTCCCTCAGCTGTCACAGTCTCGTAACATCCGGGCCTCGCGCCAGTCACACTGACCGGCGGCCAGGATCTTCGGTGCAGCAGTTTCCCGCGCGTTACGAGCTCAAATACCGAGTCAACACCGCTCAGGCACAGCGCCTCACTGCCAGCCTGCTCGGCATCATGCACTTCGACAAGCACTCGACGACCGAGCGCCCGCGGTATCACGTTCGCTCGCTCTATTTCGACACGCCCACGCTCGAGGCTTATCACGGCAAGCTCGCCGGCCTGCGCACGCGCGCGAAGCTGCGCCTTCGCACCTACGGCGAGGCCGGGGGGATCGCCTACCTCGAGCTCAAGCGCAAAGAGGGCCCGTTCATTATCAAGTCGCGGGTGCAGCTCCCGCCTGAGTCCCCGTGGCGCGGGGATGGGCGCACCCTGCTGGCGTGGTTGCGGTCCGAGATCGGGCGCAACACCCCGCCGGCGTGGCTCAAGCGGCCGCTCGACCCCATGCTCGAGCGCTTCATCCTGTGGCCGGGAGTGTCGCCGATCGTGGTGGTCGCTTACGACCGCCTCGCTTTCGCGGGCGATGGCCCCGCCAACCCGCGAATCACCTTCGACTACAACGTCCGAGGCACCGCCTCCGACAAGCTCGTGCCGGCCACCCACCTTCGCCCGGCGCTCAACGGCGCCGTGGTCCTCGAGCTCAAGTTTACTCGGCGAATGCCTGCCCTCATGGGGGCCTTGATTCAAGGCCACGGGCTAATGGCCGAGGCCGTGTCCAAGTACTGCGCAGTCGCGGAGGCCTCCGCCCCCCTCTACTCGAGCGGGACTGCGCGTTTTAGTGACGAAGGGCTCGCCTGGCCCGATACAGCCATGCTGTACCATGCGCCCCACCGCCCGCTCCGCTACCCGGCGCTCGGGTCGGCGGAGCGTCCCCCAGTCGTCGGCCCCGCGCTCTCGCCGGGCTGAAGGACGCAAATGCTCCACAACGCGCTCCCGCTCGATCAGATCGTCCTCGACGCCGGCGACCCTCTGGAGGTGGCCCTCCGAGCTACCACCAGCATGTTGGCGGCCGTGGTCCTCGCGATCATCGTCGCGCTCGCATACCGCGGCACCCATCGCGGTATGCAGTACTCCGCCTCCTTTGCTCTGGCGTTGGTAATGCTCTCTGCGATCGGCACGCTGGTCATGATGGTGATCGGCGACTCCCTCGCCCGCGCCTTCGGCGTGTTCGGCGCGCTGTCGCTCGTGCGCTTCCGCACGGCGGTAAAAGACCCGAAAGACATCGCCTACGTCTTCCTCGCGCTGGCCATCGGGATGGCCGCCGGCACCGGACGCTTCGTCATCGCGGGCGTCGGCACCGTGCTGATGGTGCTGGTCATCCTGGTGCTCACCGCGATTCGGTTCGGCTCGCGGGTACGGGATGACTATCTCGTGCGCGTGGTCTACACGGGCGTCCCGGCCGCAGAGCAGGTCCCGAAGGCGCTCGCCGCGTCGGCGCGTCGTGTCGTGATGCTCACGCTCCAGGGGTTCGGGGCCGATGGGACTGAGTCCACCTGGCTCATCACGCTGAGGGGACGCCCCGATGAGGTGGTCACCGCGCTGCGGGCGATTCCCGGCGTCGGCGACGTTCACGTCACCGCCACGGCGCAGGAGATCGAGCTCTGATCACTGCCCTGCTGGTGGCGGCCATGCTCCCGGCCGCGGGGGTCCCCGTGGCCGTCTCCGGGATCTCCGAGCCCCCACAGGCCTCGGACGCTCTCGCTGGCATCCTGAAGCTCGAGATCGAGCGAGGCGGCCCGCCTTTGGCCATCCAGCGCCTGGCGATCCCCGCGCCCGACAAGCCCGGTGACGCGGAGTACCTCGTGGTCGTCACGGACGACGCGGCGCGATCCGAGGTCCTGCGCCTCACTCTGCGCCCGGCCAGCGGCGACATCAGCGCGCGCTACGAGTACGTGGGGACACCCGTGCCGATCACGGGTGACCCGCTGCTCCTGGCGGCGCCGGTGGACACGGCGTGGGCCCGCCTCGCCGTGCAGCGCAAGCTCTCCCGAGCGCTTGAGCTGCGTCTGGTTGACGCTTCGGGCGCCGAGGTGAAGGTGGACGTGGAGACCGCCAAGCGTCCGCGGGGCTTCGACCCCGAGCGCCAGGCCAACGACCCGCCGGACTCGGTGCGTGCGCGAGCGCCGGGCCTGCAAGGCGCGGGCCACAGGCTCGTCCTCCCATCGGGGGCTTGGATCCTGGACCAGGACCTCGTGGTGCCGCGGGGCACGACCTTGGTCGTCGAGCCGGGCACCACGCTCCTGCTGGCGCCGGCGCGGAGCGTGTTCGCGTACGGCCGCCTCGAGCTGCTGGGCACGGCCGAGCGGCCCGTGACACTGGCGCCGCTCGGGCGCGGACCGTGGGGGGTAGTCGCGCTACTCGGTGGGGGGTCCAAGGGGAGCGTCTTCGAGCACGTCCGCTTCATCCGCGGCTCGTCAGGCGCCGCGGGGGCGCTCGACCTCAATGGCACGCTCAGCCTCGTGGACTCAGCGGCCACCTTCGCCCACTGCCGCTTCGAGCGGTCGCGCGGCGAAGACACGATCCACGTGGAGCGCTCCGAGATCACCGTGAGCGACTCGGTCTTCGCGTCGCCATCCTCCGACGGGGTCGACCTCGTCATGGCCAAGGCCACGGTGCGGCGCTCGTGGTTCGAGATGGTGGGTGACGACGCCATCGACGCCGGGCACACGACCGAGCTCACAGTTCACGACTGCGTGGTCCGAGGCGCCGCCGGAAAGGCCATCAGCGTCGGCCAGGGCTCCACGGGCACGATCTCTGGCACCTTCCTGCTCGAAGCGGAGCGGGGGGTCTCGGTGTTCGACGGCTCGAAGGTGGCGATAACCAGCAGCGCGATCGCGTACTCGAAGCGCGCCGCGATCCAGACGGCCGGCGGCGCGGCGGGCCCCGGCGTGGCCACGATCGACCGGTCGCTGCTCTGGGAGAACGGCGGAAAGTGGGGCCAGGAGGATCGGATCACGGTATCCAATAGCCGCACGGACGCTCGGGTAAGCCTCGAAGGGTTTCGGGCGCTCGAGGGCGTCGGGCCGCTGGCGGTCCCCCTCCGCCCCGCGGAGCCGGCGGCGTTCCTCGCACCGGAGGGAGGGAAGGCGCTCCTGACCGGCACCACTGTCGAGGCAAGCGTCTCACGGCCGATGGCAGTCTCCACGTGGGTGACCATCCTCGCCGGGCTCCTCGCGGCCGGGTGCCTGCTCCTCGTCCTCGAACGCATGCTCCGGAGTCGTCGATGATCGTCAGTCTCGCTGTCCTCGCTCTCGCGGCCCCGCCCGCCGACGAGGCCCCGAAGAAGAAGCGGCTCCAGCTCGAGCCGGCGGGCCTGCTCCAGGTCCGCTACACCTACCGCACCGACCAGAACGGCAACGACGGGCAGACCGACGCGTTCGAGGTGCCGCGGGCGCGCTTCATCTTCAAGGGTGCTTTCGAGAAGCGCCTCGACTTCGAGCTCGGCGTGGACTTCGGCAACTTCGAGCTGTCGCTGCTGGACGCCTACGCCAACGTTCGGGCCTACAAGCGCCACCTGCAGGTGCGCGCGGGCCGAATGAAGCGGCCGTTGGTGCGTGAGCGACTGCAGTCGGCGAAGAACTTGGGGGAGGTGGACCGGGCGCCTGCGGGCAAGGACCTGGGCGCCCGCCGCGACTTCGGGCTGATGCTTCACAACGGCTTCGGAGACGAAGCCGGGATCGAGTGGGCCGCCGGTATCTTTGCAGACCTCGAGCCCCTCGACTTCGCCGCGGAAGAGACAGACTTCCGACCCGTAGCCGCGGCCCGCCTTGGGTGGAACTCTTCGGACGAGCTGGACCCCTACGTCCCGTGGGATCGCGAGGCAACATCCAAAGTGCGGTACGGGCTGGCCGCCGCCACCCTCATCATGCTCGACACCGACGTGGTCCCAGATCGGGATACGGGCTGGCGCTTCGAAGGCGACGCCGTGCTAAAGGTGGCGGGCGCGACGCTCGGCGCCGGCGGCGGGCTCTCCAGCGCGGACCTGGATGGTGCCGAGCCCGCGTTTTGGACCGCGTTTGGGATGGCCAGTTACGCCTTCCTCGACGACTATGGCGTGAGCGTTCGCTACACGCACGCACGCACCGAAGCTACCCGCGCCCTCGTCGACAACGAGCTCACAGTGGCGCTCTCGGCGTGGTTCTTCCACGATCACCTCCGCCTCCAGGTCGACGGCTCGTGGCTCGATCTGGAGAGTGACACAGCCAACAACGACTTCCGCGTTCGCGCTCAGCTCCAGGTGCAATGATGAAAGTGGCCCTTCGCTCCCTCGCGTTCCTCGTGCTCGGCTGCGGTGGCAGCGAAGATCCGGCAGCCGGTGGCGACGGTCCGATCGCCATCAACGAGGTGACCAGCCTCGGCGACGCCAAGGACGCGCTAGAGCTCTACAACCGCTCCTCCGGCACGGTGGACCTCTCGGATTGGTACATCCAGGACGAGGACCGCGGTGCCAACGACAAGACCTACGCGATCCCCTCGGGGACCACGCTGGCGCCCGGCGCTTATCTCAAGCTCGAGAAGGGCACCCACCACGCGTTCGGCTTCGGCAACACCGACGCGGTCTTTCTCTTCGACACCGACGGCAACCTCTCAGACTCCACGAACTGGCTCGACGAGCAGGCCAGCCTGAGCTGGTGCCGCCTTCCCGATGGCACTGGCGCGTTCACCTCGTGCTCACAGGCCACGTTCGGCGCCGCGAACGTCCAGTGATCTCCGCGGCCCTGGTGCTGGCCGTGCTCGGGGCGCCACCCGCCGTCGAGCTTGCTGGGACCGCCCCTGTCGTCCATCGGTACGCGCTGGTGGCCGGCGCTTCACAGCGCGTACGGGTGGAGATCGACGAGACGGTCACTCAGACGCTCACGCCGCCGCGGAACCCGGATGGAACCCCGGGTCAACGGAGCTCAGAGTCCGAGGTGCTACCGAGGACCGAGTTCACGGTAACGCTCACGGTCGCCCAGGTCGGCGACGGGGGGGCCACGATCCGCGCCACCGCGCGGAGCCCGCGATTCAGCCCGCGCGAAGGCACCGAGCCCGGCGCGGCCGCAGCGCTGGACGTCGCCTTCAAGGGGATCCCCGAGATCGCTTGGACGCTGCGCTACGACCCTGACGGTGCTCTGCTGGAGAAGTCGATCGAGGCCGACCGCTTCCCTGCGTCGACTCTGCCGGTGCTGCAGCGCCTCGTGGAGTCCGTGGGGTGGGCGTGGTTCGCGCTGCCTCGCGAGCCGCTCGGCGTGGGGGGGCGCTTTCGGAGCGCAGGCACCGCGACCGAAGGCGACTTCAAGCTCGAGGTGGTCACCGTGGGTGAGCTCGGCGGCGGCGGCGTGTTGACAATCGACATGCGCCGCACCAGCGTGGGCGAGGTGCCGCTGAAGGACCCGCCGGAGGGGATCAAGGGCGTGCTCGCGGACTCCGGGACGCATGTGCACGGCACGTTGGTCCACGATGAACGCGGCTTCCCGAAGGCCGTGCGCCTACGAGCCGACGCCTCGGTGACAACCAAGGGTCAAGCGGACGGTGAGCCGTTCGAGCTGGTGTCTTCAGCGCGTCGCCAGCTCACGATCACCGCGGACTGAGCCTCAGCTCCAGGCGAAGCCGCGTCGAGCGATGAGGTCGCCGATCAGCACACCGTAAGACAGAAGCACCAGCAGCGCCGTAGCCAGCTCCACCTGCTTGGCCCCGCCGGCCGTGGGGCTCCGCGCGAACGAGAGCGCGGCGCCAGCAGCGCCGGCTGCGGCGAAGTCCACCGCGATCATGTAGGGCTTCGCCACGCCGACCGTGACGGTCATCACAGCGAGGACGAGGCCCACGATCACGATGTAGAGCGTGGTGGCCTGCTTGATCCCCAGGGCCTGCGTATACGTGTCTTGCGTCGGGCGTTCGTCGCCTGGAGCCCGGAACTTCCGGCCCACCTCGAGCGCGAGGGTGGTGAGGCTGGCGATGACGAGCCAATGGACGATGGGCTCCGCGAAGACTGTAGTGCCCAGCGCGCCGGCCACGGGCACCATCATGAGCAGGGCGACCACGGGGTTGTGCGTGACCGCATAGACGATGATGTGATCGCGTAGCCAGTCGCCGATGAAGAACTCGAAGCGCATGAGGGTGGCGAAGACCAACGCCGCGACCATCCACAGCGCCGCGTGGAGGCCGAGCCACGCGGAGAGCCCTAGCGACACTACGGCGACGCCAACGCCCGCCCTGGCGAGGTCGGCGAGCGTGATGAGGCCGCGCGACAAGACGCGGTTCGGGTGCGCCTCGCGGTCCCTGTCGAAGTCCTTGTGCTCATCGAAGACGCGGAGCACGAAGAACGCGCCCACGATCGCGACCGTGGCCACCGGGATGACCGGCCAGAACACCACGGGTCCGCCGGCCACCTCGGCCGCGACGCCGGCGCTGGCGAGTGCCATCAGGCCGACGAGCAGCGTGGTGGCCGCGGCCGGGAATCGCTCACGGATGAAGGGGCCCCAAGCGGCCATTGAGCACCTCTGTCCTCGGCTGGGTTATCGGGGTGGGGGGTCCTGCTCGGCGCAGGACGGTCGCTGGAGTTACCGAGTTGGCTAAGCGGTGTCGCGGAGGCGGATCACGCGCGCGCGGACGAGCTGCGAGAGCACCGCCGCCACCTCGAGGCGGCGCATCCCCGCGCTCTCACAGGAGAGCGCGATCGTGCGTGCGTTGTCGCGACCGGTTAGTCGGCTGAGCACGAACGCCACCTTGGGTTGCTCGAGGAACGGCGCGAGGTGGGGGGCCTGCGACGGATCGAGCCGCTCCGGGATCCGGTTCCAGGGGGCCATGACGGACTCGTACAGCTCGAGGACCCGGTCCTGGTTGACGTCGACGAAGCTCTTGAGGTCGTCGACCAGCTCCGTGGTGACCAGCAGGCGCTCGAGCGAGACGAGCCCGCCGTCGCTGTCGCCCATGCGGAAGAGGCGCAGCGCGTCCTCGAAGAGCAGCTCGGCGCTGCGGCTCCAGCTCGCGCCCCGGCTCGCCTCGGCGACTGCCGGGACGGAGGGCATGGTCGCCTTCGCGGGCAGCTTCGGCGGAGCGGCCGGGGTGACCTCGATGAGGTCGGCCTCGGTCACCGAGGGGAGCATGATCGTCTGCCGATCGTGGAAGTCGAGCTCGTCCAGCGGCGTGGCGACCGCCGGGGGGGGCTCCGACGTCATCGGTGATTCCGCCGCGGCCAGGTCTGCGGGCGCCGCCTCGACCTGGGCGCTCTGGAGCGGCACCTCGTCGGGGACCTCGACGGGAGCGACCTCGACGGGAGCGACCTCGACGGGAGCGACCTCGACGGGAGCGACCTCGACGGGAGCGACCTCGACGGGAGCGACCTCGACGGGAGCGACCTCCACGGGAGCCATCTCTTCGGGGGCGTCGGCCTCGGTGGGGCTTGCCACCTCACCTAAGCGAATGGCGCCTTCGCGGTGGCGAAGCGCGACGATGAGCCGATCGAGCGCTGTGTAAGTCCGGTCCCAGGCCTGGCGATCTTCCGGCGACAGCTCGGCGAGTCGTTCGGTTCGAAGCTGGCCCACGTCTTGATCGCGGAACTCCGTGATCAGCTCGTTGAGCAGGTCGGCAGCGAGACGCCCGAAGCCGGTGGGGAACGTATTCGCGTTCGAGGTGGGCTTTGTAGGGCTGCTCATCTGGGCCACGTATCCTGGGCGAGCGCGGGTCGCTTGTCGAGTCCCGGGGGCGCGGGTAACGCGTACTCAGCCCACTCGGAGTCTCGAGCCCGTCTTGGGCGTGGAGCGTCTCGCCCTAGCGGGGCTGTTCGGAGCGCCAGCAGCGATTGGCTCCTCCGGGCCCGCGAGGCGGCCGCGGCGCCGGGCCTAGTCGAGGTGATCCTTGGTGGACCGAACCGCGTCCGTGGTTCGCGTGACGCGAGTCGCGTCGCGCAGCGCCAACGCGGCCGCTTTGAAGGCCGCCTCGATGATGTGGTGCAGGTTCTGGCCCGCCAGCTGGTGCAGGTGGACGTTGCACTCGGCCTTCACCGCGAACGCCTGCCAGAACTCCTTGACCAGCTCGACGTCAAAGGTCCCGATCTTGGCCTTGGGCAATGTGAGCCCAAAGACCAGGTAAGGTCGGCCCGACAGATCGACCGTGACGTCCACCAGCGCTTCGTCGAGCGGGGCCTTGCGGCTCCCGAAGCGTTCGATGCCCTTCCGGTCCCCGAGCGCCTGCTTGAAGGCGGCGCCGAGCACCAGACCCACGTCTTCGACCGTGTGGTGATCGTCGATGTGGGTGTCGCCCGTGGCCTGGACGCGGAGGTCGAAGCCGCCGTGTCGCGAGAGCTGATGAAGCATGTGGCTCAGGAACGGGACGGGCGTCGAGATCGACGCGTCCCCCTTCCCGTCGAGCTCGAGGCTCACCTCGATCGTGGTCTCACCGGTGCTTCGTGTGACTGTGGCGTGGCGGCTCATGCTCTTGACTCCGATCCGGGCGGTACGGCCGAGAGGGCTCCCTCGAACGCCTCGCGGAGCGTGTTGACCTCGCGATGGCGAAGAACGAAGGCCGCGCGGTTGACGACGAGGCGGGCCGACACCTCGAGCAAGGTCTCGTATTCGACGAGCCCGTTCTCTCTGAGGGTTGCCCCAGAAGAGACGAGGTCGACTACGACGTCTGACAGACCTGCAAGCGCCGCCAGCTCCACCGAACCATAGAGGTGCACGATCGCGGCCTCGAGGCCACGAGCGCGGCACCAGGCCCGGGTGAGGGACGGGTACTTGGTGGCGATCCGAAGGGCTCCCGGGGTCCCGAGGATGACGTCGACCGAGCGCCCCGGCGGACCCACGACGGCAAGCCGGCAACGCCCCAGACCCAGGTCCAGCGGCTCGAGCAGATCGGCACCGGACTCTCGCAGCGTGTCGGAGCCCGCGACGGCCACGTCCGCGGTGCCGCACTCCACGTAGGTGGGAACGTCGCCGGGCTTGACCAGCAGGAGCCGAACCGGCGCGCCGCCGAGACAGCCGGCCGGGACATCAGCGATGAGCTTGCGTGTATGGGCGAAGGCCCCGGCGTCTATGCCCGCTGCCCCGAGGAGCGGGCCCAGGTCGTCGAGGAGGCGACCCTTCGGCAACGCCAGGGTGAGCGGCCGCACGGGCACCGTTACTTCGCCGCTGGCGCCTTCGGCTTCGCGCGGAACTGCGCGGCGGACCACTCCTCGTCCGCGATGGTCTTCCACTCCTTCGAGTAGGTCAGCTCGCCCTTCGCGATCGCAGCGTTGACCACGGTGCGGTACCAGGCGCGATAGGCCTCGCGTTGGCGAACGGCGAGGAGCTGACGGCGGATGCTGTCGCGCTGCTTCTTCGCGTCGTCACCCTCGGGGAGCTTGCGCTCCTGGAAGCGGATCACGAAGTGCCGCTTGCCGTCCTCGGAGGTGTAGACGGTGTCGTATAGCGGCGCCTTGTCGTCGAGCTTGTGAAGCGCGACCGCCAGGGCCTCGCTCTTGCCAATACCCACAACGGCGGTCCAGGCGTCGTCCTCCGCCGTGTACGGCGTGGTGTCGTCCGCGTTGGTCACCACGGCGTCCTTCGCCCGCGGCAGGGTGAACAGCGACTGGCCGGGGTACTTGCCGTCCTGGAGGCGACCAATCGGCGGGCTCATTTGCACCGTGAGCATCCCCTCGAAGGTCTTCGGGGGCTCGGGCTCCGCCGGCGGGGCGGCGGGCGCTGCCGGGACAACTGCCTCGACGGGCGCGCCACCCTCGGCGGGGACGGCACCTTCTGCGGGAGCGGCCGCGGCGCCTTCGACAGGTGCGGCACCTTCAGCCGGAGCGGGCACAGCGCCTTCGGCAGCAGCGGGCACAGCGCCCTCTGCGGGAGCGGCCCCTTCGGCGGGAGCCGGCGCGGCGCCTTCGACGGGAGCGAGTGCGCCACCCTCGGGGGCAGCCGCGGGCGCGGCCGCCGGAGCTGCCTCCGGTGCCACCGTCGGGGCAACAGGCGCCGGCTCGGCGGGCAAATCGGCCGGCTTCACGGGCTCGGCCGGCTTCGCGGGTTCTGCAGGCGGCTGGGCACCAGGGGGCGCCTGGCTGGGACCGCCCGGGGCCTTCGCGGCGGTGGGGCGGTTACGCTCGTTCCAGTCGTCGGCGATGGCTTGCAGCTTCTTCTCGGGGGCTGCCTTCGCGGCGGCGAGGAGGCTGTCGGCGACCTCCTTGGACCAGGTCGGTGCCTTCTTCTCCTGCGCCAGCACGCGCGCGATCTCTGGCGTGGCCTGCTCGAGGGTGCGGGTCTCGGCGGGCACCACCTCATCAGCGAGGACCAGCCAGTACCCGAGCTCGCCTTCGATCACCTCCGAGAGCGCGCCGGCGGCCAGCTTGAAGGCTGCGTCGGCCACCGGCTTCTCGAACTCGGCCTCGAGCAGCGCCGCTCGCGCCAGCTCGTCCACGAGCCCTCCGTTGGCCTTGGTCTCTTCGTCGGCGCTGTTGGCCTTGGCCAGCTCGGCGAACTTGTCGCGCTGCGCGGCGGTGGCGTCCGTAGCACCGGTGGCCGCGGCGGTGATCTGCGTCCGCAGCTCGTCGATCTTGGTCTTCGCGTCCGTCCGCTCCTTCTCGACCTCGGCCTTGCCCTCGGTTGCGGCCGAGACCGCGGTGGCGGACGGCGCCGTGATGAGCAGTGCGCGCGCGCGAACCAGCTGCTCCTTCTCGAAGCTCGCCTTGTTCTCGTCGAAGTACTTCTTCACGGCAGCGGCGTCCTTGCCCGCCTCCGCGACCTCGGCGTCGGTGACCGGCACGAGCGCCCGCATCCGGGCTCCGTCCACCAGGAGATACTCGACCCGCGTCTCCTCCGAGGTGGCCTTGAATAGGCCCTCGACCTCGCCCTCGGGCACGGTCGTGAGCGCCGCGATGAGCTCGACCACCTTGTCGCGGAGGATCTCGCGAGCGATGAGCTCGCGGTACTGCTCGCGCGTCATCTGGAGGCTGTTGAGGTACCGGTTGAACACGTCGTCGCGGAACTTGCCGGTCTCGGGATCGAAGAACGACTCGTCCAGGATGCGATCGTTAATCTCCTTCTCCGAGGCGACGAGTCCGAGCTTCGCCGCCTCGTGGGAGACGAGCGCGTTCTCGACCAGCTCGTTCAGGAGCCAGGTCTCGTCGGCCTCCGGATCGAGCTCCACGGCCGACAGCTCGCGCGTGAACTTCGCGAACCGCGCGGCGCGGTTGTCTGCGAAGGCCGCGCTGTCCATGGGGTATCCCCCGCCGATGGCCCACGCCATGGTGCTGCCGCTGCCGCCGTTGAGGCCGAGCAGGTTGTCGAACTCCCGCGCGTCTGCCGAGCGGCTGCGCAACACGTTCTGCAGCAGGCGGGCGCCTTGCTGGAACGCGTTGATGTCGAGCTCGAGCTTGCCCACCGTGGCGAGCACCGGGTTCTGCGCGGAGCGGCCGCCGCAGTCGCCCTGGCCGGTGTTGAATGTGAAGACGAACGTCACGATGAGGCCGGCGAAGACCAGCATCACGAAGTTGGACTTCTCGCGGATGAACTGCAGCGACATGGTCCCTCTCACAGGAACGGGGGTGGGCCTGACGGCGCGCATGAAAGCGCAGGGCGGCGCCGGAAGGGCGCGGAGTCTAGACGAGCCGATCCCGGCGGGCAAGGGCTTTGACGGCGGCAAACTCGGGGTCTGACGGGGATGGTGACCCTTGGAGGACAAAGCATACGGCTGCAGTCGAATGTTCTGTGTTGACAACCGCCACCCAGGCCCCAAAGTACCCTCCGGCAAAGAGCCCTAACTGCGCGTGCAGACCGGGTTCGAGGCCCTCCCTGGCGTCTCGGCGCGACGAAGTCGCTCCCTGCCCAGGAGGTCCCGGCGACGACCGTCGCCGCCATCTGCGTCGGCAGGCCGTCACGCCAACCCATGGCGGGCGGGTTCGCCAGGACGCTGCGCCCACTGCGCGTCGCGAGAAACTCCCGACGGCGCGGGCCAGCCGGCTCCTTCTGACGCCTAGTGCGCCCGCTTTGGTCCATGCTACCGACGCGCAGGGCGCCGTCCCCGATCGCCGGCACGTCCGGCACCGAAACGAGGCTCTCCCCATCATGAGAAACCGCCAACGACGCACCATCAACCTGGATGTGGCGCCCGAGCAGCGCGCCACGCTGGATCGTATCTTCGCCGCACTCCCCAAGGCCGCGGCCTCCGAGCCGCTGAGCGCGCCCGGCGAGCTGCCCGGGTTCTTCTATCACCCGAACACGTCGGCGCGAGTCCTCGCGCTCACGCTCAGCGCGGGCTACGACGTCGCCGCTGGGCGCACCGAAGCCGCCGACAAGAAGCTCGACCGGGCACTTCAGGTGTTCACGCTCGTCTCTGACGACGCGTCGGGCCGGAAGCACCTCGAGGAGCTGCGCTCCCGCCTTGCGGACTCGGGCTCCTTCCTCGACCAGGCGCACGCCGCCACCGTCCCTTTCCTCTACCGCTCCATGGACTACGTGAGCTCGCCGTTGTCCGGGCCGCCTCCGGCTGCGCCCCCCATGCCGCGAGTCGTCGAGGAAGGCGCGCTCCCCGAGGAGAAGCGCTCGGCTCGCTCTGGCAACGCCCGGCCGGCCCGCACCCCACGCTCTCGCCGGGGCGAAGACTCGGCGCCCGTGTCGCGTGACGAGGCCCCCGAGGAGGCTTACGAAGAGCTCCCGGCCGAGGTCGAGCCCCCGGTCGTCAAGACCCGCGAGCTGCGCTCGGACTCGTCGATCTCGGACGACGAGGCAGCTGCTGCCGCAGCCGCGGCCCTGGCCGCTATCGAAGCTCCTTACGAGGACGTCGTCGAGGACGACGCCAAGCCGCGCTTCGACCCAGATCGGGATCTGGCTCCCGGCGATGCTCGACGCAACCGTCGGCGTCGCGCCCGTGGCCCCGAGGGGCTCGAGCGGCCCCGGCCCGACCAGGTTCGCGCTGGCGGGGAGGACGGCGCGGCCGAAGAAGAGTCCGAGGCACCCGCCGACCGGCGCGAGCGTTCCGACCGCGGTGAGCGGGATCGTGGCGAGCGCTCGGATCGCGGCGAGCGCTCGGATCGCGGTGAGCGCGGCGAGCGTACCGACCGGGGCGAGCGCACCGACCGGGGCGAGCGCACCGACCGGGGCGACCGGGCCGAGGGCGCGCGACTCAGCTTCGCGCGTCACGCGGGCCTCGCCGAAGTGCCCGAGCAGGTCCTCGAGGTCGTTCGACTGGCGCTCCGCGCCATCCGCGAGCGCGGTGCGGAGCTCGGTCCCCGGGTGAAGCTCGAGCTCATCGTCACGCCGGCGGAGCCGCGGCCGGCGGGTACGGGCCCCGCTCGCGCCCCCGC
>SXGT01782915.1_pt1 | contig 15995 bp, 16 predicted proteins | sample 3176221 | NCBI WGS metagenome assembly SXGT01 (sample SAMN11356862, study PRJNA531348) | freshwater metagenome | isolation source: freshwater sample F1-120 | place: China: Fuxian Lake, Yuxi | collected 2017-12-25
CATCCGGAGAGCATCCTCACCCTCGAGGGCAAACGCCTCGTCGACAACTGGCTGCGCAGCCTCTCATGATCACCTTCCGCGAGGTGTACGAGCGCATCTGCAGACGGGACCTGCCGGGCGACGTGGTGCGGGCCGCGTTCGGCGAGATCCTGCGGGGGGCGTGGAGCGACGTGGAGATCGCGGCGTTCGCGGCCTCGCTGCGGGCCGCCGGCCTCGAGGATCGCGTGCTCTCCGGCGCGGCGCGCGCGCTCCGCGACGTGATGACTCCACTCGACCACGGGCTCGATCGCGTGCTCGACACGTGCGGGACAGGGGGCGACGGCGGCCACACGCTCAACGTGTCCACCGGCGCGGCGATCGTCGCGGCCGCGGCGGGCGCCTCGGTGGCGAAGCACGGGAACCGCAGCGTCTCGAGCCAGTGCGGCAGCGCCGACGTGATCGAGGCGCTCGGGATACCGCTGGATCTCCCGCCGGAGCGGCAGGTCGCATCGCTCGCGGAAAACCGCATCACGTTCCTCATGGCACCTCTCTTCCACCCGGCGCTCCGGCACGCCGCCCGCGCGCGGCGCGAGCTGGGGATCCGCACCGTGTTCAACGCCCTGGGACCGCTCGTGAACCCTGCGCGACCCACGCACCAGCTCGTCGGTGTCTACGAGGACGCACTGCGGCCGCGGATGGCGGCCACGCTCGGCGATCTCGGGTGCAAGCGCGCGTGGGCGGTGCGGAGCGACGACGGCCTCGACGAGATCAGCCCCGCGGCGCCGACGCGCGTCTCGGTCCTCGACGACGGTGCCGTCACGGAGATCGTCGTCACGCCGGAGGACTTCGGCTGCGCGCGTCGCCCCCTCTCCGCGCTCGCCGGCGGCGACGCGCGCGCGAACGCGGAGAGCCTGGAGGCGATCGTGAGCGGACGCCACCACCCCGCCACCGACGCGGTCCTCCTCAACGCTGCCGCCGCGCTGGTGGTCCTCGACGCGATCACCCCGCGCGACGCGTTCGTCCGCGCCCGCGAGGCCGTCGCCTCCGGGCGCGCCCACGCCACCCTGGAGGCGTGGCGGGCGGCGACGCGTGCGGCCCCGCCTTGAAGATCCTCGACGACATCCTCGCAGCCAAGCGCGCCGATCTCCCACGCCTCCGCGCCCTCGCGCGCCAGGCCGCGCCGAGGCCGCGCGCGCCCCGACGGGCGTTCGACGCGCTCCGGAGGGATGCGGGCCAACCTCTCCGCCTGATCGCGGAGATCAAGCGCCGGAGCCCCAGCGCCGGCCCCCTCTCGATGGTGCTCTCGGCCGGGGATCGCGCGCGCGCCTACGCGGAGGCGGGCGCGACGATGGTGAGCGTCCTCGCGGACACGCCGTTCTTCGCGGGCGGTTGGGAGGACGTGCGAGAGGCCGCGGAGGCGCTCTGCGACGCGGCGGTCGGGGTCCTGGCCAAGGAGTTCGTCGTCGATCCGGTGCAGGTGGATCTCGCGGAGGCCACGGGCGCCGACCTCGTCCTCGTCATCGCTCGAATCCTCCCCGACGACGGGCTCCTGCGCGCGCTCGTGGATCGCTCCCGCGCGGCCGGGATCGAGGCCCTCGTCGAGGTCGCCAGCGAGCCCGAGCTCGAGCGCGCCCTCGCCGCGGGCGCGCGCATCGTCGGGGTCAACGCCCGCGATCTCGACACGCTCGTCGTGGACGTCGGCCGCGCCCACGCCCTCTCCCGCGGCGTGCCCGACGGCGTCGTGTCCCTGCACCTCTCGGGCCTCCGCAGCGACAACGACGTCCGGACGGTCGCGCGTGGCCGCTCGGACGGCGCTCTGGTCGGCGAGATCCTCATGCGCGAGGACGATCCCCGCCCGCTTCTCCGGTCCTATACCCTCGCCGCGAACGGCTAGGTCCGGCGGGTGTCGACCGGCGCCGTCAGGGGTTCGCCGGCTTCGGCCGCGTCATCGCGCCCGACGCGCGGATCAGCCGGAGGCGCGCCGTGCGATACGCCAACTTCGCGTTGACGAGGTCGCGCTCGCTCCGGAGCACCGTCTCGCCGGACGTGAGGAGCGCGAGGTAGTCGAGCTGGCGACCGTCGATGGCCAACTTCACCAGGGCCCGGTAGTCCGCGATCGCGGGCTCGATGACCAGGCGTGTCCGCGCGAGCAGATCGCGCCAGCCGACCGCCTCCGCCCGGGCGGCGCGCACCTCGGCGACGATCAGGGCGACGTGAGCCGCGTGGAGATCCGTCTGCAGATCACGATCGGCCTCCGCGGCCGCGATCTTGCCGCCGTTCTGGTTGAGGATCGGCAGCGTCACGTCCAGCCCGAAGTAGAGGTCGTTGGGCACCGCGGAGTCCGCGTACATGCGGTACCGCGGGAAGGCGTTGAGGCTGATCCACGGCCACCGGCGGGCGCGCTCGGCGCGGAGCGTCGCCTCCCGGTTCGCGCTGCGGGCCGAGTCGGCCGTCAGCAGCGGGCGCCTCGCGAGCGCCTCCGCCTCGAGGCGTGCCAGGTCGGGGATGGGGTCGGCGTCGGGGTGCGCGAGCGGCGTGAGCTCGATGCGAGTGCCCGTAGGGATCCCGGCGAGCGCAGCGAGCTCGAGCAGCGTCGTCTCGCGTCGGATGGCGAGCGCGCCGTGGTCCTGCTCCGCGCGTGCGACCGAGAGGTTCGCGAGGCCCAGGTCCAGCTGCGTGGACACGCCGTGGGCCACGCGATCCTTCAGCACCGCCTGGATGGCCTTCCGCGTCTCCGTCGCGCGGTCTGCGAGCAGGACCTCCTCGCTCAGCGCCTCGACGGTCGCGCAGCCGGCCCGCACGGACGCCTCGAGGTTCCACGCCTGCTCGATGAGCTCGGCCTCGACCTCGCGCGTGTGTGCCTCCGCGGCCTCGCGCCGCGCGGGGTACTCCCCGGGGCGAGGCGGGTTCCACCCGAGCCCGAGTCCGAACCCTGCCCGATCCTGCACGGCGTTCGTGTTCCTGTTGACCCTGGGATCTCCGCCGGCGTGGAGCCACTCGAGCCGCAGGACGGGGTTCTCGATCGTGGTCGCGACGCGCTCGCCCGCCTTCGCGACGGCCCGCTCGCGCTGCGCGGCCTTGAGCGTGGGGTTCTGCGCGAGCGCGTAGGCGACGAGCTCGTCCTCCGTGAACGTCCGCAGACCCCCCGGTGTCATGGGCGCGTCGATCGCGGGCGGGGGCGACGGGTCCGCGAGCGCCACCGCCGCGTGCGACAGGAGCGCGAGCGCGACGGCGATCGAGGTGGTGACGCGACCTGTCCGGACTGCGGTGCGGGCTACAGAGGCCATCGGAGCCATTCGGGTTGCTTGCGATCGCGATCGAAGACGATCACGGCGGCGGTACGATCCGGGGACAGCGCGATGCCCTCCGGCTTGTACCCCTCGAACCACTGGAGGAAGGCGGGCGACTTGTCGGGGCCAGGGAGCTTCCAGAGGGCGCCGCCGCCGTCCTTGGGCATCCCTTTTGGAGCGTTGGCGACGATGAGGAGCGCGCCATCCGGCAGGAACGTCATGTCGGCCACGCCCTGGCAGGGGTGCCCCTCCCGGCTCTCGAGGCACAGCCTCGGGCGCGCCCACAGTGACACGGTCTCCGGCTTGATCTTCCCCGCCGCGAGCTGCGCCGCGGGGTCCGCGACGCGAAGGATGGTCGCGCGCCCGTCGACGAGAGGCGCCTTGAAGCCGAGGTAGAGGCCGTCGGCGCGCCACGTGATGGCCTCCAGGTCCAGCGGACCGTCGAGGAGCCCGCCGTCGGTGCCGCGCACCTCGGTGAGGTCGACCTGACCGACCACGCGGGAGTTCTTCCCTGCGAGGGCGATCTGGAGGAGGCGCCGGCGTCCTGGCGGCAGGTGTCCCTTGAGGTTGCGCGAGTGCGACGTCGTGAGGAAGAACGTGCCGTCGGGGCCGGCGCAGATGGACTCCGCGTCGTTGAGATCCGGGACCCCCTCGATCACGATGGGCGAGGGATCGAGCTCGCCCGATGGGCTCAGCGCGAAGATCCACGGGGGGTGCTTGTCGGCGCCCGGCATCACGACGTCGTCGCTGACGACGAGGTACTTGCCGAGGGTCGGCGCCCACGCGATCCCGGAGAGCTCCAGCTCGCTGCGGCTCACGATCTCGCGGGGCCGTTGTGCTCCCGCGAAGGGCGCTCCGTCGGCCGAGGCCGCGCTCGCCGTGGGCACCGCGACGGGCCGGCCCGCGACCGGATCCGGCGCGCTCGGGGTCGGGCCCCGGTCCGCCTTCTTCACCGAACACCCGGGACCCAACGACGCGACCACGCAAGCCCAGAGGAGGGCCTCAGCGGACATGAACACGGAACGCCTCCCCGGGCACGACCGGCTCGTTGCCACGGAGCTGCAGGTAGACGCGGCGCCCCCACGCAGGGATGGACGGCGAGGGCCTCGCGCGGATCGGGACCTCCTCGATCTCGGGGGCCAGCTCGGTGACGTCGGCCATCAGCATGCCGCCGAACATCGACCCGCCGCGCTGCACGCGCGTGGCGGTTCCGACCGCGAGCTTCGCCGCGTCGGCCTCGGGCAGCACCGCCATCAGCACACCGGGGCGGGAGGTGGTGAGCGACACGACCTCCATGCTCGCGGGGATGGCGTCCCCGATCCGGTGCGTGATGAGCGAGACGGTGCCGTCGACGGGCGCGCGGAGCGTCGCCTCCTCGATCGCGAGGTCGAGCGCCTTCACGGCGGCCTCCTGGACCTGCACCGCCAAGCGGAACGGCTCGACGCGCGCGTCGACGGCCTTCTTGTGCTCGATGCCGCCACCCAGCGTCTTGCTCAGGCCCGCCTGACCGCGACCGGCGGCCTGATCGTACGTCTCCACGCGTGCGTTGAGGGTCTTCATGCGCTCCCGCGTCGTCTCCGCCTCCGTGGCGCCGATCATCTTGCGCTCGAGCAGCGCGTCGAGGCGTGTCATGCGCGTCTCGACCTCGGCGAGCTCGGCGCGGTCGGCCTTCTCCGCGGCGCGCGCCCTCAGGAGCCACAGCTCGGTCCGCGTCGTGGCCATCTCGGCGTCGTGGATCGCGGCGTCGAGGGCGGCGCGGCGACGGGCGAGCTCGGCCAGCGCGCCTTCACGCTGGATGACGAGCTGCCGGGTGTCCAGGACGGCGATGACATCCCTCGCCTTGACCTTCTGGCCGACCCCCACCTTCAGATCCATGAGGCGGCCGCTGCCGACGGGCGCCACCGAGTAGTGGACGACCTCGGCGTACGCCAGGGTGCCGGTCGTCGTGGCCAGAGAACCCTTCCGGAGGGCCGAGAAGCCAGCAAAGCCCGCGGCCACGCACACCACCGCCGGGCCGTAGGCGCGAACGGCGCGGGAAATCACGCGCAGGAGCGGCGTCTTCCTCATGCTCACATCTCCAGGGTCGCGTCTTGCTTGAAGATGGTGGCGTCCGAGACGCCGTTGACCCCCTCGAGATCCCGGATGATCGCAACCTCACTGCCCGCCCTGGACAGCGTGAGGTGGTAGGCGAACTCCTGCTCGAACGTCCCCGCGGCGCGCACGTCGATCAGCGACACGTCGTGGCAGTGCTTGTCGAGCACGGTCTGCACCTGCTGGTCGATCTCGATGGCGGAACCGGCGCGGAAGCGCAGCAGCGTGTCGAACCGCTGGCGGGTCCCGAACCTCGACACCCGCAGGAAGACGACCGCGCCCGAGAACGCCGCGAGGCCGACGATGGCGACCGAGTACGCCTGGACGCCGCACGCGACGCCGACCCCCAGCGACGCGAAGACGAAGATGAGATCGCGCGTGTCCTTCAAGGTCGCGCGGAAGCGGATCAGGGTGAGCGCGCCGAGCATCCCCAGCCCGCGGGCGATGTCGTCGCCGATGGCCAGCATGACCACGGCGGAGACCACGCCAGCGAGCGCGAGCGCCTGCACGAAGCCGCGCAGGTAGCCGATGCCCTGGTAGGTTGCCGTGTAGAGCACGGCGATGACGGTGGACGCGGCGAACGCGAGCAGGAGCGACGCGAGCGAGACGTCCCACGGAACCCGCCCGATCATGCGAAACCTCCAGTCACGTGGCTCCTCCGAGCAGCTGAATCGCACTAGTGTACTTGGAAAACGCTTCGCGTTGAAGACCGAAGCGCGACACGATCTCCCCCATCCATACGGGCGGCGTGCCGAGGAACTTCAGCTCGAGGAGCGCCCACCCGAGCCCCGCCGATCGCCTGCGCCCGATCGGCGTGATCGGCCGCCAGAGCTTCGGGTCGCACGTGAGCTCCCACCCGCGCGGCCGCTGGTAGGCGATCTCGCGGTCGAGCGTCACGCGCACCTCCTCTCCGGGGAGGCGCGACGCGAAGGCTTCGCGGTACGCGCCGATGACGACGACGGGCTCGGCGCGATGGAAGCGTGCGAGCGACACGAACGTCCCGAGGTGCGCGCGCTCGTGGGCCTTGCACTCGCGCGGATCGGCACGGCCGCGGAGAACGTCCCGGACGCGCGAGATGGGCAGGGTCGCGCGCGTCTTGAGCGTGACGGTCTTGACCTTGCGCTTCACCTCGAAGAACGCGAGCCCTCGAGGCGGATCTCCGTAACCCCGCACCCGGAGCTTGATGCGCGAAGGGATGCCCTCGATGTGGTCGTGGAAGAACTTGAACGTCGGCGTGTCGAGGTAGAGCGACGTGTTTCGCTGGAACGAGCCCGCGGCGTTGAAGGGGCTCGCGGCGAGGTACGGCTTGGCGAACTCGACGAACAGGGCGGCGACGGGCTCGGGGAGCCAGTACTTGACCTCGAACCGCTCGAAGGTGGTCTTGACGTCCTGGGCCTTGGACTTCGCGAGCGCGCGCGGGGGCGGGTTCGACAGGCGGTTGGGCTTCGGATAGACGCTCTCGCGCGTCTTCCCCTCCGGCGGGAGAGGGGTCGGCCGCGGCATCGGCGGCGTCGACTGTCGGGCGCTGGGCACCGGCGGCGGAACCGGGCTCGCGTCGGCGATCCGGGCGGGCCCCGACGCACTTCCACGCGAGAACGCGAACGGAACCGGCGCGACCGGGGCGGGTGGCAGGGCCAGGGTGTGCTCGTCGGACTCCTCCAGCGCGGACTCGTCGAGCTGCGGGATCGGAACGTCTGAGCTGTCGAGGCCTACTTGACCCATCTCTCCTGAGAGCGTGTGCGTCGAGCGCACGCGCCTTTGTTTGTGCCAGTCAGGTTACGAAAACAGTCATTTTCCGTGACGAATTCGTTTTCTGCAAGAGGATACTCCCAGTATCGCGCGTCTTCCCGTCGTGCGCCCCTTCTCTGCAACGATCGTGGAGGGGCCCGCGTACGTCCGCCTCCATCGGCTCTCCTCCACCTTCATCGGCGCCACCCCGAAGCGGCCGCCCCGTTGATTGCAGCGTAAACTTGCACGAGATCGTCCGGATCCTTCACACTTCACCGACCGACCGACCATGCGGCGTCCTTCCTTCCCGCGCGAGCGCCTCCCTTCCTCTGCCCTGCTTGCTGCGGTGTGGGCTGCGCTCGGAGGGTGCGGGACCGAGGCGCCCGCGCCCGCGGCCGGGCCGCTCGTGTTCAACGAGTTCAACGGGACCGGCTCGCCGGAGTGGTTGGAGGTCCTGCCCGCTGGGCAGGACGAGGTCGACCTGAGCGGTTACTCCCTCGCCGACACGGACAAGAGCACCGACGGCCCGAGGACGGCGGAGGCGCTCAAGTTTCCCCCCGGGACGAAGATCGCCGCGGGCGCGCACGTGCTGGTCCTCCTCGGCAAGAAGGGGGAGAACGGCGCGCTCCCCCCGCCCGGCCCTCACGCGAAGGAGGCGTGCCTCACGGGTGGCTCTGCGGCGTGCTTCTACGCGGGCTTCGGCCTGAGCGCCTCGACGGGCGAGGCGCTCTACGTGCTCGATCCCTCCGGCAGGGTCCTGGGTCGCACGAGCTATCCGAAGAACCTCGTGGTGGGGACCACGAAGAAGACCGTCTGTCGCCTGCCCGACAAGACCGGGCAGTTCGCTCTCTGCACGGGGACCCCGGGCAGCCCCAACACCCTCTGAACGCCCATTTCTCTCCCCCCGGCTGGATCCTCCGGCCCTCCCTGCCATACTCCCCATGCACATGAATCGCTTGACTTTCCTGGCCCTCGTGGGGGCTCTCGCCGCGTGTGGGACGACGCCGGAAGAAGAGGACGACACCTCCGACCCGCCGAAGACCCCCAAACCGGACCCGCGGACCCCGGCCGAGATCGCCGCGAGCGACGCGGCCCGCGTGGTCTTCTTCGAGACGACGACCATCCACAAGGTCGAGGTCAAGCTCCCGGCGGCGGATTGGGACCGCTACATGAAGGAGCACCGGAACCTCGATCCCGACTTCAACCCCACCTGGTTCACCGCCGAGGTCGTCGTCGACGGGACGAGCGTGCCCAACACGGGGATCAAGAACTTCGGCTACGGCAGCCGCGAGGTGAGCCCGAACAAGCCGAACATTCGCGTCGACTTCAGCAAGAACGTACGGACGCAGTTCTACAAGGGCATCGACGAGATCCGGCTCAAGAACAACGGGCAGGACACGACGGGGCTGCGCCAGCCGATCGTCTTCGAGTCCCTCCGCGCCGCGGGCCTCATGGCCTCACGCACGTCGTACGCCGAAGTCGTCGTCAACGGCGAGCCCTTCGGCTTCTACCTGGTCGAGGAGCCGTTCGGGCGGGAGATGGTCCGCATCGGCGCCGGCAACAACGATGGGACGGCGTACGAGGCCAGCGACTGCCAGGGGTTCGTCGCGCCCCCGAAGGGCTGTGGAGACCTCCTCGAGTTCTACGATCGCCCTTTCAACGACGAACTCGGCGAGGGCGAGGATCTGAAGGCCATCTGCGAGGTGATGAACGGGCCGGCCGACCGGTTCGTGTCCGGGGTCTCGCAGCTCGTGAAGCTCGACGAGTGGACCCTCGGGGTCGCGGCCGACCTCGCGCTGGCCGGCGACTACGACGGTTTCTCGACCAGTGGCGCCAACTTCCGCCTCTACAACGACACCAAGCTGAAGCGCATGCGTCTCGTGATCGGTGGGCCGGATACGACGTTCGACGCCCTGTACACGCCGGATCCCCTCAAGCCGAGGCCCAGCTCGAACTGCCGCAACGTGAACCCGCATTACCGGGACATCTTCCTCGAGAAGCTCACGGGCACACCCGCGGGGCTCGAGCAGTACAAGGCCGCCGTGCGGCAGCTGCGCACGGGCGTCATGGCGCCGGCGAAGCTGAGGGCCCGGGTCGACGCCCTCTGGGCCATCACGGGCGCCAAGGTGAAGGAGGACAAGAAGCGACCTCCGACGCCCGAGCCCGAGGCTTTCAAGGAGCTCATGAAGACCTTCTTCGACCAGCGCGACGCCGAGCTCGCGAAGCTCGGCATGTGACCGTCGCGCTCAGCGGTATTTCGCGGCGAGCGACCACTCGCTCTGGGGATCCTCGACGCGCTCACGGTAGCGGGCGGAGCCGCGCGGCATGACGTGCGACCCCTTGACGTCGTCCGAGTCGTAGAGGCGAACGGTGCCGGCGGCGTCGCGCCAGAGGAGCGTGATGTGGGGAATGTTCTCGGCCACGGTCGCGAGCGGCACGACCTCCCCGGGCTCGAGGCTCGCGACGAGCATGTCCGCGCGCTTCGATCCGACGGGGATGCTCGTGTACCCGCTCGCGCGGACCATGCGCGAGATCTCCCCGTCGTACGCGCCGTTCGCGACCTTGTACGCGCGGACGACGACGTCGCTCAGCTCGTGGAGATGCCGTGGCGTGAGGCGGCGCTCGTCGGCGGCCTCGCGGGCGCGGTCGACCATGCGGAGATCGTCTCGGTCCGCGGCGCGGAGGCGGGCGACCTCCGAGAGGAAGCGCCCGAAACGGTCCGGCCCGCCGACGATCGCCGCGGCGATCGCGACCATCGTGCTGCACCTCGCGTCGTCGTGGATCGTCCCCTTCAGCCGGTCGAACTGGCCCACGCCCGAGAGCGCGCGCGGCGCGTCGAGCCACGCGCCCTTGTACGGGAGCACGGCGTCCTCCGCGGTGTCGGTCCGCGAGAAGTCGTCCTCGGCTCCCTCGGGGTTGTCGGGCGGGGGCGCGCTGCACCCGACAGCAAGGGCGAGCGCGAGCGCGAGGAGGAGGGCGGCGACGGGTCTCATGTTCTCCCTCCAAGCAGGATGTATGCCCATGTAGGTGCGCCTGTGGACGCTTGGAATCATTACGATTTCACGATCTTCGCATGCGCGCTCCGTGGGGGCTGCTGGATCGTCACCACCCCACGCCGGCGTCGAATTGGCTGTCGACTCCCGGACCGTACGGTACAGTCAACCGGCATGTCGAACACGCCACGCGACTCACCGGCAGCACGGGTCGGTCCTTCCCCCCTGGGCGGGCCGGACGAGCCCGGCCGTGACGCGCTCGGAAGGCTCGAGTCGCAGGTCGTCCCGCGGGAGGATCTGCGGAAGACCGTTCCGACGGCCGAGCCACTCGCGGAGAGCAGCGACGCGAAGAAGACGGTTCCCAACCCGGACGTCGTTGCGGCCGCGAGGCGCTCCTCGCAGTCCCTGCCGGCCGCGATGCTGCGCGGCCAGCGCAGCGAGGCCGAGTCGCTCGCGCTCGTCGGCGCGCTCGACCGCGTGCCGGTCCTCGCGATCGACGTCGACGTGCTCCCCCGCCTCGGGCTCGACCATCACATGGGCTTCATGCTGACCCTCGTCGACGGTCAGCTCAGCCTCGAGACCATCCTGGACGTCTGCGCGATGCCGCGACAGCACGCCCTGCACGTGCTCGCGGAGCTCGTGACACGCAAGGTGATCCGGGTAGGGTGATGCGCGAGCCGTTCCGGGTCGAGGGCCCGGCCGCGCCGGACCCTCGCGGTCCCGTCGACGGAGCGCCTCCGGAGACGCCGCTCGTCGTCGAGATCCCGCACGCGGGCGTCTATGTCGACCCCCTGTCGCTCGCGAACATGGTGGCGCCGGCGTCCTCGATCGCGCGCGACGCCGATCTCCACGTCGAGGCGCTGTACGCGGGCGCGCCGTCGCGCGGCGCCCACGTCATCGCGTCGCAGGTGTCGCGGTACGTGCTCGATCTCAACCGCGCCGAGCACGACGTGGATCCGGCAGCCGTGGCGGGGGCGCGACCCGAGGTGCGGGCGACCCGCGGGCTCGTCTGGCGTCTGACCAGCGATGGCGAGGAGGTGCTGGCGCGCCCCATCTCGCGCGCCGAGCTCGAGCGGCGGCTCGGGTGGCTCTACCGACCCTACCACGCGCGTCTCGCGGAGATCATCGCGGAGAAGCGCCGGCGCTTCGGCTACGCGATCGTCCTCGCGGCCCACTCGATGCCGAGCGTGGGGCGCTCCGGCCACCCGGATCGGTCGCACGCGCGCGCGGACGTCGTGCCCGGCACCCGCGCGCGAACGAGCGCGGCGGGGTCCGTGATCGACGTCGTGGACCACGTCGCCGCGGCGCACGGCCTGACGGTGGCGCACGACGACCCGTACAAGGGCGGGTTCACGACACAGCACTACGGGCGTCCGCGCGAAGGCGTGCACGTGGTGCAGGTCGAGCTGGCGCGCAGGCTCTACATGGACGAGACGACGCTCGCCGTGGATCCCCCGCGGTTCGCCAGGCTCCAGCGCTTCTGCGACGAACTCCTCACCGCCCTCGCGGCGGCCCGCCCCTGACGACACGATCCGACCACGGGGCGCAGGCCCGCTCCGACGGCCTGGGCACGGAGCCCACGTGGCGTGCTAGAGCTTCACGCCGTGGCGCTTCGCGTAGGCCATGACGCCGATCTTGTCGATCGTGCGGATGTCGCGCGTCGTGAGCTTCAGCGAGACGAAGCGGCCGACCTCGGGCACCCACACACGGCGCTCCTGGATGTTCACGTTCTGCCAGCGCTTCGTCTTGATGTTGGAGTGCGAGACGTTGCGCGCCAGAAGCTTCCTCTTGCCGGTGATGTCGCTCTTCGCCATGGTCGGGTCCTCGGCTCGCCGCGAGCGGGCTCGGGCGGATGGGGAGGGCGCACCTTACGTGCGTCGGGCAAGAAGTCAAGCGTTCTCCGGGTGTGCGGGAGACGGTCCCCCGCGCGCGACCTGGGCTCCCCTGCGCGAGAGGAGGAGGGCGACGGAGCCAGGAGGGCTCACGAACGGGTGGGCGCCGACCGCGCGGAGCAGCGCCGCGAGGGGCTGGCGAGGGCCGCCGAGCGCGATCTCGACGACGCCCTCCTTCTCGCGGACGGCGAGGGCGGCCCATGACGCGCACGGCGTGCCGGGGGCCACCCTCGGCGTGCCCCGGCACACGGGCGTCGCCTGCAGGGGAGCGACGAGGTCGAGATCGGGCACGTGGACGCCGTGCGCGTGCACCTCGTACGCCGCGAGCGCCACGGTGCCCGCGCGATCGGAGGCGATCACGATCCGGGACTCCCCCGCGGCCTCGCGGTCGTCGGCGACCCACGGCAGGTGCGCGAAGGTGTCGGCCCCTTCGCGCGTGAGGGCGCAAGGCGTGGTGTCCGGTCGCGCGTCGGCGAGGTCGGCTTGCGTGAGCAGGCCCCCCTCGAGCGGGCCCGCGGCGCGCGCGAGCGCGTCCCAGATCGCAGCGTCGAGCAACCCTGGCGCGCCCCGCCGTTCGAGGTGCGCGAGGACGCCGCCGCGGGCGCTCCCCTTCGCGAGATCGCGAGCGGGGCCGAGCACCTGACCTGGCGTGCACTTGCCGTGCATCGCGAGCGCGAGCAGGAGCGCGCCCGGGAGGCGCGGCGACGCGACACGCGCGGCGGGCGGGATGGATGCCGCGTCCACGAAGCCGCGAGGGCGGCGCGCCCGGCGGCCCGGCTGGAGCGAGCGTCCGTCGATCGCACGGTGGCCGATGCCCTGACCGACCAGGAGGAGGTGCACGGGACCGAGCAGCACGGAAGGGTGCACCGCCGCGGCCGCGAAGACTGCGGCCACCGCAGCGTCGACCGCGTTGCCCTTGGCCGCGATGACGTGTGCCACCTCTTCCACCACCTGCTCGGTCGCGACCGTGGCGCGGGAGCTCACGCCGTCACTCCTCCTCCCGCTCGTGCACGTCGCGCGTGTCACCCGGGAGGCCGCGACGTGGACGGAGGATCCTCCCGAGGCCGCCCTCCCCCGTCCCCGCGGTGGCCACGAGCCGACGCAGCGCCTTGCACTCGGCAAGCGCGCCGTCGGTCTCGAGCACGACGTATGCGTCCTGACGATCCCCGATCCTGGCGATGATCCTGCCGAGCGCGCTCGGACCGAAGGAGCGGGTCTCGCCGAGGGCGCGGAGGCGACAGTAGGCCACGGGACCGGCGGGCACCTCGTCGCGTGAGGCGTCGACCGACGTCACCATGCCCAGGGCGTGCGCCTGTCGCGCGGCGTCTTCCGCCTCCCAGATCCCGGACGGCTCCCACACCACCCGGGTCGCGTCCCGCGGGAGCCGCTGCGACAGGCTCGCCATGCGATCTCGCCACACGCGCGCCGGCGTGACCTGTGTCGGGGTCTTCAGGACGAGGACGCGCGCCCGCAGGGTCGAGACGAGGGCGAGCATGCGCTCCACCTCGGCCTCCATCGCGGCCCCGGGCTTCAGCTGATCGACGGTGAGCCCCGCGACGACGGAGAACTCGAAGTGGGCCGGCGTCGCGCGCCTCCATCGACGCAGGGTCGCGGCGCTCGGCGCGGGGCCGCGCGCACTCGACGTCGCGACCTCGAGGAGATCGAAGCGCTTCGCGTACGCCGCGATGTCCCCCTTGAGATCCTTCGCGCCGATGTGAAAGCGAGTCGCCATGGAAGCAGGGGACATATCCCATTTTCGCTACCCTGGCCTACATCTCGCATTGGGTTCGCGATCATCCAGCTGAGGCCTCGGCGATCCACTTGCTGCCTGTGGACCGCAGGATGATCGTGCTACAATTTTTTAGACGTCCTACGAGCTTCACAAAATTCAATGAGGACGCGAAACTGCGCCTGGGTTTCAGACACGTCTCAACTCGAACTCGCGCGAGGCGCGAAGATTGCATCAAGGAGAGGACCATGCGCATTGCTCACCTCGCGTTCGCCATCGCTTCCACCGGTGCCCTCCTCCTCGCTTGCGGGAGCGAGGACGGGCTCTCCAAGTTCCAGGATCCCAACGCGCCGCCGGGCATCGACGGGAACGGGAACGGCGGGACCAGCGGAGGGACGGGCATCGGGGGATCGAGCGGCGGGACGGGATCGAGCGGCGGGCCGAAGGCGTGTGCGACCGCGACCGCGCTGGGGGAGAACCTCCCCGTGCAGCTCGTCATCCAGTACGACCGCTCCGGCAGCATGGACAGCAACGGCAAGTGGGCCGCGTGCAAGGCCGGCATCACGGACTTCTTCGCGACGTCGGCGACCGGCGTGAGCGCGTCGCTGTCGTTCTTCCCGCAGGGAAACGCGTGCGACACGGGCACCTTCACCACGCCGCAGGTGCCGATGACGGCGCTCCCCAACACGACGACGCTCAAGGCGGCGCTCGACGCGACGACGCCCGGCGGAGGCACCCCCACGCGGCCCGCGCTGGACGGCGCGATGACCTACGCCGCCGCGCAGCAGGCGAAGAACCCGAACACCAAGGTCGTCGTGGTCCTCGTCACGGACGGCGATCCGAACGACTGCAGCAGCAACGTCGCCTCGGTCTCGGCCATCGCGTCGGCCAAGGCGAAGACGATCCCCACCTACGTCATCGGCGTCGGGAACATCACGGCGCTGAACGCGATCGCGATCGCGGGCGGCACCAAGTCCGCCGTCATCGTCGACGGGACGAACCCGACGAAGACGAAGACGGACATGCAGAAGGCCCTCGACGACATCCGCAACTCGCTCACGTGCGAGCTCAAGATTCCGACGCCGCCGAACGGGCAGACCTTCGACAAGAACAAGGTCAACGTCGTGCACACCCAGGACAGCGTCCGCACGGAGTACACCTACGATCAGACCTGCGCGAAGCCGAACGCCTGGCGCTACGACAACCCGACGACCCCGACCAAGATCGAGATCTGCCCGGCCACGTGCGACGCGCTGAAGAAGGTCCAGGCCAAGTCGAGCAAGATCGACATCGAGTTCGGCTGCGAGACCAACGGCAGCATCCCCAAGTAGGTCTGCCAGGCGAGAAGGCCCGGCGTCCGAGAGGAACGTCACCCGGCCCGCGACACGCCAGCTAGGTCCTGTCCCTATATTCTCGCTCTCGACGTGCCGGTGCCGGGCCGGGCGGGGGAAGCGGCTCGAGCAGGGTCGTCGGAGCTCGAACTGCCCCTCGGCAACCTGGCGGTGCCGCCGGCGCCCAAGCAGGAGCGGACCGCGCGCTGATCTCGTCGCTTCCGTCACGCTCGGGATAATGCGCCGTCACGACGCGACCCGCCAGGACGGGGCTGGCGCAGCGGATACAGAAATCGGGCGCGGGCACGGGCACGTGCACGTTTACGGCGAGAGCGAGAATATGGGGACAGGCCTGCTAGATCCTGAGGAGGGTGGGGTTCTTCGCGAGGAGGTGGTCGAGCCACGCGTTGGAGATCTTCTCCTGCATGGAGTTCGCCCTGAGGCGCTCGGACAGGTGCCGGAAGTCGACGGCGTCTAGCTCCTGGTCCTGGTTGTAGCAGGAGAAGACGACACGCTCCTCGCCGGTGCGCGGGTCCCGGTGCTTCTGCAGGCACTGCGCGCACACCTCTTTCCTCATGCACTGCATGGGGGAGTTGATGCTGCCGATGGCGAGGTGCCTCGGATCGAGCATGGGAGCGAGGACGCCGTGGCGCGCATCGCGCACGGCGGCCATCATCCGGTCCGAGCCGATCGCGAGGATGCGCTTCACCTCGGAGAGCTTCACGACCGGGCGACCGAGCCGCCCCTCGCCGTACGCGACGAGCGCGTCGACCACGTTGCCGCGGAAGTAGGCATCCTGGGGCCGGCGCGGCTGGATCTCCGCGCCGCTGTCCGACGCCCACACCACCTGATCGGTGTGAGCCTCGATGTCGTCCTGCTTGAAGAGATCTTCGCCGCGCTTGTACCCGGCCACGTAGATGACCGTCGCTCCCAGCGCCTTGAACGCGCGCGCGATCGAGAAC
>SXGT01607089.1_pt1 | contig 15994 bp, 13 predicted proteins | sample 3176221 | NCBI WGS metagenome assembly SXGT01 (sample SAMN11356862, study PRJNA531348) | freshwater metagenome | isolation source: freshwater sample F1-120 | place: China: Fuxian Lake, Yuxi | collected 2017-12-25
GGCTTCGACCTCATCTTCTTCTGGGTGGCCCGGATGATGTACTCGGGCATTCACCAGATGGGCGCCGTGCCCTTCAAGGACGTCTACATCCACGGCCTCGTTCGCGACGAGGAAGGGGAGAAGATGTCGAAGACGAAGGGCAACGTGGTCGACCCGTTGGTGTCGATCGAGAAACACGGGGCCGACGCTTTCCGCATGACGCTGGCCTCATTGGCAGGGCTCGGTCGCGACCTCTTGTGGAGCGACAAGCGCGTGGAGCAGTGGACCCGCTTCCAGAACAAGGTCTGGCAGGCATTCCGTTTCCTGCGCATGCACGTGAGCGAGGCGCCCCCTGAAGCGTCTCCAGGCGCCATGGACCGCTGGATCCTCGCGCGCGCCGGCGAGGCGAGTCGTCGCGTCGCCGAGGCAATCGACAGCTACCGCTTCAACGACGCCGCCACCGAGCTGCACGCCTTCGTCTGGTACGAGCTGTGCGACTGGTACATCGAGTTCAGCAAGCCGGCCCTCTATGGCGAAGACGAGGCCGCCAAGGCCGCCGCGCGGCACACCTTGTGGACGGTCTTCTCGGCGGTGTCGCGACTGCTGCACCCGTTCATGCCCTTCCTGGCCGAGGAGATCTGGCGCAACTTGCCGGGCACCACCGGCAGCGTCCTGGACGCACCCTTCCCCCGCGCGGCCGATTTCCCAGCCGCCGACGCCACGCTCGACGAGGTGGCTTTGCTCCAGGATGCCATCATTGCCGTGAGGCGGGTTCGGGCCGAGAAGGAGCTGTCGCCCAGGGTGCCTCTGCAGCTGGTGTCGCGAGGGCTCGCCGCCATCGCGGGCTACACCGCCGTGCTCGACGACATCGCCAATGTGAGCGTGGTCGAGGGCGACAAGCCCCGCGCTTGCGCCACCGTCGTGGTGCGCGGCGCGGAGGCATGGGTGCCCCTCGAGGGTGTGCTCGACCTCGAAAAGGAGAAGGTCCGCCTCCAGGGATTGCTCGCTAAGTCGCAGAAATCAGCAGACTTCTTGCGCGCGCGTCTCGGTAACGAAGGCTTCGTTTCCCGCGCGAAGCCGGAGCTCATCGAGCAGACCCGCAGCGAACTGGCCGAGGAAGACGCCAAGATCGCCACCCTCGCGGCGGCCATCGCCTCGCTCGGTTAGCGGGGCGCGCGCCCGGGAAACGCCATGCTGGAAATCCGCCTGTTCACGGGGAACGCCAACCCCGTCCTCGCCCGCTCCATCGCCGAGCACCTCGGCCTGCCCGTGGGCGCCGCGCGAATCACCCGCTTCTCCGATGGGGAAACGCAGGTGGAGATCGACGAGAACGTTCGCGGTCGCGACGTGTACCTCGTCCAGCCTACCTCCGCGCCGTCCAACGACCACATCATGGAGCTCCTGATCCTCGCCGATGCCTGCAAGCGGGCGAGCGCTGGGCGGATCACCGCTGTGGTGCCCTACTACGGCTACTCTCGGCAGGACCGGAAAGTGGCGCCACGCGCGCCGATTAGCGCCAAGCTCGTCGCCGACATCATCACCACCGCCGGCATCCAGCGCCTGGTGACGATGGATCTGCACGCGGGCCAGATCCAGGGCTTCTTCGACATCCCGGTCGACAACCTCTACGGTGGCCCATCCCTTTCCGAGTACGTGTCGCGACACCTCCCTGCGGAGAACGTGGTCATTGTCTCGCCCGACGCGGGCGGCGTGGAGCGGGCGCGCGGATTCGCCAAGCGCATCGGTGCCAGCATCGCGATCATCGACAAGCGCCGCACCGGCCCGAACAAGGCCGAGGTGATGCACATGGTGGGCGACGTGCGCGACAAGACGGCGGTCATCGTCGACGACATGATCGACACCGCTGGCACCCTGCAGAAGGCCGCCCAGGCCGTCGCCGACAATGGCGCCAGCTCGGTCTACGCGGTGGCGACCCACGCGGTGCTCAGCGGCCCGGCGGTGGAGCGGATTGAGAACAGCGTGCTGAAGAAGGTGATCGTCACCGACACCATCCCGCTGCGCGCCGACGCCGCCGCGAGCAAGCGCATCGAGGTGGTGCCCATGGGGCGGGTCTTCGCCGAGGCCATCCGCAGCATCCACAGCAACGACAGTGTCTCGCGGCTGTTCCGCTAGCGCCTGTTGACGACGCGAGGGCGATGCGATAGTTGCCGCCGCCCTCGCTGACCACGAGGTTTTCGCCGCGCCGAGTCGCGAGACTCCCACGTCCAAGGCGCGGCTCTGGTTGTCCCCCCAACGGGCACACAACCAGATCCGGCTCATGCCGGGGCAGGGACGTTGCCCGCCCCGCGGGCCCACCACGCAGAGGAACTCATGGACACCTTCAACCTCGTCGCCGAGTCCCGCCCCGCGGGCAGCAAGGGCGACGCTCGCAAGATCCGCAAGGCCGGCGCCACGCCGGGCGTCATCTACCGGGGCGGTGAGCCCGCGGTGGCGGTGAAGTTCGACGGCGCCGCGCTGTCGACCATCTTCCGCAAGACCAACGACGCGAACACCATCGTCAACATCACCGTTGGCGGTGATGCGCACACCTGCATCGTGCGCGAGGTGCAGCGGCACCCCGTCACGCGGTCGGTGGAGCACATCGACTTCTACCAGGTGAACCCTGGCCAAGACGTCACCGTCACCGTGCCGGTGATCACCTCGGGCAAGGCGGCGGGCGTGCGCGCCGGTGGCCTCCTGCGCCTCCTCGCTCGCCGTGTCGATCTCTCGGCTCCAGCCGGCTCCATCCCGAAGAACGTCGAGGTCGACGTCACCGCCCTCGAGGTAGGTCGTTTCATCAAGGCCTCGCAGCTCGTCGCGCCGGCCGGCACGAAGATCCTGTTCCAACAGGACTTCAACGTCGTGACCGTCGAGGGCAAGAAGACCGACGTCGTCGCCGAGGCCGCTCCGGCCGCTGGCGCCGCCGCCGCCGCCAAGCCCGCCGCCGGTGCGGCGAAGCCCGCCGCGGCCGCCGCCAAGCCCGCCGCACCGGCCAAGAAGTAGGTCTGGATGTTCCTCGTGGTGGGCCTCGGCAACCCCGGCGCGAAGTACGCGCGGACTCGGCACAATGTCGGGTTCCGCGTCGTCGAGCGCCTCGCGGAGCGCCATGGCACCACCATGGAGAAGAAGCAGTTCGGCGCCCTCGTGGGTGACGCGACGATCGGTGGCAAGAAAGCGGTGCTGACCAAACCCCAGCAGTACATGAACCTGTCGGGACAGCCTGTCGTTTCCTTGCAGGGCTACTACAAGGTGCCCCTCGCCGATGTGCTCGTCGTCCACGACGACATGGATCTCCCAGTCGGCCGCCTCCGTGTGCGCGTGGGCGGCGGGGCCGCCGGCCACAATGGCATCAAGGACATCACCCGGGCCTGCGGTGGCGACACCGTGCGCGTCCGCCTCGGCGTGGGTCGTCCCCCCCCCGAGTGGGACCCGGCCGACTACGTCCTCGCCCCGTTCAACTCTGCCGAGGAGGCGGAGGTGTCGACCATGATCGAGACCGCCGCCGACGCCGTCGAGAGCGTGATCCAGAACGGGATCGAGCCCACCATGAACCGTTTCAACGCAGCCCGGCCCGGCCGAGCCGCTTGACTCCACGGGGCGCTTTCGCCCCAACTCACCATCCGCGTGGAGCACGCATGACCATCCTCAACGAGTACGAGACCACCTACGTCGCCCGGCCCGATCTCACGGACGACCAGATGAACAAGATCACCGAGAAGATCGAAGGCGTGGTCAAGGCCGCAGGCGGCACCATGCTCGTGACGGAGGACTGGGGCAAGCGCAAGCTCGCTTACCTCATCAACCGCCACCAGAAGGGCCACTACATCTACCTGAACTACTGTGGTCCCTCGCCGATCATCAACGAGGTGGAGCGCAATCTTCGTCTCGAGGACAACCTCCTGCGCTTCCTCACCGTCAAGATCGAGGACGACGTCGAGCCCGACGCCCGCCGCGCCCTCGCCGAGGACCGGAGGCGCCTGCGCATCGAGCGCATGGCGGCGCTCAAGGCCGAGGAAGAGGCGGAGGCGCGCTACCGCGCCGAGGCCGAGGAAGAAGATGGCGATCTCGGCGACACCCTCGACGAGTAGTTCGAACCCAACGAATTTGGAGCTCCCATGAAGGTCATTCTCCAGCAGGACGTCGACAACCTCGGCTCCACCGGCGACGTGAAGGAGGTCGCCGACGGCTTCGGCCGCAACTTCCTCCTCCCCCGCAAGCTCGCCGTGCTCGCCGACGAACGCAACGTTCACCGCCTCCAGCACCAGCAGCGCATCGCCGCGGCTCGCCAGGCCAAGCTGCTCACTGCCGCCAAGGAAACGGCGGACAAGATCAGCAAGACCCCGGTGTCGATCAAGCGCCAGGCGGGCGAGGGCGACAAGCTCTTCGGCTCGGTCACCAATCACGACATTGCCGACGCCCTCGCGGCGGCAGGCATCACCGTCGACAAGAAGTCGGTGGTGCTCGAGGAGCCGATCCGCAACATCGGCGTCTTCCAGGTGCCGGTGAAGGTGCTCCGCGGCGTCGATGCTTCGGTGAAGGTGTACGTTATCCGCGGCTAGTTGACGCTCCACAACCGCCGCACAATCTATGCCCCGGCTTGTCCCTCCACCCCTCGCGGGGGGAGGGGATAGGCCGCGCGGATGAGTAAGGCCGCGTGGGAAGTCGAGCGAGCGTTGCTGGGTGGGCTCTTGCTCGACCCATCGCAACTGATGGACGTGGCCGAGCGGGTCGCGGCCGAGAGTTTCAGCCGCCCGCCGCACCAGAACCTCTTCGCGCTGATGCTCCAGATGCAGGAGCAAGGTCAGAAGGCGGAGATCGTGTCCGTTGTCGACGAGATCGCCCGCCGCGACGCGGATGATTTCGATGGCATCGCGTACGTCACGCAGCTGCCCAACGCCTGTCCCAGCGTCGAGAACCTGGGGGTCTACGCGGAGCGTGTTCGCGACGCGAGCTTGCGCCGGCGCCTGGTCGACGCGGCCCAGCAGATCGCCGAGGCGGTCAAGAACGATCCCAAGGACCTCCCGGCGCTCATGGATGAGGCCGAGAAGACGATCTTCGGCGTCACCCAGCTCAGCGGGCGAGAGGACTGGCACCCACTCTCCGAGGTCATCGACGACGAGTTCAAGGCGATCCAGGAGCGCGCCAAGTCGCCGGGGCACGTGGTGGGGCTTCCCACCGGATTCTGCGACCTCGACGGCAAGCTCACCGGCCTCGCGCCGGGGCAGCTGGTGGTGCTCGCTGCACGCCCCGGCATGGGCAAATCAGCCTTCGCGCTGAACATCGCGCTCAATGCGGCGCGTAGTGGCGCCGTCGGCATCTTCACGCTTGAGATGTCGCGACAAGAGGTTGCCACCCGTATGTTGTGCTCGCACGCCGAGGTCGACATGCGGTCGGTGCGGACAGGCATCCTCCAGGGACGGGACTGGTCGAAGCTCGCCGCTGCGGCCGAGGAGCTGCACGCGCTCCCGATCGAGATCGACGACAGCCCGGGCGTGACCATCATGCAGCTGCGCAGCAAGGCGCGACGGTTGTACGCCAAGCGCAGAGGCCTCGGCCTCATCGTGGTGGACTACCTCCAGCTCATGTCGGGCTCGGGCGGCACCAAGGAGTCACGGGAGAACGCGATCTCCGCGATCTCCCGCGGGCTCAAGGTGCTCGCGAAGGAGCTCGAGGTGCCGGTGATTGCGCTCTCGCAACTCAACCGCGGCGTCGAGTCGCGCACCGACAAGCGGCCGTTGCCTTCCGACCTTCGCGAGTCGGGCGCCATCGAGCAGGACGCCGACATCATCCTGTTCATCTACCGGGATGACTTCTACAACAAGGACAGCCCCGACAAGGGACTGGCTGAGATCATCATCGCGAAGAATCGCGCCGGTCCCACGGACACCGTGAAGCTGATCTTCGAGGGGCAGTTCACGCGTTTCGACAACTGGGCCGACCCCAACAAGGTGGGCGACGGGTACGTGTAGCGCGCGCCACCCAACAAACGCTGTGCGCGCGAGGGTGCCCCCCAGGCGCATGCCGGATAAGCGGGCCCGGTTCGCCCCGCGCCACCGCGCTTCCCAGCAGGTCGGTTGACAAGGGCCCCACGTTTTTCTACAACGCGCATCCCCGGAGCTCCCCGCCATGGACAAGGCCGAACTGCTGAACACCCTCAACGCCCTCGCAGCGAAGTACGAGCAACACCGCCAGTACATCGACAAGGCGAAGGCTGCGGCCAGCAAGTTCTCCTCGGCCGTCGTGGAGAAGGTCATCCTCGACCACGAGATCAAGTCCTCCCAGGTGGCCGACGAGGTCAACCCGCTCATGCCGCGTTTCGCGGAGCTCATCGCGGGACTCGAGGGTGAGAAGGCCAACATCTCGGCGTCGAAGTCCACGGTCGACGAGCAGATTGCCGAGCTCGAGCTGCGCCACGACATCGGCGAGCTCGACGACGGCGACTTCGAGGCGCAGGTGGCCGACCTCCGGAACAACGCGGCCGGCGCGAACGATCGCATCGCGGCGATCGACGCCGACCTCGCCGAGCTTGGTGGCGGGCGCGACAAGTGGATCAACCTCGCCAGTCCCTCGGGTCACTACACGCCGCCGCCCCCCCCGGCCGACGAGTTGCACCACGCGGCCCGGGTCGACATCAAGGAAGACGTCTCGACCGTCTTCGGCGGCGGTCACGACGGCCCCGCCACGGTGCGCGTCCCCGACGTGCAAGACGAGATCGCCATCGAAACCGCCGAGGTGGCGGAGGACGAGGGCGACGTCGTGAGCGCTGACGTGCAGTTTGCCTCGGCGGGCGACCTTGGCGGCGACCTCGGCGGCGACATCGTGATCAGCGAGTCGGTCAGCGTGGCCGCCGACGGCGACGTGGTGGTGGGCGCGAGCGAAGTGGAGATCGAGATCGGCGCCGAGGTCGAGGTTCGTCCTCCGGTCGCCCCGGCCCCCGGCACCGAGGCCGACGCGGGGAGCCGTCGCGCCCTGCTCATCTACCAGGAGAGCACCGCCGAGGAGCAGATCTACCCCTTCACCAACGACCAGCTGACCATCGGTCGCGGTCGCGAGAACGACATCCAGATCAAGAACGACAGCAAGGTCTCGCGCTACCACTGCAAGCTCTTCCGCCGGGGCAACAACTTCTACATCGAGGACATCAAGTCTTCGAACGGCACCCTGGTCAATGGCGAGCTGATCACCGACCGTCGCCTCTTTGGCGGCGAGGAGATCGTCGTCGGCGAGACGTATTTCCGCTTCCGCATCATGGAGTGACGGCCCCCGCAGGCGTCGCTTTCCGGTAGCATTCGGCGGGTCACTCCGAACTCATGGCCTCTCCCGCCACCGCCATCATCGTCGATGACGATCCGTTTTTTGTCACCGTGGCTGCGGATTGCCTCCGCAGTCGCGGCATGACCGTATTGACGGCGACGACCGGGCAGGATGGACGGGAGCTGGCTCGCCGCCCGATCGACGTGGCCCTGGTCGACATGTTCCTGCCGGACGACGATGGGGCGTCGCTGTGTCGCGATATCCGCGCGTTGGCACCGGAGGCGGCCATCGTGCTGGTGACTGCCCGACCGGAGGGGCTCTCCCTTGTCGAGCGCGGCCAGGTCCTCGCCGACGACGTTTTCATCAAGAGCAACGATCTCGCCGAGCTGGCCTGGCGGGTAGCGGCGCGGGCCGACGCAGCCCGCGCCTTGTCTGAGTCGCGACGGCGAGAGCACTTCTTGCGCGGCGTGGTGCGCCTCGCCGACGTGGTGTCGCCCCACAACGACCTGCCCACGCTCGCGGCCACCTTGGCGCCTGCATTGCTCACCCTCCCTGGGGTGGAGGGTGCGCGCGTCGAACTCGCTGCGGATGCGCCGGGGGATCCGCCGATTACGGTGCTTGAGGCGGGGCAGTTGCCGATGTCTGGCGAGCCCATCGCCATCGACGTGCCCCTGCGCGCCGCCGCCACCGGACGCCTCCAACTCGCGCTGCGCCGAGGCCTGGTCGTCGACAGCGAGGTGCGCGAGACCCTCGCCGCGCTGGTCGGCGCGGCGGTATCGTCGGCGCGCCAGTTCCAGGCGTTGAAAGACCGCCAGCTCCGGCTCGAGCGGGGCTACGTCGGTCGTCATCGGAAGCTGAGCCGAGTCAGCGCGCGGCTGGAGCGCCTCTCCGAGGCGCGCGACAGCTTTCTCGCGCTCCTCTCGCACGACTTGCGTAGCCCGCTCGCGGTGATCCTCGGCCAGGCGCAGCTCCTCGAGGAAGGGCTCATCGGCCCAGGGCAGTACGGGAAGGTGGCGGCGACCATCCGGCGACAGGGCGAGCGCATGGTGCAGATGGTGGAAGACCTGCTCGACCGCTACCGCCGCGACGACGCCATTCGCGCCGTCGCCGACAGCGGCGATGCCGTTCGCCTCGCCCACGACATGGCCGACCATATGCGTCCTCTCGCCACCGGCCGTCGCCAGCAGATCGACGTCATGGCCACGGGCGAAGCGCCGATCGAGGCCGACATCGCTGCCATCCGCGAGGTGCTCGCCAACCTGCTCGAGAACTCGCTGCGGCACAGTCCGGAGGGCGCGACGGTGCGTGTGGAGCTGAGCGTGGCCGAGGGGAGGGTGCACCTCGCCATCAAGGACGAGGGGCCCGGTTTTTCGAGCCGTGCGGCGGAGGGTGGAAGTGGCGCCAAGATCGGCCTGCGAGCCGCAGCGCGCATCGTGGCCGACGCTGGCGGGAGCCTGCGCACTGCGGCGATCCCCGGCGGTGGCGGCCTTGCCGTCATCAGCTTGCCCCTGGCCGTTCCCCGAGTGGCCGCGACCTGCGTGGAGATCTACGCTGCCGATCCCGGCGTCCGCGACACCGTGAGCGGCATCTTGTCGCGACACTGGGAAGTAGGAAGCTTCGAGGTGCTCTCCGGCGCGCTGGATCGGATGCGCCGGAATCCGCCGGCCGTCGTGGTGCTCGACGACGGCGTGAGCAGCGAGTCCGTCGCGTGGGTTCGGCAGCTCAAGGCCGACGCCGATCTTGCCTCGATCCCACTGGTGGTCTTGACCGACGACGTGCACGAGATGCACGACGCGGGCGCGCTCGCGGCGCTCCGCCGGCCGGTCGATGGGTCGAGCCTCGTCGGCCACGTCCGTCGCGCCCTGCGCTTGCTCGGCGACCTCAGCGTCCAGCCCGGCGGCTCGGGCACCGACATGCTGACTGGCCTGCCGAACGGTCGTGCCCTCACGGTACGTCTCGACGAGAGCCTGTCCCGGGCGCGCGCTCACGGGTGGCCGTTGCCCGTGGTCCTGCTGCGGGTGGACGACCTGCGCGAGGTGAACCGCCAGCATGGTTGGCTCGTGGGCGACCAGCTGCTCCTGTGGCTCGCCGACCGCTTGCGCGAGCGCGTGGGCGACGGCGAGCTGGCTGCCCGCGTCGACGCGGAGACCTTCGCGCTCGCGTTGCCTCGGCGCGGACTTGACGAGGCACAGGCGCTCGCGACCGAGTTGCGTGAGGCGATCACGCGCGCGCGGCCCCGCCTGGGGGTGGCACGCGTCGACGTGCGGGTTAGCGCGCAAGCGCTGGATCTTGCGACCCTGGCGCTTGGCGACCAGTCTCTCGTGGGTGCGGTACGTGGGGGCGAGGCCTGATGGCGCGGCGGAAGAACGAAAACAACGCGGGACCGACCTACTTCACCACCTTCCAGGTGGCGAAGTTCCTCGGCGTGTCCCCGCCCACGGTGGTGAACTGGGTCAACAGCGGCTTGCTGGTCGCCCACCGCACGCCGGGCGGCCACCGCCGCCTGCGTGGCGCCGATGTGGTCGCCTTCGCCCGCGCCTACAACTACCCGGTGCCGCCGGCGCTGCTGTTGCCCGAGCCGGTGTCCTCCACTACCCCGGCCGCCGCCCGCCGCGTGCTCATCGTCGACGACGAGCGCGACTTCGCGCAGACGGTGGCCGACTACCTCGAGTTGAAGGGCGGTTTCGAGGTGGAGATCGCGGATAGCGGCTTCGCGGCGGGCCTCACGCTCGGCCGGTTCCGACCGAGCGTCGTCCTGATGGACATCCTCATGCCCGACATGGACGGCTTCGACGTCTTGCGCATGCTCCGGAGCGACGCCGCCCTCGGCGCCACGCCGGTGATCGCGTGCACCGCGTATCGCGACGCCACCATCGAGGACCGCGTGAAGGCCGAGGGCTTCGATGGCTACATCGAGAAGCCGATCAAGTTCGAGCGCCTGCTCGACCTCATCGAAGAGTCGATCAGGGGCGGCGCCTAGTCCGCACCATCTCGCCCACGATGGCCACGCCGATCTCCGCGGGTGTCTCCGCCCCGAGGTCGAGACCCACGGGCGAGCGCAGGCGACCGAGCACGTCGGGCGAGAGCCCCGCCGCGCGCAGCCGCAGGCCGAAGCGGGCGACCTTGGCCTTGCTGGCGATGAGGCCGACGTAGGCGTACTCGCCCGGGAGCAGGATCTCGACGAGGTCCTGGTCGAGGGCGTGGTCGTGCGTGACCACCAGGACGTAAGTCTGGGGGGAGGGAACCAAGGCCCGGGCCACCGCGCGGGGCTCGGTAACGTCGAGTTCGCAGCCGGGGAACCGCTCTTCGGTCGCCCAGTCCTCGCGCGCGTCGACCACGCGCACCTTCCAACCAGCCTCCCGGGCGAAGAGCGCCGTGGGCCGGGCCACGTGCCCCGCGCCGAAGATCACCAGCGACTCCACCGGGGCCACCGGCTCGATGAACACTTCCATCGCACCTCCACAGCACATGCCGAGGTCTCGGGTGAGGTGCACCGCCAGCCGGCGCGGCTTCCGCTCGCCGAGCGAGGCGACGGCGGCCTCGGTGACCACCCTCTCAAAGTTGCCGCCCCCCACCGTGCCGTGCTGGCGCCCGTCGGGCCACACGAGCATTCGCGCACCGCTGGCCCGCGGTGCGCTGCCATTCACGCCGATGACCGTCGCCAGCGCCACCCATTCACCCCGTGCCGATGCAGCGGCCAGGGTCGCCCAGGTGTCGTCGTTCACAGCCCTGCCCGCTCGCGGACTCGACGAAGAGCGACGCGCGCGTCGCACGCGAGTTCCCCAGGCTCAACCCCGACCATGTGACCCCGCTCAGCCACTCGTTGTCCCCCGACCCAGGTTGACAGCACCGAGCGCGGATCGAGCTGGTACACCATCGCCGCGTAGGGGTCGCCCCCGGTCCACAGCTGGTCGGGATCGATGACGATGAGGTCGGCCAGCTTGCCGGGGGCCACCACGCCGGCCTCGAGCCCCAGCGCCTCGGCGCCGTTGACCGTCATCAGCCGGTACACGGTGCGCGCGCTCATCGCTGCGGCGCCGAGCCGCGGTTTCTGCACCAGCGCCGCGAGCCGCATCTCCGCGAAGGCGTCGAGCCGGTTGTTGCACGGTGCACCGTCGGCGCCCATCGACACGTGCACACCGCGAGCCAGGAGCTCCGGGATGCGCGCGACGCCGCTGGCGAGCTTGAGGTTGGAGGACGGGCAGTGCAGCACGCGCGTGCCGGTGCGGGCCAGCAGCGCTTCCTCGCGATCGGTGAGGTGGATGCAGTGTGCGAGGGCCACGTCAGGCCCGCTGAGCCCGAGATCGTGGAGGTACTCGACGTTGTCGCGACCGGTGAGCGAGCGGACGAGCTCGACCTCGTCGCGGTTCTCGCTCGCGTGGGTGTGGACGAGGCAGCCGCGCCGCCGGGCCTCGGCTGCCGTCGTGACGAGCAGCTGCTCTGTGCACGAGGGGACGAAGCGCGGAGCGTAGGCGTAGCGAAGTCGACCTTGCCCGTGCCACCGGTCGGCGAGCGCGTTCGCGCTCTTCACGCTCTTCTCAGTGTCCTCGCCGAGGCCTGCCTCGTTGTCGCGGTCCATCTGCGCCTTGCCACAGGAAAGTCGAATCCCCGAGCTCGCCGCCGCCTCGAAGACGGCCCCGGTGTGGTTGACCGTGGCCATGTCGAGGATCGCGGTCGTCCCGCCGGCCAGGAGTTCGTCGAGCCCGAGGCGGGCCGACACGTGCGTGCTGTCGAGGTCGTGGGCACGTTCGAGTGGCCAGATGCGGGTGCGCAGCCAGTCAAGCAGGGCGAGGTCGTCGGCGAGGCCACGGAAGAGAGTCTGTACGAGGTGCACGTGGGTTTGCACGAAGCCAGGCGCCAGCCATTTCCCCCGGCAGTCCACCTCCTCCAGGCCATTCAAACCGGGCTCCACGCGCACCACGCGCTCACCGCTCACCGCCACGTCGGCCTCGATCACCGTGCCTGCCTCGTCGTTGACGAGCACGGTTGCTCCCTTGAACACCAGCGGCCACGGGCGTTGCATGCCGCGTGGCTAACGCCCGTGGCACCTCGCTGGGTTTGATACGCTCCCCGCGCGTATGCCCGGCCTCCTCCTCCTGGCGCTTGTCGCCTTCGCCCAAGACCTGCCCTCTGCGGGGCCGCCGCCGTTGGTGCCCCTCCTCGATGCGCCCTTCCACAGCACGGAGGGCTGGGTGGAGGAGCGGGGAACGTCGGGCTTTGAAAGTCGAATCGTCTCGATGTCTCGCTCGGCGGATGGCGGCGCTTGGCTCCTGGTTCTCGATGACGGCACGATCCTCCGCAGCGTGGATGGCGCGCGCACGTGGAGCCGGGTGCTTCGCGGGGTCGAGGTCGCCGATCTCGACGAGGAAGCCTTGCTGCTCCAGGGCGAGGCCTACGCCGGCGAGTCGGCCGACGCGGCGGCCGAGACCAGCACCGAGGGGCTCGACGAGAGCTCCGACGCCGAGGACTACAACGAGGGCGGCGCGAGCGAAGGCGAGGCTGGGGCCACCGACGCGCCGAGCGAGGCCACGACCGGGGGCGACGCGGTGGTCGACACCGAGGACGTCGACGCGCTCGTCGACCGTGACGGCGAGCTCGACGGCAAGGGCCTCGTGGCGTGGTTCCACCCCACAGACCCGGACATCGCGCTCGCGGGACGCGGCGACGGCCTCTGGCGCAGCCATGACGGTGGCATTCACTGGACCCTGGTCGATGCCGATTCGAGCGCCACCTGCTTCCTCGCGTTGCCGGGCGGGGTGATTCTTGCCGGCACCGCCCACGGGCTGCGCACCTCGCCCGACGAGGGTCAGCGCTGGATCGACGCGGTCGATGCCACCGACGGCGCCCGGGTGTACGCCCTTGACGCCCGCTGGGGGCGTGTCTTCGCTGCCTCCGACAAGGGGCTTTTCACGAGTGCCGACGCGCTACGTTGGCAGCGCCTGGGGGGGGCCGAGCCGGCGTTTGCGGTCTTGAGCGACCCGGGCTGGGAGGGCGGTCTCTGGGTGGCCAAGGCCAGCGGTGTGCAGCGCACGGACGACCTGGGCCAGGCCTTCCTCCCGATGGGCCGGCAGTCGATGCCGACGCTCCGAGGCCTCTCGTCGCTGTCCGGGCAGGGTCACGTGCTCGCATGGGGCGACGACGGCGCCTGGGAGAGCACCGACGGCGGCGTCACGTGGCACTCGCTGTCCTACGGCCTCCGCGACCCTCACCTGCGCGCCATCGTGGTGGTCGACGGGCGACCCGTGGCGGCGACGGCCACGGGCGTGTGGCGGCTGCAGCCGGTCCGCCTCGGCGCCAAGCTGGCCCCGGGTCCCTTGTCGCCCGCCGTCGAGGCCACCGCCCAAGACAAGCTCGCCGCGCTCGTGCGCGTGGCCACCACGCGGTCTGGGCTCGACCTCGACACTCTCCACGGGCTCAGCTGGCGCCCCTTCCTGCCCACCGTGCAGCTCGCGGCCGGTGCCTGGCAGGGCCTCAGTCGCGACAGCGCCTACCTGACGGGCCAGACCGACGAGGACGAGCAGGTCGTCTGGGCGGTCACGGCGAAGCTCTGCTTCGGCGGCTGCGTCTCGTTGCTCAGCTCGGTGTCCGAGTTCGAGGACGACTACAGCGACTACGCCGATGCCGCGGCCTACGAGGGCGAGGAGTCGGCGGAGGCCTACGAGGAGGCCACCGGCGAGAGCGCCGACGACCTCTACGTGATTGGCGGCGAAGTATACGGCGAGAGCGCCGAGCCCCTCGCGGCCGCCAACGTTGCCCAGAAGGTGCGGAACTACCGCATCTCCGTGGCCGACCAGGTGGTGTCGGCCTGGACCGCCATTCGCCGCCTCGACGAGACTGGTCCCCCGGAGTCGCTCCGGGGCTCGGTCGATCACCTGCTTCAAGTTGCCGAGCTCAAGGCCCGGCTCGATCTCTACACCGACGGCGCGTACAGTCGCGCTGGCATCCCGGAGTCACCATGATCCTCGCCCTCGCGCTCCCCCTTGCCCTGACCCTGTCGCTTCCGGTCGCGACCGCTGCCGAGTTCTCATCCCCCGAGGAGGTGCTCGCCAGCTTCAAGAACGAGCCCACCATCGGCGATGTGCACGCCATGGCTCTCGACTACAGCAAGACTGACAATCGCTACGTCGAGGCGTGGCTCAAGGCGAGCAAGACCGCCCCGGCGTTGCCGCGCCTCGAGGTCGCCTACGGCTACAAGAACGGCTTCGACACCGACTATGGCTACTACACGCCCGAGGAGATCAGCGGCGACGTGGCTGAAGACGGCGAGGTGCTCTCCGAGGAGGATGCCAGCGCCGACGCCTACGGTCCCTTCGAGACGGCCCAGGCGGTCGACATCGACCACGCGGCCATCGTCAAGGCGCGCTGGGAGCTGAACAAGCTGGTGATGTCGAGCGACCAGATCCGCATGATCTCCGAGGCGCAGGACATCGTGAAGCTGCGCGACAAGGTGCTGGAAGACGTCACCCGGCTCTACTTCGAGCGCCGTCGCCTGCAGGTCGACCAGCTGCTCAACCCGAGTGGCGAGATGAAGAAGCGCATCTCTGACGAGCTCCGCCTTGCGGAGCTCACCGCCCAGCTCGACGCCTTCACCGGTGGTCGCTTCAGCAAGGCGCTGCCGAACAAGTAGAGCGGCGCTGTCGACCAGCGGCGGGCATTGTTTGATAGGCCTCGCGGCCCATGGCCCACCAGACCGTCCTCGTCCTCGACTTCGGCTCCCAGCTCACCCAGCTCATCGCGCGTCGTGTTCGCGAGGCCGGGGTCTACTGCGAGATCTTGCCCTGCACCGCGACTCCCCGGCGTCCCGAGGCGCTCGTGGGGCTGGTCCTCTCCGGCGGGCCGTCGTCCGTCTACGAGTCCGACGCGCCCCCTTTCGACCGGGCCTGGCTCGACCTCGGCGTGCCCGTGCTGGGCATCTGCTACGGGATGCAGCTCCTGGCGCACACACAGGGCGGTGAGGTGCGCCCGGCCGGAGCCCGCGAGTTTGGTCCGGCCGAGGTCCAGGTGGGCGACAGCGCCTTGTTCCACGGGCTCGGGGCCGACACGCACGTGTGGATGAGCCACGGCGACCAGGTGGCCAAGATGCCCGAGGGTTTCTCCGCCATTGGCTCCACCGACACCTGTCCGGTGGCGGCTTTCGAGAACCGGTCGCGACAGCAGTTCGGGCTCCAGTTCCACCCGGAGGTCACCCACACGCGCGACGGCGTGACGATCCTCCGCAACTTCGTCAAGGGCATCTGCGGCGCCCGCGGCGACTGGACGATGGCGGGCTTCGTCGAGGAACAAGTTGCCAAGATCCGCGCCCAGGTGGGCGACGGCGAGGTGATCTGCGCGCTCTCGGGCGGCGTGGACAGCTCGGTGGCCGCGGCGATCCTCCACCGCGCCATCGGCCCCCGGCTGCACTGCATCTTCGTGGACAATGGCCTGTTGCGGAAGGGCGAGCGCGACGCGGTCGCGGCGGAGTTTCGTGACTTCGACCTGACGGTGGTCGACGCGTCGGAGCGCTTCCTCGGCGCGCTGCAGGGGGTGAGCGAGCCGGAGCGCAAACGCAAGATCATCGGCGAGAGTTTCATCCGGATCTTCGAGGCCGAGGCCCGGCGCTTCGCCAACGCGCGCTGGCTCGCCCAGGGCACGCTCTACCCGGACGTCATCGAGTCCGTGTCCTTCCGAGGCCCCTCGGCGACGATCAAGTCGCATCACAACGTGGGGGGTTTGCCGCCCGACATGGCGCTGTCCCTGATCGAGCCCGTGCGCGAACTCTTCA
>SXGT01447460.1_pt1 | contig 15993 bp, 11 predicted proteins | sample 3176221 | NCBI WGS metagenome assembly SXGT01 (sample SAMN11356862, study PRJNA531348) | freshwater metagenome | isolation source: freshwater sample F1-120 | place: China: Fuxian Lake, Yuxi | collected 2017-12-25
CTTGCCGCATCCCGAGGGCCCGAGCAGCGAGAAGAACTCGCCGGACTCGATGGTGAGGTTCGTCCGTTCGAGTGCCACGAAGTCGCCGAACGACTTTGCGAGCCCCACCAGCTCGATCCTGCCACCATGCGTTACGGACTGACCACTCACCGTGAGCGCTTCCGACTCCCGAGCCACGATCCCATTGTCGCAGCCCCCTCGCCGCGACGGCAAGGGGTGAGTACGCTTACTGACTCATCAGTCAGTAAAGGACGTGCCGCGTGCATTCGCTCGAAGCGCATCTCGCCGATCTCGCTGCGCAATCCGCGAACCCGGTTGCACGCGCCCGAACCCTGCCCGGCACCGCCTACAGCGATCCGGCGCACTACCAACTCGAACTGCGCCGTGTGTTCCGACACGAATGGGTCGCCGTCGGCATCGACGTCGATGTCGCGACTCCCGGGAGCTATCTGACGGGCTTCGCCGGAGACGCTCCGGTCCTGGTCACGCGGGACGAGGATGGTCGGCTGCGTGCCTTCCTCAACGTCTGTCGGCATCGCGGTGCTCCGGTCGCCGAGGGGTGCGGGGATGCGCGGGCACTGCGTTGTCCCTATCACTCGTGGGTCTTCCGACTCGACGGTTCGCTCGCACGTGCGACGGGCGTCGGCGAGCCCGATGGATTCGATCCGGCCGACTACGGGCTGTTCGAAATCAAGGTCGCGACCTTCGCCCGATCGGTCTTCGTGAACTTGGACACGAACGCAGCCGACTTCGACGCCGGGCCACTCGCGGCCGTCATCGCCCCCTATCGACTCGATGAACTCGAACTCGACCGGCGCGAGCGTTACGAGGTCAAATTCAACTGGAAGGTGCTCCTCGAGAACTACAGCGAGAACTACCACACGCCCTCGATCCACTCGCAGCTCCCGACCGTTGGCTACGAGTACCCGACGCTGTGCGAGGACCACCTCGTCGTCGCCTGGGATCGACCGCTCCATCCGCGTGACCCGAGCGAACAGGCGCTGCACGACAACACCCCGTTGCAACCCGGTTGGGCCGCCGTGACCGCCCACCGAGCTCCCGAGTCCTTCTACAACGGCGCATACATCACCTGCTATCCGAACATGATGATCTCGATGTTCGCGGGCTACGCAGCGACGTTTCGTCTTCAGCCGAGCCGCCCGAACACAACCGTTATCGAACGCGACTTCCTCTGGTCACCCGACGTGCCGCACGATCGACGCGAACGCGACTACGCCGCGACACGAGAGGTCGTACAGCAAGACCTCGACATCTGCGAAGCGCTGCAACGAACCTACGACGCCGGGCTCTCGGCAATGGGTGTCTTGTCGACCGATCACGAAGGGGCGATCGCACACCTGCACCACCTGCTCGCTCGGTCGCTCTCGGACCGGTCGGGAAGCTGAGCGAGCGATCGCTCGGCACGTATGATCCGGCCTCCATGGCCGAGTCTGCGCCACCGTCGCGTTCGCGAACCCGCGCCACCGTCGAACAGCGACGCGCCGAAATTCTCGCCGCCACACGCGACGTCGTGCTCCGCCTGGGGTTCGGCGGTACACGGGTCAAAGATGTCGCCGACGAACTCGGCGTCTCGAACGGGCTGATCCACTATCACTTCGCTAGCAAGGACGAGCTGCTAGCCGAAACGCTTCGGTTCGCTGCGAACGACGACCTGAACCGGCTCGAGGAAAGTGTCGCGGTCGGACGACCCGCGATCGACCGCCTCGACCGCCTGTTCCGCAACTACTTACCGGGTCCTGGCGACGTGTCGTGGCGACTCTGGATCGACGCCTGGGGCGAGGCGCTCCGCAATGACACGCTCAAGGAGATCTCCCAAGAACTCGACGAGGCATGGGTTGCGCTGCTCGACCGGATCATCCGCGACGGCGTGCAGGAGGGCCGCTTCGTGTGTACCGCGCCGAAAGCGGCGGCCTGGCGCATCGCTGCGGTCATGGACGGCCTCGGCCTCCAGGTCGTGTTGCATCGCACGACGATGAATCGGTCTCAGATGCTCGAACACGCCCGGGTGATCGCCGCGTTCGAACTCGGGCTCGATCGCAGCGCATTCCCGTCGAGAAAGCGCTGACGACGGGACGAACCGCGCGAATCCGGCGACATTCCGACCTGCGCCGATTTGCTCGCCCTCGTCGCGGCGGCCCCGAGCCCGGCTGACGGCCGTGAGCACGGGCGCAATGAGGAGCGCAAGGCGGCGTGGCGAACCACAACTTCGGCCGGCCGCTGCCGATCAGACACCGACATGACCGATCACGATCCAGTGCCGTCCGAGGCAAGCGAGCGCAGCGGCGCGATGTTTCGCGCCATCGTCGACCACTCCTCCGAGTTGGTCGTCGTCACGGACGCGGTCGGAACGATTCGCTATGCCTCGCCCGCGTCCGGCGCGGCACTCGGTTACGAGGTCGGCGAACACGACGGGCAAAGCGTGATCGAACTGCTCCATCCTGACGATGTCGCGGACACGATCAACAGCCTTGCGACCACCGCCACGACCACGGGGGTCAAAGAACCGGTAGCTGTGCGGCTTCGCCAACACGACGGGAAGTTCCGCCTGTTCGAGATCATTGCGACCAACCTGCTCGACGATCACGACGTCGAGGGCATCGTGTTTCATGGGCGCGATCTCACTGATCGATTGGAGCAGCAACGAAGGTTCCGGATGCTGTTCGAGCAGTCGCCGATCCCGAGCGCCTTCGTCAACTTCGACTCTGGCGTCTTCGCGAACCATGCATTGTGTGAACTGTTGGGCTACTCGCGTGAGGAGCTGCTGGGCATCACGGTGTCGTCGCTGATGGTCGCCGAGGACTTCGCCCGCGGCCGTGTCGAGGTCGAGCGACTCTTCCGCGCTGGTCATGAGGCCGTCACGACGGAGCAGCGTTGGATCCGAAAAGACGGATCAGTGTTCTGGGGCCGCACGACGACTCGCATGCTCTTCGACGAGAACGAGCAACCAGAAGCCCTCTTCGCTGCGATCAACGACATCACCGCCGAGCGCGACTCGATCGCCGCGCTCGCAGACAGCGAGCGTCGCTTCCGAGCGATCGTCGACAACTCCACCGACATCATCGCCGTCCTCGAGCCCAACGGGAACTGGAGTGCGAGTGAAGCCGGCACGCGCCAACTCGGGTATCCGAAGGGCTTCGATCCCGAAGGCGGTGTGTTCTCGCTCGTCCACCCCGACGAGTTCGGGATCGCCGCCGAGGCGTTGGCCGAAGTTCTCGACGGGAGCCGCGGTCCGATGGACCCCATCGAATTGCGCTTCCGAGATATCGACGGGAACTACCACTATTACGAGTGCGTCGGACAGAACCTCGGCGATGACGCCGATGTCGCCGGTGTGGTCATCACCGCCCGCAACGTCGACCGCCGAAAGGAACTCGAAGCCCAGCTCGCAAAGGACGCAACGCACGACGCGTTGACCGGGTTGTTCAATCGCGCCGCGTTCATGGTCGCGATCGATCGAGCGATCGCACGGCACGCGCGCACTGCTCGACCACTCGGCTTGATGTTCGTCGACCTCGATCGGTTCAATCCGGTCAACGACACACTCGGACATGCTGCCGGGGACACGCTCCTCATCGAAGTCGCGCGGCGTATCGAAGGTTGTGTCCGGAAGGCCGACACGGTCGCTCGCCTCGGAGGTGACGAGTTCGTCGTGCTGTGCGAGGACCTCGACACCCACGAACGGCTCGTCGAGATCGCCGAGCGAATCGTCGCTGTAGTCGAGGAACGATTCGCAATCGGCGACCGCGAGGCATTCGTCGGCGCGAGCATCGGAATCGCCTTCGCACAACCAGGCCAGACATCGGGTGAATTGATGCGAGACGCAGACGTCGCCGTGTACCGCGCCAAGCGAGAGGGACGTGCCCGCGTCGAACAGTTCGACGACGCGATGCGAGCTGACACCGTTGCGCGGGGATCGCTCGAGATCGAACTGCGACACGCCTTGGAACGCTTCGCGCTCGGCGTCGAGTACGAACCCGTTGTCAGCATTGGTGACAACGTCGTGCACGCGTTCGTCGCTCGGCCTCGGTGGACCAGCAGCGATGGGAAGACCATCAGCGGTTCGGCGTTGCGCGCGCTCGCCGACGAAGCGGGCATCGGGCGTCAGCTCGGACAGCAATTGCTCGCCATCTCGGCTCGTGATCTGGCGACCTGGCGGAGCGAGCAGCCTGCCGGTTCGTGTATCCGCTTGTATGTGAGTCCGACGCCGAGACACCTGGCGGATCGCGAGTTTCTCACCGATCTCACTGGTGCGCTCGACGAGCACGTCGTCGCTCCCGGTGCGCTCTGTGTTGGCGTACCCGAGGACTGGATGATCGACGAGAGTGGCGTCGCCCTCTCCGCGATGGCGCGGCTTCGGGAGGTCGGCGTGCGGCTCGCCATGAACGGTTTCGGACGCTCCCACTCGTCGCTCGTCGACCTGCGCCGCATGCCAATCGATGTCGTACGCCTCGATCCGAAGTTCGCCTTCGGTCTCGGCGTCGACCCGGCCGGAGCCGCGATCGTCAACGCCGTCATCGGCCTCGCGGACGCACTCAACCTTCGCGTGCTTGCCGACGGCGTCGACGAGGTCGAGTTCCTGGCTTCATTGTTCACACTGGGATGCGACTTCGCGACCGGGACGCTGCTCGCGCCGCCAGTCGATGCCGCCACCGCGGCGGTAATGCTCGGTCGCGCCGCTGAGTTCTCGCAACCTGCCTAGCGTCGCCTGGGCGGGGCTGCGTGAGTCATACGCCGATCGACTCGGCGGGAAGGGCACGAATCGTGCGGCCCGCGCGCCCGGTCACCGTGTCGGCCTGGAACAGCGCGTCGACCACAGCCGCCTCGGTCGCGTCGACCGCTGCCTCGAACACCGCGTCGATCGAGTGATCGGCGAGGTGGCTCGTGTCGATGAAGGGCTCGGTCGCGAAACGATCGACGCGCGCAGTCGTCGAGCAAGCGAAGAAGATCTCTCCGCTCCCATGGTGCCCGACCGACCCAATCCGCGCGAGACCGAGTCCGGCTCGACGCGCGACGCGTTCACATTGCTTCGAGGTGAGTGGCACGTCGGTCGCGATCACGACAATGCAGCTTCCGGCCGGGTCAGGACGATCACCGCGTCCGTGCCCATCGGCGACAAGACGAGGGCCGATCACATCGCCCCCGATCGTGAGGCGAGCCAGTTCGCCGAAGTTCGCCAGGACGAGCACGCCAACCGTGCCGAACGGCGTGATCCGCGAAGCACTTCCGATACCGCCCTTCAATCCCATGCAGATCATGCCGGTTCCTGCTCCAACCGCGCCGCCCGCGACGTCACCGGGGGCGGCGGTCGCGATCGCACGCCGAGCCACGTCGACCGTGATCGCGATGCCGCGAGCGTCGTGCAACCAGGAGTCATCGCATTCGCCGACGACCGGGATCACGACATCATCGACGCCGACTCGCGGGGACGCCGCCAACATCTCCTCGACCGTCGCTTGATACGCGGCACCCACCCCCATGGTGTTCGTGAGCAAAACGGGAGTTTCGACCAGCCCCCATTCGGCGATCTCGACCGAGCCCGTGAGTTCACCGGCTCCGTTCAACACCGCGGTCCCGGCTGCCATCGGCCGTTCGAACTGCGCGGCAAGTTCGTCGAAGACGATCGCAGTCACTCCGGTGCGCGCAACGAATGGCTCGTCGTGCCACACGGTTTCGTGACCGACCCGCACGCCGGGCACGTCGGTGATGGCGTCGAACTCGCCGGAACGCAGCGGACCGATGTGCAGCCCGAAATGGTGGGCACGTTGACGAGGCGCGGGCGCGTGCATACACCGCCACGGTACCGTGCCGCTCATGGCCGCCTTCCCGCTTCCGGTGGTGTGGAGTCCCGCGACCGACGAGCATCGGGACATCATCGGGGTGTGGGTCGGAGTCCCCGAACCCGGTGACGAAGAACCGGATCGCACACAAGCGATTCGCACGACCTTGCGTGCGCGCGGCGCGACGTTCGTTGAAGCGCGCGCGCATGGCGACGAGCCGTTGCGAGCCGTTCACGACGCTGATTTCGTGGCCTTTCTCGATGGCGCATACACGCGCTGGGTGGACGACGGCTACCCGGCACGAGCTGGCCAGCCGTTGGTCATGCCCTACCTGTTTCCCTCGCGAGCGTTCACGTTCGGCGACTCGCCGCGGGTTGCCACCGCGCTTCACGCAGACATCGGTCGCTTTGCCACCGACACGATGACGCCGATCGGCGCGGGCACCGCACGAGCTGCCCGCGCAGCATTCGACTGCGCGCTCACCGCCGTCGACCTCGTACACGAAGGAGCACCTGGCGCGTACGCGGCGACACGACCGCCCGGCCACCACGCTGGACCTGATTTCTTCGGAGGGTCCTGCTACCTCAACAGCGCGGCCGGTGCCGCACAGTACTTACGCCATCTCGGCTACGAGCGGGTTGCGATCGTCGATATCGACGCGCATCACGGCAACGGAACCCAATCGATCTTCTACGAACGATCCGACGTGTGGTTCGGATCCGTGCACATCGACCCCGGCGCCGGTTGGTATCCGCACTTCACGGGCTTCCGTGACGAGACCGGTCGAGGCGATGGCGACGGCACGACCGTCAACTTGTGCGTCGCGGAGGGCGGCGACGACGGACCCTGGATCGAAGCGGTCGCCACCCTCTGCGCCCGAGCTGCAGCCTTCTCCCCCGACGCCGTCGTCGTCTCGCTCGGCGTCGACGCCGCGGCCGAAGATCCGAACAGCCCATTGCTCGTGACCGACGCCGGATTTCGAATTGCCGGTGCGGCGATCAGGGGGATCGCGGCACCCACGGTCTTCGTGCAGGAGGGCGGCTACGTCGTCACCCGACTCGGCGACTTGGTGCTCGCGGTGCTCGAAGGATTCGCTGGATCCTGAGCGTCGATCCGATTGGCTACGAGCGAACGGAGGATCGCGCGCGCATACCCTCGTCCGCGTGTCGGAATCGCTCGAAGTCGTGATCATCGGCGGCGGTCACAACGGACTCGTCGCCGCGGGCCTGCTCGCCAAGCGAGGTTGTTCGGTCACGGTGTTCGAACGACGGCACAAGGTCGGCGGCGCCGCGGTCACCGAACAGCCGTGGGGTCCCGACTACAAGATGACGGCGCTCAGTTACGTCATGAGCATCATGCCGCCGACGATTCTCGACGAGCTGCAACTCGCCCGCCACGGCTATCGCATCCATCCACAACACGGCTACTTCGCGCCACTGGCTGATGGACGCGCGTTGCGACTCAGCGGCACAGCCGCGCAACGCCACGCCAGCATCGCCCAATTCTCCGCTCGCGACGCCGACGCACACCCGCGTTGGGAGGCGTGGCTCGGCAGTCTCGCCAACACGCTGGGGCCGCTGCTTTCAGCCGTGCCGCCCCGACTCGGATCGAAACGACCGAGCGACTTGCTCGATCAAGCGCAGCTCGCTTGGAAGGTACGCAAGCTCGACCAGCGGGGCGTCGGGGATGTGACGCGATTGTTCACGATGAGCATCGCCGATCTGCTCGAGGAGTGGTTCGAATCCGATCCGATGCAAGGCGTCTTGGCCGTGAGCGGGGTGATCGGTACCTGGGCCGGGCCGCGCAGTGCGGGTACGGCATTCGTCATGGCCCACCATCAGATCGGCGACCTCGGCGACGGCCAGATCACCGGCGAATGGGGATTTCCCGAAGGTGGCATGGGCGCGGTCAGCGATGCATTGCGCGCGGCCGCCGAGTCGTTCGGCGCACGCATTCGAACCGAGTCGACGGTCGCGCGCATCGATACACACCACGGACGAGCAACAGGCGTCACCCTCACCGATGGCGGAACGCTGGCGGCCGACATCGTGATCTCGACCGTCCACCCCAAAGTCGCGTTCGGTCAACTCGTCGACCGCTCCGAGCTCCCGGACGACTTCGCGGCCGGCATCGACCGTTGGCGAAGTCGCAGCGGCACCGTAAAGGTCAACCTCGCGATCGATCGTCTTCCCGAGTTCACAGCCCATCCGGGTTTCGCTCCAGAGGTGCACGGCGGCACGATCGTGCTGGCGCCGAGCCTCGACACGATCGAAGGCGCGTTCCAGGACGCGGTCGTCGGTCGGGCCGCGCGCGAACCGTTCGCCGACATCTGCATCCCCTCGGTCTTCGACCGAACGCTGGCTCCCGAGGGCCACCATGTCGTGTCCATGTTCTCGCAGTGGGTGCCCCACGAGTACGCCGACGAACCGCACGAGTCCGATCTGGCCGCGTACGCCGACCGGCTCATCGCCCGAGTCGAAGCGGTCGCGCCCGGATTCACGAGTTCGATCGTGCATCGCCAGGTCATCGGGCCCTACGACATGGAGCACACCTACGGATTGATCGGAGGCAACATCTTCCACGGCGAGCTCACGCCGAACCAGATGTTCCACATGCGGCCGGTCGCCGGCTGGGCCGACTTCACGACACCAATCGCGGGGCTGTACCAAGGCGGATCGGCGACGCACGGTGGCGGCGGCGTCACCGGAATCCCGGCGCTGCAGGTGGTGAAACGAATCAAGCGCGATCGCCGCTCGGGAGCCCTCGCCAAACTGCGTCGTCGCCGCTGACTCGACGGCTCGGTGGCGCGGGTTCGCTCCGACGACACCACCGCCGTGGAACACCCGGCAGCGCTCGCGCTGAACCGTTCCGAGACGGCCTTGACACGGCGAGACCCGCGCACGGATCATGCTGGCGACGACGGGCGGCCCCACCGGGGGCGTGCCCAGGGGGGGAATCGAAAGCCATGGCCATTGCGACCTCTCGCACTTCGCGCCGATGGGTGGGGACGATCGTCGCCACGGCGGCGTTGCTCGGCGTCAGCGCGACGACCGGAACGAGCGTCGGCGCACAGTCCGGTGACGACATCACCTTCACCGTCGGCGTCAGCCAAGAGATCGACAGCCTGAACGTGACCATCGGCGCACTCGTCGTCGACTACGAGGTCTGGAACCTGCAGTTTGCGACGCTGACCGACAAGGCCGACGCCGACTTCGCGGTACAACCCGGGCTCGCCGAGTCGTGGGTGTCGTCCGACGACAAGCTCACGTGGACCTACACGTTGCGCGAGGGTCTGCGATGGTCGGACGGCGAGCCACTGACAGCAGACGACATCGCATACACGATCAACCGTTCCCGAGAGGAGGCCTGGTACAACCACGAGTCGACGGTTGCCAACCTCACGGCGACCGCGATCGACGACCGGACGCTCGAACTCGTGAGTGCCGTACCGGACCCGAAGCTTCCGACGCTCGACGTGTACATCGTCCCGCCGCAGATCTACGAGGACCTCGATGCCGATCAACTCGCCGAGTACGACGGCGAGGACGGTGTGGGCAGCGGACCGTTCGTGTTGACCGAACATGCCCCCGGGGAGTTCTGGAGACTCGAACGCAACCCGAACTGGCACGGAACCGTGCCCTACGTCGACGAGGTCATCTTCCGTTACTTCGCGGACTCCAGTCAGATGATCACCGCGCTCGAGAACGGCGAGGTCGACGCAGTCGACACGGTCCCGGCCGATCTGTTGGAGTCGGTCGAAAGCAACGACGACCTCGTCGTCGTCAGCGGAAACCAGGGCAGCTTCAGCGAGATGGCGATCAACCCGGGAGACGGTCTCGGCGACGCTCACCCGGCGCTCGCCGACGTCGCGGTACGTCGAGCGATCAGCCACGCGGTCGACCGTGAGGTGTTGTTCGATGAGATCGCGGCCAGACGCGGTGAGGTCGGAAGCACGCTGCCGGTCTCGGCCCTCCCGGCATGGGAACCCGACATCCCTGAGGACGAGCAGTTCACGTTCGACGTCGAGCGAGCGAACCAGCTCCTCGATGACGGCGGCTACCTCGACTCCGACGGCGACGGCATCCGCGAGATGCCCGACGGGTCCAACCCGATCGAGCTCCGGCTCTACCTGAAGGCCGACAGCGACGAGGACGTCACGAAGGCCGAGTTCATCGGCCCGTGGCTCGCCGAGATCGGGATCGGCGTCGAAGAACTCGTCGCGACCGAAACCGAACTCGTGTCGATCATCGCTCGGGGCGAGTACGACATGTTCTTCTGGGGCTGGACGCCGTTCGTGGACCCAGATCCGATGTTGTCCTACTTCACGTGCGGGGAGATCTCGAGCGACCCCGAGAGCCCGGGTTACAACGACGCGAACTGGTGCAACGAGCAATACGACGAGTGGTACACCGAGCAGAACTCGGAAACGGATCCGGACCGGCGCCGCGACATCGTGCACGACATGCTGCGGCTCTTCCATGACGAGGCGCCTTACGTCGTGCTCTACAAGTACGACGACATCAGCGCCTACTCGAAGGATTGGACGGGATTCGTTCGCCAGCCCGCCGAGACCGGCCCGGTGCTGTTCACGAACAGTTCCCACACGTACCTCGAAGTTCGGCCCGTCGACGTGCCCGAGCGCGACACGGAGACCTCGGGTGGCACCGAGACGACCGACGAACCGGGGGGTGGAGCCGATACGGACAGCGACGACGAAGGGATCTCGGCCGGCGTCATCGCGGGTGCAGTCGTGGGCGTCGGCGCCGTCGGAGCCATCATCGCAGCGAGCCTCGTCGCCGGTCGCCGGCGACGGCAGGAGGACCGGGAGTAGACGCGCCGTCGCGAACAACAAGGGCTGACGACGTCACCGAACGACCATGAGCGCCCGGATGCTCGTACGCCGCGTCGTTTCGGCGGCCGTCACGTTGTTCATCACTGTCGCGCTCAACTTCGTCCTGCTCCGCGTCATCAAATCGGATCCGGTGGCCACACTGACGCGCGGACGCAAGGTCAGCCAGGAAAAGCGAGCCGAACTCCGCGAGCGTTTCGGCCTGGACGACACGATCATCGTTCAGTTCGGCAAGTACCTCCGTGAGCTCGCGCGCGGCAATCTGGGCTATTCGCTGCAGAGTGGTCGATCGGTGACGTCCGAGATCGCCGACCGGATCTGGCCGACGATCTCATTGGTCGGACTGTCGACCGTCTTGTCCGCAGCAATCGGATTGTGGATCGGGATCCGCGCGGGCTGGCGGCCAGGCAGCTGGTTCGATCGCATCTCGACGAGCACGACGATGTTGTTCTACTCGACCTCGGACGCGTTCTTTGGACTGCTGTTGGCATTCGTCTTCACGTCGAAGTTGCAATGGTTCCCCACCGGAGGAATCATCGATCCTCGCAGTGACAACGTGGGGCTCGCCAGGTTGTTCGAACAGCTCCATCACATGGTGCTGCCACTGACGGTTCTCACGCTCGGGTACCTCGGCCAGTACTCGCTGGTGATGCGAGCATCGGTCGTCGAGACCAGTCGCGAGGACTTCCTGACCCTTGCGCGGGCGAAAGGTGCTCGCGAAGACGTGGTCCGGCGACGCCACGCGGTCCCCAATGCGCTGCTCCCATCCGTCACCCTCGTCGCGCTGAACGCAGGATTCGTTCTCGGCGGTGCCATCGTCGTCGAAACGATCTTCACGTGGCCCGGGCTCGGGCTCGAGTTCTCTCGTTCGCTCAAAGCCGGCGACTTCCCGACGCTCCAGGGCCTGTTCCTGATCTCGAGTGCGAGTGTCATCGTGCTCACGACGCTGGCCGACATCTTGTATTCGCGACTTGACCCACGAGTCGAGCTCGCGTGAACGGCCGACCCCGATCCTCCGAAGCGACGCCGCGCAGGATCCGCCGTGCCCGGCGCCGACGATCCGTCGCTTCGTTCTGGTCGGAATTCCGGCACAGTCCCTCGGGACTGGTCGGTCTTACGATCTTGTTGTTCGTGATCGCGGTCGCGCTCTTCGCTCCTTTGCTCGCGGACTACGCCGAGACCATCCCGATCAACACGCGGGACAACCCGAAGCGAATCGCTCCGAACTGGGATTTCCCGCTCGGTACCGACGACAAACGGCGATCGATCCTGGCCCTGCTCATCTGGGGAGCTCGCACCAGTCTGATGGTCGGTCTGCTGGCTGCTGCGATCTCCATGGTCATCGGTTCGGCAATCGGAATTGCCGCGGGCTACTTCGGCGGACGCGTCGATCGCATGCTCACGCGCCTGGAGGAGGCGTTCCTCGTCATTCCGACGATCCCCCTCGCGATTGTGCTCGTCGCCGCACTGGGCCGCGAACTCAGCACGATCATTCTGGTCATCGGCATCACATCGTGGGCGGGCAGCGCTCGTCTCATTCGCGCCCAGACCCTGACCGTGAAGCAACGCCTCTACGTCGAGCGGTCGCGTGCGCTCGGTGCGGGCAACTGGCACGTCATCACGCGCCACGTGCTCCCGAACGTCATGCCGATCATCCTTGCCAACCTCACGTTGACGGTCCCGATCGCCATCCTGACCGAGGCCACATTGAGCTTTCTCGGGATCGGGCCATTCGATGGCGTGTCGTGGGGCAAGACGCTCGAGGCCGCCGCCGCGGCCAGCGCGGTCAAGTTGGGAGAATGGTGGTTCTTCGTGCCGGCCGGCTTTGCCATCACGACGGTGGTGCTCTCCTTCACGCTCGTCGGCAACGCGATCGACCGCGTGCTCAATCCGAAGCTGCGAGCGCGCTGATGTTGACCGTGCGCGATCTCGCCGTGACCTACGAGACCCGAAGCGGACCGCTCCGGGCGGTCCGCGGTGTCAGCTTCGAACTCGATCGATCGCAGTCGCTCGGCATCGCGGGCGAATCGGGATGCGGCAAGTCGACAATGGGTGCGGCACTGTTGCGGCTGCTCCCGAAAAGCGCGACCGTCTCGGGCGAAGTGCTTCTCGATGGCGAAGACGTCTACGGCATGTCGTTCGGACGTCTTCGAGCGGTGCGCTGGACCGAAATGGCCATCGTGTTCCAGGGTGCCCTCCACGCTCTGAATCCGGTTCGCACGATCGGTTGGCAGATCGGCGAGGCAATCACCCTGCACGATCGCGACCTCGGCGAGAAAGCCGCCAACACGCGCATCGGCGAGCTCCTCGAACAGGTGGGTCTTCCCGCGCGCAGAACCAACGACTACCCGCACCAGTTATCGGGAGGCCAGCGCCAACGCGTGATGATCGCCATGGCGTTGGCTTGTCGCCCTCATCTCCTGATTGCCGACGAACCAACGACTGCGCTCGACGTCATGGTGCAGGCGCAAGTGCTCGACCTCCTCCAGTCACTCCGGCTGCAGCACGACCTCTCGATGATCTTCATCACGCATGATCTCTCGCTGCTGACCTACGTCTGTGAGCGAATCGCCGTCATGTACGCCGGGCGCATCGTCGAAGAAGGTCCGAGTCACGACGTCTTTCGCTCGCCGATTCATCCGTATTCGGCTGCGCTCGCCGCTGCGTTCCCGACGATCGGCGACCGAAGTTCGCGGATGGCGCCGACGGGATTGGCGGGCGACCCACCTGACCCGACCCAGCTCCCCGATGGTTGTCCGTTCGCGCCGCGCTGCGATCGGGTCACGGACGAGTGCTGGGAACTCGACGTCCAATTGCGTCGGATCGCCGGGAGCCGTCGCGCCGCCTGCCTTCACGCCGATGCGCCCGCGGGTCTCTCGAAGCCATGACCAGCCTGCTCGCGGTCGACGACCTTTGCGTGCAATTCGCCAAGAATGGCATCGTGGCGCGCGCGGTTGACGGAGTGACGATCGACGTCGCGGCCGGCGAAGTCGTTGCGCTCGTCGGCGAGTCGGGTTGCGGAAAGACGACGCTTGCTCGCACGATCATGGGACTCGAGGTTCCTGCCTCGGGCACGATCCGCTATGAAGGGGCGCCAGTACCGCGACGAGCGTTGCGATCCTTCCGTCGCAAGGTCCAGATGATCTTCCAAGACCCGACGGGGGCGCTCAATCCTCGACACACGATCTACGAAGCGGTCGCTGAAGGCCTCCGGGTCCACAACGTCAAGGGCAACGAAGCCGATCAGGTCGCACAGGCGCTGGCCCGGTGCGGGCTCCGCCCGCCCGAGTCGTTCTTCGCTCGCTACCCGCACGAGGTCTCCGGCGGACAGCGTCAGCGCGTCGTCATCGCGGGCGCGATGGTGCTCGAACCGCAGCTACTGATCGCAGATGAACCCGTTGCTTCCCTCGATGCCTCCGTCCGGGGCGAGATCTTGAAGCTGTTGCGCGGTCTCGTCGACGAACAGGGGCTCGGACTCCTCGTCATCACCCACGATCTCGGACTCGCGTGGAACATCGCCGATCGGATCGCCGTGATGTACCTCGGACGCATCGTCGAAATAGGTCCGTGCGAGCAGATCCTCGAGCACCCGCAACACCCGTACACCAAGGCGTTGTTGTCGGTCGTCCCCGAATCGAAACAGCTCGACCAGCAGATCCTCATCGGCGAAACCCCCGACCCGAAGAACATCCCGACCGGCTGTCGGTTCCACCCGCGTTGCCCGTTGGTGCACAACGGCGAGGCCGCTCGGCTGGGCGTCGAAGCGCAGTGCCGCGGCGACGATGTCGCCCTCGCCGAGATCACCCCCGCCCACCACGCCGCCTGCCACGCCCTGCGCTGAACTCGAGAACAACGGGTTCTGTCTGGATTCGGTGACGCGCGCCTGTCTTCCAATCCAGTGAGAACGCGGAATTGGGGCCTTATTGGAGGTGGCGGGGGATGGTTTCGGTCCACGTGCGTCGAGCGAAGGGCTCGCCGTCGAGATCGACGTCGAGGTCGATCTCGACGTGATAGTCGGATGCGTCGCTGCGGAATCGCAACCGTGCCTCGGATCGCACCCTTGCCTCCGGCCACACGATCGTCACCGTCGTGGTCGCCGCGGCCGCCGCGACAGCGGGATCGGTCGTCGAGACGGTGATCTCGCCGACGTAGTCGTCGATGTACTCGTCCGTGACGTTGCCGTAGTGCGTTCGCGCGGTGATGGCGCGCCTCAAGACGTCCCGCTCGATCTGCCATCTCGGCGGAGGTGAGTGATCGTCGTCAACCTCGGACGGGTTGCCGGTGCGCCCGAACCCACCGGCGTCGGCAAACGTCGGCACGCGCTCGAGTGGCACCGGCCCTTCGAGCACCGGCAGCACGAGCGTCGTCGCGTCGAGGTCGACGTCGATCGGTGCCGCGTTGGGAGCCATCCAGTTGTTCGGCCAGTCACCACCGCTCAGCGCGAGCCGGATCACGTGACCGGGAGCGAACACCCACGATCCGGCCTCCAACTCCACCTCGACGTCGTACCACTCGCCGGGCTCCATCGGGGTCGGGTTCGCCATCGACTCGCGATGACACAAGTTCAACAGTCCCCGGGCGACGAGCGCGCTCGTTCCGTCGGGAAACACCGACTCCAACTTGACCGAGAGCTGCGCCACCGCAGCATCGACCCGCACGCGCGTGCGCACGACCGCATGGCCCAACACCTCGATCGGATCCGAACCCACGGGCCAGTCCAGACACCGCGACCACACGTCATCGGCGCGCAGGTCGAGGGGTTGGCCCCAGGGCAGCCCGCCGGCACACGAGATCCATGCGTCGACGCCCACGCCACCTCGCGGAACCACTGAGACGATGCCGCGCGAGACCGGAGTCAATGATCGCTCGACCATCCGTTCGGGTGGCCACTGCGTCTCGTAACGCCACTCCCCCGCGTGATGCGCGAGGTCGGGCTCCGGGAGCGTGGGGTGCCGCACGAAGACGCGGATCGGGGGCTCGCGATCGATTCCGTTGTCGAGACCTCGCAGCCATCGGTCCCACCACGCGATCATCTCGGGAACCAGATCGAGGTGCGGTCCGGGCAACGAGTACGCGGTGCTCATGTGACTCCATGGTCCGAACAACAGCGCCTTCGGACAACGCAAGCGTCCGAACGTGCGGAAGGAGTTGTTCCGATAGCCGTCTGCCCACCCCGCAACGAGCATCGTCGGGCAATCGATGCGCTCGTAACCATCAGCGCGACCCGTCCCACTCGCCGCCGCACGCAACGATCCGTTGCGCCAATACGGACCGTCGACTTGCTCGCGCAACCATCGCAGCAGCCACGGTTCCATCGCGTCGACCCGTCGCCGCCACTCGTCACGC
>SXGT01467539.1_pt1 | contig 15988 bp, 9 predicted proteins | sample 3176221 | NCBI WGS metagenome assembly SXGT01 (sample SAMN11356862, study PRJNA531348) | freshwater metagenome | isolation source: freshwater sample F1-120 | place: China: Fuxian Lake, Yuxi | collected 2017-12-25
CCCTTCCAGTTCCCGGAGAAGCTCATCCCGCTGATGGTCGCCAACGCATTGGAGGGCAAGCAGCTGCCCGTTTATGGCGACGGCAAGAACGTCCGCGATTGGATCTATGTCACGGACCACTGCGAGGGCATCCGCGCGGCAATGGAGCGCGGCAAGAGTGGCGAGGTCTACAACTTTGGCGGCAACGCCGAGCGCGAGAACATCTACGTGATCAAGGAGATCCTGCGGTTGCTCGGCAAGACCGAGAGCTCGATCCATTACGTGAAGGATCGGCCCGGCCACGACCGCCGTTATGCGATGGACTCGTCGAAGGCGCGCGCCACGCTCGGATGGGAGCCGCGGCACACCTTTGAGCAAGGCCTGCGCCAGACGCTCGATTGGTATGTCCAGAACCGCCAGTGGTGGGAGCGCGTCAGGAGCGGCGCCTACCAGGACTACTACAAGCTGCAGTACGCGACCCGCTGAGCGCTCGCAGACAGAGGAATCGGTCGGCGGCCAGCGACGGGCACGGCCGTTGGACTGCGGTTGATGCGCTTTGCCGCTGCATCCAGTCCACGGATCTCGGGTCGAGCGACCTGAACTCCCGACGCCATCGGAATCTGCAAGCAGCAGGACGATTGCGCCTGACAGTCAGCGACCTACGATGAACTGGGCGGTCATCTCGCGCGGCCCACCAAAACTTCATGCGTTCGACTCCCAACTGGAATCCCCCGCTGATCGTCTGGCTGCTAGCCGTCGCCTGCGCAGCATTCGCGTCGTGCAGCGGCTACGAGGAGAAGCAGATCCGCGAGATGTTCCATGAAAAGGGATTCGGCTCACGTGCCCAAGGCGACGCGACCGTCGAGAACTATGTGGCGGGCGGCGACAGCGTGGCCTTCCTGATTCCACCGATTGCCTACCAAGACCCGGCTGCCTCCGAACTCGCGCGCCTTGGCCTGCCGCAGACGCTGTCGATCGACGGACGCATCGTGGTCCCCTATGTGGGCACGGTCCAAGTATTGGGCCTCACCGAGGCGCAGCTCGCCACCTTGGTCAAGGGTCTGCTGCGCGGGGTGTTTCCCTACGAGATCGACGTCCAGGCGCGCATCGTCGGCGAGAGCAAGAACATCTATGCCATCGGCGAATCGTCCCGCAAGGGCGTGGTGCAGTTGGCGCTCCTCGGCGCCGACCTCACCTTCCTCAAAGCCTGCATGTCGATTGGATGGACACCGCTCGCCAATCTGAGTCGAGTGCAGCTGATTCGGCCAGACGCCGAACACCCGGTGGTCGTCGAAGTCGACCTCTATCGGATGATGACCAGCGGCTACACCAGTCGAAACATCAGGATTCGGGAGAACGACATCATCTACTTCCCGCCGACCTTCCTCGGCATGCTCGCTCGCATCCTCGAGCGCGCCTTGCAGCCGGTGAACGTCGCGGTCCAGACGATGCTCGGACTCGCCAACATCCGATGGGGCTGGGACGTCGCGACCGGCCAGACCAACCAGAGTTTCTACCGGTTCTGACGCAGAAGACTTTCGGGCGAGCGAAGGTGCAGGGCCAGAAATGGCCGATATCCGAGGCGTGGACAAGGTCATGACAGAGCCCACGATCGAACTGCCGCAGTTGTCGCTGGCGCACTACTTCGAACTGCTGAAGCGTCGGCGTTGGCAGGTCATCCCCATCTCGCTGCTCGGGTTGGTGATCGGCGGCATCGTCGCCTTCTTCGTTCCTCGCTACTACGTCGCAGAGACCTACGTCGACTACTACCGGCTGCCGTCCGGCGTCGCCGATGCTCCTGCGAAGGACCCATTCAAGTTCGTCGTCGACAACGCGCAAATCCTCATCCCGCAAGCCGTCGCTCCGACGGCGAAGAAACTCGGTTGGGCAGAGAGCGTGATTTTGGATCCTGCCGACCGGCGGGAGGCGGAGCGCGATGTCGAGTCCCGCATCGCGGTGCGCGACATGAATCCGGCCGAGGGTCGCACCTACGCACGCATCGTCGTGTCGTATCGGGATCGCGACGGACACCGTTCGGCTGACTTCTTGAACACGTTGGTCGCCACCTGGATGGAGGATCAGGTCGCGGACATGCGGCGCACCATCTCCCTGCAATCCACGCACGCGAACCAAAGGGCGATTGCGGCCCTCGGTGAATACAACAGCATCAATCGCGACGTCACGCATCTGAGCCTGCAACACGGCTTCGAACGGATGTGGGATCCTGCGTTGCAGCGCGAAGACATGCGGGCCCGCGAGGAGGCGATTACCGGCCAGCAGCAGCGGCTCGCGGAGATGGAAAGCGAGATCGCAACGGTTCGCAGCAAGCTGGCCGTCGCGCAACGAGCCCTGCAATCCACCCCTCGCGAGTTGTCAGCTACGGTCGACGGCCTCGAAGGTCTGTTCGCTCCGGATTCACAGGAAGCAAAGTGGCTGCTCGAACTGCGCGTGAGGACGCAGAGCCTGGAGAGTTCCATGGGCGAGGCGCATCCTTGGCGGGCAAGCACCCAGCGCCGGATCGCCTGGCTGGAAGGGCAACTTCGCTCGCGCTTGACGGGCGACGCAGTTGCGGAGAACCCGCGGATCGCGGACCTGCGCGCTGCGACCGCTGGATTCGAGACGACCATTGCCGGAGCGGTCGCGGCTCGTGATTCGCTGCAGGCCTCGCTGGAAGCGGGCAAGCTCGCGCAGAAGGATCGCGCGGATGCGATGGAGATCTACGTCGGCAAGCTGCGTGCGCTCGACGAAGCGCAGTCGGTGCGCGACGAAGCTCGTAAGCAGCTCGATGCAGCCTTGAATCTGCAGCAGCAACTCGACTCGAAGCCACCGATCAAGCAGGTCTACCAAGCCTTCGTCCCCAAGCGGCCCACGGAACCGAACATCCTGCTCGTGGCGGGCCTCGGTTGTGTGCTGGGTCTCGGCGGCGCCATCCTGCTGATCCTGCTGCACGACATGCTGCGCGGGACGTTCAAGACGGTCGACGACGCGCTGCGTGGTTTGCCGGTGCCGATGCTCGGCGGAGTCAGCTATCTCGAAACCCAGGAGGAGCGGATTCACACCGCTTCGACGCGTCGTCGCGTCTCGTTGCTGACCGCCGGCATCCTGGTCGGAATGGTGGTCATCGTCACTGCCTACTACATCGCACCTCACCGGCTGCCTCCGTTCGCCCGTGACCTGCTGGCGATCGTCCTAGGCGGCTAACAGTGGGATCGTTTCGCGATCTCCTGGTATTCGGGATCGTGTTGCTGTCCTTGCCGGTCAGCTTCCGCCGGCCATTCGTCGGCTTGCTCGTGTTCAGCTGGCTGGCCTACATGCGTCCGCAGGACATGTGCTGGTCCTTCGCGCGCGACATGCGGCTCTCGTTCTACGTCGGCATGGCGATGATTGCGGGCTGGTGGGCAAACGAACGCGGCCGGCGGCCGTTCGCAACCTGGGATGCCAGGACCAGGATGATGATCGCGCTCGGGTGCTTGGTGCTTGTGAGTTATGCGCAAGCGAAGGACCAAGCGGAATACGTCACTAGGTATCTCTTCGAGTTCCTGAAGATCCTGGTCATCGCGCTGTTCACGAGCGGGCAAGTCAACACCCGGGAGCGCTTCCGCGGCCTGGTCGTGCTGATCGCCGTGTGCCTGGCCTTCTTCGGCATCAAGGGCGGGGTGTTCGGCGTGCTGACGGGCGGCGCAACGATCTTGCGCGGGCCAGGCGGAATGCTGGAGGACAACAACGACTTCGCCTTGGCTTTGGTGATGAACGTGCCGCTGCTGTTCTACCTAGGCAACAGCGAACGGGCCCGGCCGTACGTGCTGGCAGCCTCGCGAGTCGCGATCGTCTTGACCGTGCTGACCGTCTTGCTGACGCACAGTCGCGGAGGCTTCCTGGCCTTGGTCGCGACCGCTGTTTGGATGGCATGGCGCACCGGCAACTTGATGCGCGCCGCAGGCGGGCTGTTCGTGAGTGCCATGGCATTCCTCGTCTTCGCTCCGCGCTCCGTCCTCGAGCGCATGGCGACGATCGGAGACACCACGGATTCGTCGGCCATGGCGCGTTTGCAATCGTGGAGCGTTGCCATGCGCATGATCGAAGCCAACCCGGTCTTCGGCGTCGGATTGCGCAACTTCCAGTCTAGCTATCTCAACTACGCCTACCTCGCTCGCGTGGATGCGAAGACGACCTACGTCGCGCACAACTCCTATCTGCAGATCTGGGCAGAAAGCGGGACGATCGCTTTCGCTATCTACATCCTGCTGCTGATGTCGGTCTTCGTCACCTGCAACCGCCTCTACAAGATGGGTCAGGTCCGCTCCGACTTGCGCTGGGTCATGGACTATGCGCGCATGATGGAGGCCACGACCATCGGCTTCATGGTGGGCGCAGTGTTCTTGAATCGTGGCCACTTCGACCTCGTCTACCACTGGATTGCTTTGGTCACGAGCCTCACCGCAATCGCTGGTTACCACTGGTTGCGTCGGCCTCGAGCTGAAGCCATCGCGCGGGGTGGCACTGCGATCTCGATTCGACGAACTCCGTCATTCGGTGTGGTGGGTGAGCTCAGAGGCGCGATTCCACGCTGGGGTCGCTGAGGATGTGCGGAATCGCGGGGATCTGGGACTCCGATCGCGCACGGACGCCCTCTGATCTGGAATTGCAGGCGATGGGGCAGGCGCTGCTGCACCGTGGCCCCGACGGCTTCGGAGTGCTCGCTCGGCCCGGCTTCGGCTTTGCGCATCTCCGGCTTGCGATCGTCGACTTGGCCGGAGGGCGCCAGCCGATGTGCACCGAAGACGGTGACTTCGCGGTGGTGTTCAACGGCGAGATCTACAACCACCTGGAACTGCGCAGCGAGCTGGAGAGGCTGGGCTACCGGTTTCGCACGAGCAGCGACACCGAAGTCCTGTTGCACGGGTATCGCGCCTGGGGCACGCAGTTGCCGTCGCGCCTGCGCGGAATGTTCGCCTTCGCGCTGCAAGACGTGCAGAAGCACGAGTTGTTCTGTGCCCGGGATCGTGTTGGCAAGAAGCCTTTCTATTGGACGGAGGCGGACGGCAGATTCGCCTTCGCGTCCGAGATCAAGGCGCTGCACGCGCTCGGCATCGACCGCGAATTGCGTCCCGATGCCGTCGCGCAGTTCTTTGCGCTTCGATACGTGCCCGATCCCCTGACGGTGTTCGCTGCCGTCCACAAACTGCCTCCTGCCACCTGGTGCCTGTTGGGTTCCAAGGGCAAGCGGATGCAACGCTACTGGGCCGCGCCCTTCGATGAACTCGACGACTCGCCGGACCACCGTTTGCAAGCGCGCTTCCTCGAGCTGCTCGATGAAAGCACGGCCATCCGCTTGATGGGCGAAGTGCCGCTCGCGCCCTTCCTGTCCGGTGGCATTGACAGCTATGCGATCACTGATTCGATGACTCGGAGTCAGGGACGCAGTGTGACGGCGTGCACGATTGGCTTCGAGGACCCCCGCTTCGACGAGCGCGCTGGCGCGAGGTTGTCGGCGAGGTCTTGCGGTGCCCGGTTGCTGGAAGAAACGCTGACCGAATCAGAGATGGCCGATGTGGATTGGCTTGCGTTCACCTTCGACGAACCATTCGCCGACAGCAGCGCAGTGCCGACACATCACGTGTGCCGACTCGCTCGCAAGCATGTGACCGTAGCTCTAGCCGGGGATGGCGGCGACGAGAACTTCTGTGGCTACCGTCGCTACGTATTCGACTGGCGAGAGAACCAAGCACGCGGATTGGTGTCCTCGGCGGCATGGAACAAGTTGTCGCGCCTCGTGCCCAAGGGCGACTGGTTGCCGCGGCCGCTGCGCTGGCGACGGACGCTCGAGAACCTCGCCCGACGTCCCTCGCTGGCTTATGCGCGCTCCGTCAGCGCGAGTCTGCCTGAAGAAGTCATAGCGATCTTGCAGCCGGACAAGGCTGCTGCAGCCGGCGATCCGCTGCTTCCGGTCATCGCGGCCTACGAAGAGGGCTCCGGCCGCGATCCGTTGCGACGTGCTGTTGCCGCCGACTTCGCAACCTGGTTGCCGGGCGACATCCTGGTGAAGGCCGATCGAGCCTCCATGGCGACTGCGTTGGAGGTGCGAGCGCCCTTCCTCGACCAGCAGATGGTGGAGTTCGCGGCCAGGATCCCGAGCCGGGCGAAGATCGACGGGCTGCGCACGAAGGCGTTCTTGCGTCGCGCGCTCGCGCGGCGCCTTGATCCGCGAGCACTGCGACGCAAGAAGCAGGGATTCTCGGTTCCGCTGCGTTCTTGGATGTCGGGCAAGCTCGGTTCCGCATTGGAGGAAACGCTGCACGATCGGCTGCTTTGTGACTGGATTCGACCCGAGACGATTTCTGGTCTGCTTGCTCGCCATCGTGGCGGCATGCACGACCACTCGGAATTGCTGTGGGCGACCTTCGTGTTCGCGCGCTTCTTGCGCAGGTGGTGCGCGTGAAGCCGCTGCTGCTCACCTTCACCAACCTGTTTCCCAACTCGGTGATGCCGACGCACGGGATCTTCGTGAAGGAACGCATGCAGCGAGTCCTCGCGGCCTTGGGCGACGTCGAGTGGCGCGTCGTGGCGCCGGTGCCGAAGGCTCCATGGTTCCTTCGCACCGCGCACTATCGACGCTGGCTCGAAGTTCCGGAGCGTGAGACCTTCGATGGCATCCTCGTCGACCATCCGCGGTATTCCCACTGGCCGGGTCTGTCGGTCCTGCATCAAGCCGATGCGATGGCTGCGGCTTGCCTCTCTTTGGTGCGTGGGTTTGCAAGGGACAGGCAGGTTGTGATCGACGCGCACTACATCTGGCCCGATGGCATCGCGGCAGCGGAAATCGCGGAACGGCTGCGCGTGCCATTCGTGCTCACGGCGCGGGGAACGGACGTCAATCTCCTGGCATCTCACCAGAGGATTCGACAGCGGATCGCTGCGCAGGCGCCGAAGGCTTGGAGACGGTTTGCCGTGAGTCGAGCGCTTGCCGATCGGTTCGCAGCGGCCGCCGACTTGCGACCAGAGGCTGTCGAGGTGGCTCGCAACGGGGTGGACATGCGGCGCTTCCATCCAGGGGATCCGGTTGCGGCACGGAAGGCGTTGGGCCTTCCCCTCGACACGCGCATCGTGCTGGGCGTTGGTCGGCAGGTGCCGAGCAAGGGGTTCGTGACAGCGGCGGCAGCGGTGGCCCGACTTGGCAGCGAGGTGCGCTTGGTGCTGATCGGCGAAGGATCTGAACGGTCCGCGATCGAAGCTGCTGGCGAAGGGCGCGTGATCTTCCTCGGCCCCAGATCCCCTGATGAAGTTGCGGAGGCCTGTCGTGCCGCCGATGTGCTGACCCTGCCAAGCGAACGAGAGGGTTGGCCCAATGTGGTGACGGAGGCGATTGCTTCCGGCCTGCGCGTGGTTGCGACCGCCGTCGGTGGAATCCCAGAGATCCTCGGCAACCCTCCGCCTGCTGACGGCTCACTTGGGTTCCTTGTGCCCGTCAACGACGTCCCGGCTTTGGCCCGGGCCTTGGCGACAACGCTCGCATCGCCCGCGGATTCGGCGCAAGTCCGTCGCTACGCGGAGCAGTTCGGTTGGGGGCCGCCGGTTTGCCAGTTGGCGGACGCCTTCCGCTCGGCCTTTGCTCTTGCACAAGGACATCCATGCGGAGCACCGGGGCGATGACTTTCCGCATCCTCTATCACCATCGGATTCGCGCCGATGACGGTCAGGGCGTGCACGTGCGCGAGCTGATCGAGGCCCTGCGCCGGCGCGGTCACGAGCTGAAGGAATGCGCCCTGGTGCCGAAGACTGAACCGCACTTGGATGCATCAGTGCCCGCACGAGGAGCCTTTTGGAAGAGCCTGCGGCTGCCGCGCATCGCCGTCGAGGCCATGGAGATCCTCTACAACCGCAAGGCATCGTCGATGCTCGCCGCGGCGGCGAAAGCGATGCGTCCTCACGTGGTCTACGAACGTCATGCGCTGCACTGCCGCGCGGGCCTCGACGCGGCGCGTCGGCTAGGCATCCCGTTGTTGCTCGAGGTCAACTCACCGATGACCGACGAAGTGGAGCGGCTCGGCCTCTTGCGCTTCCCAAGGTCAGCGCGAGCCACGGAGCGAGAGACGCTGCGCGGTGCCGATCGGGTTCTTGCCGTCACTGCGGTGCTTGGTGAGCGGCTCGTCGAACTCGGAGCCCGAAGGGAATCCGTGGTTGTGATCGCCAATGGCGCCCAGCCGGAGCGCTATGGCAAGTCCGCGAGCGAAGGGGCAGCAGCGCTGCGAGCGCGCTGGGGGCTGCCTTCGGACGCAGTGGTTCTCGGCTTCGTCGGGTTCATGCGGCAGTGGCACCGCCTCGAAATGGCAGTGGATTGCCTGGCGCAACCTGGCTTCGCCAATGCACGCCTGGTCCTGGTTGGCGAGGGTCCGGCGCTGCCTTCTCTGCTGCAGCGGGCTCGCGCCCTTTCCGTGCAAGATCGCGTGGTGTCGACGGGGCGCGTCAAAGGCGAACTCATTCCTGCCCATGTCTGCGCCTTCGACGTCGCCCTTGTGCCAGCAATCAATTCTTACGCGTCGCCGTTGAAGCTCTTCGACTCGATGGCAGCTGGTGTGGCAACGATTGCACCGGACCAAGCCAACCTGCGCGAGATCGTGGAAGACGGCGTGCACGCGGCGTTGTTCCAAGCCGACGACTCTTTGGCCTTCGCGAAACGACTGGTCACTCTGGTCGCGGACCGGTCGCTGCGGCAACGGATCGGAAAGGCGGCTGCCGCCCGCGTGGCTGAACGCGATCTGACGTGGGACGGCAATGCCGAGCGAGTCGAGGCAATCATCCGCTCGCTGGTTCCCGGGGGCGTGGCATGAACGCGCTGCTCTGGATCTTCATGCCGTTGTTGCTCGCGTACGCATCGCCATTGTGGTGGTGCGTGGAGCTTTGGTCGTTGCCAGAGGGCTACTTCGCCCACGGTCCCCTCGTCCCTGCCGTGATGGCGGTCGTGATCTGGTCGAAGCGTCAGCAGTGGCGTGCGACGCCGCCTTTGGTGGACCGGCGCGGCCTTTGGCTATTGGGCCCGGCGTTGTTGGTGCACCTGTGTGGCGCCGCGCTGTCGATCGATTCCTTGTCGGCTGCCAGCCTTGCATTGGCGGTGCCGGGCGCTGCATGGCTTGCTGTCGGCAAGGCGCGGCTTCGTGGCATGTGGCCAGCGCTGTGGATGGTCGCGTTTGCAGTGCCGCTGCCGATCTACCTCACGGACCGTATCGCGTTCGAGTTGAAGGAGATTGCGGTTCGCGGCGGCGTGTGGGCGGCGCAGGCCACGGGCCTTCTCGTCGAACGATCCGGCGCCTCGCTGCTGGTGGAAGGCCAGGCCCAGACGCTCGAAGTCGCGGATCCATGCGGCGGCCTTCGGTCGCTGCTTGCCATGGTGACGTTGGTCTACTGCGTCGCTTTCTTCATGGGGCCGCAAACGTCGTGGCGCAGGGCCTTGCTGATGGTCGCTGCCGCTCCAGTTGCAGTCTTCGTCAATCTCGTTCGCATCGCAACGATCTGCTGGCTGGCCAAGTGGGCGGGCGTTGAGTTTGCGAGCGGTGTCGGTCACGACACGCTCAACGCCGCTGCCTGGATCCTGGATCTGGCGATCGTGATGGGCTTCGACGTCGCGCTGACTCGAAGTCGTGCTGCCGCATCGGTCCCCGCTGCCGCTGCCCTTGCTTGCCCTGCAGCCAGCGCCACCGTGAGAACTTCGGCCTCCCGCGTTGGAGCCTGGTTGTGGCCGCTGTGCATCGCGCTCTGTTTCCTTTCGTTTACGCGAGCATCGCCCGCGGTGACCGGGCGCGCAGCGGCCTTGCCCTCGACTCTTCCGGAGTTCCACCAGCGCTCTGTCTGGGAAGTCACTCCGAGGATGCATCAACTGCTCGGCACCGACGATGCCACCTGGCGCACCTACGAGGACAAGAACGGCAATGCTCTCTACGTGGTCGCCGTGTTTCACGGCAGCACCTGGAAGAGCGTTCATCCACCGCACATCTGCCTGCTTGGTAGCGACATGGACATCGCGCAGGAAGGCGGCACGGATCTGGCGACCAAGGCCGGGGATCGCGCCGGCCAGATCCTGCTGCGAACGCGCAAGGAAGGTCGAGCCTATGTGTGCCTCTACGCCTATGGCGCGCAGGATCTGTGCACCGGGAGCTACCTGAACTTCTTTCTTCACCACGCGCCGCGCGCGCTGTTCCGCACGAGCAACGATGGGTTCTTGCTGCGTGTCGAAGCCTACGCGGATGGCCCGGGTGGGTTCGACGCAGCTGAGCTGCGATGCCGCTCCCTCTTGGAAAACCTGATCGTTGAGGCGCGTAGACTCCTGCCGTGATTGCCCACGCCTTGTCCGTAGACGTGGAGGACTGGTTCCAGGTCCTCAACATGTCAGGTCACATCGATCGCGGTCGGTGGGGCGAGTTCGAGTTGCGTTGCGTCGAGTCCTCGAAGCGACTGTTGGACTTGTTCGCGCGCCGCGATGCGAAGGCCACGTTCTTCTGCCTGGGCTGGGTCGCGGAGAGAGCGCCGGGCCTGGTTGCAGAGATCGCGGCTGCCGGTCACGAAATCGGCAGCCATGGCTATGACCACCGACTCCTGCACGAGCTTGGACGAGATGGGTTCCGCCAGGAACTGGAAGGCACGAATCGAATTCTGCTCGATGCTTGCGGGACCAGCCCGCGCGCGTTTCGGGCCTGCACCTGGTCAGTGACCTCAAAGACTCCGTGGGCATTCGAAGAGTTGGCCGCCGCAGGCTTCGAGGTCGACAGCTCGATCTACCCGATACGGCACCCAGACTATGGCGTGCGTGGCGCGCCCAGTTCGCCGTACCGCGTCGAGGTGGGCTCGCGAGACCTGCTGGAACTGCCGCCGCTGTGTTGGGACGTGTTGGGTCGCAGGATCCCGGTCGGCGGCGGCGGCTACTTGCGGTTGTTCCCGCTACAGATGCTACGGCAGGGATTGGCGCAGCAAGAGTCTCGGAACGCTCCTGGGTGCGTCTACCTGCATCCTTGGGAGGTTGACCCAGAGCAGCCGCGCCAGCAACTCGGCGGATTGCGCGGCTTCCGTCATTACGTCAATCTCGGGAAGACGATGAAGAAGCTCGATCGGTTGCTTGCCGATTTCCGCTTCACCACGGTCGCCGAAGCTCTTGCTCAGTTCGGCCCGAGTTGGCGCGCGAAGCTCCCAGCGTTTCGAGCCAACGAACTGCTCGGATAGCTGGCAACGAGTTCTTCGAACAGCGATTTGGCTGCAGCTCGCCCGCCGGGTTCGCGCCGCATGAGGTTGGCAAGCGCTCGGGCGTAGAGGAGCGTTGGGCTCTTGGTGTCGCAGGCTGCTAACGCAGTCTCGGCGCGTTCGACCTCGCAGACGCGAAGCGCCAAGAGGCCTTCGGCCAGTCGGCCCCGGGCACCGTTGCGCATGGACTCTGGCAATGCTTCGAAGAGTGCCTTGTCTGGTGTCGCCGTCTTGCGCAACTCGGCTGCAATGGTGATCAACTCGAGCGCAAAGTCTGGATCGCTGAAGCAGGCAAGCAGCGCCCGGGCATCGTCGAGCAATAGGTCGTCTTCGCCGAGTTCTGAACGCAACACCACACGCGCAGTCCAGAGCCTGGAAGCTGCCGGATGAAGGGTCAGTGCTTCGTTGACCAGCGAGAGTGCCTCGACCGGACCCATTCGAGTCTGAATCGACTTGAGGGCCAGTTCTGCGTCCGACCAAGCCGCATCGCCCTTGCAGGCGGAGAAGAGCACGGCGCGGGCCATGGCAACGGCCCGTTCCTCTGGTTCCTTGGCCAGCGTGTCGGCGCTCGAAGCCAAGAAGCGGAAGGCCACGCCAGGTGCAATACCAGCGAGGAGGTCTTGCATGGCCTGGGTGCGAAGTGCTTGTCCTGATGCCGGAGCCAGCTCACCTGCAACCGTGATGGCAGTTTCGTAGAGCGTCTTGGCCAAGAGCGTCCGGTTCTCTGCAGTGGCGCTTGGTTGCAAGGCATGCAGCAACTCAACGGCCGCAACCGCACGCCCGGCAGCGCGGAGACTCTCGGCGTCCTTCACCGTGGCCCGACTGGCGATGGGGTAGAAGCGGAAGGCATCCGCACGAATGCCGAGCGCAACGTCGGGCTGACCGAGTCGTTCCGCTTCGGCTGCGGCTCGCAGAGCAAGCATGGCCTGCACGTCGGCGCTCAGGCTCGATGGCGCCTTCTGCGCGACGACCTGCAGTTCGGCAAGGATCGCAGTTGGCGGCAGATAGCCCCCGGCCAACGCGCCGCGGGCAACCTCGCCCCAGAGCAATGGCGAACGACGACCTTCGTCGTAGAGCCGCGCATGGATCGCGGCGGCGCCAGTGCTGTCGCCTGCCGCCAGCATGGCGCGAGCATGCAGCATCGCGAAGACGAAACATCGTGGCGCCTGACTCGATGCCGCGGCGGCGCTTTCGCCCGCAGTCGATGCGAGCAGCGGGTCATCGAGGAGCGTGCATGCGGTCAATGCCTCCCGCTGCGCCGCAGGCGGCGCCGCCCGCAACTCATCCGCCAGTGGGTTTGACTTGGCGTCATTCAAGAGCAGGAATGGCGCAGCAACGAGCAGGTCATCAGGCGATTTCGCGATGCGCTCGCGAGCGATGCGCAGTGCGTCTGTCGATCCGAGCAACATCGCAAGCGCCGCGTCCGCAGTCGTCGCGGCGGTGGCATATGCTGCGACGGCACGGTGCGGCGCACCGGCGAGAAGTTCGAGGCGTGCGAGGCGTTCGGCCACGATGCCACCGTCTTCAAAGCTGACTGCGGCGGTGTAGGCATGCCGGGCGGTGGTGATGCGCCCTTGCGCGAGCGCAAGATCGCCGGCGAATGCGTGCGTCGAACCGTCACGGATCTCGATCGCATCCCCGGCCGCCAGGGCGGCATCCAGGAGTCGGGCCGCGGCCTGTCGACGATTCACTGTTTCGAGTTTGCGAGCTGCCGACACCATCTGGCGGGCAGCCCCTGGTCCGGCCCAGGATGCAGTTGCGAGGAATCGGTCGGTTGCCGCGGCCAGCAGTTCGTCGTCGACGAGGTGGGACTCGGCGACGAGACAATCGAGCTCCGCGGCGAGCAACGCTCGGGTGACGCGCGGCGCCGAACTGTCGGTCGAAGCGCGGGCGCGAGTCAGCGCGGCGCGGGCGGTCGTCACATCCTTGCGCTTGGCGAATGCGCTTGCAGCAAGCGCCAGGATCTCGGCTCCCGCATCGGCGGCAGCAAATGCCTGCTTGGCGATGGTCTCCAACGTCGGCCCATCATCTTCGAGCGCTGAACGGAGCAACTCAGTCAACACCAAGCGAGAACCCGCCATGGTCGCAACGGCTTGAGCGAGCAGTTGCCGGACCGGTAGGTCATTCTGGACTCGCAGTTCGAATGCGAGTTGGACTGCCGCTGACGCGTCCGGGTGTAGGTCCAGCAAGCGATCGAGCGTTTCGATTGCCAACTCGGGGCTTCCTAGCATTGCCTCAGCGCGCGCTTGCAGCAGCAATGGCCACGATGACCAGGGGAACTGGTCGAAAGCCAGCCTTGCGCAGGCCCTGGCGATCATCGGATGTTGCTGCACCAGCGCGGCCTCGGCGCAGAGCAGATAGCAAACTGGGTGCGGAGGGCTGTCGGGCCGGTCCGTGTTGCGCTGCAAGCAGTGCAAGACCAGTGAGGCCCCGTCTTGTTGCGAGGCCTTGTACGATTGGTCTGCGGCGGCTGCGAGCAGGCGCAGGGCATCTTCGTCGGTCGGACGATCCTGGAGGATGGCAGTCGCTGTCGCCATGGCGGCGGCGTCCTGCGACAAGCGAAGTTGCCAACGTGCGCGCGTCAGCAGTGGTGAAGCGTTGCCCGGCCTTGCCTGGCTCCACGCTTCGATCTTGGCGAACACGTCGGTTGCTGGCTTGCCGTCGGCCGACATGGAATCGAGCAGCACCGGCATCAGCAATTCCAGCGGATCCTGCCCGTCCTGAGGGGCCACCTCGCGCATCGAAATGTCGCAATACCACTGCAGGCTCAGGGTGGTGTTCTCTCGCCGCTTCGCCAGCGTGTTGGCGAGTCCCCAGGCGAGGCCTGGCAGCGCGTTGAGAGGGGGCGAGTTCTTCGAGGCTGTTTGGATGGCAGCCGCCAACTTCGTCAGCTCTTCGATTCGGGCGAGTCGGAACAACGACAGGCACCGGACCACGAGCAAGGAGCGGATGGCAGGCGTGAATCGGTTTGCAGCCAAGTCCTGCGTCAGGGATTCGACCGGCGCACAGCGCTCTGCGATGTCCACGACGGATTCGTAGAGCCCGTCGTTGTAGCGAACCGTCGCAGCTGCAACCGCAGCGTCGGTGCGCCAACGATGCGTATGGGCACCGAAGTAGATTTCGGCTTGCGCATCGAGGTCGTCGTTCCGCCCGCCTTGCTGCAGCCCATAGGCCACGCCATGGAAGGCCGCCGCGAAGAAGGAACCGCGTTGCGAACGATCCTGGCCGATGAGCTCCAGGGCCTGAAGAAAGAACAACGACGCGGTCTGAATGTCGGCACGAAGGTCTGCCAGTTCCTCATGGAAGCCCGGCCAAGCCTGCGCCAGCCGATTCTCCGCGAGATAGAGGGCGCGCAGTCGCCTTAGGGCGGCATCGACGGATGGGTCGCCTTCTGGGCGGTAGAGCATTTCGAGCAGGGCCGCAACAGCCTGTTGCTCGCGTTCGAAGCCAACATCGGAGCGAACGCGGGCCGCCGCCGCTCGGAGTCTTGGGGTGTAGGCAACCTTGCACGCTTCGCCCGCGAGTTCTTGGGCGCGAGCCAGAGTGGGGTTGGCCTTCGCTACCTCCACTCCTGCCTTGCGCGCCTCTTCGCCCTGGCCGAGCTTGGCCAAGTAATAGACTCGGTCCATGCGCAACGACACGGCAGTGTCGCCGTCCTGCATCAGGTTCTCCACGTCCTGCAACGCACGCGTCGGCACGTCGAGCGCCCGGTGTGCCTGCAAGCGCAGGCGCCACAACTGTCGGCGCAGATCGGCCGACTGCGCGAAGGCCGGAGCGGACTCGCTGCGATCGAGCAACTCCGCGGCGGCGAGATGTTCTCCTCGCGCAATCCATGCGCTTGCGTCGCGGAGAAGGTCCTCGGGCCCGCGGACAGGAAGCAGCGCATAGCCCGCTGTGAACGCGAGCGTGAGGATCGCGCCTGCCAGGAGGATGATCAGGCTACGGCGAAGCATCAGATGGAGCCTCTCATACTCAATAGGAAGCGGGGGCGACAGCTAGAAGCTCGCATCGCAGCAGCATCACACCATGCCGTTGTTGCTTTGGTGGCGTGCATCAACGGACCCCATGCCGCCGCAACTTTGCGAACAGCGTGCTGCGGTTGATGCCGAGCACCTTGGCGGCGCGTTCGCGGTTGCCGTTGCAACGGGCCAGTGTCTTCTCCAGGCAGTTTTTCTCAGCAACATCCATCGCAGCGCGCAGGGTGATGGGATCCTCAGGGCCGACTGTGGGCAACATGCTCGCGCTGGCTGCCGCCGCTGCTGCTGCATCGGCAACGCTGGGTGGGAGGTCGCGGAGTTCGATCACTGGCGAAGGCGCAAAGATCACCGCGCGTTCGATGACGTTTTCGAGTTGACGGACATTTCCAGGCCACCGTGCGCTGCGCAACGCTCCTAGTGCCGCGGGGGAGAACCGTTCGGCGCGCTTGCCGTGTTCCTTGGCAAAGCGGCGCAGGAAGTTCATTGCGAGCGAAGGAATGTCCTCGAGGCGTTGCCGCAGCGGCGGCATCTCGATCGAGACGACGTTGATTCGGTAGTAGAGATCCTCGCGGAACCGCCCCATGCGCACGGCTTCATCAAGGTCTACGTTGGTCGCAAGCACGATGCGGCAGTCGATCTCGATCGTCTTGTTGTCGCCGATGCGCTCGAGCACGCGGTCCTGCAAGACGCGCAGGAGCCGAACCTGGAACGCGGGGCTGCTGGTGCCGATTTCATCGAGGAAGATCGTGCCGCCGTGAGCAGTTTCGAACTTGCCTGGCTTGTCGCGAATGGCGCCGGGGAAGGCG
>SXGT01062240.1_pt1 | contig 15987 bp, 13 predicted proteins | sample 3176221 | NCBI WGS metagenome assembly SXGT01 (sample SAMN11356862, study PRJNA531348) | freshwater metagenome | isolation source: freshwater sample F1-120 | place: China: Fuxian Lake, Yuxi | collected 2017-12-25
GCGCCGATCGCCGCGCCGAAGGCATCGGCCAACGGGTTCATCATCGCCCAGAACGTCGGGCCGTCCTTCAGCCCGCGGCCGCCCGTCACGACGACCGAGGCCTCGGTCAGCTCGGGGCGCGCCGACTCGGTCATTTGATAGCCGACAAAACGTGCCGGCGCCGTGCCCGCATCGACCGCGAGCGCCTCGACCTTCGAGGCCCCACCCGACTTCTCGGCCGCGTCGAACTCCGAGACACGCACGCCGACGACGACCTTCGGGGTCGTCACGCGCACGGTCGCGATGACGTTGCCGGCGTACATCGGGCGCTTGTAGCGGACCTCGGCCTGGTCGGTCACGACGGCCGTGCAGTCGGCGACCATGCCGGCGCCGAGCGTCGCCGCCACACGCGGCAGGACGTCTTTGCCAAAGCTGGCCGCAGGGCCGACGACATAGCTCGCGCCCGCTTTCTGTGCGGCCGCGACGACGGCCGCCTGGTAAGGCTGCGCAAGGTAATTCGCATAGGCCGGGGCGTCGACCAGGTGGATCGTGCCCGCGCCGTAGCCCTGGAGGGCATCGCCGACGGCGGCGAGCTCGTGGCCGATCGCGACGATGTCGAAGCCGCCGCCGACTTTGCCGGCGAGCTGGCGGGCGGCGGTGATCGCGGCGAGGGTGCTGCGCTTCAGATGGCCGGCTTGCTGCTCGGCGAGAACGAGGATCGTAGCCATGAATCTCTACTCCTTTTGAGCGGGTCTGGTTCGCGGGCCACCGCGCGGCGGCCCCGGCGAATCAGAGAACCCGGGCCTCGGTCTTGAGTTTTTCGATCAGCTGGTCGACCGACTCGACCTTCACACCGGCCTTGCGCTTGGGCGGCTCCTCGAGCGCGACGACCTCGACCTTGAGGGCCGTGTCGGTGACGCCCAGCTCCTTCAGATCGAGCTCGTCGATCGTCTTCTTGCGGGCCTTCATGATGTCCGGGAGCTTCGCGTAGCGCGGCGTGTTGAGGCGCAGATCGGCCGTCACGACGCAGGGCATCTTCACCGCGATCGTCTCGAGCCCGCCGTCCACTTCGCGCGTCACGACGGCCTCGTTGGCGGCCGCGTCGACCACGACCTTGGACGCGAAACAGGCCTGCGGGAGCCCGAGATAGGCCGCCGTGAGCTGCCCGACCTGGTTGTTGTCGCCGTCGACGGCCTGCTTGCCAAAGAAGAAGATGTCGGGCTTTTCGCGCTTCCAGATTTCCGCGAGGATGCGCGCCGCCAGATCCGAATCGAGCGCCTCGTCGCCGATGTCGACGCGAATCGCGCGCGCGGCACCCATGGCGAGGCCGGCGCGGATCTGCTGGGTGGTCTCCTCGTCGCCGAGCGTCACCAACACGACCTCGGCCGAGTGCGCTTCGCCGAGGCGGATGGCCTCTTCGAGGGCGTTCTCGCAAAACGGGTTCGCCTTGTATTCGACCGAGGACACGTCGACGGCCGACTTGTCGGCCTTGAGCTTGATGCGCGCGTCGGGATCGATCACGCGCTTGAACGCGACCAGCACTTTCATCGTGGTTCTCCTTGCAGTTCGATACTCGGGCCGGGGGCCGCGACGCTCGGACGCGCCAGCAGCCCCGAAAGAAAGAGATCCGTTGCGGCCTTGCAGGCCTCAGCCGGGGGCATGCCGCGATGGCGCATCGCCCACTCGAGCGCGAGCTCGTCGATGGCGCCGAAGATGGCGCGCGCGATCGGACGCGCGTCGCGCCCCGGCGTGAAGACGCCTTCGCGCATGCCGTCGTCGAGGATGCGCGCGATGATCGCGAGGTAATGCCCGAACTGCTTCATGTCGGTGTTGCGCATGAACTTCGAGCTCTGGCGCAGCTCGACCGTGATGACCTCGGCCATCGCGCGGCTCTCGGCGACCGCGTCGAAGTGCACGCGGATGAACACGCGCAGGCGCTCGGCCGGGTCGACGATGTCGGCGAGGGCGGCTTCCTGGCGACGCAGGATCTCGTCCATCGCGTCGATGAAGACCTGGATGAGGATGTCCTCTTTGTTCTTGAAGTAGAGGTAGATGGTGCCGTCGGCAACACCCGCCTCGCGCGCGATCTCGGAGACCTTGGCGGTGTAGAAGCCGTGCTGCGCGAACACCGACACGGCGGCATCGATGATGCGGCGGCGCTTGTCCGGAGGGGGGGCACTCATCGCGTCGTCTGTTACATCCCCCCGGCGGTGCACGGGGCGTCAGTGCTCGGGGTGGCTTGGGGCGTGGCGTTGGAGCGTGAATGAACTACCATTCAGCGGCGGCACCGTACCAGCGCCCTTTGGGACGGTCAAGCGCCCCGTGCGCCGCGCGGCGTTTCGTTTTGGGAACGCTCCAGCGCTTGACGTGGGGCGGTCTGCGTCGCGATCATCGCACGTCGGTCTGCTGGCCGTTCGTCTTCGCGACGAACCGTGCCTCACCCCCCTGGCCGCGCGTGTGTACGGAGATCCCATGGGCAACGAACGCGGCGCCGCCCCGACGGCCAACGGAGTGAGGGTTCTCGTCCTCGACGAGGACCGCGTCGAGGGGGGCATGCTCGCGTTCCACCTGCGGCGCGAGGGGCTCATCGTCATGCTCATGACGAGCCTCGACGAGATGCGCGATGCGCTCGCCTGGGCCGCGCCAGACGTGCTCTTGGTGGACTTGACCAGCCGCGGCTTCGACGCGCGCGAGCTCTTCGCCGTCCTGCGCGCGGCCGAGGACACGTGCAAGTTCGACATCGTCGCGTTCGCCGATCGCGCGCTCGACGCCGAGCTCGAGCTCGAGGCCCTGCGCCACGGCGTCGTCGACGTCCTCACCAAGCCGCTCGATGCGCGCGCACTCGCCGAGCGCGTCAAGCAACGCGCGCCCGGGATGCGTCGCCCGCGCGACCTCGGGATGCCGGTGCCCGATGGCGCGATCGGCGGCGACCTCACGGTGATGCCGCCGCTCAAGGTGCTCGAGCTGTGCCTGCGCCATCGGCTGAACGCGCGCCTCCACGTGCCGATCGAGGGCGATTGGGCGGTCGTCGTCGTGCGCCAGGGCGACGTCATCGACGCCGAGACGGCGACCACGACCGGCCGCACCGCCGCCATCAGCGCGCTGCGGGCGACCACGGGCGTGTTCGTGCTGCTGCCGCTCCCGAGCGACGCCGACGAGCTGCGGCGCGACGACGTGGTGCGCATGGATCTGGCGACGCTGGCTGCCGAGGCGCTCGGTCGCGCGGCGGCCCCGCCGAAGCCACGCGGGCTCGAGCGCGCTCCCCTCCCGACCGCCCCGCCCGGGCAGTTCGCGTATCCGACGGGCCCGTCGCAGCATTCGCCCCCGCCAAGCGTTCCGACCTACGCGCCCGTGGTTCCGGTCCCAGCCGCGCCCGCGTACGCGCAGCCGCCTATGTCCCCGCAGGCCGCCGCCGCGTTCACCCCGTCGCGCTCGTTCCAACCGGTGCGCCCCGCCGCGCAGATCGACTCCGCGGCGCACGAGCTGCCGCGCGTGGTGCGGCGCGATCCCCCGACCGCACCCAAGGCGGCCCCCGCGCCGGTGTCGCCACCCATGGCGGCGAGCGACGCAGGCGACGCACGCGAGACGATCTTCGACGACATTCCGACCGACCAGAAGCAACACGCCCGACGGCAGCCCGGACCGCCCCCGACCGCGCACACGACGCCGACGGGACCGGTTCCGCGGCGCCAGACCGCCCCGGGCTTCGGTCTCAAGCGGACGCACTCGCAGCGCATGAGCGTCGTCACGTCGAGCGCGAAGCCGCAGGACGCGGTCGCGACGTTGCCCCCTCCGGCGCGAGCTCGGGCGGCCGACGCGCCCGACGACGAGGACGAGCGCGACGACCAGCTCGACGCGCGCAGGCGCGACGACCGCGCGGACCACGCGCGCGACGACGCACGCGCTCGGGGCCGCGGCTCGGGTCGCGCGGAGGATCCCGCCGAGGTGACGACGCTCGCGCGTGGCTGGTCCGGGCGGACGCGGCTCATCGTGATGGCCGCCGCGGCGCTGGCGTTCACGGTCTTCGTCGCGTGGCAGCTCGCGACCAAGGGCGGTGGCGGCGGCGCGGCGCCCGACGGCGAACTGCGGCTCGGGCAGGCGCTGCGCGACCTCGACGCTGGCAAACGTGAGGAGGCGCGTCGGGCGCTCATCGCGCTTGCGGCGGACCCGAGCCCGGACGCGACGGTGCTGGCGGCACTCGCGCGGATCCACATCGAGGACCACCGGTGGATCGAGGCACAGGCGCTGCTCGCGACACTCGCCGAGCGCTTCGCCGGCGACCCGCGCGTGTGGGCGTGGCTCGGGATCGTGCGCGCCGAGCGCGGCGAGAAAGAGCGGGCCGTCGAGGCCTTCGTCAAGGCGCAGAACGCCGGCGCGTCGCGGCCGCTTTCTGAGAAGCTCGCGCGCCTCATGGCGGGCCCGAAGTCGCCGTCGTCGAATCCATGACCGGAACGCGCGCGTTGCTCGCGATCGAAAGCTCGTGCGACGAGACCGCGGCGGCCGTCGTCACCCTCGACGGGCACGTGCTGTCGAACGCGGTGACGAGCCAGATCCCGATCCACGCGCGCTTCGGCGGGGTGGTGCCCGAGCTCGCCTCCCGCAACCACCTCGTGGCCCTCGCGCCGGTGGTCGCCGAGGCGCTCGCCCAGGCAGGTCGCGGCCTGGAGGCGATCGACGGCATCGCCGTCACGTCGGGTCCTGGGCTCGCCGGCTGCCTCTTGGTGGGCCTGCAATACGCGAAGGCGTGCGCGTGGTCGCGGGGGCTGCCACTCATCCCGGTCGACCACATTCACGCGCACATGCACGCACCGTTTCTGATCGATGCGACCTGGCAGCCGCCTGCGGAGCTGGTCTTTCCGTATATCGCGCTCGCCGTGAGCGGTGGTCATACCTCGATCGCCGAGGTCGCGGCGCCCGGGCAGACGGTGCTGCTCGGGCAGACGCTCGATGACGCGGCCGGCGAGGCGTTCGACAAGATCGCCAAGCTGATGGGGCTCCCCTACCCCGGCGGGATCTACATCGATCGGCTCGCAAAGAGCGGGCGCGCCGACGCGTACGACCTCCCGCGACCGCTCGCCGGGCGCGGACTCGACTTTTCGTTTTCGGGCCTGAAGACTGCGGCCCGCTTGCTGATCGAGCGCGCCGCCGGCGGGGGCCCCGTCTCGGCGCTGAGCGACGCGACACGTGCCGATCTCGCCGCCAGCGTCCAAGAAGCGATCGTCGATATCCTCGTCGACAAGGCCCTCGCGGCGTGTCGCCAGAGGCGGATCCCGCGGCTCGTCATCGCGGGTGGCGTCGCGTGCAACGAGCGGCTGCGCGAGAAGCTGGTGAATGCTTGCAGCGCGGCGCAAGTGTTTCCCGTCATCACACCGGCGCGCTTCTGCTCCGACAACGCGGCGATGATCGGCGGTCTCGCGGCCGCCTATTTCGCGGCCAATCGCGGTGTCCTCCGCGGCGCCGACTTGCTTGCCAGCGATATCCACGTGACATCGCGGCCACCGCGGGCGAGTCATGCAAGCCGCCCATGAGACCTGACAAATCGCTCGGCCAACACTTCCTTCGCGACCCCGAGGTCCTCGCCGACATCGCCGCCGTCGCGGATCTGGGACACGCGAGCGGCGGGCTCGAGATCGGCCCCGGCGAGGGCGCGCTCACGGCGTTTCTCGTGCAGCACGCAAGCGCCGAGAACCCACTGATTGCGATCGACTTGGATCCGCGTGCGCTCGCGGAAATCACCGAGCGCTTCGGCGATCGCGTGAAGTGCATTCATGGGGACGCCGCGCAAACGCCGCTCGGGCCGCTGCTGCCGGGCCCGCGCGCGTGCGTCGTGGGCAACCTGCCGTACAACGCCGCGACCGCTATCTATCGGCAGCTCATCGGGCTCGGGCCGACGTTCGCGCGCGCCGTCATGATGTTCCAGAGGGAAGTCGCCGAGCGCATCGTCGCCGGTCCCGGCTCGCGCGCCTACGGCATGCTCTCGATCCTTACGGCGCTGCGCGCACGCGCCTGGATCATCCGCAACGTTCCGCCACGCGCCTTCACGCCGCCGCCCAAAGTCGACTCCGCCATCATCTTGATGGAGCCGCTGCCGCACGCGCCGCTCACGGACGCCGAACTCCCGGCGTTCACCGACTTCGTCGGCCAGGTGTTTGCGCATCGACGCAAGACGATCGTCAATGCGATCGCGCTCGCGAAGAGCGCGCAGCGCTTGCCCACGATCGACGTGAGCCTCGAGGACCTCGCCGCTCTCGGGCTCGATCCCCGCTGGCGCGCCGAGCAGATCCCTGCTGCGACGATTCTTGCCTGGTTTCGGCATTCGCGAAGGCCGTGAAACGGCCGCCCACGCGAGCGACGTCTACTCTTCCGTCGGGCTGACGCCGCGCGCGTCGTTGCAGAACCCGTGGCCGCCGAAGTCGCGCACGCAGCGATAACCGTCGCGGCAATCGCCGTCGACATCGCACGCGAACATGCACCAGCTGGTCTCTTCGTCGAAGGCGATGCAGACGCCCTCGGACGGGCAGCCGCTGACCCTGCAATCCTTGAGCGTGCAGTACCCGTCGGGCAGCGAGCGCTCGCAGAACATCGTGCGCCCGCAGTCGGTCTGGGTCTCGCACGCGTCGCCGACGACCGCCGTGCAACCGGTGAGACCGGCGCCCGAGAAGCCCGAGAGAACCATCATCGTGAGCGCGATCGCGAGCTTGCGCATGGGGCGCGGCTTAGCACGCGGGCGGGCGAGCGCCAAGCCTCTTCGCCAAGGCCTCGCTCGGGCCGAAGGCCCAGAAGCGAGGCTGATGGCAAGCATCAACTCGCGCCACGCGGGCGCGCCAGAACGGCGATGCGCGCCAGCTCGATCGCGCCCTTGGCGAGCGCGAGCCCGATCACCGCGTGCACGAGGCCGCCGACATATTCCTTGGTCGTGAGGAGCTCGCTGCCCCGATACGAGAAGAAGACGCAGGCCGCGACGAGCAGCGCCGCAAGCACGAGGAGGAACGCCGACTTCATCCGAGTCCTCCAAGATACCACGCCAACGCCAAGCCGAGACCGATCGCGATCGCGAGCACCGCGAACGTCAGCCGCGCGCCCGTCGGACGCGCCGCCGCGTGGAGCTCGGCCAGCGCAAGCGCGCGCCGCTCGGGCTCGAACAGCACGTCGAGCCGCGCCGCCCCGCCCCAACCGACGACCAGGACGACGGTCAGAGCACCCAGCACGATCGCGAGCAGCGCGGCCTCGGGCGCTGTATGCGGCCTGAGCGCGGGCACCAGATACGCGCCCACGAGCAGCGCGGCGACGCCCCAGGTCACCGCCGACAGCGCCGGGGCCGCCTCCGACCGCGGCGACTTCGACGCCAAGAGGCGCGGGCGCGTCGCGCGCAGCCAGAACGCGAAGGCCGCCCCCACGGCCAGGAGCGCCACCAACCCACCCGGACCGTGGTAGAGGCGGACGTCCGCCAGGCTCGGATGGGCGAGGAGCACCGGCAGATGGCTCGCCGGAAAGAGCCCCACGCTGAGCCAGGCCGGCGGATAGGCGTCGAACGGCGGCGGCGTGGCGGCCGCGCGGAGTGGGGGCGGCAGGGCTGCCTCGGCCGCGCGCGAGGCGGTCTGGCGGGACCATGGACCGAGCACGCACAGGGCCACCGCCGCGAGCGGAAAGAGCGCAAAGACCCCGCTCAACCCCGGAAGGCGCGCGCCCACGTAGGCGAGCGGCACCCCGACGAGCACCACCGTCACGAGCAAGCCGGACGCGACCATGGCCAATGGAGAGGGCCTCACGGGAACGGATGCTCGGGCCGGAGCGCCCCACCGTCAAGCGACTTCGGCCCACCGGGGTGACCGGGCCTTTCGTGGCGCGCGGCGGTATGTTACGCGACCCTGAGAGGGGGCCCCATGAACACGCAGCTCAAGAGTTGGCTCGATCTCGGGGTCGCCGAGCTGTGCCAGGCGTACGACGTGGCGCTCGCGACGCGCGCGCAGATCGTCACCTGCATGATGATGAAGACGCGCGGCGAAGGGGTCGAGTTCTGGATCGGCGGCCCCGGCGAGGAGGTCCACGGGACGGCCGTCGCGCTGGCGTTGCACAGGGTCATTCGGCAGACGCCGGGGCAGACGCCGGGCGACTTGGGGCTCTTCCTTCATTATAGAAGCGACGCGCTGGCCGCGATGACGGCGGCGCTCCGCGGCGAAAAGTCGTTTGCTCTCGACTACTTCCGACAGGCCCTCTCGCGCATCACCGACCCCCACTCGGGTGGGCGCCAGATGGTGATGCACCTCTGTCGGCCCTCGCTCGGGATCTGGCCGGTGCAGAGCCCCGTCGGCATGCAGCTCTCGAAGGCGGCCGGCTACGCGCGCGGGCTACAGCTCTTGAAGAAACGCGGCATCGCGGTCGGCATCGTCGGCGACGGCACGGCCGGCGAGAGTGACTTCCACGAGGCGGCGATGGCCGCGAGCCTCTGGAAGTTGCCGATGCTGACGATGGTCACGAACAACGACGTCGCCATCAGCGTGCGCCCCGAGGACGGGCGCGGGATCCGCGACTTCCAGAAGTACGCCGAGGCGTTCGGCCTCCTCTACTTCGAGTGCGACGGCTTCGACTTCCTGGACACCTACCGCGTCACCAAGGAGGCCGCCGAGGCCATCTTGCGCGAGGGAAAGAGCGCGCTGATGGTCGCGAAAGTGCCGCGCCTCATGGGGCACTCGAGCTCGTCGGGCGGGCAGTTCGAATACGACATGCGCGACCCGCTGCTCGAGTTCGGGACGTGGCTCGCGGCCGAGGGCGTGCTCGCGCCGGAGGCGGTCTTCAGGCGTGGCGAGGTCGATCGGCGCAAGAGCTACTTCGAGGTGCATCACCTCGGGAGCATCATGGAGCGGACGCTCGAGGGGATCCGCGAGAACTGGGCGCAGGTCCGCCAGGAGCCTGCCCCGTCGGCCGAAGCGGGCGACCACTGGAAGCACACGCGGCCGCCGTTTCCGGCGGTGAAAGAGCCGGACACGAGCGGCAAGGGCACGACGCAAATTCAGGTCAACGAGGCGCTGAACCTGGCGCTCGATCGGATCCTGGCGGGCGGCAAGGCGGCGATCTGGGGCCAGGACGTCGGTCATCGCGGCGGCGTCTTCAAGGTCACGAACAAGCTCATCGACAAATATCCGAGCCAGGTGCGCGACGCGCCGATCAACGAGCCGCTCATCATCGGGACGGCCATGGGTGCGGCTTTCCACCGCGAGCTGGCGCTGCTTCCCGAGGTGCAGTTCGGCGACTACACGCTCAACTGCCTGCACTGGTTCGTGCACATGGGCAACGTCTACTGGTCGACGAACGGGCAGACGCCGATCAATGTGACGGTGCGGACGCCGGTCGATCCGGTGCTGGGCGGCGCGGCGTATCATTCGATGAGCTGCGAGGGCTTCTACGGCAACGTGCCGGGGCTGGTGCTGACGATTCCGGCATCGGCCTTCGATGCATATGGGCTCTTGCGGACGGCCGCCGACTACCATGGCCCGGTCCTGCAATTCGAGCCCAAGCGCCTCTACCGCATGAAGGTCGGGCCGGCGTTGCCGGGCGAGCCGACGGACGCGAAGGCGCTCGGCGAGGCGCGCAAGAATGGCGATTCGCCGACGTTCGACGACTTCCGCGTGCCATTCGGCAAGGCAGTCAGGCGGCGGGCCGGCAGCGATCTGACGATCATCGCGTGGGGCTGGGCGGGTTGGCAGTCGGTCGCGGCGGCCAACGCGGTCGGCAAGCGGCGCGGGTTCCAGGCCGAGGTGTGGGATCTCAGGACGCTCGTTCCGTACGATCGCGAGGCGATTCTGGCGTCGGCCAAGCGCACCGGCAAGGTCCTCATCGCGCAGAATGATCGCGTGTTCGCGGGCTTCGGGCGCCAGATCCAGGGCGACTTGGTCGAGGCGCTGCCGGGGGTGTCGGTGCGCGTCATCGGCCAGCTCGACACGCCGGCGGTCGGCCAGGCGCGGGCCTTGGAAGATGCGATCACGCTGCAGGTCGAGGGGATCGTGAAGGCCATCGAGCAGATGGCGGATCTGGCGCCGGCGGCGTGGCTCGAGAACGAGGCGCATTGGCTGCTTGGAGCGCCGAGTCGTTCGCTGCTCTGACCGCGCGTGCCGCGCGTGTGAATAACATTCACAAAATCGAAGGTTTCTTGCGCAGCGGCAGCATGTCAGCCACGAGATCCAGGGCCTGCAGCGCGGCCCAGCACGAGCCCTCGAAGCCGAGACCCGCATAGGCCTGGTCGCTGGTCCAGAGCACGTTGCGATGCGACGTCTCGATGTCGAGGACGGTCGCGCCGAGTGTGGCGCGGACGGTCTTGCCCGCACCGCCGTAGATCCAACCGATCGCCGAGCGGTCGATCCCATGCGCGCCGTGATCAGCCGCGTCCGCACCGCTGGCGGCGGGCGGAAGAAGCGCCGGACAGTCGATCACCTTGAGGTGCTGGTCGAACCACGGAAGGAGTCCGCGGACGGCATCGACCGTACGCAGGACGGCGCGCTCGATCGCGTCGCGTGTCGGTGCCGCACCACGCGCATCGATGATCGCGACGGCTTGCAGCACGCCGGGCCCGGGACGGCCATCGCCGCCCGCGTGCGGACCGACGCCAGGGCGCGCGATCCAGATGGGGCGCCCCTCGCCGACGAGCACCACATCGGTCGCCATGCCGCGCGGGAGCAGCTTCGGATCGACCGCGATATTGACGACGATGCGCCACGCGACCGGCTCGGGAAGCGCGTGCGGGTCGTGCCCACTCGGGGCGCCGATGAGGTTCGCCAGGTGCCAGGGTTGGGTGTTGCCGACGACGACCTCGCAGCCGATCGCCTCGCCGCGCTCGGCGAGATTGACGGCGATCGCCTTGCCGCGACGGAAGACGAGCCCCTCGGCAAACGCGTCGGCGCGGTAGTCGCCGGACTGGTCGCGCAGCTTGCGGATGAACATCGCCTTCAGGCCGTCGAGGCCGCCCGGCAAGCGGAAGAGGCCGGCGCGCAGGTGGGTCCAGAGGCGCGCGGTGACAAAGGGATGGAGCGGCTCGGTGTGGACGCCCGCCAGGTGCATGAGGGGCGCGAGGGCGACGGCGCGCCAGCGCGGATCGACGCCGAAGTAGTCGCGCACGAGGTCGCGATCGGCCTCGCGCAGCTCGTTCTCGACGGCGGCGCGAAGATGGCGTTGGGCCCCCTTGCCGCCCGCGTCCGCGCGAAAAGCCGGATCGCTGGCGGCCGTGAGCGCGGCCAGGCGGCGGTCGAACGCGTCGAACACGGGCAGCGCCCCGGGGAGCTCGCGCTCGAGGTCGCGTTCCCAGCTGCGGCGCTCGGCGCTGAGATCGAGCCGGACCTTGTGGGGGGCGGGCATGACGACCTGCAGCGTGGGCTCGGCCGCCTGCGGTCGGTTCTTCATCTCGTGGCCGAGGGAGAGTTCGCCGAACACGCGCTGGACAGCCGGCGAGGTCACGAACCCGAGGAAACGCTCGGGCTCGCGCAGCAGCCAGTGTCCTTCGCGCTTGTACGCCGACGGCCGGCCGCCGTGACCGACGACGCAGACGCGATAGCCGCGACGGGCGGCCAGCGCGGCGAGCATGAGGCCCGCCAGATCGGTGCCGAGCACGACGACGTGGTACCAGGCCTCGGTCATGATCCCAGCCGTTCTGCGCCCGATCGGGCGACGCGACAAGTTTTGTCGTGTGGGGGTACACTCCCCGGACCTGCTGGAGCGGAGCGCCAGGCGGGCTCAAGCGAGGTGGACGATGCAGAACGCGCTGCGCGATACGGCGATGGTCGAGGTCAAGAGCCGCGTGCTCGAGGCGTGCCTGACCCAGGCCGCCTTGCCGGATGGGATGCCGATCGATGTCCTCGTGAATGACACGCTGCATCACGAAAAGAAGCGACTCGAGACCGACAAGAAGAGCCCGACCGCACACGAAGACGCGGCGTTCTGGGACGGGGTCAAGGCGCGGCTCGGACACGCCAATGACTCAGAAATAAAGGATATTCTTGGAACGGTGATCGGCCGTTTCGCCGACGAAATCCGCGGCAATTTCTCGGCGCCTCTCTACCAGCTCGCGACCCGCGTCATGCCGCGCGCGCTGCCGATGCTACTCAACGCGATGAGCCCCAAGCGCCTCCTCCAGCGCGGCGTGCCCGATATCGGTGACACCATCCAGATCCAGGGCGACCTCGAAGCCGTACGCGCCGTTCAAAAGCACGGCACGCTCATCCTGACCCCGACGCACGTCTCGAACCTCGACAGCCCGGTCATCGGCTGGGCCATCTACGCGATGGGGCTCCCGCCGTTCACGTACGGCGCCGGGCTCAACCTCTTCTCGAATCCGGTGATGTCGCTGTTCATGCGGAACCTCGGCGCCTACCGCGTCGACCGCCTCAAGACTGCGCCCCTCTATAAGGATGTGCTGAAAGAGTACGCGACGATGAGCCTCGAGCTCGGGCAGCCAAACCTGTTCTTTCCGGCCGGGACGCGCGTGCGGTCCAATCGGATCGAGCAGAAGCTCAAGCTCGGGCTTCTGTCGTCGGGGCTGCGCGCGTACATCAACAACCTGCAGCGCCCGAGATCGTCGATGGCAAGCGCTGCGCGCTCTTCGCCCAACATCTACATCGTGCCGTGCACGCTGAACTACCACCTCACGCTGGAGGCCGAGACCCTCATCGAGGACCACCTGCAGCGCGAGGGAAAGTCGCGCTACATCATCACCGACGACGAGTCCTATTTGCCGCGCAAGATCCTGCAATTCACCCAGAATCTGCTGAGCCTCGACTCGCGCATCGTCGTCGAGATCGCTCCGCCGATCGATCCATTCGGCAATCGCGTCGACCCCGCGACCGGAGAATCGGTCGACCGCCACGGCCGCGTGATCGACATCCGCCGCTACGTCACCGATCGCAGCGGCCAGCCCGTGCACCTCCCGCAGCGCGACCGTATCTACACGCAAGAAGCCGGCGAGGCGATCGCGCGCGCCTTTCTCGCGCACAACGTCGTAGTCTCGACCCAGCTCGTCGCGTTCGTCGCCTGGGAGGTCCTGCGCGCCCGCGCGGCCGCACGAGGCGGGGGCTCCGTCGATCTCTATCGCTTCCTGCGCAGCGGCGATGACGGCACCGGGCTCGAGCTCGGCCGCTTCACCGAGCTCGTGCACGCCACCTGTCGCGTGCTCGCGACCAAGGCCGAGGCTGGCGCGATCAAACTCGATCGCGGCCCCGTCCAGCGCGGCGACGCGACGGAGATCATCCAATCGGCGCTGCGTCATTTCGCCAGCTATCACACGCGCGCGGTGCTCGTACGCAAGGGCGACCGCCTGTTCGCGAACGACATGAAGCTGCTGCTCTACTACTCGAATCGCTTGCGCGGCTATGCGCTCGAGAAGGAGCTCGCGCCGCTCTTTCGCGAAGGAGGTGCATGATGGCACCTAGAACGGCCAAGGCCGCGACGGTCAGCGTGCTCGGCGGTGGCAGCTGGGGCACGGCGCTGGCGCATCTCATGGCGGTCTCGGGCGCGAAGGTCGCGCTCTGGATGCGCAGCGAGGCGCGCGTCCGCGAGATCAACGAGACGCACACTAACGCACGCTACCTTCCCGGCAAGCGCATTCACGACGCGGTCGTGGCGACCTCGGACTTGCAGCACGCTGCAAGTTTCGCCGAGACGCTCGTCGTTGCCATCCCGTCGGCAAACTTCCGCGCGGTCGCCTTCGAGCTCGGCGCCCACGTCTCGGGCGATCAAATCCTTGTCTCTGCGACCAAGGGTTTCGAGGCCGAGCACCTGACGCGCATGTCGGAGATCCTGCGCGAAGAGACCTGCTGCCGCAAAGTCGGCGCCATCTCGGGCCCAAATCTGGCCGACGAGGTGATGGACAACCAACCGACGGCGACCGTCATCGCGAGCCCGTACGAAGAGGTGGTCGAGAAGGTCGGCCTGCTCCTCGCCGGTCCCACCATGCGCGTCTACGGCAATCCCGATCTGGTCGGCGCCGAGGTCCATGGCGCGCTCAAGAACATCATCGCGATCGCGGCCGGCGTCTGCGCCGGAATGCGCCTCGGGCAGAACGCGCAGGCGATGCTGCTGACCCGCGGGCTCGCCGAGATCTCGCGCTTTGCCGAAGCCCTCGGGGCCGATCGCCTGACCGCCCTCGGCCTCGCGGGCCTCGGCGACCTCGTCGCGACCTGCGCCTCGCCGCTCTCACGCAACAACTCGCTCGGCCGCAAGCTCGCCGAGGGCAAGACCCTCGCCCAGGCGCAGGTCGACGCGTTCAAGGTCGCCGAGGGCGTCAACACCGCCTACGCCGCGCACAAGCACGCCGGGCGCCTCGGCGTCGACATGCCGATCACCGCCGGCGTGCACGCCATCCTCTTCGAGGACCAGCGCCCCCAAGACGTCCTCGCGCAGCTCATGGCCCGCGCCAACCGCTACGAGCACACCGAGGTCCCGATCGACGCGCCGCACCTCGTCGACGGCTCGGTCGTCGAGACCGCGCTGGCGGTCCAAGCGCGGAGTCGCGGATGGTGAGCCGCTTTTGGGGTGCCCCCCAAAAACCGTACGCCTACCCGCTCGATCGCACGAACGAGCGCAGCTACGCGCCCGACTTCAAGGGCCGCATCTACGTCTGGGACATCGACAAGACGTATCTGCAGACCGAGATCCAGAGCCTGCGCGGCCTCCTCGCGGTCCCCTTCGAGTTTGCCGTCGACAAACGCAACGTCGCCGGCACGACCGCGCTGCTCCGCGCCCTGCGCCGCGGCGACGCCGAATTTGGCGCGAGCCGCATGAACCCGATCTACTTCGTGTCGGCAAGCCCCAAGGAGCTGCGCACCGTCATCGAGCGCAAGATGCTGCTCGACGGCGTCGAGTTCGACGGCATCACGTTCAAGGACCAACTCGCGCTCGTCACCCATGCGCAGTTTGGCAAATTGCGTGAGCAAATCGGCTACAAGATCGCCGCACTCTTTCTCAATCGCCGCGAATTACCGCTCGAGGTCGAAGAGACGCTCTTCGGCGACGACTCCGAGTCCGATGCCCTCATCTACGCGATCTATTCGGACGCCGTCGCCGGCCGTCTCCGCGGCGAGCCGCTGACCGCCACCCTCGTCAAGAACGGAGTCCACCGCGAGGACGCCGAATATGCCACCTCACTGGTCGCGGACCTACCCGCGCGCGAAATGGTCGGCGGCATCTACATCAACCTCGAGGTGCGCCGGAACCCGGACCGCTTCGTCGCCTTCTCGGGGCGCGTCGTTCCCTGCCACGACAGCTTCCAGGCGGCCCTGCGCCTCTTCGAGGACGGCCACCTTAGCAGCTCCGGCGTCGCCGAGGTCGCCGAGCAGCTCGTGGTGACCTACGCGCGCCGACCGCCCTCATTGCTCCGAAGCGCCGCGGACATGGTGGCGCGCGGCACGATCAGCCTCGAAACGGTCGCGCGCCTATGGCCCGATCTGCAGAGCCGCGGCCTGGCCCCCGACTACTTCGTCGTGGACCCGACCCGCATCGCGCAACACCCGCGCCCCGCCGTCGACCGAGAGGGATGGGTCACCCCGGCCGCCCTACGAGCGTAGCCGCCGCCCGCGCCTAACCCCCAACGCCCGGTTGCGCGAGCAAGAATGCCTTGATGAACCCATCCAAATCGCCATCGAGACCGGCGTTCACATTCGACGTCTCGTGGTCCGTCCGCAGGTCCTTCGCGAGCTGATATGGCTGCATCACGTAGTTGCGGATCTGGCTGCCGAAGCTGATGTCCTGCTTGGTGTCCTCGAGCGACTGCTTCTCGGCGTTGCGCTTATTGACCTCAATGTCATAGAGGCGCGCCTTCAGCATCTTGAGCGCCTTGTCGCGGTTCTTGTGCTGACTCCGCTCGGCCTGGCACGCCACCACGACGCCGCTCGGGATGTGCGTGAGCCGCACCGCCGACGACGTCTTGTTGACGTGCTGCCCACCCGCACCCGACGACCGATAGACGTCCATCTTGATGTCGCCCTCGTTGATCTCGATGGCGATATCCTCTTCCGTATCGGGGTACAC
>SXGT01498869.1_pt1 | contig 15987 bp, 16 predicted proteins | sample 3176221 | NCBI WGS metagenome assembly SXGT01 (sample SAMN11356862, study PRJNA531348) | freshwater metagenome | isolation source: freshwater sample F1-120 | place: China: Fuxian Lake, Yuxi | collected 2017-12-25
AGGATCATCCAGCGGAGGCCGCCAAGCCCAGGCACAACGGAAGAGGGGTCACGACTCACCCCAGAGGAACCGTTCCCCGTCGGGGCGCCTGTCCGTCCTTCCGGATGTAGACGTAGAGTTCGAGGACAGCCCCGCACCTAACCGATTCGGACTCACCATGGAGGTGGATCCAAATCAGTCAGGTAATCCCAACAAAGTCTTCTCTCCAATCTCACCGTCCTTAACCTCGGTTGGGTTTACAGGTGGAAAGGAACGCTCGCCCAAAAAGAGCAGTACAGCTGCTCACTCATCGATCGGGATGTCTCTCCACGCTCCGGGAAATGCCATGGGAACCTTCGGACCCATGGACTTTGCCAACAGAGCCATGATGATGCAAAACCCCAACCTTGGATACAACTACGGCATCTTCCAGCCACTGCAAATCGCGGGCATTATCGCCCTGCGCGAGTGCGAGGAGGAAACCCACAAGATTTGCGGCACGTACCTAGAGCGTAGGAACGTGTTGGTCGACGGGTTGAACCGGGCCGGATGGCCGGTGGCCGCGCCGAAGGGCTCCATGTTCCTGTGGGCGCCGATTCCGGAACCGCTGCGCGAGATGGGCGCGCTCGAGTTTTCGAAGACGCTCCTTCAGGAAGCTCTGGTGGCGGTGTCTCCGGGCATCGGATTCGGACCGATGGGCGAGGGCCACGTGCGCTTCGCGTTCATCGAGAATCACCACCGGACGCGTCAGGCGATCCGCTCCATCAAGAAGTTCCTGAAAGAGCGCTCATGAAGCATGTCCCCTATCTCGCACTCCTGATTCCATGGACTCTCTCCGCGGACGCCATCTCGGTGGGCTTTCGCGGCGGGGTCCCTTTGTCGGACGCGTTCTCCACGTCCACGTCGAACCTGATCCGCTACCGGTCGATTCCCAAGCGCTACACGTTCGGACACACGTTCCAGATCCACTTGCCGGCCGGGCTCGGGATCACGTTCGACGCGCTGTACCGGAAGGCGAGCTATGAAGAGCAGACCGGTTCCGGCGCGGCGGTGGAGCGAAGCGGAACGCGCTGGGATTTCCCATTGATGGGCCGCTATCATTTCGGCAAAGCGAATGTAAAGCCGTTCGTCGCGGCGGGATACTCGTTCCATCGATTGAGTCCGTCGCTGGTCAGCGATCCGAAGGCGTTCGTGCGGAAGACAGACAAGGGCATCGTGTTCGGCGCGGGGCTGGAATTGAAAGGCGCCGGATTCCGGCTGATGCCGGAGTTCCGCTACACGCGCCACGACGGCGACAGCTTTCGCCAGGCAGCAGGAAGCCTGATCCGCGCGAATCCGAATCAGATCGACTTCCTGGTGGGCCTGACCTTTTGACGCTCACCCGCCGTGAGGCGCTCGCCGCTCTGGCTGTTCCGGCCGCCGCCCAGAACGCCGGTCCGCCCACCATCGCAGGAATCGAGCAGACCGTCTTCTGGCCGAATCTCGATGGCAAGGGGCAGACGTGGTTCCACCCGCGCATCTGCCGGATCCCCGGCTCGCCGCCGAAACTGCTCATGACGCTGCAGGGCATCACCGGGTCGGATTACTTCCATCCGGTCCAATGGTCGGAATCGGTCGATCTGGGCCGGACCTGGTCCGAGCCGAAGCCGGTCCCCGGCATGGGCCGCCACGCCACCGCCGACGGCATGGAGGAGGGATACTGCGACACCGTCCCCGAGTATCACGCGCGCACCGGCTCGGTGATCGCGATGGCGCACAATGTCTTCTACCGGGGCGGCAAGCTCGCGCGTCCCAACGACGGGCGCTTCGCCGTGTACACCGTCCGCGACAAGGACGGCAAGTGGGGCCCGGTCCGGCGGCTGGAATGGGTGTACCCGGACGCCTCGGCGATTTACACGAGTAACTGCTCGCAGCGTGTGACTCTGCCCGATGGCGATGTGCTGGTTCCGCTCACGTTCGGTCCGCTGGGGCGAGCCGATCGCGGGGTGTGTTCGGTCCGCTGCTCGTTCGACGGGCGCGAGTTGAAGATCGTGCACATGGGCAACACGCTGCGATGTTCGGTGGGCCGTGGGCTGCTCGAACCGTCGCTGGCGCAATCGGGCGGTGTCTTCTACATGACGATTCGCGCCGAGAACGGCCAAGGATTCGCCACGTCGTCCAAGGACGGCCTGAACTGGAATCCGATGACGGCCTGGGCGTTCGACGACGGCGAACCGGTCGCGATGTCCACGACGCAGCAGCATTGGCTGACGCACAGCGGCCGGCTGTTCCTGGTGTACACGCGGCGCGACGCAATCAACAAGAATGTCGTCCGATGGCGCGCACCGCTGTGGGCCGCCGCGGTGGATACCCGCAAGTTGACTCTCATCCGCGCCACCGAGCGCGTCGTCATTCCGATGAGCGGCGACGGAGTGCGGGACGGCGCCAATGTCGAGCATCAGGGTAACTTTCATACGACGGCGGTTTCGGCGGACGAGTCGCTGGTGAGCACCGGGACGGTGACGACCACTAGGTGGACCGGCGCGGTGCGGATCGCGCGGATCCGCTGGTCGCGCGCTTCGGTGCTGTGATTTCGGATAAGCTGTTCTCATGAACTCACGGCGCGAGTTTTTCCGGCGGTCGGCGTGTGGTTTCGGATCGGTGGCGCTGTCGGCCCTGGCGAACGCGGCGAGCCCGCTGGCGCCCAAGGCTCCGCACTTTCCGGCTCGCGCGAAATCGGTGATCTTTCTGTGGATGCAGGGCGGCCCGTCGCAGATGGATCTGTTCGACTTCAAGCCGCGGCTGAAAAAGGAGGCAGGCAATCGCCTGCCCTTCTCGCTGCCCAAGAACTACCAGGCGCCGGGCATCGACGCGACGAAGCTGTTCGGCCCCATCTCGCCCTTTTCTCCACGCGGCGCCAGCGGACTGATGATGTCCGATCTGCTGCCGAATCTGGCGGGCGTCGCGGACGAGTTGTGCGTGCTTCGCGCCATGCAGGCCGATAGCGAAGCGCACGCGCCGGCCGTCCGGCAGTTGCACACCGGCCATTCGACTCAGCCGCGCCCATCGATCGGATCGTGGATCACCTACGGGCTAGGCGCCGAGAATCAAAACCTGCCGGGGTTCATCACGTTGTGTCCCAACCTGAGCGGCGACCAGGGAAGCACGCAGCTCTTCTCGAACTCCTTCCTGCCGGCGATCTTCCAAGGCACCTCGATCGGCGAGCCGAACAAGGCGGCCGAGGCCAAGATCCGCTATCTCGACGATCCGAGCCTGCCGCGCGACGCGCAGCGCAAACACCTCGACCTGATCCGCGAGATGAACCGCGAGCACCAGCACGTGTCGCGCAACGAGCCGAACATGGAGGGCATGATCGAGTCGTTCGAACTCGCCTTCCGGATGCAGGCGGAGGCTCCGGGAATCATGGACATCTCGAAGGAGTCGAAGGCGACGCTCGACCTCTATGGGATCGGCGGCAAGGAGACGGACAACTTCGGCCGGCAGTGTTTGCTTGCCCGGCGGATGGTGGAAGCGGGCGTGCGGTTCGTGCAGGTGACCGATTCCGGCTGGGATCATCACGGCAAGCTGATGAGCGGACTGCCCACGCGATGCAAAGCAGTGGACCAGCCGATCGCGGGGCTGATCCGCGATTTGAAGGCGCGCGGGCTGTTGAACGAGACGGTGTTGTGGTGGTCCGGCGAATTCGGGCGCACGCCGTTCGATCAGGATCTGACGCAGGGCAAGGCGCCCGCGGAGGATCGGGGCCGCGAGCACAATCCGCGCGGATTCACGGCTTGGCTGGCGGGCGGCGGAGTCAAGCCCGGCATCTCGCACGGCGCCACCGACGAGTACTCGTGGGAGGCTGTGGAAGGCAAGGTCCACATGCACGATCTGCACGCGACGTTGCTGCATTTGTTGGGGCTCGACCACGAGCGGCTGACGTATCGATACACGGGTCGCGATTACCGGCTGACCGACGTCTACGGCCGCGTGGTCAAGGAAATCCTCGCTTGATAACCGGCGGGCCCTCCCCCTTCGACGATCCCCGGCAGCTAGACGAACACTCGCGGCACGCCGTAGGAGAAGCGATCGCGGGTTCGCTGGCGCGTGGCATTCCAGTCGTCTACCGGGAAGGCGGGGAAATCGTACGCGAGCATCCCGACGGCGCCCGCGAGATCTGCCATCCGGCGGACCAGACACTGGTGGCGTGTCTCCCGGCGTTGGGTTGGTTCGAACTGGCGGCGGGAGTCCCCTTGGAACCGCTGACGCCCGGCAAGAAGATCATGAGGGTGTTCGCGGGCCCGAATGGCTCGGGCAAGTCGACCATCTTCGAGTACATCGCCAAGCGGTACGAGAGCGGCAAGTTCATCAACGCCGACTACATTGCGGCTGCGTTGCGGCGCGACGGCCGGTTCTCGCTCGCCGGGTTCGGCCTCTCCGCGACCGAAGACGACGTTCGCGCGGCGCTTCAAAGCTCCTCATGGGGCTGGGAAGAGTCCGGAAACGCGGAGATCGCGTCGATGATCGTGGAGCCTGGGCCGGAGATCCGCGTGAAAACCGGCAGGCCCGACCATTCCGCCGCCATCGTGGCCGACATTGCCCGGCAGTTAATGATGAAGGAAGGGCGCCACTTCTCGGTGGAAACGGTGATGTCGCACCCGTCCAAACTCGAGCTGATTTGGGAGGCGCGGCGCTTGGGTTATACCTGCTACCTCTATTACATTTGCACCGACTCACCGGCCATCAATGTGGAGCGCGTTCGAACGAGAGTCAGCCTGGGGGGTCATGACGTACCGGCCGCGAACATCGCGGCCCGCTACCACCGCAGCCTCCTTCTGTTACGCCCCGCGATCAACCTGTCGTACCGGGCTTTCCTCTTCGATAACTCGGAAAGAGTCTCGAACCCGGGCTCCGATGCAGGTGGCCTGCTACGGCTCGAGTACAAGGAAGGATCACCGCTTCAGCTCTTTCGCGGCGCGGTCCCGGGCTGGATCTCCAAACACGCCCTCGGCGCGGAGAGTCCCTCGGAGGCTGGCCGGTGATGCGCCGTCGGGACGCGCTGGCCTTGCCGCTCGCCGCGGCGGCTCAGTCGAACGCGGCGCGCAACCTGATCCTGTTCACCTCGGATGGCCTCCGCCGCCAGGACGTGTTCGGCGGCATCGATCCGGAGTTGATGGGCGAGAAGGCCGCCGGGATGGGGGAGGCCCGCCACCTGCGCGACCGCTATTGGCGCGAGTCGCCCGACGAGCGCCGCATGGCGCTGATGCCGGAATTCTGGGGCAAGCTCGCGCCGCTAGCCGCGTTGTCGGACGACGTCGCGGTCACCAACGCTTACAAGGTCTCCTATCCCGGGTACTCGGAAATCATGACCGGACGCACGCGGGACGACGTCATTCGCGGTAACGATCCGAAGCAGAATCCGTCCGAAACCGTGTTCGAATTCCTGCGCCGGAAATGGAGCCTTTCGCGCGAGCAGGTGGCCGTCTTCGCCTCCTGGAACGCCTTCCAGTGGATGAGCGAAAAGACGCCCGGTTCGATCGCGATCAACGCGGGCTACACCGATATCTCCGGCACGCCCCGGCTCGACGAATTGAGCCGCGTCCAACACGAGGCGATGACCGAGGACTCGAGCGCGCGCCACGATTGGATCACCTTCGAACTGGCGCTCGAGTATCTTCGTTGGCGAAAGCCGCGCGTGATGTACATCGCCTTCAACGAGACCGACGAGTGGGCGCATCACAAACGCTACGACCGGTATCTCGAGATGACCGCGTATGTCGACCGGTGCCTGGGGCGGCTCTGGGCGGCGCTCGAATCGATGCCGGAGTATCGTGGGACCACGGCGATGGCGATCACGGCGGATCACGGCCGGGGCGCCAAGCTGGACGACTGGACCAGCCATGGCGCGGCGGTCGCCGGCGCGGAGCGGATCTGGCTGGCGGCGCTCGGCGCGAACCGTCCGTCCCAGGCGGGCCTCGCCAAGCGGCAGCGCGACATCGCGGCGATGATGCTGCGGATGGCGGGAATCGACCCGGCGGAATTCACTGGATAGGCTACTCGATTGGTGGGGTCGCTCTAGCTGAAGTCGCCGTGCTTGGCCTTCTCGACGAGTTCGATCAGCTTTTGGAAGGCGTAGCCGCTCTGTAGCAGGTCCGCGGGTGGGAAGTTGGCCATCGACGGATTCGGCGTAAAGAGGAACTTGGGTAGATCCTCGCGCGCGATGAGCGTGCCGATATGTTCACGCAGGATCTCCATCCGGCGGAGTTTCTCCTCGGCTTCGGGCGGAGTCTCCGATACGCCGCGTTCCCAGCGCGAGATGGTAACCCAGGCGTTGCCGAGGACATGCGCCATTTGCTCCTGCGTGAGGCCGTAGGCGGTGCGGATTTCCTTGACGGATGGGGCTGCGGTGGCGAGCATGATGACGATCCTAATCTACTCCAGTATTTCTTCTCGAATTTTCTCAATGCAACCCCTCTCGATATTCTCGAGGAAGAGCACGACATTGTAGCCCTTCGGGTCGCGAGCGGACGGAACGATGAGCGCTTGGATGCCCTTCTTACGAAGTTGGTGGGCAATGCCCTGGGGCACGCTAAGATCGTCACCTGTCAGTTCCTCCAATGAAGCATCCACTGACTGCCTGAGATCGACAACCAAGCTGGGCTCCACTGCAACCGCGACCTCGACGAGGATTTGGTCTCGGAGGCGCATACCTCCGAGATGGTCCGCGACTTCCTTGATACACGTGTTGGGAAACGGCGACGTGTATGACGTGTCACGGGCCTGTTCAGCGGTTCCATGGAATCGTCCCGGCGCGTGGTGACCCCTGAGTGGGTCACTGAGGGCTGACTTGTGAATGACACGGAAAAGACGCACAACTACTCCTCTTCTGAAATCTGACACTCTGGGCGGAAGCGCCCCGACCGCATCGGCCGACACGTTTCTACGGGCCGGATCCGATTAATATCTCAATAAATCTTATAAAATATTAGAGTTTCAAATTTGTAGTTGTAGTTGTAGTTGTAGTTTTATTGTTTACAGTTCATTTGCGGTTAAGGAGTTTAAAATTTTGCTAGTCCCCAATCGGGATGGTTTCATCATATGACATGCCGTTTGGCTTGTCAAGGGATTCTCAAAGATTCTTGGCGGTTCCCATCAGGCCGGCTCAGCGCTTTCCGGAGGAACGACAGCACCGCCACGTCCTCGTCGATCGTCTTCGACACGGGCTTGCCCGCCCCGTGGCCGGCGTCGGTCGCGATCCGGATCAGGACCGGCGCCGGTCCACCCTGAGCGGCCTGCATCGCGGCGGCGTACTTGAAGCTGTGGCCGGGCACCACGCGGTCGTCGTGATCGCCCGTCAACACCAGGACGGCCGGGTACTTGGCGCCCTTCCTGACGTTGTGCAACGGCGAGTAAGCGCGCAGCGTCTTGAACTCCTCCGGGTTGTCCGGCGACCCGTACTCGGGAGTCCACGCGCCGCCAATGGTGAACTTGTGGAACCGGAGCATGTCCATCACGCCGACCGCCGGGACCGCCGCCCCGAACAGGTCCGGGCGCTGATTCACGCACGCACCCACGAGCAGCCCGCCGTTGGAGCCTCCCAGAATCGCCAGCTTGGACGGGTTGGTGTATTTCCTGGCGATCAGATACTCGGCCGCGTGAATGAAGTCGTCGAACACGTTCTGCTTCTTGTCCTTCATGCCCGCCGCGTGCCACGCCTCGCCGTATTCGCTGCCGCCGCGCAGGCCGGCCACCGCCACCACTCCACCCATTTCCATCCACGCCGTGTAACGCGCGCTCGAAGCCGGAGTCACCGTGATCGTGAAGCCGCCATAGCCGTAGAGCAGCGTGGGATTCGATCCGTCGAGCTTCACTCCCTTGCGATGCACGACGAACAGCGGTACGCGCGCGCCGCCGGTCGACTGGTAGAACTGGAGGCTGGTCTCGAACGCCGCCGGATCGAAGGGGAGCTTGGCCGCCGCCTGGGGCTTGCACTTGCCCGGCCCGCCGCACTCGAAAATCGTCGCGGGCATGGTGTAGTTACCCACCGAGAAGAGCCTGGTGGATTCCGCGGACAGGAAGATCCGCGAGTTGGCCGGCAGGTTGACTGGCGCGAACTTGCCCGTCGCCAGGGTCAGAAGCCGGACGGCGCTAACCGCGTCCTTCAAGTAATGGAGCGCAAGTTCACCTCCGTCGAGCGTTGCCGCGGTCAGCGTGTCCGCTGTCTCGGGGACGATCTCGTTCCATCGTTCGCGCCCCGGGCTCCCCGGATCGACGGAAACCACGCGGCCCTTGGGGGCGTTCCAGTTCGTAAGGAACACGAACTTACCCTGGTGGACGCCGAGAAAGTCGTGCGCGGCGTAGAACTCGCCGATTAGCGGCTTGGCCGGCCCACCCGCGCTTAGGTCGATGTAGGCCCATTGATCCTGCCGCAGCGACCCCTTGGCGCTGTTGATCAGCACGAACCTGCCGTCTTCGGTGGGTTCGGCCGAAAACAGCCAGTCCTTGTGCTCGGGCCGCTCATGGATCAGCTTATCGGAAGACTGCGGATCGCCGAGCCGGTGATAGTAGAGTTTGTGGAAGTCGTTCTTGGCCGTGAGAGTATTGCCGGCGGGTTTGTCGTAGCGGCCGTAGTAGAAGCCCTTGCCATCGCGGCTCCAGGCGGCGCGGGTGAACTTGGCCCATTCGATCTTGTCCGGCAGGTCCGCTCCGGTGGCGGCGTCGCGAACGAAAAACTCCTGCCAGTCCGAGCCGGACTTGGATAGCGAGTAGGCCAGCAGCTTGCCATCCGGACTCGGCCACCAGCCGGCGATAGCGACGATTCCGCCCGCTGGCAGCTTGTTGGGGTCGAGCAGCGCGCGAGGCGCGGCGCCGGCATCCCGCACGTAAAGCACCGGCTGATCCCGGCCGCCTCCCCGAAGCTGATAGAAGTCGCGGGATCCGCGGCGGATCCACCCCGCGCGCGCATCGGTGGAGCCGCCTCGGCTAGACACGGTTTCGATGGCATGCAGCGCTTTCAGCCGCTCGCGCAAATCGGCTTGGCCGGGGACATCGCGGAGCCAGTCCTCGGTGAACCGGTTCTGGCTGGCGATCCACTCGCGGCTCTCGGGCGCGCCGGAGTCCTCGAGCCACCGGTAGGGATCGGCGACGCGCACTCCGTGGAGAACATCCGTATGACCGGTGGCCCGGGTCACTGGAGGACGAGGTGTTTCAGCCAAGACGAGACTCGCGACAACGGCGGTAGCGGCGGTAAGGCGCATCGACTCCGATTGTATCGCCGCCTCAATCCGCGCGCAGCCGCCCGATCAAGCCGCCGCCGGCTCGGCGCAGGGAAGGGCCAAGTGAAGCCGCAGTTCGCCGCCGGCCGTGCCCGAACCCGCTTCGATCCAAAGCGATCCGCCGAGGGTCTTCGCCATCCGTGCCGCGCCCGTGCCGCCGTTGGCCGCGTGGGATTCGAAACGCGCGCGCTGCTGCGGCTCGGGAACGCAGGATCCGCGATACCTCACCCGCAGATCGATATGCGCGGAATTGGCGTCCATGGCCTCCAACGCGGCGTGCAAAGCGACCTCGCCTTCGGCCGTGAAGTCCACCGCCATGGACAGCATTGCCGAGACGACTTGCCGAAGCAGCCACGCATCGGCTCGCACCCAGCGCGGCAAATTCGAGCCGAACTCGCAACGCAGGGAAACCCGCCGGCCGGCCGCCTGCTGCGCGTGCCGTTTGCGAATCTGCTCGAGAGTCTCGGGCAGGTTCAGATCCTCGAGGCTCTGGTCCGGGATTCCCGATCCCGCCCGTTGCGCCTCGCGCAGATCGGTGAGCAACAGTTGCAACGACGCGGCCGATTGCAGCGCGGCGGACATGTCCTCCCGTTGCGCGCCGCTGGAGGCTTCGGCGAACTGGCCGGCGTCCATGATGGCATAGAGAAGCGAGCCGATTTCCTGGCCCATCTTATCGAGAAAGCCGGCGTTCTGAGCCACCGCGGCCATCGCAGCGTCGCGCGCCTTGAGAAGGTCTTCCTCGGCGCGTTGGCGCTCCAGAATCTCGCCCTGCAACGACTCGTTGATGCGCATCAGCTCGGCGGTCCGCTCCTGGAGCCGCTTCTCGAGGTCTTCCTGCGCCGACTTCAACTGCGACTCTCCCTGCTTGCGGCGGGTCAAATCGCGAAGGAACATGGCGAACATCCAGGGCTCCGATTCCGGGATGCGGACCACCGAAATCTCGGCCGGGAAATCGTCCGCGCCCTTTCTGCGAACCACCACCTCGATGCGCTGGCCCAGCGGAGAGACTTGGCCATCGAACAGGAACGACCGTAGGCTGTCGCCGCCGGAGCCGGGCAGACCGATGACCAGATCTCCTAGTGAGCGGCCCGCGACGTAACCGGGAGGGAAGCCGAGAATTTCCTCCGAGGCGGCGTTGGCATCCACAACCACACCCTCGTTGTCCACGATCAGGATGCCATCGAGCGCGCTTTCGAGAATGGCGCGATTGCGGTTCTGACTGCGCCGCAGCGCCTCCTCCGCCCGCTTGCGATCCAACTGGACCTCGACGCGCGCCAAAACCACGGGAAAGTCGATCGGCTTGGCGATATAGTCGTTGGCGCCCGCCTTCAGCGAGGCAACGATGTTGCTGGGATCGGTGATCGCGGTGATCATGATCACGGGCAAGTCGGACGCCGTGTGCGTCCGCCGCAATCGCTCTAGAACCTGCAGCCCACTGATTCCAGGCATCATATGGTCGAGCAGCACGAGGTCGTACCAAGACCTGCCAATCAGGTCGAGCGCCTCGTGGCCATCCGCGGCCTGCGCCACGGTAAACCCGCTCCGCTCGAGCCTCCGCGCCAGGAGATCGCGGGAGGTGGAGTCGTCATCCACCACGAGAATCCATGTGTTGTTCGTGTTCATTCCAAAACCCGTGTTCAACTCAGATCGGCAAGTAGCCGCCGATCCGTTAGCCTGGAAACCACGCTATCCTGGGAGGCCGGGCGATGGCCTGAGAAGAGGAACCGATGCTTCTCGCTTTGGACGCGGGGAATACCAACATCACGATCGGCGTTTTCGAAGGTACGGCGCTGACCCATCGCTGGCGTCTGCGCACCGTCCACGAACAGACCGAGGACGAGTGGGGAATCCTGCTACGCAATCTCTTCGCTCTCGACGGCATCGACCTGCGCCAGATGGATGGCGTCATCGTGTCGAGCGTCGTCCCGCCGCTGAATCCCACGCTCGGCGGAATGTCGCGCCGGTACTTCGACCGGGAGGCGATGTTCGTCACCAGCGACACCGACACCGGTCTTTCCATCAAGTACGACAATCCCCGCGAAGTGGGCGCCGACCGGATCGTGAACTCCGTCGCCGCGTTCGCCAAGTACGGCGGACCTTGCGTCATTGTCGACCTGGGCACGGCGATCACGTTCGACTGCGTATCGGCTAACGCGGAATACCTGGGCGGCATCATCTGCGCCGGGATCGGCATCTCGATCGACGCGCTGTTCAGCCGGACAGCCAAGCTGCCCAAGGTCGACTTCCGCGAACCGGACAAATTGGTGGGCACGAACACGGCCGGCAGCATCCAATCCGGGCTCTGGTACGGCGCGATCGGAATGATCGACGGGATCGCCGAGCGTCTGGTCTCGCAACTCGGACCGGATACGCGCGTCATCGCGACCGGCGGCCAGGCGCGCCTGATCACCCCCGGATCGCGGTACCTGAAACACGCGGACGAAGATCTTACTCTGGAGGGCCTGCAGCGGATATGGCAGAGGAACCGGAAGTAAGTTCCAGCGTCGAGGAGCCCTGGCGGCCCACCAACTACTTCAACTACTACACGGAAGTGGAGGAGCACTTCCAGAGGGCGCGCGGGACCAGCCTGTTCATGATGTCGACGCTCGACTGGGCTCTGCTCGAGGCGTGGAAGAACGCCGGGATTCCGCTGGAGGCCGTTCTTCGGGGCATCGACTTGGCGTTCGAGCAATGGCGCGCGAAGAAAAAGCGCGGCCGCGAGGTAAACTCGCTCACCTATTGCACGCAGGCCGTGATCGAAGAGGCCGAGCGCATGGAGGGCGGCAAGACCGGACCCGCGGCGGAAACGGCCGCGCCGTTCTCGATCGACGAACTGCGCAACCACCTGACCGAAGGCTCGGCGCGCGTCAAGGCATCCGCCGCGGCGGGGACCGGCTCGGTGCCGGCGGCGCTCGACGAAATCCTCGCGAACCTCGAGGAGAACTACGCGAAACTGGAGACGCTCGAGCAGCATCTGACCGCTCTGGAAGACAAGATGCTTGCCCTGGCGCGCTCCGCCATGCCCGACGCCGAACTCGCGCGGGCGCGAACCGAGCTAGACTCGCAACTGAAGCCCTATCGCGGCAAAATGACCGCGCCGCAACTGATGATGCTCGAAAAGCAGTATCTCGACCGGTGGCTGTTCGAGCGCACCGGGCTGCCCCGATTGAGCCTGTTCTACCTGCGATGAGGACCAACCCATGAAGATCCGCTCCCTGCCCCTGTTGCTCTGCCTGCTTTGCCCGTCCGCCGCGCAGCGGCGCTTCGAAATCCTGTCCGCGGTGTACGGTTCCGGCGTCAACACGGTGGACGTCACCGAGCGCGTCCGGGGAATGATCTCCAACGACGCCCTGAGCCTGACCGTCGACACTCCGACGCTCGGCGTGGATCCGGCGCCGGGCACGGAGAAGTTCCTGCACATCCGCTACCGGTTCGGCGGCAAGGAGGACCTGGCATCGGCGAAGGACTTCGATTCGGTGCGGCTTCCCAAGAAGTCGTCGTTTTCGATCAGCGAACTCGGTGTCAACAGCGGTGGCGCCGCCGTGGTGACGCCGGCCGCGCCCGCAACGCCAGCTCCCGCGATCTCGCCCGCTCCTGCGCCCTCGGCGGCGCCGGTTCTGCGGATCGTCGAGGCTTCTTGGGGCTGGGAGAACAAGGTCAACGACGTGCGGACGCGAGTGGAACAGCAGGTCCGCAACAACCGCGCCTCGTTCAAGGTGACCAACGATGCGTTGGGCGGCGATCCCGCCGTCGGAAAGAACAAGACACTGACCGTCACCTATGAATGGCAGGGCGCGACCTACAAGGCATCCCAGCGCGAGGACCGGAGCATCGACATCCCGGCGTCCGGCGCCACGTTGGTGCGGAACGCCCCGGCGGCCGCGGCCGTCGCGCCCCCCGCCAGTTCGGCGCCCGCGCCCGGGTTCGAAAACGGCAGGCCGGCGAATCTGCGGATCTTCTCGGCGCGATACGTGCGAGCCGATGGGCAGACCGACGTTCGCGCCAAAGTGGCGGGGTTGGTGAGCAACGACCGCGCGAGCTTCGCGATCGATCCTGGTATGCTGGGCGTTGCCGGCGGCGGCTATCTGGTGGTTCGCTACGAGTTCAAGGGACGGACGTTCGAGCGGGTCGCAAGCGACGGCCAGACTTTGACGCTGCCCTAGGAGGGCCAGCTTGCAACCGGAAAATCGAAACGCCGCGATCCTCGAGGGAGTCCGGCGGCGCGGTCAGTTTCTCGTTTCCGCCCTGCTGTGGGCGGGCGCCGCTGGATTCTCCATCATGGCGGCGGGCTGGCTGGTCTTCTTCTACCACCACGCTCTCTCGGTGGGAGAGCGCGCCCGGTCAAGCCTGGGGTTCCACGCTCCGGCCAGCGGTCCGGACTGGTTCGTGCTGGCGGTGCTGGCGATCCCGCCGGTTGGCGCCGCCTTGGCGGTGCTGTGGGCCTGGAGCCGGTATCGAGCCGTCTGGAACCGGCGGCTGGCGGAGACTTGGCCCGGCGGCGGAGGCGCTCACTCGGCATGGACGCCGTTGCGGATGCAGGGCGATTCCGGCGAATCGGCGAGGCGCGATGCGTACGTCCGCGCGCTGCTCGCCTCGCCCGGTTGGAGCACGGCGGGCATCGAAGCGGGTGAGTACAAGGCGGCGTCTCGAGCGGTGTTCAAGACGCTCGAGACCGAGATCCTGGAACGCGCCTTCACCACGGGACTGATCGTTGGCGTGTCGTCCAACCGGTGGGTGGATACGCTGACCATCTTCGCTTCCGCCTTGGAACTGCAACTGCACGTGATGACGCGGCTGGGCAAGCGGCCGTCGCTGCACGCGTGGCGGCTGTTGCTGCAGCAGTGCGGCGCCAGTCTGTTCGTCAACAGCTACCTGACCCGGCAGGACGCGATGCTGGTGAGCTTGGCGATCAAGAAGTCGGGCATCGGGCTGCACGCAGTGGGCGATGCGATGGATACGGCCGCCACCTCGATCGCCGACCACGACCTCGACCTGGACGACCTGCTGCATCTGAACAAACTGGACGGCGTTCCGCTGATCGGGCTGGCGACCAAGAGCATGGAGATCGCGGCGACCATGGCGTTCACCGTAGGCAAGCAAGGCATGTACGCGCTCGGGAACCTGATCGAATCGGTGGGCGACGAGTTGGCCCAGGGCGCCATCGCGGCGGCCATCCTCTACCATCACGGCGTGGCGCTGGCGGCCGATACGCTGGCGCTCGACCAGGAGCATCGCCGCGACGCCGAGTTCAACCCGAACTTCGCGCAGGGGCTGGGCCGCATGACCGCGCTGGCTGGCAAGATCCTGCTCGACGCCGTGCGCCAGCGGCGGGACGCGTTTCGCGAGCGCCGGGGGATGGCGATCCGGCGGTTGCCCAGAGCCGCCACCGAGGGGATTCGGGACAAACTGTCGAGCCTGTTCGGTGGCGACCCGGCCAAGGGCTCGGGAGCTTGAGCGGTCAGTCGTTCTCGAATACGGCGGTCACCGTAAACTCGAAGCGCAGAGCACCCGACGCCTGTCCGAAGACTCGCGCCGAACGAGCGGAGTCGATGTTTTCCGCCGCCGGCTCGAATACCACCGAACGCAACTTGCCGTTCGAACCAGACGCGCGGCGCGCGTCCGCGATCAGGCCGGTGAGCACCTTCTGCTTCATCGCCGCGACCGATCTCGGCGAGGCGCGCAGAAAGAACTGATACCGCACCGCGATCCCCGGCCGGTCGCGCAATTCGGCTCGAGCGAATTCGAGCTGCTTGATCGTGGTGTTCAACTGCGTGTACGGACGGATGAAGGCGAACTCCCAGGCGAGGCGCTCGGGCTCGTCCCGGAGCGTACCGACGGTTTTCAAGTCGTTCAGATCCACCGATAGGGCGGCCAGATGCGACGCCACCTGATCCGGTGTCAGGTCCGGAGCCGTGACCACCACCAGTTCGACGACGATTTCGTCGGGCGGCAGAGACACCGCGCGAGATGCCGTTCCCACCGATTGCGCCCAGGCGGCGCCGGCAAGTGCGATTCCCACGAGTAGCCGCATGAAGTCCTCCGGCGGTTTGGACGCAACCCGGAGCCGAGCGGTTTCGCCTACGCGGAGGGAGCGAGCGTGTTCAGCGTTCCCGTTCGCGCCGCTTCGAAGGCGCGGATCTGCTCCTCATGCTTCTGGATGTAGCCGAGTTCGTCGATTCCCTCGAGCAGGCAGGTCTTCGAGAACGCGTCCACCGGGAATTCGAACCGGACGCCGCCGGGCGCGGTGACCGACTGGCTGGCCAGATCCACGACGATCTCGGCGGACTCATCGGCCGCCACCAGTTCGAACAGCTTGGCGTGGGTCTCGCGGGAGACCACGATGGGCAGCAGTCCGTTCTTCAGCGAGTTCCCTTTGAATATGTCGGCGAACGAGGTGCTGATCACGGCGCGGAATCCGAACTGAGTCAGCGCCCACGGAGCGTGTTCGCGAGAGCTGCCGCAGCCGAAGTTGCCGCCGGCCAGCAGCACCGCCGCGCCGCGCGCGCGCGGCTGATTGAGGATGAAGTCCGGCTTGGGCGCTCCATCGGCGTCATACCGCCAGTCGCAGAAGAGTTGCTTGTCGAGTCCGTCCTTGGTGGTCGTCTTGAGGAACCGGGCGGGGATGATCTGATCGGTGTCGACGTTGTCCACCGGCATCGGGACGACCCGGGACGAGAAGGCTTCGAATTGGCTCATCTAGAGGTTCCTCACATCCGCCACCGCGCCGGCGATGGCGCTGGCCGCGGCGGTCATC
>SXGT01603612.1_pt1 | contig 15987 bp, 15 predicted proteins | sample 3176221 | NCBI WGS metagenome assembly SXGT01 (sample SAMN11356862, study PRJNA531348) | freshwater metagenome | isolation source: freshwater sample F1-120 | place: China: Fuxian Lake, Yuxi | collected 2017-12-25
ACGAAGCCGTCGCGGTCGTTGTCGAACGGGCGCGACGCCTTCTCGGGCGCGTCGTTGCGAGTCGACATGGCGCGCATGGCGTTGAAGCCGCCCACGCCCAGCATGGTGATCGTGGCCTCGGCGCCGCCGGCGATCATCACGTCGGCGTAGCCATGGCGGATGTTGCGCATGGCCTCGCCGATCGAGTGGGCGCCGGTCGAGCACGCCGAGACGTGCGAGAAGTTGGCACCACGGGCCCCGGTGCGGATCGAGATCACGCCCGGGATCATGTTGATGATGATGTCGGTGACGAAGTACGGATTGAAGCCGTAGCGCGGGCCCTTGGCCCGACCGCTGTCGTGGGTGGCCTCGATGGTCGAGACCCCGCCCAGGCCGGCGCCGACGTAGACGCCCCAGCGATCTTCCTCGCCGGCCGGCACCTTGTTGCCGGGGTAGCCCGCGTCCTCCATCGCCATCATGCCGGCCGCGATGCCGAACTGGAGGAAGCGGTCCATGTGCTTCACTTCGCGCTTGTCGAGCCAGCGCTCGCGCGCCTGCTCCCAGCCCTTGACCTCGCAGGAGAACTTGGACGCGTAGTCCGTGGCGTCGAACAAGGTGGTCGGCGCGGCGCCGCTCTTGCCGGCCAGGAGCGCCGACCAGGTCTCCTCACGGCCGATGCCGATGGGAGTGATGAGGCCGATTCCAGTGATCACCACGCGGCGCATAGACTCTCCAGGGTTGCCGGGCACGGCCCGTCGGGCCGCCGCTCAGGAAGCGTGCGACTTGATGTAGTCGAGCGCGTCCTTCACCGTCTTGATGCGCTCGGTGTCCTCCTCGGGGATCTCGAGCTTGAACTCCTGCTCGAGGGCGAGGACCAGCTCGACCACGGCGAGCGAGTCGGCCTTGAGATCGTCGATGAAGGACGCCTCCGGACGGAGCTGCTCGGGCGAGACTTCGAGCTGCTGGCAGATGATCTCCCGGACCTTCGCATCGATCGTGTCGGACATGGACGGAATCCTTTTTCGGGTCTCGTGACTCTGTGCGGGTCTTTAGTACGAAAGCCCGCTCTACATCAACAATCCACCGTTGACGCGTAGCACCTGGCCGGTGATGTACGCGGCTTCCGGTCCGGCCAGGAACGCGACCGCGTGGGCCACGTCGTCGGCCAGGCCGATGCGGGCCAGCGGGATCTGCTCGATCAGCTTGGCGCGGGCGGCCTCGGGCAAGTGCTCGGCGGTCATGTCGGTGTCGATGAAGCCCGGCGACACCGCGTTGGCGGTGACGCCGCGCGACGACAGCTCCTTGGCCAGCGACTGGGTCAGGCCGATCATGCCGGCCTTGGACGCGGCGTACGCGACCTGGCCGCCGTTGCCGCTCTCGCCCACCACCGAGGTGATGTTGACGATGCGGCCGTGCTCCTTGGCGCGGAGCAGCATCGACGCCGCGGCGCGAGAGCAGTGGAAGGCGCCGCCCAGGTTGACCTGGAGCGTGCGGGCCCACTGCTCGTCCTTGTAGCGGAGCAAGAGGCCATTGATGGCCACGCCGGCGTTGTTGACCAGGATGTCGAGGCCGCCGTGGTCCTTGCCGATCGCCTTCACGGCCTCGGTGACGGCGTCGGAGGCGCCGACGTCGAAGGCCGAGAGGGCGGCGGTGCCGCCGGCGGCGGTGACCAGCTCGGCGGTCTCGCGGGCCGCGTCCTCGCGCGAGGCGTAGTTGATGACGACCTTGGCGCCGCGGCGGGCGAGCGCCACGCAGATGGCGCGGCCGATGCCACGCGAGCCGCCGGTGACCAGCGCCACGCGTCCTTCGAGTGCTCGATCGGTGATCGCCATGTCCGCTCCTACGCGTTGAACGCGTCGACCTCGTGAGGCTCGCCGATGGTCGTGGTCTCGATGGTCTCGGCGATGCGCTTGACCAGGCCGCGCAGCACCGAGCCCGCGCCCAGCTCGTAGGCGCGGGTGACGCCCGTGGCGGCGATGGCCTTGACCGACTCCTCCCAGCGCACCGGGGCCGTGACCTGCTCGACGAGGAGCTGCTTGATCTGCGCCGGATCCGTGGTCGGCTCGGCGGTGACGTTGGCCACCACCGGCACGGTGGGCGGGTTCACGGTGACGCCGGCCAGCGCCTCGGCAAGCTGCTCGGCGGCGGGCGCCATCAACGAGCAGTGGAAGGGCGCGCTGACCTGGAGCTTGACGGCGCGCTTGGCGCCCTTGCCCTTGGCGGCGGCGATGGCGCGATCGATGGCCGCGGTGTGGCCCGAGATCACGATCTGACCGCCGCCGTTCAAGTTGGCCGGCTCGCACGGCTCGCCGTCGGCGCGGGCGGACATGCACAGCTCGATCACCGCCGGCAGCTCCATGCCCATGAGCGCGGCCATCGCGCCGTCGCCGACCGGCACCGCCGCCTGCATGAACAGGCCGCGCTGGTGGGTGAGGCGAACGGCGTCGGCAAAGCCGAGGGCCCCGGCCGCGCACAGCGCGGACCACTCGCCGAGCGAGTGCCCGGCGGCGATGTCGAAGCGCAGGCCCTTCTCGGCGGTGAGCACGCGGAAGACCGCCATCGACGTGGTCAGGATGGCCGGCTGGCTGTACTGGGTCAGGGTGAGGTCGTCCTCGGGCCCCTCGAAGCACAGCGCGCTGATGGCGAAGCCGAGCGCGTCGTCCGCTTCCTGGTAGGTGCGGCGCGCGATCTCGAAGCGATGAGCGAGGTCGCGCCCCATGCCCACGCGCTGGGAGCCCTGTCCCGGGAACAGGAGGGCAGTCTTCATTTCGAGGGGTTTCTTGGCACAGAGCCGCCGCCGAGAAAAGCGGCTACCACCGCGAAAATGCTTACGCAGGAGCCAGCGCGGGTGCGGGCGCGGAGATCGCATCTCGCAGCCGGGCCGGCAGGTCGGCCCGTGCGAAGCGATCCGCGAGCTTGACGGCGTTCTTCATGGCGATGGTGTCACTCCGTCCGTGGGCGATGACCACCACGCCGTCGACGCCGGCCAGGAGCGCGCCCCCGGTGTGGGCGAAGTCGATGCGCTTCTCGAGCGAGCGCAGGGCCGGTGCGGCCAGAGCGCTGCCGAGCTGGGACCGGCGTGTCCCCTGCAGCTCGGCGCGCACCAGGCCGAAGAGCGCGTCGGCCACGCCCTCGCAGGCCTTGAGCAGGACGTTGCCGGTGAAGCCGTCGGTGGCCACCACGTCGACGGTGCCACGCCACAGGTCGCTGCCCTCGACGTAGCCGACGAAGCTGAAGCCGCTCTCGGAGCGCGCAGCCAGCGCGGCGATGAGCGCGTGGGCGGCGCGGGTCAACTCGGTGCCCTTGCCCGGCTCGCTGCCGTTGGAGAGCAGGCCCACCCGCGGCCGGGACCGGCCGTGGACGACGCGATCGTAGGCCGCGCCCAGGACCGCGAACTGGGCCAGCATCGAAGGCTTCACGTCGACGTTGGCGCCCACGTCGCAGAGCGTGAACGGCCCGCGCGGGGTCGGGAACGCGGTGGCGATGGCCGGCCGCTCGACGCCGCCGGTGCGGCCGAGGACGAAGAGGGCGTGGGAGAGCACCGCACCCGAGTTGCCGGCCGAGACCACGGCCTGGGCGCGGTCGGCCTTGACCAGCTCGACCGCCAGCCGCAGCGAGCTCTGTTTCTTCTTGCGGAAGACCTCGCCGGGGTGATCGTCCATGGTGACGACCTCGGCGGCGTGCTCGATGCTGATGCCACGCTCGCCGCGGGCACCGACGCGCTCCAGCTCGGCCTCGAGCCGGGCACGGTCGCCGACCAGGATGACCTCGACCTTGGCCTCGCGGACCGCCGCCACCGCACCGGCCACTTCGGGCCCGGGCGCGGCGTCACTTCCAAGCGCGTCGAGCGCGATGATCATCGAAAGGGGACCTTCCCGTCCCCTCTGGCCGGACCGAAGATCTGATCGACGGTCCCCGGCCATTCACCCCCGCCGCGCGCTGCCTCGCGCGACAACTACTCGCCGGCGTCGGCGGTCTTGGCCTTGATGACCTGCTGCCCGTCGTAGAAACCGCAGGCCATGCAGACGCGGTGCGGGATGCGCGGCGCGTCGCAGTTGGGGCAGGCCTGGACCAGCGGGCGGTTCTCACCCGACTTCTTCATCCATGCCGAACGCTGATGACCGGTGCGGGCGGGCCCGCGACGACGCTTCTGGAGTGCCATGGCTTCCTCTTCTTGTCTCTCTATCTACGACTACGACGGCAGCTTCAAGCCCTGCAGGGCCGCGAAGCGGGGATCGACGGGTTTCTCGCACACGCACGGGGCGTGGTTGCGGTCGGCGCCGCACTGCGGACACAGGCCCAGGCAGTCCTCGCGGCACAGCGGCGCGAACGGGACGGCCAGGACGAACTGCTCGCGGATGAGCGGCTCCAGATCGACGGTCTCGCCGTCGAAGGGATAGACGTCGAGATCGTTCTCGCCCAGCTCGACGTCCTCGACGCTGGCGAGGTCATCGGCGGGCATGGAGTGGGGAGGCAGGAAGGTCACGCGCACCGGCTCGCCGAGCTCGAGGCCGACCGGACCGACACAGCGACCACACGCCACCGTCACCTTGCCGGTCACCGTGCCGCTGACGTGCACGTTCTCCTCGTCGCCGTAGAGCTCGAGCACCGCGGTGCCGCCGTCGTCGAGGGTGGCGGCGTCGCCGTCGAGCGCGTCGCGCAGCGGCAGCCCCTTCACCGCGTCGGCGACGAACGCCGCCGACACCGCGACCGTACGGGTCGCCGGCAGATCGCGGACGGCGACCTTGAACGGGCTTGGCGGAGTCACGGACTTGGGTGCAGCAGACACGGGTCGGGCCTCGGGAGGCGCGCAGTATATGGGTCGGCCTCTCGCTGTCAAGGCTGTTCCCGTGAGGGAAACCGCGTGGTTAGATGCGCCCATGGCCTCGTCACGGATGTCCCTTGCAAGCCTCGCCGTTCTTCTTGGATGTGGCGGCGACAGCCCGCCGCCTCCGATCGAGTACGGCGCCATGGGCCCGCTGGCCGGCGCCGCCGGCGCCACCAGCTGGCGCTTCGGCGCCGCCTCGGCGGCCACGCAGATCGAGGAGTCGACGCCCGCCAGCGACTGGGCGGTGTGGTCGCGCCGGACCACCGACGGCGGGCTCGGGCGCGGCAAGGCCTTCGTGGGCGAGGCGTCGCGCGGTTACTCGAAGGCGATCGACGACGTGCAGCTGCTGGTCGACGCCCACCTCGACAGCTACCGCTTCAGCGTCGAGTGGTCGCGGCTCGAGCCAACCCGCGACGTGTGGGACGAGGCCGCGTTCGCCCACTACGGCCAGCTCCTCGACACGCTCCTCGCCCGCGGCATCCGGCCGATGATCACCGTCCACCACTTCTCCAACCCGGTGTGGATCGCCGATCCGCGCGACGCGTCGTGCCAGCAGAACCCGGTCCCCGGCCAGCCCGCCGACACCAACCTGTGCGGCCTGGGCTCCGCCGGCGGAGCCCAGATCGTCGCCGAGATGGCCGAGCTCGCCGGCGAGCTGGCCCGCCGCTACGGCGATCGCGTCGACGAGTGGGCCACGCTCAACGAGCCGGTCAACTACCTGATCGCGTCGTACGGCATCGGCAACTTCCCGCCCGGTCGCCTGCTCATCACCGCCCTGCTCACCGACTTCGTGCCGGTGGTGCGCGACTACCTTTCGGCCCACGCCGCGATGTACGACGCCATCAAGGCCGCCGACCTCATCGACGGCGACGGTGATGGCCTGGCGGCCGCCGTCGGCTTCACGCTCTCGGTCGTCGACTGGCAGCCGGCCGGCGGCAATCGCCTGTCGACGGATCCGGTCGACCTCGCCGCCCGCGACCGCATCACCTACGTCTATCACTACCTCGCCGTCGACGCGTTCGTGCGCGGGACGTTCGACCCGCAGTTCGACGGCACCGGCGACGAGGCCCACCCCGAGTGGATGGGCAAGCTCGACTGGCTCGGCGTGCAGTACTACTTCCGCGGCGGCGTCACCGGCCAGGCCAAGGCCGTTCCGGTGCTCGATCTGACGCCGTGCTTCGGCGCGTTCGACCTGGGCTCGTGCCTGCCCGCGCTCGACCCCACGACGTGCGTCCCCACCATGGGCTACGAGTTCCACGCGCCCGGCATCTACACCGTGCTGAAGGACCTGGGTGCCCGGTATCCCGGCGTGCCGATGGTCGTGACCGAGGCCGGCATCGCCACCGAGGACGGCAAACGCCGCGCCGAGAACGTGGTCCGCGTGCTCGAGCAGGTCGAGCGCGCCCGCGCCGAGGGCGTCGACGTGCGTGGGTACTACCACTGGAGCCTGTTCGACAACTTCGAATGGGCCGAGGGCTTCGGCCCGCGCTTCGGGCTCTACCGGGTGGACTACACGACGTATGCGAGGACCGCGACCGAGGGCGCCACCGTGCTCGGCGAGATCGCCGAGTCGCGGACGATCTCGACCGCGATGCGCCAGGCCCATGGCGGCGACGGGCCGATGACGCCGGAGCCGGAGCTGCCGGCCGACGCGTCGATCTGCGCGTACCTCTATCCGGATTGAACAAGGCAACTCTCCGGTTGACCCGCAGAGGCGAGTTCACCTAGGTTCGCCCACATGTCGCATTGCTCGTGCCGGGGGTTCGTCGTCGTGTCCTTCATGCTCGTCGCGATCGCGGCGTGCGGCGACGAGAGCTTCACGGCCGTCGACGCGGGGCTGATCGATGCCCCGGGCGACGCGCCCACGATCGATGCACCCGTTACCGACGCGCCGACCGCCGACGCGCCCGACACCGACGCGCCCATGATCGACGCGCCCGACACCGACGCGGCCATGCTCGACGCGCCCATGACCGACGCGCCCATGACCGACGCGCCCATGACCGACGCGCCCATGACCGACGCGCCGGCGACCGACGCGCCGGCGACCGACGCCGCCACCGACGCCATGAACATCGATGCGGCGCCGCCGGTCGGCGACGTGTGCACGACCGCGGAGATGATCACGCTGACCGGCGGCGCGGCCACGGTCAACGCCACCACCCTCGCCTACAACAACGACTACCTGGCCGGCGCCTGCACCGGCACCGCCTCGGCTGGGCCCGATCGCGTGCACGTGGTCACGGTCGCGGCCAACAGCCGGCTCTCCGCCACCGTGACGCCCACCGCCGGCACCTTCGATCCCGGCGTCTTCCTCGTCGGTGGCCCGGCCGCGCAGTGCAACGTGGTGCCGCTGGTCTGCCTCGGCGCCAACGACACCGGCGGCAGCGGCGTCGCCGACACCGCTATCTACAACAACACCAGCAACGCGGCGGTCGACGTCTACATCATCATCGACAGCTTCCAGACCGCGGCCGGCAACGCCTACACTCTCGCCGTCAACGTGGGCGCCATCCCGCCCACGCCGGCCGGGGACACCTGCCCGCTCGCCGAGACCGTCACCCTGGTGAGCGGCAGCGCCACCGTGGTCGGCACGACCGCCACCGCGGCCGGCTACGTCAACAACTACTCGCCCGGCGCGGCTGGCGTGAACTGCACCGGGTACGCCGAGCCCGGCAACGATCGCGTGCACGTGGTGAACGTGCCCGTCGGCCAGGCCCTGACCGCGACCGTGACCCCGACGGTGGGCACGTTCGACGTCGGCATCTACCTCGTCGGTGGCCCGGCCTCGGCGTGCGACGCCAACCCGCTGGTCTGCCTCGATGGCTACGACGAGGGCTTCGGCGGCACCGCCGAGAGCGTGGGCTACATCAACACCACCAACGCCGCGGTCGACGTTTACATCGTGATCGACAGCTACAACGCCGGCGGCGATGCCTACTCGCTGCAGGTGAACGTCGCGACCCCGCCGGCCGGTGAGGTCTGCCAGAACGCGCCGGCCACCGCGGCCGGCACCAGCGCCGGCACGACCGCGGGTTACTCGAATCAGTACGAGCCGCCGGTGTCCTGCACCGGGGATATCGCCCCGGGCCGCGACCGCGCCTACGCCGTGACCGTGAACAACGGCCAGACCCTCACCGCCACCGTGACGCCGGGCGCCACCTTCGACGCCGCGATCTACCTCATCGGCGCGCCGGCGGGGATGTGCGACGCCATGCCCATCGTGTGCCTCGACGGCGCGGACGGCGTCTTCGACGGACAGCCGGAGACCGTGAGCTACACCAACAGCCTCGGCTCGACGACGACCGTGTTCGTGGTGGTCGACAGCTACTACCCGAGCGCCGCGATGGACTACTCGCTCAACCTGGTGCTGGCGCCCTGAGCCACGGCCGGGCCGAGCGCTGATACCATCGCGGCATGGACAAGCCGCGCGAGGAGAGCCTCGGCCACTACGAGATGCTGTGGGACTGCACCCACTGCGACACCAAGAAGCTCCTCGGCAAGACCCACCGTCACTGCCCCAACTGCGGCGCGCCCCAGGGCGACGCCAAGCGCTACTTCCCGCCCGACGCCGACAAGGTGAAGGTCGAGGACCACGTCTACAGCGGCATCGACAAGAAGTGCGGGTCGTGCGGCGCCGCGCAGTCGTCCAAGGCTTCGCACTGCGGCCAGTGCGGCGCGTCGCTGGGCGACGCCAAGGCGGTGCCGCTGACCACCCAGCCCAGACCGGCCAAGCGGAAGTCGAACCTGCTCTGGTACGTCCTCGCCGGCATCCTCGTCTTCGTCGTGTTGATCTGGTTCGTCTGCATCCGCAAGAAGGAGATCGAGATGCAGGTCACCGGCCACCGCTGGGCGGTGGTGCAGGACATCGAGGAGTACCGCGAGGTCAGCGAGGAGGCCTGGCGCAACGAGGTACCGAGCGGCGCCCGCCAGGTGTCGTGCTCGCGCAAGCAACGCTCGACCAGGAGCGTGCAGGACGGCGAGGACTGCAGGGTCGAGAAGGTCGACAAGGGCGACGGCACGTTCGAGGAGGTCAAGAAGTGCACGCCGCGCATGCGCGACGAGGGCGTCGACGACGACTTCTGCCGCTTCCAGATCGATCGCTGGGCCAAGGTCGAGGAGCTCAAGGCCAACGGCGCCGGGCTCGAGCTCAAGGCGCCGGCCGTGCCGGCCTCCAAGATCCAGAGCGGCCTCGGCGCCCGCCGCGCCGGCGAACGCCGCGTCACCTACACGCTCGACTTCCACGACGGCAAGAACAAGCGTTACTGCGAGGTCGGCGAGGGCACCTGGAAGAAGTACACCGACGGCCAGAAGATCAAGGCCAAGGTCCGCGCCTCGAGCGGCGAGCTGGTGTGCTCGGAGCTGTAGCGGCACCGCCCGCGCTCCCCCGCGGGCTGTCGGTGGTCATCCCCTGCTACCGCAGCGAGAGGTCGGTGGGGCCGCTGGTCGAGCGGCTGCGGCCGGTGCTCGACGCCAGCGCGCCGGCCTGGGAGATCATCCTGGTCGACGACGCCAGTCCCGACGGCACCGGCAAGGCCATCACCGCGCTGGCCGGCAGCCAGCCCGGCGTCCGCGCCATCTCGCTCATGCGCAACTACGGGCAACACGCCGCGCTCCTGTGCGGCATCCGGGTCGCCCGCTACGACGTGATCGTCACCACCGACGACGATCTCCAGCACCCGCCCGAGGAGTTGCCCCGGCTCCTGGCCGCGCTCTCCGACGACGTCGACGTGGTCTACGGCGCGCCGGCCCGCGAGCCCCACGGCTTCCTGCGCGGCATCGCGTCGCGGATCACCAAGCGCGTGCTCGCCGGATCCATGGGCGCCGCCAACGCCGCCAAGGTCAGCGCCTGGCGAGTGTTCCGCACCAACCTGCGCGAGGCCTTCGAGACCTTCCGCGGCTCGTTCGTGTCGATCGACGTGCTCCTGACCTGGGGCACCTCGCGCTTCACCCATGTCACCGTCCGCCACGACGAGCGTACGATCGGCACCTCGAACTACACCTTCCGCAAGCTGCTCACCCACGCCATCAACATGATGACCGGCTTCTCGACCATCCCGCTCCAGCTCGCCAGCCTGATCGGCTTCGTCCTGACTGGCTTCGGACTGGCGGTCATGGCGTTCGTCCTGGTCCGCTACGCCGTCGACGGCGACAGCGCGCCCGGTTTCCCGTTCCTGGCCTGCATCGTGTCGATCTTCAGCGGCGCCCAGCTGCTCTGTCTGGGCATCATCGGCGAGTACCTGGGTCGGGCCCACTTCCGGCTGCTCGGCCGTCCCCCGTACGTGGTGCGCTCGTCGAGCACCGATCAAGGACCGCCGTGATCCCGTTCAACCGCCCCCACCGCACCGGCCGCGAGGCGATCCTGGTCGCCGAGGCCATCGCCGGCGATCACTGGCGCGGCGATGGCCCGTTCACCGCGCAGGCGGCGACGGCGCTGTCGCCGGCGGTCGGCGGCGGCAAGGTCCTGCTCACCACCTCGTGCACGCACTCGCTGGAGATGTGCGCGCTGCTGCTCGATATCGCGCCCGGCGACGAGGTCATCGTGCCCTCGTTCACGTTCGTCTCGACGGCCAGCGCGTTCCTGCTCCGCGGCGCGCGCGTGGTCTTCGCCGACGTCGAGCCGCGCACGCTCAACCTCGATCCGGCCGACGTCGCCCGCAAGGTCGGCCCGCGCACCAAGGTGGTGGTGGCGGTGCACTACGCCGGCGTGGCCACCGACCTCGAGGCCGTCCGGGCCGCCGCGCCCGGCGTCACGCTCATCGAGGACAACGCCCACGGCCTGTTCGGGACCTGGCAGGGCCGGCCGCTGGGCAGCTTCGGGCGAGCATCGACCCTGAGCTTCCACGACACCAAGAACCTGTCGTGCGGCGAAGGCGGCGCGCTGGTGGTGAACGACGCCGACCTGTTCGAGCGCGCCGAGATCCTGCGCGAGAAGGGCACCAACCGGGCCCGCTTCTTCCGCGGCCAGGTCGACAAGTACACCTGGGTCGATCTGGGCTCGAGCTACCTGCCCTCGGACGTGCTGGCCGCGATGCTGGTCGCGCAGCTCGAGGGCGCGACCGAAAGCCAGGCGGCACGCCACCACATCTGGGCCCGCTACCACGCCGAGCTGGCGGCCTGGGCGACACGCCACGGGGTGCAGCAGCCCCACCTCCCCGACGGCGCCGTCCACGCGGCGCACCTGTACTGGATGCGGGTCGGCGATCTATCGACGCGCCAGGCCATGATCGCGCACCTGGCCGCGGCCGGCGTGAAATCGACCTTCCACTATCAGCCCTTGCACGTCTCCGACGTCGGGCGCCGCCTCGGTGGCCAGGCTGGCGATTGCCCGGTGAGCGAGCTCGCCGCCGACACCCTGTTCCGGCTCCCGCTGTTCGCCGACCTCGCCGACGCCGACGTCGATCGCGTGATCGCGGCGGTGACGTCGTTCTCCCCGTCGACGCGATGATGAAGTGGGTAGCCATCGCGGCAGCGCTCGCTGGATGCGGCGGGCCATCGCCGCCCACGTCGGTCGGCGGGCCGCCGCCACCCACGTCGGTGGGCGGGCCACCACCGCCCTCGTCGGACGGCGGGCCCGGGACGGCCGACGCCCCGCCGGGCATCGACGTCGTCGATCTCGGCCCCGAGGCACGGACACTCCTGGCCGCCAACGTCGCCGAGGACGTCACCGCGACCCGCGCCTACGTCCGCGTGCGAGGCGCGCTGCGCGTCGTCCCCGACGGGCCGCCCGCGTCCGACGGCCTGGGCAAGGTCGCGGATCACTACCGCTTCGACGGCACGCCCCGGCCGATCGTGGTGGTCGCCGACACGCCTCGGCCCCGCGTCCTGGTCGAGACCGGCGGCGTCCGCCTGATCGCGTTCCTCGATCGCAGCGACCTCCACCCGGTGACGGTCGTGCGCACCGAGCTCTCGTTCGACGTGGCCGCGGGCACGGCCCCCGCCCCGTCGGTCAGCCTCCCGGCCGGAGCGATCCTGACCGTGGATTCGCGACGCACCGGCGGACCTGGTGCGTGGATCACGCACGTCGGCGAGGTGTGCCCTGTGCGGGTGCATGGCTGGGCACCTGCATCGGCGATCGGTCACGTGTTCACGCCCGAACCCGTCGGGACGGCTGCGGCTGACGCCCCGGCGCACGCCGGCACGATCATGACCGAGACGCCGCTCCTCGCCGCACCCGGGGGGCCCGCGATCGGCGACCTGAGGCGCGCGCGCCACAAACGCGCGCCGCCGATCCAGGTCGAGACCATCGGCGCTGCCGCCGATGGCCACCGCCTGATCGCGTACGAGTGTGAGGGCATGCGCGTGCGCGCGTACGTCGATGCCCGCGCCGTCGACAGCCGCGCGCGCCCGCAGGGGAGCGCCGGCAATCACGGCCACGGCGGCTACGGCATGTGCGACGGCCCCATCCCGGCCACCGATGCCGTGTCGCTCGCTCGCGGCACGCTGCTCTATGGCCCCGAGGGTCGCGAGCCCGTCGCGGCGGTGACCAAGACGCACTGGTTCCGCCGACGCGCCGGCAGCGGTGTCGCCGAGCTGTGCGTCGACACCGACTGGGGCGAGCTCTGGCTCCGCGCCAGACCGTGATCGCGCACCTGGCGCGTCGACTCCCGGGGTTCGCCGACCTCACCGACGCCGACGTCGACCGTGTGGTCGCCGCCGACAATTTCCTTCACCCCGTGATCGCGGGCGGGGGTATCCTCACCTCGGACGTGAAAGGGGGGGTTCTCGATGGACAAGGCTCCACGCAGCGTGGACGCGATCGTCGAGTCACGGATGCGGCGCTGGTTGGTCGAGCGCGGGCGGGAACGAGCGTCACCGGCCGAACCCGATCCGGTGATCACGGTGTCGCGCCAGTTCGGCGCCCGGGGGGCGGCGGTAGCCCGCATCGTCGCCGAGCGGATGGAATTCAGCTACTGGAACCGCGAGCTGCTGGCGGCGATGGCGCGTCATGCTCATGTCGATCCGGCGGTGCTGGCGCCGTTCGACGAACATCATCACTCGGTGCTGGACGATCCCATGCGCGGCCCCATGCCAGCGACCACGGGGCCGGGCCAGGCCGACTACGCACACGAGCTGTCGATGGTCACACGCTACCTGGTCCTGCGTGGGCGAGCGGTGCTGGTCGGGCGCGGTCTGGCGTTCCTGATCGAACCGGCGCGGAGCCTGCGCGTGCGCGTGATCTGCCCGCTCGACCAGCGCATCCAGGGGCTGGCCGAGCGCGAGCAGCTCGCGCTCGAGACCGCGCGCGCCACGATCGAATACGCCGATCGCGATCGCCGCGCCTTCGTCCGCGACCTGTTCGGCTGCGAGGTCGACGACCCGACCGCGTACGACCTGATCGTGTCGACGGCGAGGATGTCGCTCGAAGCCGCCGCCGAGATCGTGGTCGCCGCCTACCGAGCGCGATTCCCGACGCGGGCCACCAGCAAGGGCTGAGTCCGGACACGCACGCACGGGCGTGGCCCGGGGCACGACAGCGCCGTGGCCCCGATCAGCGGGTACCGCGGAGCGCGACCAGGACGCCGCCCAGCCCGCCCACGGCGAGGTGGGCGAACCAGAGCGAGAGCGAGGCGGCGAGCGCGTCCTCGGCGGGGAAGCCGAACAGGCGAGCGCACAGCGAGATGAACACCGCCTCGCGGGCGCCGGCGCCGCCGACGGTGATGGGCAGGAAGGTCGTGGCGGCGGCGAGGGGGACGACGAGCAGTCCGGCGGCGAGACCGACCTCGCTGTGCACGGCGTGGAGGAGGACCCAGCCGGCCAGGGCGACGAGGCCCTGGGTTGCGACCGAGAACACGGCACCGCGCGCGAACGCGCCGCCGTCGACGATGGCGGGGACCCGGCCGGCGACGCGGCCGAGCGCCGGCGGCAGGCGGGGCGCCAGCCGGCGCGCAACGACGAGGCCGACCACGATCGCGGCGGCGCCGGTCGAGCCGATGGCGGTCCACAGCCACAGCGAGCCGGTGTCGAGGTCGCCACCGGCCAGGAGCAAACCAATGGCGAGCAGCGCGAACAGGGCGAACAGGCCGAGCGCGCGCTCGACCAGGACGACGGCCAGGTTGCCGGTGAGGCCGTCGTCGCCGAAGGCCTCACGGGTGGCGACGCCGCGCACCACGTCGCCGGCGACCGCGCCGGGCAGGTAGTTGTTATAGAAGAAGCCGACGAAGGACAACCGCACCAGCCGCGGCATGGGAGGCGGCGCGGTGGCGCCGTAGGCGTCGAGCAGGACGCGCCAGCGCAGCGCGCCGGCCAGCACGTTGGCCGCCACCAGCGCGGTGGCGAGCACGAACGCGATCGGCGGGATGCGGGTGAACGCGTCGTCGAGCTTGCCGGGCTCGATGAGGGTCAGGGTGTAGGCGACGCCGGCCAGGGTGCCGCCGATGCGCAGCGCCCAGAGGAGCGCGGTGCGCCGCGGGGAGCGAGCCGGTGCGGACGTGGGTGAGGTCACGGAATGCCGCGAGATACTCGATGCGAAGACGTGGAAGGGCAAGGGCAAGGGCACGGGCACGGCCGGACGTGACCTACCCCTCCTTGCCGAACTGGATTGTCGCGGGCCTGCCGGGGTGGTGGTACACGTGGACCTGGTCTCCATGTCGCCTGTCTTGTCGCTGGTGGTCCCCGTCTACAACGAGGAGCGCAACATCGCTGCGTTCCTCGCGGCGACCACCAAGGAGCTCGAGGCGATCGCCGAGCCCTACGAGTTCGTGTTCGTCGACGACGGCAGCACGGACGGCTCGCTCGGTCTGCTCATCGCCGCCAGCGCCACCGACGCCCACGTCAAGGTGATCAGCTTCGCCCGCAACTTCGGCAAGGAGACGGCCCTCACCGCCGGCCTGGCCCACGCCACCGGCGACGCGGTCATCCCCATCGACTGCGATCTCCAGCACCCGCCCGAGCTCATCGCCCAGATGGTCGCCGAGTGGCGCAAGGGCGCCGACATGGTCCTGGCCGTCCGCAGCACCCGCCGCGAGGAGTCGTGGCCGCGCCGTTCCGCCTCGGGCCTCTACTACCGGATCCTGCGCTGGCTCACCAGCGTCGACATCCCCGCCCACGCCGGCGACTTCCGCCTCATCTCGCGCAAGGTCGTCGACGTGCTCAACCAGATGCCCGAGCGCCACCGCTTCATGAAGGGCATCTACGCCTGGCCCGGCTTCAAGACCGCCACCATCGAGTTCCAGGCGGCCGAGCGCAACGGCGGCGGCGGCAGCAAGTGGAGCTTCTTCAAGCTGTGGCGCTTCGCCCTCGACGGCATCTTCTCGTTCTCCACGGTGCCGCTCAAGATCTGGACCTACGTCGGCCTCCTGTGCGCGACTGGCTCGTTCATCTACGCGCTGGTCACCGTGATCCAGGTCCTGTGGTTTGGCGTCGACGTCCCCGGCTACGCGTCGCTGCTGGCGCTGCTGCTCTTCTTCAACGGCCTGTCGATCATCTCCAACGGCATCCAGGGCGAGTACCTGGCCCGCATCTTCGACGAGGTGAAGGGCCGACCGCTGTACGTGGTGGGCGGACGCTGGGGCTTCGGGGATCACGCCGCCGCACGCGGCGGTAAGCGGCTCGAGATCTCCGACGCGACCAAGAAGACCGACGCGGCGTAGCGCCGACGGTACGAGCACACCCATGTCCCAGCGCGACGCCGGACTGTTCCGCCTGCTCAGCGCGAGCTGGATCTATCAGGGCGTGCAGGACGCGCTCGGCGCCGAGGGGTTCCGCCGCCGCCTGGCCGGCTGGATCGACGCCGCGCCCGGGCAGCGGGTGCTCGACATCGGCTGCGGCCCCGCCGCGATCCTCGAGCACCTGCCTCGCGGCATCGACTACCACGGCTTCGACGACAGCGCGGCGTACCTGGCGTCGGCCAGGGCGCGGTTCGGCGATCGCGGCCACTTCTGGGAGGCGCGGGTGGAGCACGCGACGCTGGCCGAGCTGGGTCGCTTCGACCGCGTGATCGCGATCGGCGTGCTCCATCACCTCGACGACGACGCGGCGGCGGCGCTGATCACGCTGGCCGCGAGCGCGCTCAACCCCGGTGGGATGCTCCTCACCTACGATCCGTGCTGGGCCAGCGGCCAGGGCCCGATCGCGCGCGCGCTCATCGCCCGCGATCGCGGGCAAGACGTGCGCGACGCCCACGGTTACGCCCGCCTGGCCCGCGCCCGCTTCGACGACGTCCGCGCCGAGGTCGTCCG